>LNAP01002890.1_pt1 | contig 18917 bp, 19 predicted proteins | sample 602601 | NCBI WGS metagenome assembly LNAP01 (sample SAMN02440304, study PRJNA202911) | soil metagenome | biome: Subtropical and temperate rainforests or woodlands; isolation source: soil samples (1 kg each in a 20% v/v slurry with milli Q water) were... ...
CCGGTGGACACCAGCAAAGGCCAGCAGCACGACCCGGAGTTTCGCAAGATCAACCCGAACGGCAAGGTTCCCGCAATCGTCGATCTGGAAGGACCCGGCGGACAGCCCGCGGCGGTCTTCGATTCCACTGCCATCCTGCTTTATCTGGCCGAGAAGACGGGCCGATTTCTTGGCCAGGCGCAGGACCGTCCGGCACTCTTGTCGTGGTTGCTTTTTATCGCAAGCGGCATCGGTCCGTTCTCGGGACAGGCTGTACATTTCCAGTACGCTGCGCCTGCGGGCCTGGACTACGCCGTCAATCGCTACCGCCGCGAAGCCGAGCGTCATTACAAGGTCCTGGACGATCACTTGAGCGATCGAGAATTCATCGTCGGCAATGAATATACGATCGCCGACATTTCTGCTTGGGGATGGCTGGATAGAGCGTCCAGGGTGATGAAGGGAGACGAGGATCCGTTGGCGCTGTACCCGAACATCAAACGCTGGTTTCGGGAGGTCGATGCCAGACCCGCTGTTTCACGCGCGCGCACGGTTGCATCCGATGTCGAGTTCAAAAAAGTGAATGACGAGGAAACCCAACGTGCGCTGTTTCCCTCGAACTTCGCACCGGTGGTTTGAACCGCCATTCGTATAACCCATAGTTTGAGGTCTGAACATGAACGAACAGGGAAACAAAGCAGCGGTTAAGAAGCATTCCGGGACAGGTATAAAGGCTATCGTGTTCGATCTTTACGGGACGCTGTACGACGTTCATTCAGTCGTTCAACGGTGTGATGCTGCGTATCCCGGCCGAGGCATCGATATCAGCACGATGTGGCGGCAGAAACAGCTCGAATACACCTGGTTGCGCAGCATGATGGGGCAGTATATTTCGTTTGAGCAGGCGACCTGCGACGCGCTGGTTTACACCTGCAATCGCTTGAAACTGGATCTCGACGAGACAACCAGCACCGTGCTGTGCAATGCGTATCTGAACCTGTCGCCGTATCCGGAGGTACCCGCTGCACTGCAGCGATTGAAAGATATGGGGCTGCCGCTGGCCATCTTGTCCAATGGGTCGGTTTTCTCGATAGACAGCGTTGTAAAAAATTCAGGCTTGCAGGAATATTTCACTCAGCTGCTCAGTGTTGAGCGGATCGGGGTATTCAAGCCCGACTTACGCGTCTATACGCTCGCTTGCGAAGCGTTGGGTCTGGCGCCACATGAGATTCTCTTCGTCTCGTCAAATGCATGGGACGCATCGGGTGCGCGCCATTTCGGATTCGACGTCTGCTGGGTTAATCGCCGCGACAATACATTTGACGAACTGGGCACGGCGCCATCATACGTGGTTCGTGGATTGGACGAAGTGCCAGAAATTGTCAGCAACACATAGACTTATACCTGCCCGGCGCATCCATGCAGTCGCGCCATCCTTATCCTTGGAGATACAGCAATGAGCAACACAACCGAATATGCGCCGCCTGAAGTCTGGACATGGGACCAGGAAAGCGGCGGCACTTTCGCCAGTATCAACCGGCCCGTCGCCGGCGCCACCCACGACAAGGAATTGCCTGTCGGCAGGCATCCGCTGCAGCTCTATTCGCTCGGAACGCCGAATGGGCAGAAGGTCACCATTATGTTGGAAGAGCTGCTTGCACTCGGCCACACCGGCGCCGAGTATGACGCCTGGCTGATCAAAATCAGCGAAGGCGACCAGTTCAGCTCCGGTTTCGTCCAGATCAATCCCAACTCCAAGATTCCGGCGCTGGTAGACCACAGTGAACCGACGCCGATCCGGGTCTTCGAGTCCGGCGCAATCCTCATGTACCTCGCCGAGAAATTCGGCGCCTTTCTGCCAACGGACAGACCGGCCCGCGCCGAGACGCTTTCCTGGCTGTTCTGGCAAATGGGCTCGGCGCCCTTTCTGGGCGGCGGATTCGGCCACTTTTATGCCTATGCCCCCACCAAGCAGGAATATCCAATCAATCGCTACGCCATGGAAGTCAAGCGCCAGCTCGACGTGCTCGACCGTCAATTGGCCGACAACGAGTTTGTGGCCGGCACCGATTACACGATTGCCGACATGGCCATCTGGCCCTGGTACGGCGGGCTTGTGAAGGGCTGGCAATACGATGCGGGCGAGTTTCTTTCGGTGCAGGACTATAAGAACGTCGTACGCTGGGCCGACCAGCTCCTGGCCCGGCCAGCCGTCGAGCGTGGTCGCAAAGTCAACCGCATGCGCGGCGCGCTATCCAGCCAGCTACATGAGCGGCATGACGCCAGCGACTTCGATACAAGATCGTGGGGGAGCAGGCATAAGCATTACCGGCAAAGCCGTTTTGCTGCCCCGCACCGCTTGCAGACGCTGCATGCGCCACCATTGTAACGGCGACTGCCCGCATGGCGACCATGACAACCGGCAGGCGTTCGCTCAAATGTTCGAGCATATAGACTTGTGCGCGCCGAATGGCCAAGGGTGCGGAAGCTGCGGTACCGGACGCAGGTGCACCGACATGCTGTGCGGCTGGTGCAGCAGCAGGTGGCGGCAACCAGCATCTCGGTTTGCGCCAGCGAGGCCGCTCAGGCGCTAGCTGAGTTCCCCGACGGTTCGATTGGGTACATCACGATACCGCCCCAGTCCCACCATCTGTTGCGGATACGGATACGCACGGCGGACGACCCGCATCCCAATGGTCAGTCCGTGGTTTGGCTGAATTCATCGACGGGCGCTATTCTTGCGCGGCATGCGCTGGGCATCAGCGGCCTATGGTTTTGGTGGCGAAGGCGGGCATTCCGGATTGGCACCGGGCGGAACGGGTAGGCATGCAAGCGGGCTCGCAGTGCTCGTCGGTGCGCGTGATCGATCGCTGAAAAGCAAATGCCTGGGATAATGCATCTATGGAGAGCTTCTTTAAAACCTTGAAAATCGAAAGGCTATACCGAGCCTCGAACGGATTTCAGACCCCGGTCGCCGCTAAAGCCATTGGGAAAGCAGCATGACCGAGTGTACGTGGATTCGAGGCAGGATCACATTACAGGAGCATCGCTGATGAAAGGGTCGCGAGACTCATTGAAGTCGCTGCGTATTTTTATTAGTGCCGCACAGACATTGAATTTCAGCCGTAGTGCTGAAGAATTGAGCTTGACGCAAAGTGCAGTCAGCAAGCATATATTTACTTTGGAGCAGAGGCTGGGCACGGCATTGTTTGACCGCAAAGCCCGAGGCCTTGAACTGACCTACGCCGGCATCCAATACCTGAAACGGATTGGCCCGGCGGTGCATTTGATCGATGAGGCGAGTGCGTTAGTGGCTCATTCTGACGCTCGCGCGGCGCTCAATGTTGCCGTTTCGCCATCTTTTGCTCATTTTTGCTTGCTGCCCAACTTGTCCGAGTTTTTTGCCAAGCATCCGCACATCAAGCTGAATATCCGTCCTCGATTGTTATATGAGCCTCAGGCATTTGAGCCCTTTGATGCAGCTATCCAGCTGCATACCGGCCATGCCGGTGGCCTGAGCACTGAGTACTTGTGTGGTCGGGAAATGGCGCTGGTTGCCGCGCCGGACCTCGTGCAGCGAGAGCGTGCTTTTAGTATTGCAGACCTGGATCGCCTGGTGCTGCTCAAACGTGCACAGAGAGGCTATAACTGGAGCGAGTGGCGGGCTGTTATGGCACCAAACTGGTCCGGCCCTCCGGCAGATGCGCCGGAGTACGAAGGATTCTCCATGCTGCTGCCTGCAGTCACTCATGGGCTGGGTGCCGCTATTGCGCCGCTATGTATGACGCTGGACGCGCTGGATCAGGGCAAAGTTGTCAGGCCCTTGGGCGAAGCGGTCATAGGGCGTTACGCCTACTATCTGATGAAACCCGCAGCACGACGCTATGATCCACATGTGGAAGCCTTTTCTGACTGGGTCATGTATTCAGCTCGCCAGCTGCAGCAACGGGTCAATGATTTTATAAGTCGCTGACTTCGCGATCAGGTATTCCGATCTGGCATGGCTTATGCCCATATATCCATTCTTGCATGGCAGACATTGTCGTAGACTGGCCCGCTGCGCATTCTCTGAAGGGGATAAAAAATGAAAAGCTTAAGAAAGATATTTACAGCATCCGTGCTGTTATGTGCACCGTTGGCCATGATGAAACCGGCTATGGCCGAATTTCCGGATAAACCCATCAAGATTGTTGTTCCCTATTCCACGGGCGGTAGTTCAGACAGTATTGGACGGTTGGTTGCTGACCAGTTGTCAAAAGAGCTGGGGCAACCGGTTATCATCGAAAACAAGCCAGGCGCCGGCAGCATGATTGGCACAGGCTATGCAGCAGAGGAAGTGCCTGACGGCTATACCTTATTGTTGGTAGATGTACCGTTCACAATTGTGCCTACGCTGTATAAGGATAGAATCAGATATAACGCCAGGGAAACTTTTGCTCCGATCGCTCTGGTTGGCGAGTCTCCCATGTACTTGTTTGTAAATGCCAACGTCAAGGCTAAGACGCCCAAGGAATTGGCAGAGCTGGCTAAAGCGGCACCTGGCACGATCACGATCGGTTCAGGTGGAAATGGCTCTTTCTCTCATTTGCTGGCTGAGCTATTCATGCGTGAGTCCGGTACCCAGCTTTTGCATGTTCCTTATAAGAGTTCGGGCGCCTCCGTTACCGATCTGGCGGGCGGCCAGATCGATGCAGGCTTCGGTTCTTTGGCCAGCGCTGCGGCGCTTTACCATGCAGGCAAAGTTGTGCCGATTGGTGTTTCTTCGGCCGAACGGCACGCCGATACGCCTGATGTCCCTACCTTCAAAGAGTCCGGTTTTGGAAGCATGACTATTCCAAGCTGGTGGGGCTTGGTCGTTCCTGCGAAAACGCCAGAGGACGTCCGGGCTAAATTGAGCGAAGCTGTCTTGAACGGGTTGAAAAATCCTCTATTGCAAAAACGCCTGAGCTCTTTAGGGGTGGATGTTCCAAACAAGGCTGATCCTACAACCATGGCCCAGGTGATAGATAAAGATCTGAACCGCTGGGAAGACGTCATCAGTTCTGCCAATATCGTTTTGAACTGACAGGCCGAGCCCGGTGTCGGCGCATACCTGATAAACCGTAGTAAAGGAATATAGATGGAACAGTGGTTGGCGAATGCAGCTGAAGATGCTGCATTGATGAAGGATTTCAACGCCGTGTGCGATTTTGGTGGTCGTTTGTCGGGAACCGGGCAAGACAGTGCTGCGCTGGACTGGGCGCTTGGACGTCTGGGCGAAATTGGCAACGATGTGCGTCGGATCGATGTCCCCTATGACGGATGGCATTGTGTCGCTGCCACACTCGGCCTTGTTGGAAGTCAGGCTTCCTTGCAGTGCCAACCGCTGTTGCGCTCGGCTTCTACGCCGCCAGCAGGCTTGAATGTCGAGCTGATTGACTTGGGGGCAGGTCGCCAGGAAGATTTCCAGCGTGCAGGTGACAGCATCAAGGGCAAAGCGGTGCTGGTCAGCCACGAATATCCTTTCTCTGGCGAGCATATGCATCGCCGTCGAAAATATGACCTTGCCGTCAATGGCGGCGCCGCTGCATTCCTGATCGCAAGCCCGTGGCCTGGTGCGGGCCATTTATCAGGCTCGTCAGGCAGGGGGTATGGCCAGTTTGGTATTCCTGCTGCCTATGTTGATTTTGAAACCGGACAGGCATTGCGTGAGGCTGCTCGTGGCCGGGCAACCATTGCGCTTGTCATCAATGGCGAAGAAGAGCCCGATGCCCACGCTGGCGTTGGCATCCTGGATATTCCAGGCGGGCGAGACAGCCGTGTTGTGATCAGCGCCCATATGGACGGACATGATCTGGGTGAAAGTGCACTTGATAATGCCACGGGCGTAGCGGTGGCGCTCGCTGCAGGGCGAGCCTTGGCTGCCCATGTTGGCCCAGACACTCCAGGCCTGCGAATTTGTTTTTTTTGCGCAGAGGAATGGGCGCTGGCAGGCTCGGCCCGCTATCTGGCCGACCTGGATGGCAATGAACGAGCGCGGATGAAGCTGGATATCAATCTGGATACCGTGGCCGGTGATACGCAATTGACAGCATTGTTGAGTGATTTTCCTGCACTGGAGCCCTATATACAGAAAGCGGCGGCTGCTGCCGGTGTGTCTATTGATACCTGGCTGCCGCTCATGCCTAATTCTGACCATGCCAACTTTGCCAAACATGGGATTCCTGCTTTCAGGTTGGTTGCTGGCTTTGATAAACCCGACTCTCGCGTGAACAATATTCTTTCTCCAGGAGATGTTCGGTCCATTATTCAGGAAGCGGAACTACGGCAAGCGCTCAAAGTGACGTGTGCGCTGGGCGGGGTAGCACTCGGAATGTCGGATGTAGAGCTTGATGCCCTGGCTCGCCGTTAACGTACTGACTTTCTAATGGATTGGCTGATTATTCTCGGTGCAGCATTTGCTGCGGGGGCGCTCAATGCTGTCGCGGGGGGAGGTAGCTTCCTGACCTTGCCGGCACTGGTGTTTACGGGTATTCCCGCCGTTGCTGCCAATGCAACGGGCACAGTTGCGCTTTTCCCAGGCTATGTGGCAGGGGTTTGGGGGTTCCGGGAAGATATGCAATCTCCCCCCAGTTTGAGCATGCGCGAAATCGTCCTGCTGTCGTTGCTGGGCGGGGCAGCAGGGGCAGTCTTGTTACTTGTGACGTCGGAGGCAACGTTCAGCAAAGTCATTCCATGGCTGTTGCTGGTGGCCACAGCCGTATTTGCGTTCGGCCCTCGATTGCGACAATGGGCAGGCTCATCTGACGGCCGGGCTGTGTCGTTCTGGAAGTCCCGTCTGAGCATGCTGGCTGTTGCCGTATATGGCGGCTATTTCAATGGTGGCCTGGGTATTTTGCTGCTTGCGCTGTTCAGCTTGTTGGGTCAAAGCCAACTGAACGCCATGAATGGCATGAAGAATCTGGTGTCGGCGCTGCTTACCTTCATTGCTGTTGTTATCTACGCACTGGGTAATGTGGTGGTCTGGCATCAGGCGCTTGTCATGATGGTGGCCGCAACCATAGGTGGTTATCTGGGGGCACGCATGGCAAGGCGAGTTGCTGCTCAGTGGCTGCGCTGGGGGATTGTTGCGGTTGGACTGCTCATGACGGCTCTGTTTTTCTTAAAGTAGGGCCGGGCGCATCCTTTGACGTCAGTCATGTCCTGCATCAATTCGGCCCCAGGAGCCATGTTGGCTGGCCTTGGCCTTCGTTTGTTTCCGGATCAGGGCGATCAGGGCCGTGCTGGCCGGGGTCTGATCAATCCTGAAAACCCGCGTGTCGTCGGCCCCGCACTGGCCGATTCCATCACTGGCTTCTATGCCGCCTACGGCATCCTGGGCGCGCTGCACGAGCGCAACAGCACGGGCGTCGGCCGCAAAGTCGAGGTGTCCATGCTGGAAGCCATGAGCCACTTCAATCTGGACGCCTTCACGCACTATTATTCGGCGGGCGAGGTAATGGGGCCTTACAGCCGGCCCAGCGTTTCCCAGTCCTACGTAATGAAGTGCGCCGACGAGAAATGGATCGCCCTGCATATGTCCTCACCCGAAAAATTCTGGCAGGGCCTGGCGACAGCGATCGAGCAGCCTTCATTATTCCAGGATCCGTGCTTTTCCGACCGCAACGGACGCATCCAGAACCAGGAAGCATTAATCCAGATACTGGGCGGTATATTTGCGAAGCATCCCCGTGCAGAATGGTGCCGGCGCCTGGAAGCGGAAGATGTGCCCTATGCCCCCATGTACGACACCAGCGAAGCGCTTGAAGACCCGCAGGCCAAGCATTTGGAGCTTCTGGTTTCGGCCAAGCATAAGACCATGGGCGATTTTCGTACCGTGCGTCCGCCGGTTTCGTTTGACGGGCAGCGGAGTACTGAGGTGGTGCCGCCGCCTGTTTTGGGCGAGCATAATGATGAAGTGCTTGGGGTGTTGCGGGGTCGGGTTGAGTCTGTGAAAGAGTGGTTAAGTGACTAGATTCGGTTCTGGCGATTTGAATGTCGAATAAGCCGGTATGTCCTTCATGTTCGATATTGCGAGCTTCAAAAACAGGCCTAAGCAAAGTAGAGATGGCGTTCGAAGATGGCCAAGCCAATCGAATCGGTACGCCTTGGGACGGGCGATTTTGAATTGGCGTGCAATGGTGTTTGACGCAACACATTCAAGTAGCGCGTATGATTCGAAAAATTCTTTCGAAAACCCTGCGAAATCCGAGCGGTAGACCTGATAGGATCGTTTTGACCGGATACGGCGTGGCCGAAAACTAAGTAGGAGCTAATAGCGCAGGTGATGCCATGTTGACGTTCAAGCAGATCGAGGCACTTTATTGGGTGGTGGAGCTTGGCGGGTTCGCCAAGGCGGCCGATAAGCTCAATACCACGCAGTCGGCGATTACGAAACGGATCAAAGAGCTGGAAGCCGATTTCGATATCCAGGTTTTTGACCGCTCTTCGAAGAAGGCGGTCATTACCCAGAAGGGCCGCGAAATCTTCGAGATGGCGGACAGCCTTCTGTCGCTGCGCGATGTGATGCTGATAAGGCTAAAGGGGCATCACACATTCTCCGGCACGCTACGCCTGGGGATCACTGAAATCACCGCGATGACCTGGCTGCCCGATCTAATACGCGAGTTGAAAATATTCTTCCCGCAATTGAAAGTGACGCCTATCATCGGCATGGCGGCCGAACTGCATAAGAATTTGCTCGAGGCGCGCCTTGATATGGCCTTCCTGCACGGTGACCTGCGCGGCCCTTTGCTGGAGGCCGAGCCGTTGGGGATGTTGAAGTTTGCCTGGATGGGCAGCCCAGAGCTCATTTCAGGCGACAAGATATATACCCCCGAGGAAATCTCGAAGATGTTCCTGATTCGCCAGGATCGGGAGTCGGGGCTTAATGGCATTTATGATGAATGGTTAAAGCCCTACAACGCAGAGCAAAACCTTTTTACGATCAATAGCCTTCTGGCGATGGCGGGCCTGGCGGTTGCCGGTTTCGGCGTGTCGTGCCTGCCCATGGATTATTTCTATAGCCTGGTGCAGCAAAGAAAGTTGATCGTCGCTCAAACCACTAAGCCCACGCCCCAGTCGGAGTATTGTTCGATGTACTTGAAGAACATGAACAGTGCGCTATATCAGGAGATTGCGGAGCTGGCTCGGCAGTGCTGCAATTTCGCCGTGCCTTACGGTACGGCGGTTGGGACATGATCAGTGCTTGATATCGGACAGGAATTTGCGTGCCCGGTCGGAGGCCGGTTGTGTGAAGAACTGCTCGGGTTGCGCTGTTTCAACGATCTTGCCGACGTCCATGAACCATACGACATCGCCGACATCCCGGGCAAAGTTCATTTCGTGCGTCACGCAAACCATGGTCATACCGTCTTTGGCCAGTGATTTCATCACCAGCAGCACTTCATTCACCATCTCTGGATCAAGCGCACTGGTGGGTTCGTCGAAGAGCATGATCCGAGGCCGCATGGCCAGGGCCCGGGCAATCGCGACACGCTGTTGCTGGCCACCGGAAAGCTGAGCGGGAAACGCGCCGGCTTTGTGAGACAAGCCCACCCGTTCCAGCAGCGTCTCCGCCGACTCTTGCGCCTGCTTCTTGTTCATTCGTCCAAGCATGACCGGCGCCATCATCAAGTTGTCCAGGACGCTCATGTGGGGAAACAGATTGAACTGTTGAAACACAAAGCCGATATGGCTGCGCAGCTCGTCGATCGAGCGGCAGGTGTGGACCGGCGTGTCGTCCACGTAAATCTCGCCTTGTTGAATGGGCTCAAGGCGGTTCACGGTGCGGATCAAGGTTGATTTGCCGGAACCGGAAGGCCCGCATACAACGATGACTTCCCCTTGCTTGACCTGCGCGTTGATATTGTCAAGGGCGAGGTAGTCGCCATACCATTTGCTTACATTCTTGAATTGAATCATTTAGATCACCTGAACAACCATTGTGCGTTTGATCTGGATGCGGTTTTCAACCAGCTTCACCACGCCGCTGAGGATCAAATTAAGTGTGAAGTACGTGAGTGCCAGTAGTCCGAACACTTCGAACGGTTTGGTCAGCAGCATGTTGTTGACTTGAGCGGCGGCGAATGTCAGTTCATGGACGCTGATCACAAATCCCAACGAAGTCTCCTTCACGGTCGAGATGAACTGGCTGAGCATGCTTGGCAGGGTGTTATACAAGGCTTGCGGCAGAATAATGCGCCGCATGGTCTGGGTATAGCTTAAGCCCAGCGAGCGGCCGGCCTCGAGCTGGCCGGTAGGCAGGGCCTGGATGCCGCTGCGGATGATTTCGGCCAAGTAGGCGCTTTCATAGATCACCAGTGCCGCGATCATGGTCGTGGCACCGCCCACCGGTCGATTGATGATAATGGGCACAAAAAAGTACGCCCAGAAAATAAACATCAGCAGCGGCAGGCCCCGGACGACGTAGACGATGGCGGTGCTGGGCCAGTAGAAAATGCGGATGGTGCTGATTCGGCCCAGCGCAAGCAGGATGCCGAATGGGAACGCCAGTGACAGGCTTATCAGTGCCAAACCGACGGTCGCCACCAGGCCACCCATCGCCCCATGGGGATACTGGCCCACCAGCAGAAGCAGCCAGTTGTCGGAAAGAATATCCAGCATATTTCCCTCTCCCTGTCAGCGTTTGGCCGCGGCAGCGCGGTGTTTGGAAATGTAGGCGCCGCCGAACATCAACAGGAGTGATACAGCCAGATAAAGCGCCGTGACGACGGTATACACCTCAAAAGTCTTGAAGGTGGCGGATTCGATTTCTCGCCCCGCGCCGGTAAGCTCAATCAGGCCGATTGCCATGGCCAGGCTGGTGTTCTTGAAAAGCAGCAGCGTCTGGTTGGTCAGTGGCGGGATGGCAATGGTGAACGCCTGCGGAAGAATGACTTTACGCATAGAGCGCATATAGCTCAGGCCCAATGAACGTGACGCCTCCAGTTGGCCATCCGGAATGGCGCGAATCGCGCTACGCAAGTCTTCGGCGACATAGGCCGCCGTCACCAATCCAATGGCAATCATGGAAAACAGGAACTCGCTGCCCCACTGATTGACGGCATCGTTCAGCGCCATAGGCAGCAGTGCCGCGACGCCGAAGTACCAAAGCAGAATATGCACCAGCATGGGCACGTTGCGGTGAAATGCCACATACAGTGCAATGATGTAGTTAAGGGGGCGGCGGTTGAGCATACGCAGTATGGCAAGCACGCTGCCCAGCCCGAACGCCAATAGCCAGGCAAGCGCAGTCATCTTTAGGGTCGTCATCAGGCCCCCAAGAATCAGCATGGGGTAGCCGTTGCTGAGCAACGCACCGAAATCTAGTGTGTAGTTCATGAAACGACTGCCCCTTTTCCCGACTAACCTTTGATTTCCTCAAATTTGAATTCGCGCTTGGTGTAGAAGTTCGTGTCCTTGCCGAACCACTTGTCGAAGATGGTCTGTGCCTTGCCCGAGGCTTCCAATTGAGCCATGGTCTTGTTGACTTCCGCCAGCAGTTCTTTTTCGCCCTTGCGAACGCCTATGCCCCAAGGCTCGGTGAACAGCGCCTTGTCGATGATTTGCGTCTTGACGGCCGAATTATCCGAGTCTTGCTTGAATTTCAGCAGCATCAATTCGGAGCCGACAAAACCGGCGACCTTGTTTTGTACCAGAGCCAGATACGAGGTTGGCGGATCTTTAAACGTCACGGTAGTAACGTCAGGGATAAGCCGCTTCGCACCCGCTTCGGAGGACGAGCCGCTGACGGCGCTGACCCGCTTGCCCGCCAGATCAGCAGGTGTCTTCAGCGTGCCGGCATCGGCGCTGCGGATCAGGATTTTTTGCGGACTGACATAGTCGGTATAGCTGTAATCGATTTGTTTGGCGCGGTCGGGAGACCAGCCCAGGTTGGCCGCCACAACGTCGACGCGGCCGGCGACCAGCTCGGGAATACGTGCTGCAACAGAAATCATTTTGACGTCAAGCTTGACACCCAGGTGATCCGCTATCTCTTTGCAAAGATCAATCTCATAACCGACGACTTCGCGGCTCTTGGGGTCTTGGAAGCTGAAGGGTTCCGATGTGCCCAGCGTGCCGCAGACCAGCGTATTGCGGCTTTTGACATCGTCCAGCGCGTTGGCGGAAGCGGCACAACTGGCGCCCAGGGCCAGCACCATGGTCGTGGCTTTCAAGGTGTCTCTGAGTTTCATGAGTCTCTCCGAAGATGGGAAATTATTGTCAATAAGTGATATGGCCGCGCGATCTTCTTGAGCATGTCGCGTGTCGTCTCGATGCCAGCCGCAAGGCTATTTCGGCATGCCTCTATGGCCATTGGGTGCATCATGCAAAAAGTTTCAGACTTGAAAAAGGGAATAAATGTTCAGCTTGAAGATTCCCCCAAGGAATGTGGTTGCTTGAAAACGGTGATTTTCTCGGGGACGTTTTTTTAAAACTTATATAAAACAATGGTGTAGAGATTGTTGTGCGCCCGGGACGCACGGGGTAAAGATCCTTGCTCCGGTCTGAAATGAATCCGAGAAAAGCGTTCGCTACGGGATAACACCTAGCGGTTGCCCCGGAACATGCGGGCCTTCCCATCCCAAAAATGGATTCCATTCTCGTGAAGGAGGCTCTTGGCAGAACGTCGACACATCGCTTTATTTCATGTATTCCTATATAAAAATCTCTCTTTCTTTAAACGGGGATCGCTCCCATAATCGCCGTAGCTTTGCAACGCCAACTACATCGAGAGCATCGTATGTCATCTTCCCAAGGTCAGTTTCTTCCCGCGGACATCCTGTCCGAAGTCAAGCTTCGATTCCACCAAGTGGATCATGACCATACTGGCCGCAAGCGCTTGTATTTTGATAATGCCGGCGGCGCTTTTCGATTGAAGTCGGTGCTTGAACGCATGGCTGACCTGGATGCGATCCCCGACAATATAGAGCGCACCCATACCGTTGCGCGTTATCTTCAAGATATTCAAGCGGCCGGCGAGGCGGACTTCCGCTGTCTGCTCAATGCGCAAGGCGGTAGCGTCTATACGGCTCAGACGGCCTCCGCCATTATGTTCGACATGGTGCGCACTATTGCAGAGAACGTAGCTGGCTCCAACATGGTGACCACCACGCTGGAGCACCCGTCGTCGTTCGATGCCATGTCCATTTATGCGCAACGCACGGGTAAATCGTTGCGCGTTGCGCAAAGCAACCCTGATACGGGCGGCATCGATGTCGATGAACTGGTAGGCTTGATCGACCACGATACATGTTTGCTCAACGTCATCTACGCATCCAATATTTCGGGCGCCAAACTTGACCTGGAGGCGATTGTCCAGAAAGCGCGCGCCATCAAGCCGGATCTTTACATTCTTGTGGATGCTGTTCAGCACGCGCCCCACGGGCTGATCGATCTACAGCGCACGCCAGTGGATGGCATCAATATTGCACCGTACAAGTTCTTTGGCGCGCGCGGCTCGGGGATGGCTTGGCTGTCAGAGCGGGCTGCAGTGTTGCCGCACCATAAGCTCCATGGAAAACCCGCCGGCGCATGGGGCTTGGGCAGCGGTGTGCCATGGCAGTTCGCGGCTCTGACGGAAATTGTGTCTTATGTATGCTGGCTAGGCGAAAAATTCACCGACACCCAAGATCGTCGCGCCTTGTTCGAAAGAGGCATGAATCAAATCGAACTGCACGAGCGTGCCTTGTTATCGCGGCTATTGAATGGCGAAGGCGAGGTCAAGGGCTTGCGGCAGATTCCAAAAGTAACGGTATACCTCGACCATCCCGACCTGAGCAAACGCGATCTCATTATCATGATCGGCATTGGCGACCTCGATTTCTCGCGGGCGGTCCTGGAATACGAACGGCGCGGCGTCATCGTCTACGAGCGGGTTGCCAGCAGTATCTATTCCAAGCGCATGCTGGATTCATTCAAGCTGAAGGGGGGAGTACGGGTATCGCCCTTGCACGTCCATACACCCGAAGATATGGATACATTTCTTAGGATCACGGCGGAAATAGCCCAGGCGCTTTAGGTGTTCAGGGTGTGGAAACCCATCGAAATTGGAGGTTTCACGGTACATCCATAGTGCTTGGTTTACCGCGAAATCGAACCGGCGCGCCTTGCCGTGGGGGCTTTTGAGTTGGAGTGCGAAAACGTTTTCGTAGAGAGGTGAGGCGAAAGTGAGCGTCTCGAATTACCATGCAAGCGGATAGTCGCCGTATCGTAATCGTAACGACCACTCCATCCATTATGACAAGCATGCAGCTTCGTTTTTCGTTAACTTATTTTTCTTAAGCCACGCCTCAGTTTCTTTGGCGCCCGCCTTCCTGAGCGCGTCCATCACCGACGATGACGGCTCGGTATTCAACGTCATGTTGTTCTCGCGCATGCGTGCATAGTTTGCACTCATACGCTGTTCTACGCCGCTCCATGAGGCTTGCGCCACCTGCTCGGCGGCCTTATTCAATATGGCCCGTTGTTCGCTGTCCAAGCTATTCCATACATCTTTATTGATGATCGTATAGCTTAGGGGAATGGAATAGTTAACCGCCGTGAAGTGTGGCAGATGGTTCCAAAGACTGCGCCCTGCACCACCATCACCAGATGTCAGCACAGCGTTGACTTCATCGGCGGCCAGCTTTTCAGCCAGTGCAGAGTAAGGCAAGTGGACGCTTTCGGCACCAAGGCCCTCGAACACTGATTTACTGGTCTCGTCGTATGGGTTATCGCATTCTTGCAGAGTTTTGACATGAAGAGCGCCTCCAGACAATTTTTCGACGTGCTCGGCGAATTGCAGATCGGCTGTAGCGGTAATCGACGTGCCCGGATACTCGTTGATCAGCGTTAATGTTACTTGAGCATAGGCTGCAGGCACGGTCGCTGTCGAAACAAGCAGCGCAGCGACGATATCGGATAGGAACTTTTTACGGTTCATGAACAGTCTCCGTTTAGGCACCCCTCACTATATGTCGATTTTTACTAACCGTTACTCGGTGTTTTCCACTATTGGCCATGCCGCTTGCAGAACATCTACGTCAAATAACTCGGCGATGGCTTCAGTCTTGCATCTGACTTTCTGAAGTAGGAACATAGCTACATTCTCGATGCTTACTGAGGAGTCGCTATGAACATCACCACCGCGACTCAGCGCAAGGTGCTGTTTTCCGGATTTGGCTCGAGAGCCAAGTTTCGCCTGCCTTCGCCGGTCGCATTCTGCCGGTCGATATGGCAGTCGCGCAGCGCTGTGCAGGGCTTCATTTACCCAATCCAGGCCACCGCCATGGGCAGCCTGATTTCATGGGAAGTCCGATAGAGACCAGTGTTGTCGATCGGACTGAGGCGTTGAGGAAACCACAGATCTCGCGGCGAAGATTCAATGAGATAGAGCGAATCCCGAAACCTGCACTGCCGGCGACAGGGCAAAAGAAACTCTCAGGTCGCGCACTTCCTCGACAGGGGTTCGTCCGAAGAAACGTTTGAATTCACGGCTGAACTGCGAGGGGCTTTCGTAGCCGACACGAGCCGAGGCAGCCGCGGCAGTTAGGCCATCGCGAATCATCAAGAGCCGGGCTTGATGCAGCCGCGTCGACTTGATGTACTGGATCGGTGAGGTCTGGGTAACGGTCTTGAAATGAGCGTGAAAGGCCGGCACGCTCATGCCCACCTCACCCGCCAAGTGGGTGACGTCGAGGGACTGCGTATAGTCGGCGTGGATGCGCCGCAATGCCCTGGCGATCTTGCCGAACTGCCCCTGGTGGGCCAGAGCCGCCCGCATGGCGCCACCCTGTTCCCCGACGAGCACACGGAAACAGATTTCCCGCACGATGGCTGGCCCAAGGATCTTCGCTTCGAGCGGGGAGGCCAGAGCTTCAAGCAGACGCAGCGTTGCATCGGCCAGCAATCCCCCGAGTGGAGTCGAGATCATGCCGCGTGGCGCAACGTGCGTATGTTCCCGCGACTGATCGATGGCCAACACCAAGTCTGCCACTGCGGTCAGATCCAGGCGCAGAGAGACGGCCAGCATCGGCTCGGCTTCGCTGGCTTCGGTTTCTGTAGAGAAAGGTAGCGGCACCGACAGCACCAAGTAATGCTGGGCATCGTAGAGATAGATTTCGTCTCCCAGGAAACCGCGCTTGCGACCCTGGCAAACGATCACGATGCTCGGCTCGTAGAGCACAGGCGTGCGTCCCAAGGGACGATCGGAGCGCATGAAGCGGACACCATCCAGGGCAGACAGGGTGTAACCCTGGTTGGGTGCCAGTGTTGTCAGCAAGGTAATCATCTGCTGGGACACGGCGATGTCGGGAACAGGCATGCTTACGTGCTCGGGTTCACAAGGTTTCATGATAGGAATTGTCAATCAATGTCCAGCAGTTGTCGATGAATATCATTCCAGTTATAGAAATAGGCAATAACCGGATAGGTATGGGTATTTGCATAGTAAGGCGTCGCTCCTAAGATGACTTATCTGCTTTTACAAAGGAAACCCAACATGTCCGAACACGTGAAACCCAAAGTGATCCTTGTCACCGGAGCCAGTAGCGGCATCGGCGAAGCCACTACGCGTCTTCTTGCCGAGCAGGGCCATCACCTCGTCGTTGGCGCGCGCCGCAGCGAACGGCTGGCTGCCTTGGCCGACGAGATCCAAGGCAATGGCGGCTCGGTGCGCTATCGCACGCTGGACGTCACCTCCCTGGAGGATGTCAACGCTTTCGCCAAGTCCGCCATAGACGCCTTCGGCCGGATTGACGTCATCGTCAACAACGCGGGTGTCATGCCGCTGTCGCCGCTGGCCGCGCTAAAGGTGGATGAATGGAATCGCATGATTGACGTGAATATTCGCGGCGTGCTGCATGGTATCGCGGCGGTCTTGCCAAGCATGCAGGCGCAGGGCCACGGCCAAGTGGTCAACATTTCTTCCATTGGCGGATTAGCTGTATCGCCCACGGCCGCGGTGTACTGCGCGACGAAATTCGCCGTGCGCGCCATCTCAGACGGTTTGCGTCAGGAGAGCAACAAGATCCGTGTGACCGTGATCTGCCCCGGTGTCGTCGAGTCGGAACTGGCCGACACGATCTCCGACGAGACAGCCCGTAATGCGATGCGCGAATTCCGCCGTATAGCGCTATCCCCCGACGCCGTTGCACGTGCAATTTCCTACGCGATCGAGCAACCGGCCGACGTGGATGTTAGCGAAATCGTTGTGCGACCAACGGCCAGCCCCTATTGATTACCCGTACAACCGAAAAGGAAGACGAGCATGACAGTCAGCACATCAATTATTGAAGCGACGTTCAATGGCGAGGTCGCTATCGTGCCGGGCCCCGCAAGTGGTACTGGGCTCGCGACGACGGAGCTTTTGCACGCGCGAGGCGCAAAGGTTATCGCAGTAGGAAGGAGTTCAAACGTCGAAAAGCTGGCTCGTCCTGGCATCGTTCCGCTCGTTGCTGACGCGGCAAACGAAGAGAATTCTGTGCTTGCGGTGACCCTGGCGAAAGAGACATTCGGCAAGCTCGATATTCTTGTGAACAACGCGGACAACATTATCAACAAGCCGTGGGCTCGGCAGTCATGGCTGACGGCGGCATGAGCGTAGCACGCAAGTAACTGCAGGCAACACACAAAGGAAATACCATGAATTCAACCTCAAAAACCTGGTTCATTACAGGCGCATCGAAAGGCATCGGCAAGACATTGGCGCGCCAGCTGCTCGAACGTGGCGACCGAGTCGCTGTGACCTCGCGAACTCTTCAATCACTCGAAGCGGCTCTCGGTCCGGCCTCGGATCGTTTGCTCCCGCTGCAAGTGGATCTGACTGACGAGTGCAGCGTCCAATCCGCCATCGACCAAACAATCGCCACGTTTGGCCACCTTGACGTCGTCGTCAACAATGCCGGCTATGGGCAACAGGGAACGATCGAGGCCCTGTCGGATATAGAGTTACGCAAAAATTTCGAGGTGAATCTGTTCGCACCACTGAACGTATTGCGCTCTGTTTTGCCGCAGCTTCGGCGCCAGCGGTCGGGCCACATTTTCAACGTCGCGTCCATCGTTGGCTTTCAAGGCGGCTATGCGGGTTGGGGGAGCTATGTGTCCAGCAAGTTCGCTTTGGCTGGCTTGACCGAGTCCTTGGCGGCTGAGGTCGCCGAATTGGGCATCAAGGCGACCGTTCTTTATCCAGGGCCAGTGCGCACCGACTTCCTGTCCAGCGGATCGCTGGTCGTGGCTGAACGCCAGATCGACGATTACAAGGAGGCCCAGGTCTCGCTGGACCTGCACCTGGGAACCTACGCAGGAAATCAGTCCGGCGACCCCGAGAGGCTGGCCTTATTGATCATGCAAGCCGCTGATATCGCCAAGCCGCCGCTTCATCTGTTTGCCGGCCATATCGCCAACGAACTCGCGCAACAGAAGATGCAAGCGGTACGTAATGAAATGGAAGTCTGGAAGGGTTCATCCGAGGCAACGGACTTTCCCGTCTGACCAAATGCAAGGCGACGCTGCTGTTACTCGGTGATGGTGCACCAAGCCGGCCAGGAACTGCTTGTGTTTGTCGGTCAGCCGCAATGTCTTTGTCGGTGCCAAACAGCACCTCATGCGGCGTGCGATTGTGTCCAGACAGGTAGATCACGAAACATTCAGCCATGCCGTCGCTGGGGCCGCCCGACTCATACAGTTGCCACACGTCGACACTCGCGCCACCACCGCTCAGTACTCTGACCTATGACCACATTCACTGTACAGCAGGTTCAACCACTGGAGTGCGATGAGCCTTGCCTGATCGTGACCCTGCCCCTTGGATCAGCTAAGGCCGGTCGCTAATCAGGCGGTATCCGATACCGGTCTCAGTCACTATGTGTTGTGGTCGAGCGGGATCGTGTTCCAGCTTTTGCCTGAGGTGCCCCATGTAAATCCGAAGGTAATGGCCT
>LNAP01008817.1_pt1 | contig 18916 bp, 22 predicted proteins | sample 602601 | NCBI WGS metagenome assembly LNAP01 (sample SAMN02440304, study PRJNA202911) | soil metagenome | biome: Subtropical and temperate rainforests or woodlands; isolation source: soil samples (1 kg each in a 20% v/v slurry with milli Q water) were... ...
CCAGGTTTTCGCCGCCACTCAAATCAGCGCCGCTGAATTGAAACTCGCCTCCTGCGTGTTGATCGTGCTGGTGCTGATCCTGCCATTCGGTTTCGGTGGTGCGCTACGAATCGTCTCCCTGCCGTTGCTGGCGGCCCTGTGCAGCCTGGCAAGCCTCGGTTGGCTCGGTCAGCCGCTGACATTGTTCAGCCTGTTCGGCCTGTTGCTGGTGACGGCCATCAGCGTCGATTACGCGATCCTCATGCGCGAACAGATCGGCGGTGCTGCGGCGAGCCTGCTGGGCACCTTGCTGGCAGCGGTGACCACTTGGCTGTCGTTTGGCTTGCTGGCGGTGTCCAGCACGCCAGCGGTGAGCAATTTCGGCCTGTCGGTGAGCCTTGGCCTGGCGTTCAGTTTCATCCTGGCGCCGTGGGCCGGACGCCAAGTCCATGCCGCCCCAGTTACGGAGCCGGCAGCATGATGGTCGCGGTGTTCTGGGTGATGGCCCTGGTGTTGTTCGCCGTGGCCACCCGTGTCGGTCGTCATTTCGGTCTGATTCCGATCGTCAGCCAGTTGTTGCTGGCGACTTTCGGTCTGCCGCTGCTGATGTACTTCTGGATCGAACCCGGCTGGCAACTGAGTGGAGCCGACCTGATCTCTCCGGGCTGGCTGAAGAACCTCTACAGCCTGAGCTTTGCCTTGCTGCTGGGGCACATTCTCAGCGACGTGATCGACCTGCGACTGGAACGCCAGAGTCTGAAAATCGCCCTGCCGAGTTTCTGTATTCCGTTCGCCTGCGGGCTGGCGACAGCGTTCTGGCTGTTGCCGCCGCAGCCGTGGATCAGCTCGCTGGCGGTCGGCCTGCTGTTCGCCATCACCGCAATTCCTGTGTTGTATCTGTACCTGCGACACATCAACTACCCGCCCGCCGCCACCCGGCGTCTGGTGCAAACCGCGATCCTGATCGACCTGACCTGCTGGACCCTGTTCGCGTTCGCCCAGGGCAGCCTGCACCTGAGTAGCCTCTTGCTGCCGCTGGCCGGCGCCTGTCTGCCGTTGTTGCTGCGCCTGCTCGGGTTGCGCCAACCGTTGCTACACAGCGGCTGCTTCTTCGCGCTGCTGGTGGTCGCCGAACACTTCAAACTCAATGCGCTGATTTTCGGTATCGGCTATCTGCTGTGCATGGCCGCGCTCAAGGTGCCATTGGTGCTGCCATTGTCGGCGGCATGGATGAGCCGTTTGCAGACCTGGATCGCCATACCGCTGATCCTCACGTTCGGCATCGTGCAGATCAACGTGCACAGCGCCATCGACAGTCTCGGCGGGATGCAACTGACCGCGCTCCTGCTGTTGCCGATCGCCAGCAAACTGTTGGGTAACTGGCTGGGCCTCGGCTGGGCTGGCGCCTCGTTTGAAGGTGCCAGCCGCTGGCGGGAAAGCCTTTTACTGAATATTCGCGGTTTGAGCGAGATCGTCTTTCTCAACCTGCTGCTGCAACAACAGCTCATCAGCCCGGCGCTGTATTTCGCGCTGATGTTGATGGGCCTGATCGCAACCCTGCTGCCGGCATTGGCCGGCATGCACCGAATCCCTTTGAACATCGCCGCCCCGGCAAGGAGCACCCGTGCCAACAGTTGAAATGGAACGTCGTCAGGTACTGGTCATCGGCGCCGGCCCCTCGGGCGCCATCGCCGCCGCGCTGCTCAAGCGTAAAGGCCATGATGTGCTGATGATCGAGCGCCAGCATTTCCCACGGTTTTCCATCGGTGAAAGCCTGCTGTCCCACTGCCTGGATTTCGTCGAAGAAGCGGGCATGCTCGAGGCGGTCAATGCGGCTGGTTTCCAGCGCAAAAACGGTGCGGCGTTCGCTTGGGGCGATCAGTACAGCGACTTCGATTTCGGCGACACGTTCACCAACGGCAAGCCGACGACGTTCCAGGTCCAGCGCGCCGACTTCGACAAGCTGCTGGCCGATCAGGCTGAGCTTCAAGGTGTCGATGTCCGTTATGGCGAAGCCATCGTCAGCGCCGATTTCAGCCTGGCGAAACCGCAGGTCGATGTGCTTCGCGAAGACGGTAGCCACTACCGCGTCGAAGCCGACTTCGTGCTCGATGCCAGTGGCTACGGTCGCGTGCTGCCGCGCTTGCTCGACCTTGAAGCACCGTCGAATTTCCCGGTGCGCCAGGCCGTGTTCACCCACGTCGAAGACTGTATCGACAACCCGGCTTTCGACCGGGAGAAAATCCTCATCACCACCCATCCGACCCAGCGTGATATCTGGTTCTGGACTATCCCGTTCAGCAACGGCCGTTGCTCGGTGGGCGTAGTGGCAGCCGCCGAACATTTCGCAGGCCGCACCGAGAATCTGGACGACTGCCTGCGCGGCTTCATTGCTGAAACCCCAAGCCTGGCCGGTGTGCTGAACAATGCCGTGTGGGACACGCCCGCGCGAACCATCGGTGGCTACTCGGCCAACGTCAAAACCCTGCATGGCCCAGGTTTCGCCCTGTTGGGCAACGCGGCGGAATTTCTCGACCCGGTGTTCTCCTCCGGTGTGACCATCGCCATGCGGTCGGCGAGCATGGCCGCCGGGGTGCTGCACCGCCAACTGCAAGGTGAAAGCGTCGACTGGCAGACCGAGTTCGCCGAACCGCTCAAGCGCGGCGTCGACACCTTCCGTTGCTACGTCGAGGGCTGGTACGCCGGGACCTTTCAGGATGTGATTTTCTATCAGGGCGGCGCAGCGGAAATCCGCCGCATGATCAGCTCGATCCTCGCGGGTTACGCCTGGGATGAACGCAACCCGTTCGTCAGCGAACCCAAACGTCGACTGCGGATGATTTCGGACCTGTGCGCACAGGACGCGACATGAGTTACTTGAGCGACAACTACGTCGAAGAAACCCGTTTCGGTTTCTGGTTTCTGCGCAGTCACACCTGGCAGCACCGTGTATTGCGAGTGGCGATCAATGATTTGCGCGACCTGTTCAGCGCGCCATTGCCCGCCAACCCGGTATTGCTGGATGCCGGTTGCGGCCAGGGCAAGTCGTTCCAGTACCTGCGCCAGACCTTCGCGCCTCAACGCCTGATCGGGCTGGATGCCGATCCTCACAGCCTGAACCTGAGCGGTGAAGAAGCGACTCGTCAGGGCATGGATGTAGAACTGATCGGCAGTGACTGCGCGAGCATCAACGTGCCGGACGCCAGCGTCGATCTGCTGTTCTGTCACCAGACCTTCCATCACCTTGTCGAGCAGGACCGGGCCCTGGCCGAGTTCTATCGGGTGCTAAAACCGGGCGGCTATTTGTTGTTCGCCGAGTCCACCGAGGCTTACATTGATACATGGGTGATTCGCTGGCTGTTCCGCCACCCGATGCACGTGCAGAAGAGCGCCGCCGGCTACCTGGACATGATTCGTCGGCAGGGTTTTGAATTCGGCCCGCAGAACGTGTCTTACCCCTATTTGTGGTGGAGTCGCGCCAAGGATTTCGGCCTGCTCGAACGCTTCGGCTTGCGCCAGCCAAAACCCTTTGGCCAACGGGAAGAAACCCTGGTCAATGTAGTCGCGCGCAAGCCTCTTGAAGGGTGTGCCTGATGATCCGTTTCCTGCTTCTGGGTTGTGTCCTGTTGCTGAGCGCTTGCGCCAGCCAGGCACCGCTGCCTGAGCGAACCCCGAACCTGGCGTTGCCGCTGCAACTGCACATCGAACGGCAGATGGCCGAACAGCGTCAGGACTGGCTGCTGGTGATCCAGCGTGAAGGCCCAGGCATTCGCTGGTCGATGATGGACCCTTTGGGGATTCCCGTGGCACGGCAGAAACTGATCGATGGCCAGTGGCAGGCCGACGGCCTGCTGCCGCCCAATCCGGAAGCCCGGGAGCTGTTCGCTGCCTTGTTGTTTGCGTTGACCCCTGCGGGCGAGTTGCATCGCAACTATCCCGCCGCCCGGCAGGATGGCGGGCAACGATCCTTGTCACCACGCTGGAACATCCGCTATTCACAACCACTGAGCTTTGAATTGAACGTATCCCAAGGCCCGCACTATCGCGTCACTCCGTTAGGCGAGCACACGCCATGACAGCTTATCTGAACGCCCTCGGGGTGATCTGCGCCCTGGGCCGCGACAAGCAGGAAGTCGCCCGCAACCTGTTTGCCGGCGATTGCTCGGGCATGCGCAGCGAGGCCGGCTGGGTGGCGGAACGCTCGCTGCCGGTCGCGGCGGTGCGCGGCGAGCTGGCGCCGATTCCGCCTGAGCTGGCCCATCAAAGCAGTCGCAACAATCAATTGCTGCTGGAGGCTGCGCTGCAAATTCGCGAAGACATCGAGCAGGCGATCCAGACCTACGGCCGCGACCGTATCGGCGTCATCCTGGGCACCAGCACCTCGGGCATTCACGAGGCCAGCAGTGGCCTGGCCCATTACATCCGCGAGCATCAGTTCCCCGCCGACTATGACTATCAGCAACAGGAACTCGGCGCACCGGCGACGTTTCTCGCCGACTGGCTGCAATTGAGCGGCCCGGCCTATGTGATTTCCACCGCCTGCACCTCCAGCGCCCGCGCGCTGATGAGCGCTCAACGACTGCTCGACCTGGGCATGTGCGACGCCGTGTTGTGCGGCGGTGTCGACAGTTTGTGCAAGCTGACCCTCAACGGTTTCTCGGCCCTGGAAGCGGTGTCCGAGCAGCGCTGCAATCCATTTTCAGCCAACCGCAACGGCATCAATATCGGCGAAGCGGCGGTGCTGTTTCTGATGAGCAAAAGCGCCGGTAACCGCCAACCGATTGCCCTGCTGGGCAGTGGCGCCAGCTCCGACGCACACCATATTTCCGCGCCGGAACCGACCGGCCGTGGCGCCCTGCAAGCGATGCGCAAAGCCTTGAGCCGCGCAGGCCTGCAACCGCAGCAGATCGGTTACCTGAACCTGCACGGCACCGCCACGCAACACAACGACGCCATGGAAAGCCTGGCCGTGACGACGCTATTCCCGCAAGGCGTGCCTTGCTCATCGACCAAACCGATGACCGGTCATACCCTCGGCGCTGCCGGTGCCCTGGAAGCGGCGTTCTGCTGGTTGAGCCTGAGCGTGGACAACCGCGAGCACGCCCTGCCGCCCCACATCTGGGACGGCCAGGCCGACCCCGAATTGCCGGCCCTGCGTTGGGTGACCCCGACTGACCACCTGACGTCCATTGCACCTCGCTACCTGATGAGCAATTCCTTTGCCTTCGGTGGCAATAACGTCAGCCTGATTATCGGAGACGCCCCATGATTGCCTGGCCGCTCGCCGAACTGCTGCCGCATGCCGGCGACATGATCCTCATCGAGCAGATCCTGTCGTTCGATGACGAGCAAATTCACACCCGACTCACCGTCAAACCCGGCGGCCTGTTCAATCGCCCCGACGGCAGCCTGCCGGCCTGGGTCGGCATCGAACTGATGGCCCAGAGCGTCGCCGCGTACGCCGGCTGCCATGCGCGCCAGAAAGGCAATGCGGTGGAGTTGGGTTTCCTGCTCGGCACCCGTAAATTCGAATGCAACGTGGAACACTTCCCCGCCGGCACCGAGTTGACCATCCATGGGATACGCTCGCTGGAAGACGACAACGGCATGGGTGTGTTCGAATGCCACCTCACCGCCCCCGGCATCCACGCCACCGCCCGGCTGAACGTGTTTCGCCCGCCTCAGGCCGCGCACTATCTTCATGAACCCCAAGGAGTCGAGTGATGACTGAATCCGTACTGGTCACCGGCTCCAGCCGTGGTATTGGCCGCGCTATCGCGTTGCGTCTGGCCCGGGCCGGGCACGACATCGTGCTGCACTGCCGCAGCGGCCTTGCGGACGCCGAAGCCGTCAAGGCCGAAGTCGAGGCTCTGGGCCGCAACGCTCGCATCCTGCAGTTCGATGTGTCCGACCGTGCTCGTTGCAAAGCTATTCTCGAAGCCGACGTCGAAGCCCACGGTGCCTATTATGGCGTGGTGCTCAACGCCGGCCTGACCCGCGACGGTGCTTTTCCGGCCCTGAGCGAGGAGGATTGGGATCTGGTGATGCGCACCAATCTCGACGGTTTCTACAATGTGTTGCACCCGGTGATGATGCCGATGATCCGTCGTCGCGCCGCCGGGCGGATTGTCTGCATCACCTCTGTTTCCGGCCTGATCGGCAATCGCGGGCAAGTCAATTACAGCGCGTCCAAGGCCGGTTTGATCGGCGCAGCCAAGGCGTTGGCGATCGAACTGGGCAAGCGCAAAATCACCGTCAACTGTGTCGCACCCGGCCTGATCGACACGGCGATGCTCGATGAAAACGTGCCGGTGGAAGAACTGATGAAAATGATCCCCGCACAACGCATGGGCACCCCGGAAGAGGTAGCCGGTGCAGTGAATTTCCTGATGTCGGCGGAAGCCTCGTACATCACCCGGCAGGTTCTGGCCGTCAATGGAGGCCTGTGCTGATGAAGCGCGTCGTCGTCACCGGCATGGCCGGCATCACCTCACTGGGCAGCGACTGGGACACCATCGCCGCCAACTTCGCCGCCAATCGCAGCGGCATCCGTCGCATGGACGAGTGGGATCGTTTTACCGAACTCAGCACGCGCCTGGCCGGGCCGATCGATGACTTCAAAGTGCCGGGCCACTGGACCCGCAAACAACTGCGCAGCATGGGCCGCGTCTCGCGGCTCGCTGTTGGTGCTGCTGAGCAAGCGTTGGCGGACGCCGGGCTGCTGGGTGACGAGTCGATCAAGGATGGGCGCATGGGCGTCTCCTGCGGTTCGTCCACCGGCAGCACCGACGAGATCAAGGCGTTCGGCAACATGCTGCTCAACTCGGTGGCCGAAGGCTTGAACGCCAACTCCTACGTGCGGATGATGCCGCACACCACAGCGGCCAATGTCAGCATCTTCTTCGGCCTCACCGGCAGGCTGATCCCCACCTCCAGTGCCTGTACCAGCGGTAGCCAAGGCATCGGTTACGCCTACGAATCGATCAAGTTCGGCCGCCTGCCGCTGATGCTCGCCGGCGGCGCCGAAGAGCTGTGCCCGACCGAAGCCATGGTGTTTGATGCGCTCTACGCCACCAGCCTGAAGAACGACGCCCCGCAAACCAGCCCTCGCCCCTACGACACCGGCCGCGATGGCCTGGTGATCGGTGAAGGCGGCGGCATGCTGGTGCTCGAAGAGCTCGAACACGCCCTGGCACGCGGCGCACATATCCATGCCGAGATCGTCGGTTTCGGCAGCAACGCCGACGGCCAGCACGCCACCCGTCCGGAGCAGCTCACCATGCGCCGGGCCATGGAGCTGGCGCTGGAAGACGCCGGGCTGCAGCCTTCCGACATCGGCTACGTGAACGGTCACGGCACCGCTACAGAACAGGGCGACATTGCCGAAACACTGGCCACCAGCGCGTTGTTCGGCGAACACATGCCAATCAGTTCGCAGAAGAGTTTCCTCGGCCACACCCTGGGAGCCTGCGGCGCGCTGGAGTCCTGGTTCAGCATCGAAATGATGAACCGCGATGTGTATGTGCACACCTTCAACCTCGACGAGGTCGATCCCCAGTGCGGCAAGCTCGACTACCTGCGCGGTGAATTCCGGCAGATGAGCAATGAGTACGTGATGAACAACAATTTCGCTTTTGGTGGGGTCAACACCTCGTTGATTTTCCGCCGCTGGTCGTAATCGAATAACTCAGGGTCAAGGAGACCTTCATGCACTTCAAGAAACTCGCTGCCGCTACCGCCCTGCTGATCTGCGCATTGCCGAGCATCAGCCAGGCCCGTGACACCTCGGTGTATCTACCTTTTGACAAAGCAGTCGCCGAAGCCACCCGCGCCGGCAAAATCGATGGCAGCGTGAAATTCTACCTGGCAGGCAATACACCGACTGGCAACGTCACCGTCCTCAGCACCGGCGCTGTAACCAACAAGAAAACCAACGCCTTCAACAAGTCTGACGAAGTGGCCTGCGAATGGGTCGCGCAATCGGCAATCATCAGCCTGCACCAGGCCGCGAAGAACGCCGGCGCCAACGCCGTGACCAACATCGTCAGCTTCTACAAGAAAAATGAGCGCAAGGATGCCAAGACCTATGAGTGCCACGCTGGGGCGCTCATGGCGGGCGTTGCGCTGAAAGGGGATTTGGCGAAGGTTCAGTAACTGTGTGCTGGTGAAGCCTGGTTCAGTCTGGTTCTGCCTGAGGTGCACGGGTCTCCCCTTCCAACGCCGTTACGCCCTCGAACTCTGTCTGCAGTAGCGCCAAGAACGCCTCCCGAGCGGGATGTCGACCTGAGTTTTCATGCCAGTAAAACAGGTTGTCGATACTCGTCAGTTCCGGGAATTCGTATCCTTGCCACCCTGCACTGTGACGGTATTGCTCATAGATCCCGCGAGGTACCAGCGAAACGCCAGCACCCGCACTGACACAGCCAACTATGGCGCCATAGCTTGCGATGCTGACGATCGGCAGCACCTGTCCATGGCGCAATAGCCACTGCTCTAGCGCGAAGCGGTACGGACAGCCCGGTGGCCACATGAATATTTCCTTGCCTTGCAGATCTGCCGCCTTGCGTAAAGGCCCATGGGACGCGGACGCGATGAGGATTAAATCTTCACGGTAGATCACTGCACGCTTGAGGCCGGGGTGTTCAATGTTCACTGCCACGATCACCCCATCAAGTCGGTGATGCCGAGTATCGTCCAGCAGTTGAGCCCAAGTGCCGGTGCTCAACTCCAGCGATACCTGCGGGTACAGCTCATGGTACTTGGCCAATAACCGGGGCAGCCGTCCCGTAGCACTAGATTCAATGGCGCCAATGCGCAGAGGACCGCCAGGCGTATTGGTGGGCGCTACCGCGCGCCGAGCTTCATCGGCCAAACCCAGGATTTTCGTCGCGTAATCAAGAAATACCTCTCCAGCAGGCGTGATTCGCAACCCTCGGCCGTCGCGGAAAAACAGCGGCGTGCCGAGCTCCCGCTCCAGGGACTTGAGCCGTGCGGTGATATTGGACGGTACACAGTGCAGCAACTCGGCGGCGCGCGCGATGCTGCCAAGATCGTAAACCGTCTTGAACATGCGCAGTTGGGACAATTCCATAGCTCACCCAGAGTGAATGGATGGATCAGTTTAAGTCACTTGTAGTGAGGCCGTGTGTTTTTGATACTTCAATTAGCGCGCGTTGCACTGACGCCGTAGCCCTTCATATCCCTCGATGAGCAGGAGTTTCTATGGAGTTAGTTGAACGAAAAATCCAGTCCCTCGCCGAAAGCGCGCTCACCCATGAAGCTTTGAATAACGCGTTTTACCAACGATGGATGGGAGGCTCCCTTCCCCTCGCCGACGTTGAGGTGTTTGCTCGAAATTATCTGGCCCGTACCACGCAGACCTCTCGTATGGTTGCTCTGTCATTTATGGGCACTGACGACCTATACGCTCAGGTCGAAATCGTCAAAAACCTGTACTCCGAGATGGGCTACGGCAATCCGGAAAAAGCCCACCTCGCCTTGCTGGAAAGTTATCTGATCGACCTTCTCAGCCGTCTCGCTGATCGGCCTTACAGCATGGACGAACTCATGGCCCTGCCTGTGCTGGACAGCACCTGCACGTTTAGTCGCGAACAATTGAGTCTTTATACCGACGGTGGCCACAACAACAATCCGCGCCATGTGCTCGGCACGTTGTTGGCTCAAGAGTGGCTGGCCTATTCGATGCTCACCCGCTTGTATGAAGGGGCACGCAACTACAAACATCTGTACGTCAATAACGACGACTTTCATGAGCACTGCGAGTATTTCTACATCCACATCGGGGATGCGGAAAAAGAACACAAGATCCAGGCTGTGAAAGCCGCGACCCAGGAATGCACCACCGACCAGCACATAGAGGAAGTCAGCGCGTCGTTCAACCGTTTCCTGGTCATCACCGAGCAGTACTGGAACGGTATAGCCCATGCCATGCCCAGCGTGCAAAATCGTGTTGCGTCCAGGATGACGTCTTGATGAATACAAGGCCTGGCGTAAAAATCGCTTTAGCGGCGTTTTTTGTCATCCTTTGCTGGGCCTATTCCCCCATTGGAATCCACATCGGGCTAAAGGCTTACGAGCCCGGTCATCTCGCGCTGGTGCGATTTCTCATCGCCTCAACGTTCATGGCCGGGGTCGCATTGGTGATGCGTATTTCCCTGCCTCGCCTTAAGGACCTGCCACTGCTGGCTGTGCTGGGATTCTTTGCCGTCAGCCTGCATCACATAGCCCTCAACTACGGCCAACAAGGCGTTAGCGCCGGGGCTGCCAGCGTACTGGCACAATCCACGCCGCTGTTCAGCACGTTATTGGCGCATTTCGTGTTCAAGGATCGGGTCAACGGCTGGCAATGGATCTGTGTGCTGTGCGGCCTACTCGGTGCCGCTGTGGTAGTCACCGGAGACCGTGGCTTTGGTGAACTGGACGCGCACGGGCTGCTGATCCTGCTGGCGGCGTTGTCCTGGAGTCTGTATTTCGCCTTGCAAAAACACCACTCCCATCGTTATGACGGGCTGACAATGGTGTGTTACACCATTTGGTCGGGCACGGTATTGCTCCTTGTGTATGTCCCGGGCCTGTGGAGCGAAGCGCAAAACGCCTCAACTTCAGTCAACTTGGCGGTGCTCATTCTGGGCATCTTCCCCAGCGCCCTTGCGTACCTCGCCTGGGCATATGTACTGGCGCACAGCAACGTGAGCCGCGCGTCCATTTCGCTTTATCTGATACCGCCCACAGCCATGTTGATGGCCTCGTTGGTTCTGAGTGAACGCCCTTCAACCATGGTCATCGTCGGAACGGTCACGGTGCTGACGAGCGTACTCGCCCTCAATCTGGAACCATCGAAAGTTGCGGTTCCCGCCGACAAAGTTTGAATAGGGGTCGTGACCATCTATGAATGACACAGAAAATCCTACTCTGGCCTATGAGCACCATGTGCTGATCTGCACCAACTTGCGCCCCGATGGTCGCCGTAGTTGCTCGGGCTCCGGCGCACATGAACTACTCAGCGCAGCAAAACGCAAGCTCGCCAAAATGGGTGAGCTTGGAACATCGCGCGCCAACGCATCGGGCTGCCTGGGCCGCTGCGACCACGGCCCGATCATGGTGATTTACCCAGCTAATCTGTGGTTCTCGTGCAAGACGCCGCAAGAGGTTGAACGCATTCTCAATCAACACCTCTTCCGTCCCGATAAGCAATTGTGTCCCAAGGGGCTTAAGCGGGAATCCACATCATGACTTGGACAGATGAAGACATGCGCATCGCCCAATGGATGTTGGCCGAATACCGTAAACAAGACTATCTATCGCAAGCCTTTGCCGCGCGGGAGATCCGTCTGATGTTCGGCGAAGTTCACGTGTACCAAAATCGCCACGGTAACTGGGCCGTGAATAAGCCGATCCTCGAAGCCTTCAAAGCACTGACTGCTGAGTACGTGGTATGGAGCCGAAGTTTTCAACTATGGAGGCAAAGAACCGCACAAGATCCAGCAGGCATACGCGTGAGCCGCTGACAAGAAATCCCGATGGATACCATGCTGCGGGATTCATGACCCTGCCAACACCGCCCCCTGCAGGAGTTGCCGAAGGCTGCGATCTTTTGATCTTGATTGCCAGCCACTCCGACGCAACCATGGCCGGGGTTGCGTCGAAAGGGAATCTGGCGAAGGTTCAGTAAGACCTTGAGTTCAATGCCAACCTATTGAGGAGGACGAGCCGAAGCGCTCGTCCTGTGGCGAGCGAGCTTGCTCGCGCTGGGCTGCGCAGCAGCCCCCAAATCCTGACGTCACTGAAGATTTTGTGAGCGCTACGCACTCAAGCGGGAGCAAGCTCCCTCGCCACAATGACGAAGGGCGCCTTTCGAGGCGCCCTTTTTTTCAAATATAAATCCACGAAAACGGCCTCTCCACACCTCCACTCCAGCAAAGAAATGAAACAATCATTTCGGAAACGTCCCACAGCGAGACCTTAAGTTTCGCGATAGGGTCGATACCCCAGCGACATGTCGGGGTACTCCAGGGATGAAAAACATGAATAGAAAAGCGGTGATCGTTTTCAGTGGTGGCCAAGATTCAACAACCTGCTTGATCCACGCATTGCCAAACTACGAAGAAATACACTGCATTACGTTCGATTATGGACAGCGCCACCGCGCAGAAATTGAAGTTGCGCAACAGCTTTCGGCAAAGCTTGGCGTGACAGTTCACAAGGTTTTCGACACTTCATTATTAAATGAGTTAGCGATCAGCAGCCTTACCCGCGACAACATCCCAGTACCAATTTCTGCCAGCTCAGGGGAGAGCCTGCCAAACACTTTCGTACCTGGCCGGAATATTCTGTTTTTAACGCTTGCTTCTATTTATGCCTATCAAGTGGGTGCCGAGGCTGTAATCACAGGCGTTTGTGAAACCGACTTTTCAGGCTATCCGGATTGCAGGGATGAATTCATCAAGGCTATGAATAAAGCCGTTGAATTGGGGATGGACTATAAATTACGAATTGAAACCCCACTTATGTGGTTAAACAAGGCAGAAACCTGGGCGCTGGCCGATCACTACAAACAGCTAGACTTAATTCGCCACCATACTCTGTCATGTTACAACGGTATAAAGGGAAGTGGTTGCACCCAATGTGATGCGTGCAACCTTCGTGCAAAGGGATTAGATGAATTCATGAAAAGAAAAATAGAAACGATGACCACTCTAAAAGCAAAAATTTAAATAAGACGTACGCTACAAGGGGAGCTATTAGCCCCCCTTCATCTTCCGTTATGCTGTCGAAACCGCAGCCACATATTTTTTAAACAAGTGCCTTGCTCCATAGGCAGGCAAAATATTAAAAACAGCAAAGCACATCTTTATAGCTATCTGAACGTAGATTATATTGAGTAGATCACTGCTATGCATGGCTCCATAAAACGCAATAAAGCAAAAAATAAAACTATCTATTATCACTGCAAAAAACGAACTTAAAAACACACGAAAAAATAGAAACCTTGAATTCGTGAGTTCTTTTATCTTGCACAACAAATAAGAATTGACATATTCAGAAAAAAGAAAAGAAATGGATGACGCCACCAACACAGATGAGAAGTAACTAATAACTTCGCCATAGGGTATATCTAATTTCCAACCAGGCAGTCCAGGGAGATGACTAGTTCCAGCTAGCAACACAACAATAAAAGCATTACTTGCAAAAGCAAACAATATAGCCTTCCTTGCAAGTCTAAACCCATAAAACTCGTTCAACAAATCCACGATTAGAAACGTCAATGGATAAAGAAATACCCCTGGAGTGACAACAACATCAAATCGCTCAAAATAAACAAGCTTTGCCGCAGCTACATTCGCAAAAATGTAAAGAGTAAAAAGCAACAGATTTAGCGTCACATATATAATCCACGACCTTTCATGGCGATCAGTTATTTCGTATGCGGTCAATGCACTCCCTCGAGAATAATATTTCCTGTATATGTCTTTTATCTCCGCCTTATTTAAATTATCCAATATTTCACTTTTTAACACCTCACCCAGCTTTACCTTTACAACCTTTCCAGTGGAGATAACCATAATTACAGCAAGGCTTTTGTCATTTTCAAACCCCAACAATTTGTACTTACTATTTTCAACCCCACTATTACCCATTGAATCTTTCCTCTATTACTTCTCCCACAATGCAAACGACATCAGAATCAAGACAACGCTCATTAGATAAAAATAGTTTTTTTGTGGCTTTGTCGTATATCAATTTTTCTCTATCACTATCAACAAGTCACCTGGCTCATTGGCGCCGCTAATTTCGCCTTCCAGAAGCACACCTATTAAATTGCAAGCCGCTCCAAAGTAGTATGTTAGAGGGCAAATTGTAGCCAGCTCGCCAATTCTTTTATCCAGACTCTGAATAAGCAAACTCTCTTTTATTATAGGAACTGCAGCAGGATTCATATTTCCGCGCAAGGAAACACTACTTTCTATGATTTCCCTTTCTTCAAAATCCACATTTTCTATCTCCTTATAAGAGACACCAAAAAAATCAGAAATCTTGCGAATTGTAGACTGCTGAACATTTACCACTTTCCCTTCAAGAATGTTATATATCGTAGTCCGGGTCAAACCACTGGAATTACACAAAGACAGCTGCGTCTCTCCGCGGCTTTTTATTAGATACCTAATATTATTTTTCAATTTTTCCGCTTTTTCTTTTTTATGCATTAGTATTTACCCTTATTTACACCTGCAAAAAAAACTGCACACCGCTGAACAATACGATGGTACTTCTTTGTGAGGGAGCATCCTACACAGCTAGGTTTTGAACAAAACACAATATCGAAAACATTCAAAAATAACCGTTAAATAATGTTTCCTCGTCGGAATTTTCGACTGACAAGTAGGTATATTCCTACAGCATTTTCTTACATTGCTCAGAGCCCCAGGTAGATTCACACACCACCTAGCCTGAGCAACCAACACTGCCTGCTCTTAGTACTGCATTACAAAAAAATGCCACAGTCTCACCACAAATTAATCATTTAATTAGGCAAATGTTAATTTATTTGATTAAGTAAATAAATATTTCAACTATTAACTTTACCAATTCACTAATCTGGGTACAGTGAAAACCAAATCCCATCTAACAACATGGGATTGACGCTTCTTTTAAAATTTCAGGGGATTCCATAATGAAAAAAGACGATCCTAATTCTCCGCAATCACCAGACCTTCCAACCGACGACACCGTCGATTTACCCAAGCTCTCCCAAATCACCGAACGCCGCGTCAGCGCCCGTCTGCGCAATCCGGGCCAACCCGACCCTGTCAGTCACCTCTTCACCATCGTCCCGAAGGCCGACACGGAATCTTTGCTCTGTCACGCCTGCGAAACCCTTGCCTCGCTGAATGTCATGACCACCGATCTCGCCGGCGAACTGGAAAGCTCGCGCCGCAATGTGGCACTGGCCATTCAGCAGTTGGCCGTACTGGCCGAGTTATTGGTTAATCGAGCGCTAGACAACCTGGACTTGCCCGGAGGGTTGCCTGAGGCTCCGTCAAACAGCCCACGCTGAGTAGTCCCGTTCTGTTATCAAATGGAGGTTTTTTGTCATGGATCGATACATGCCTATCACCGGCATCGACTGCACCATCGCATCATTGGTGATCGACACCGAAGCACCACTGGACGTGTTGCACGAAACCGCGGCCTACCGAATTCGCACCGCGACCCAACTGCTGGAAAATTTCGCGTTTAGCGAGGGCGTTCACAGTGAACTGGCGCGTGTGTTGGTGACCTCATTGCGCGATGGTTGCGATTTGATGGATGTCATCGGGCGACGATTGCAGGTGCAGGTCTCGGTCTAGTGCCTGGTAAAGAAAAACGGGTGACCTCACTGGGGTCGCCCGTTATTACGGCTTCAGAGGTTCAACCTTACGCGTCAGCAACTCCACAAACGCCTTGGCCATCGGTGACTTCTGATTCTTGCGCTGCACCAGCCACACTGCCGACACAGCTTCCGGATCCAGCAACGGGCGGTAGACCACGCCATCGATACGCATCCGCTGATACGACGCCGGCAACACCGACACTCCCAAACCTGCCGCCACCAACCCGATAATGGTCATCGCCTCGCCAGCCTCTTGCGCGAAGAACCGGCATCCCGCGCCAGGCTAAGCAGCTGTGCGTACAAACCACTGCCATAGCTGCGCGGGAAAAATACGAATGGTTCGAGGGCTAGCGCCGAGAGAAATAAACCTTCTTCGCTGCCATTCACCAGCGGATGCTTGGAGCTGAGTACCGCCACCAGTGGCTCGCGCATCAGTTCCACGACGCTGAGCGAGTCCGGCAGCCCAAGCGGCCGCATGATCCCGACTTCGATCGACTCGTCCACCAACGCATCAGCCACTTGGGTGCTGCTCATTTCCCGCAGGTTCAGGTGCACCGCCGGGAAACGCTGGCGAAACGAGAAAATCGCTTGGGGAATGGTCGAGTTGAACGGTGCCGACGAAGTGAAGCCGATCTTCAACTCACCCAGTTCACCGAGTTGTGCCCGCCGAGCCACATCCGCCGCTTTGTCGACCTGAGCCAGCACCAACCGCGCCTCTTCCAGAAACAACCGCCCCGCCTCACTGAGTTCGACCCGACGATTGGTACGCTCGAAAAGCCGCGCGCCGACCTCCTGCTCCAGCGCCTGAATCTGCTGGCTCAGCGGCGGTTGCGAGATGCCCAGCACCTGAGCGGCGCGGCCGAAATGCAGTTCTTCGGCGACGGCGATGAAGTAGCGCAGGTGGCGCAATTCCATGAAAACTCCATTAGGTCGTTAAACCTATCAAACAGGTCGAACAATATATTGGATTGAATCATTAGGCAGCTATATGATTTTTCCATTGCCTGACCGGGCTGCGCCCTCCGAGGTCCGAAGTGAAAACTGCTGTCGCCCCACTCGCCCATGAAATTCCGCCCACTGCGCTGGATGATGTCGTCACCGAGCGAAGCGAGATCTACATCGAAAAAGGCACGCCGATGTTCATGCGCACGGTGCTGGCGTTGTTCTCGGGCGGCTTCGCGACCTTCGCCCTGCTGTATTGCGTGCAGCCGATGATGCCGCTGCTGTCCCGCGAATTTTCCATCAATGCTGCGCAGAGCAGCCTGATCCTGTCGGTCGCCACCGGCATGCTCGCCATCGGCTTGCTGATCACCGGCCCCATCTCTGATCGCATCGGGCGTAAACCGGTGATGGTCGCCGCGTTGTTCGCCGCCGCTCTCTGCACCATGGCCAGCGCAATGATCCCGAGCTGGCAAGGCGTGCTGGTGATGCGGGCGCTGGTGGGCCTGTCGTTGAGCGGTCTGGCGGCGGTGGCGATGACTTACCTGAGCGAAGAAATCCATCCGCAGCACCTTGGCCTGGCCATGGGCTTGTACATCGGTGGCAACGCTATTGGCGGCATGTGTGGGCGGTTGATCGTCGGGGTATTGATCGACTTCGTCAGCTGGCACACGGCGATGCTGGTCATCGGTGGCCTGGCGCTGATTGCCGCAGCGGTGTTCTGGAAGATCCTTCCCGAGTCGCGCAACTTCCGCGCCCGCTCGTTGCATCCGCGCAGCCTGCTCGACGGCTTCACCATGCACTTTCGCGATGCAGGTCTACCACTGCTGTTCCTTGAGGCGTTCGTGCTGATGGGCGCGTTCGTCACGCTGTTCAACTACATCGGTTATCGCCTGCTGGCCGAGCCGTACCACATGGATCAGGCCTTCGTCGGGCTGCTCTCGGTGGTGTACCTGTCGGGCATCTACAGCTCGGCGAAAATCGGCGCCCTGGCCGACCAGCTCGGCCGGCGCAAAGTGCTCTGGGCAACCATCGTGGTCATGCTCGCGGGCATCGCCCTGACCATGTTCACGCCGTTACCGCTGGTGATTCTCGGCATGCTGATTTTTACCTTCGGCTTCTTCGGTGCGCATTCGGTGGCCAGTAGCTGGATTGGTCGTCGTGCGATCAAAGCCAGAGGACAGGCGTCGTCGCTGTACCTGTTCAGCTATTACGCCGGGTCGAGTATCGCGGGTACAGCGGGCGGCGTGGCCTGGCACTTGGGTGGCTGGAGCGGGATCGGGTTGTTTATTGGCGGGTTGTTGGTGATTGCGCTGTTGGTGGCGTTGAAGCTGGCGAAGTTGCCGCCGTTGGGTGATGTGAAAGCTTGACGCAAAACCATGTGGGAGCGGGCTTGCTCGCGAAAGCGGTGGATCAATCGACATCGATGTTGAATGTTCAACCGCTTTCGCGAGCAAGCCCGCTCCCACATTGACCGAGTACTACCTGATGTCTCATACAAAAACGCCCGGCAAAGCCGGGCGTTTTTTATTGGGCCACGATCACTCGTGATACTGCGCCGACAGTTCATGCACCGCACGCAGGAAGGCGCCAGCATGTTCTGGGTCAACTTCCGGGGTGATGCCATGACCGAGGTTGAACACGTGGCCGCTGCCCTTGCCGTAGCTGGCGAGAATGCGACCAACTTCGGCGCGGATGGCTTCTGGCTTGGCGTAGAGCACGGTCGGGTCCATGTTGCCTTGCAGGGCGACTTTGTTGCCGACGCGCTGGCGTGCTTCACCAATGTCGCAAGTCCAGTCCAGGCCCAACGCATCCGCGCCGGCATCGGCAATGCTTTCCAGCCACAGGCCGCCGTTCTTGGTGAACAGGATGACCGGCACTTTGCGGCCTTCGTGCTCGCGGATCAGGCCGCTGACGATTTTGCGCATGTAGGCCAGGGAGAACTCCTGGTAGGCCGCCGCCGAGAGGTTACCGCCCCAGGTGTCGAAGATCTGCACCGCTTGTGCGCCGGCCATGATTTGGCCGTTGAGGTACGAAGTGACCGACTGTGCGAGCTTGTCCAGCAGCAAATGCATGGCTTGCGGGTTGTCGTAGAGCATGGCCTTGGTCTTGCGGAAGTCTTTCGACGAGCCGCCTTCGACCATGTAGGTCGCCAACGTCCATGGGCTACCGGAGAAGCCGATCAGCGGCACGCGGCCGTTCAGTTCACGACGGATGGTGCTGACCGCATCCATGACGTAGCCGAGGTCTTTGTGCGGATCAGGAATCGGCAGGGCTTCGATGTCGGCCAGGGTGCTGATGACTTTCTTGAAGCGCGGACCTTCACCGGTTTCGAAGTACAGGCCTTGGCCCATGGCATCCGGGATGGTGAGGATGTCGGAGAACAGGATCGCCGCGTCCAGTTGCGGATAGCGGTCGAGCGGCTGCATCGTGACTTCGCAAGCGAACGCCGGGTTCATGCACAGGCTCATGAAGTCACCGGCCTTGGCACGGCTGGCGCGGTATTCAGGCAGGTAGCGACCGGCCTGACGCATCATCCACACAGGGGTGACGTCTACGGGTTGCTTGAGCAGGGCGCGAAGGAAACGGTCGTTCTTCAGGGCAGTC
>LNAP01002374.1_pt1 | contig 18909 bp, 17 predicted proteins | sample 602601 | NCBI WGS metagenome assembly LNAP01 (sample SAMN02440304, study PRJNA202911) | soil metagenome | biome: Subtropical and temperate rainforests or woodlands; isolation source: soil samples (1 kg each in a 20% v/v slurry with milli Q water) were... ...
ATTTTTCGTGACGACGCGTCCAGAGTTACAGCTTGGGCACGGGTTATACATACGCAGATCCTCTCCAGTGATGAGCGTGCTGAGCCAAAAGTGAGCACGCCAAATCCCCGACAGCAGTCGATACCGTGGGGCGTTCACGTAGGTGATATAGATCTGAAATATTTTCGGATGTGATTTCGATCGGTAACAGCTGGTGCTTGCGGTAACTGAACTCGGGTTGACTTGCCGATCTCAAGACCTATAATTACCAAATGGTAATTAATGGTGATTGTAGATGCTCCGACAATCTGCGGCAAAAAGTGGGGATGCGACGTGCAGATCTCGTCGCAGAATAAAAAGTAGATGGGCGTTAATAGTGGGTTGGCCGCTTGTTACAACCAGAGTGCGAATGTCAAGGCGCTTCGCTATGGCATCGTCCGTGCTGTTCGCTTCTGCGGTGGCAGTCTGGTACCCGATTCCGTACAGGGATAGTGTGACTACTGATGATGCCTACGTCCGGGCCGATCTGACCCCGCTAGTATCACACGTTGAAGGATATCTCGTGGATGTGCCGATCCGCGACAATCAGAGAGTGCGTTCTGGCGATTTGTTGGCATTAGTGCAGGATGCTGATTATCGAGAAAAGGTTGCCGAAGCTCAGGCTAAGTCTGATTTAGCCGCTGCCGCGCTGGTCGAATCTCTCAGCCAAAAGCAATATCAACAGATTCAAGTAGAAGCGGCTGCGGCATCCTTACGGGCTTTACACGCTGAGTTGGATCGCGCAGTTGCTGATCACAGTCGCTATCATGCTTTACTGCCAAGTGGATCGGTGTCTCGCCAGCAGGTTGATGGTATTGATGCAGACGTTAAGCGTTTGAGCGCTAATCTTGCCCAGAGGCGCGCCGAGTGGATGGCGGCGCAACAGCGGGAGAAAATGAGCAATGCGAGTATAAACAAGGCGAGAGCCAATCTTCAGGCTGCACAGTCGAGTCTGAATCTGCGCAATATAGATCTTGGCTGGACACGTATCACGTCTCCGGTTGATGGCGTCATTGGCGAGCGTCATGTGCGTCCTGGTATGTATGTGCGCACCGGAACGCTGATCGCCGATGTAGTTCCGCTGCCACATGTTTGGGTGGTCGCAAATTTTAGGGAAAGCGAGATAACGCATATACGCCCAGGACAGCGCGTTACTATTTTGGTTGACAGTCTGCCTGGCCAAGCATTCGAAGGTAAGGTTGACAGTCTTCAGCCTGCCAGCGGGGCGCAGTTTGCTTTGCTTCCAGCCGACAATGCGACAGGTAATTTCACTAAGGTAGTTCAGCGTTTTCCGGTGAAGATCACACTTGACCCGAGTCAGGATTCGCAGTCCTCTCTGCTCCCGGGTATGTCCGTTACTACGACCATTCACACATCAACCGGACTGAGTTCAGGAAATTTTATTGATTGGTTAACCGGCTGGCTGCGAGGGCGGGTGTGAGTGACTCTTTAGGCCTTGCCGTATCAGAAGTGAATAGTCGGCTGAAGTCGCGACTTTTTCCCGGATCTTTGATTCGATGGGATCGTCGGCGTTTTTCGGCCTGCGTGGCCGCTATTGCTGCAGCCTGGATGACCGTGCTCGGTGCCCGATACGTTGTGCTGGGATTTGCCGATGTACGGGGTGGTTTAGGCCTGGGGGTTGACGAAGGTACTTTGCTTTCTTCAGCTTATGCCGCTGGAGATGTAGTCGGCGTGGTGATTGGCTGCTGGTTGGCAACTGCGTTATCACTTCGACGGGTGTTGTTAGGGGCAACGTTGCTCTTTATGGCTACCTCGGTATTAATGGCGTTCAGCCCTCCTTATGCTGCTCAGGTCATCGTTCGCTTTGCACAGGGTATGGCCGGCGGGGTCCTATTACCGATGGCGATAGTTGCGCTATTGCGAACTCTACCGGCTAGGCATCGTGCTCTTGCTTTGGCACTGTATACCTCCGCCTCGACTCTGGCCCCGCAGTTGGCCGCTGCAATCACAGGCTGGCTGCTCGACCACTGGGGATGGCGCGCACTGTTTCTCGCAAACCTTCTGCCTGGCATATTCGCATTGATCGCGGGTTTCTATGGTCTGCCGCGCGAAAGACTGCGTTTGCGGCCTTTGCTTCATATGGATCGGTTTGGAATGCTCCTGTTCGTTGGCGGGCTCGGCATGCTCGCCTGTGCTTTCGATCAGGGTAATCGGCTTGATTGGTTACAGGCAACCCCAATTAGAGTGTTGCTATTCGCCGGTACGGTTGCCATATGCGGATTTATATATCACGTGGTCAGAGTGAGGCATGATCGCCTGCTTAATGTAGAACTGCTGTCGAGACGCAATATAGTACTGGGCATTTTGGGAATTTTGCCTTTCAGTGTCGCTGTGACAGGTTGCAGCTATGTGATTCCCCAATTCCTTATACAGATACACAGCTATCATCCGCGCGAATTGGGAGCGGTGCTGTGGGATGCAGGCTGGCCGCAATTGATTAGTTTTGCGGGCGCGGTAGTGTGCTTGGATAGGAAATGGTTGGGAGGTCCCCGTCGTTTACTTGTATTGGGGGGCGTATTGGTCGCCACGGGTGCTCTGCATGACAGCTTGAACATCGACGGCTCATGGGAGGGCGATGAGTTGCGCATTGGGCAGATATTGCAGGGCTTAGGGCTGCCCCTGATCTTGTTGCCACTGCTGTATTTGTATGTTGGTGATCTTTTGCCGCGCGAGGGATTGCATGCTGCTATGGCATTCAATGTTATGCGCAGTATCTGCGGTACGGCGGGTTTGGCTTGGGTTAGCACTTTGGATCGAGTACGTGAGCAAACCCGATCTAATGTACTTATGGATCATGTGAGCACATCCTCGGCCGCTGTTTCAGCGAGGCTGGATGCCCTTATATCGGCAGTCAGTATACGGTCCAGCGGCAGTGATCAGGCGACGGAACAGGCATTGCATCTACTAGCTAGTAATGTGCGGCTTCAATCTCAGATTTTGGCGCATGCCGATACCTTGGCAGCGATCGCTGTGGTTACATTAATAGGTGCAGTGTTGGCGGCATTTATGATGCCCTACGGATCGGGACATCCCAGTTCTAATGTCCGCCACGCTTGAGTACCGTGCCTATTAGCACTCTCGCCAGAGTGTATGATATTTAATGGTATCCATACTCAAAGGACTTCATTGATGTTGAGTCTGAATAATGCCCTTTAGTCTATTGCGGCGGCGCAATTTAAGACTGAGCGAATCAATCAGCCGATGAGGATTGCGGTGGAGGACGCTGGAGGGGATTTAATCGCGCATATCCGGATTGGTGAGTTCGGTATTAGCCCTTTAGATCTGGCTCGATATATTCAGTCAGGCGGACCACTCTTCGCTATAAATAGTTCGCACGGGGAGGGGGGGCAGTTGCGATATATTCTTGGCGAATACAGTTGCTTCGCGACGGTACTGTTATAGGAGCCGTCGGAGTGATTGGCGGTGCGCGTGAGCGGGACGATTTAATCGTGTGAGCTGGCGTCGCAACTTTTAGTTAGCTCCGTCGCGCGTCAATGCCTGCATGGCAGCAGGTGCTCCATGCAGGAAGCGAATGATAGATATTTCGATAAAACGATCCAGATCTTCCGGAACTGTCATGTCATATACCCAGCGACGTTGGGCAAGATAAAATAATTCACCGTGTAATCCCCATGCAACTTCAAGCTCAGCCGACGATAAGGTCTCACCGGGTGGCTTTTCGCAGGAAAGCTCACGTAATTCCATCGCCACTGGTTCGATCACTTTGGTCTGGATTAGGGAAAGATAACGTTGACTGATGCCGACGCCCTTGAGTCCTGCAAAAATAAAAATCCTAACCCAGTCATATCGAAAGATCGCAGGCAAATATGCCTTGTAAAAGTCGATTAATCGCGCTTCCAAGGTCTTTCCAGGCTGCTTTAGCATTGCCTCCCATTCAGGTTGCCAGCGGCTAAGGTAGACCTCTTGGTACACTCTATCTATCAACGCCTCTTTCGTTGCGAAATAACGAAACAGGTTCTGGTGTGTGATTCCAAGGCGTTCGGCTAACTCGCGTAGGGTACCTTCGAATCCGACCTCGGCGAAAAAGCGTACCGCCTCTTCAATAATCTCCCTCTCACGCTCTTGGGGGGGCATGCGTTTGCGTTTGTTTGGCGTTGGCCTCGAGGAGTCGTCGATCGTCTCGGTGGGGGCACATTTGCGTTTCGATTGTGGTGATCTGATCATGCTTTCAGCATAACGATAGACAATCGCTTGGTAAACAAGGTGGGACGCTTTGCAGTGAAATGTCGCACCACGCTCGCTAATTACTGATTGGTAAATAACTATTGATCGGTTGATTTTTTGCCCTATAATTACCATCCGGTAATTATTCACGTTGCGGACAAACTGAAGCGCATTTCAAATCAATTAGGAGGATTTCTGTAATGGCTAAAGCCCCCGAAACTGTATCAGTCAACGATCAGCGTTTCCTTGCTGGCCAGGCGGCGTTTGAGGAGATCACTGGGCTGCGTTCTAGTGAATTCTTGGACGGGCTAAAGGACCTTGCTCCTGCTATAGGCCGATTTGTTATGGAGTGGGAATTTGCCGATGTCTATGGGCAGAGTTCGTTAGATCTGCGTACCAGAGAACTCATTATGGTAGCTGGATGTGTTGCGCTAGGAGCAACTGCTGCTCCCATTCTGAAACTGCGAATTGGCTCAGCCTTGCGTGCCGGTGTTTCGCGTCAGGAAATTATTGACACAATTATCCAAATAGGTATAGCTGCCGGAGTTCCTGCTGCACTAGCGGCGATTCAGTCTGCTGGAGAAGTATTTGCAGTGCTCGATGCTTAAAGTGTTATCTGTTGCTTTTTTAGTAGGGAGCTCGAGAATAAAACAAGGCTCTGCGATGTTTGGAAGGCCCGGCTAGGGGTGGTCTGAGGTAGCCATATTTTTTTGTAAAATTCGGCTGCCTTCAATTTTGAAAGTGCCGATTTGATCCAAAACGCTCAGATCACTCACTCATTCCTATCTTTATTAGCCGCCGTGAGAACCTCGCGGTGGCTATTCCCTATATTACAGGCACACCTCTCCTGTATCGCTCGCTAAATGTCGGAATGCCATCCACAGATTCGACATTGCAAATCGCGTCGCCAGATGTGCCGTGTCCTTTGCCAGGCTAGGGAAGCGTGTTTTCACAAAACTGAACTGGCTATTGATCATTGGAAAGGGTGTTAGAACTTATTCAAAATTACTTTACCGCTCGCTTCTGTAGGCTCGTTATATACGTCGCTCTGAATCGCATGCCTACCTGCAGTGGGTGTCGATGCGACTTCAATCGGGATACTACTGCCAAGCTTATCCACTGCCACTGGGAAACAAAAACATAAATCTTTCTTGGGTCATTTTTCAATAAGCTCCAACATGTAAGCCTGTGCTTGCTATTGTGTAGCTGCGAAGCGACGCCCGGTCTGGCTCTGACGTAACAGCCGTATTCATCGTTAGCTGAGTAAATTTTTAAGCCTGGTTACTGACAAGCTTTAAGCAGGTTGATCATCACTCCAGTGTTCCGTCACTTGAAGGATGTCAGCTTTGGTGGTCTTAGCTTCATGATGGTGAGAGCCATGGCAGTTTGAGAGTCTGCCACAGCTATTTGTTAAAAAGCTAAACTCACTTCGCGTCTATATCCAGCGCTAGCTTGTAACTTTTCTGGTTTTCAAGGTTTTTAATGTAGGTTTCAATATGTGGAAATTCGCTCTTGGATTTGAGCAGGTTGAGCGCGCCTTTTACCACAAATCCCAGCATGAAGTCTGCTCCTGTGAGTCTCTCCTCGATTAAAAACTTTTTGTTATTCAAGTGGTTGTTTAGATAGGAAAAAACTTTATTGAATTCAGCTTCGGCGTAGTTGTTAAGGAATTTTAGTTCGGTTCCAGATTGTGTTTCAAACTCATTAAATATTTTCAGTAAGAACGGAAGCATTGCGGAGCTTTCTGAGAAATGGATCCATTGTAAGTAGTCAAGGTATTCTGCAGAGCTTTCTGTTGGTGCTAAATGAGGTGCGAATTTTTTTATCAGGATTTCTGCGATCGCGCCTGACTCCGCAATTATTTTTCCATCAAGCTCGATAACTGGAGATTTGCCTAGGGGGTGAATGCCCCTCAGTGTCTCGGGGGCTAGATGTGTTTTTTTATCACGCTGATACCGAATAATTTCATATGGTTGGCCTATTTCTTCCAGCAGCCACAGAATACGAAACGACCTTGAGTCATTGAGGTGGTGAAGTTTTATCATCATTTTTACGCCTTCTGAGTGATCTCGGTAAGGGAAATGTGCATTGTCTGAGGCTATCGATAGGTAATTTGCGGACTCGCAACGAGTAGGCAAGAAATTGTATCTGTCAATATGCGACCAGTCTACTATTCTGGTGGGCTGAATGCTCCGATAGCACTTACGGTCCGCTCCGAGTCCTTTGAGATCTGCATCTCGATGCTTGTCTTCTAGCGAGAGAGGAGTGCGCCCACTGAAATCCAAGGAGCTTTGGGAGGCTTAGGATTGGTTCTTTGCGTGTACTGCGGCGCTATGAGGATGCCGAGCGTGGGTTAGTGTTTATACCTGCGGAGGCCATCAACAATTGCTACAATCTCTGGAGCATAAAACTCACATAGACGACTGGTCTATTTTATGGTAGCTTGCACTGATGAAACCACGTTACGATGATACGCGCCAACATTTGCTCGATACGGGTCACCGAATGATGGTGGTTAAGGGGTTCACGGGTGTTGGGCTTAACGAGATTCTGCAAGCCGCAAGTGTGCCAAAAGGTTCGTTCTATCATTACTTCAAATCCAAGGAGCAGTACGGGCAGTGCTTGCTCGAGGATTACTTTCGCAATTATCTGGCGAACATGGATGAACGATTTGCCGCTACCGGCAATACAGCCCGTGAGCGGCTTATGGGATATTGGCAGAAATGGCTTGAAAGCTATTGTAAGCCCTGCGATGAGCAAAAGTGTCTTGTAGTTAAACTGAGCGCTGAGGTTGCAGATCTTTCGGAGGTTATGCGCCTCACTCTCCGTGACGGAACAGATCAGATAATTGAACGTATTTCTGGCTGTCTTGAGCAGGGTCAACTAGACGGTTCTTTGCCGCAAGGTGATGCTTACCGAACGGCCTTGGCGCTATACCAGCTTTGGCTTGGTGCAAGCCTGCTGAGCAAGCTGCACCGTAACAGTCGGTCGCTAGAAAATGCCATGGCTACTACTCTGATGATGCTGGTCCCTGAGGAGGCGTGATTACGAGATCGCCCACCCTCCTGCCTCGGTAGGGTGGCTTTTTTATGGGAAAAATAGCAGACTGGTCTAATTTTTCCGTTGATGCGGTTGTTTTTCCCCGCCATCCAAGGAGTGTGAAGATGTCTCAATCAAAGCAAATCAATCGAAGCGTTGTTCTGGCATCGCGTCCACATGGTGCGCCTGTCGAAGCGAATTTTCTTATTGAACAAGGTCCAATTCCTGAACCCGCAGAGGGGCAGGTACTTCTGCGTACTATCTATCTATCGCTAGACCCTTACATGCGTGGTCGCATGAGTGATGCGCCGTCCTATGCCCCTCCTGTCGAAGTGGGCGGAGTAATGGTGGGGGGCACTGTATGTCGTGTGGTTGCCTCAAAGCATCATGCCTATAAAGTGAATGACTGGGTGCTGTCTTTTAGTGGTTGGCAGGACTATGCGCTGTCTGATGGCAGCGACCTGACCCCTTTGGGCGATTCGCCAGCGCAGCCGTCTTATGCATTGGGCATATTTGGAATGCCAGGCTTCACCGCATACATGGGCTTACTGGATATTGGTCGGCCGCAGGCGGGTGAAACGCTGGTGGTGGCGGCTGCTACCGGGCCGGTCGGTGCGACTGTCGGGCAAATCGGCAAGATCAAGGGCTGTCACGTGGTCGGTGTGGCCGGAGGGGCGGAAAAGTGCCGGCATGCTGTCGAGGTGCTAGGTTTCGACGCCTGCCTCGATCATCGAGCGCCGGACTTCGCCGAGCAACTGGCCAAGGCCTGCCCGTCGGGTATCGACATTTACTTCGAGAATGTCGGTGGAAAAGTCTTCGATGCTGTGCTGCCGCTGCTCAATGCCAAGGCCCGAGTGCCGGTCTGCGGAATTATTGCGCACTACAACGATACCGCTTTACCCGACGGGCCAGATCGCTCGCCTGCCTTGATGGGGGCTATTCTGCGTAAGCGTATTAAAGTCCAAGGCTTCATTATTTTTGATGATTACGCGCACCGCTACGACGAATTCTTTAACGATATGTCGAGCTGGTTTGCGCAGGGCCGGATTAAGTATCGTGAAGAATTGGTGAGTGGTCTAGAGGAGGCGCCTAAGGCCTTTATCGGCCTGCTAGAGGGGCGTAATTTTGGCAAGCTAGTGGTTCGGGTAAGTGAAGACTGATTGCCTGTTGTTGGAATGACAGTGTTTTTTGCTCTGCCAGCTCAAGCTCCTTGCTGGTAGGGCTTTTTTATTTAAAAAGATCCAGGCCACTAAGTACAAGTAATGCCTGTGGGGGGATTATGCACGCACGCAGTAAGCGCTCGCATCAAATAAACGCCGCGTTCTGGCGTGTACTGGTTGGCTGCTTGGGGCTTTACCCAACGCTTTTGTTGGTGCTGAGTATATTAGCCCCGCTGACCCGTGATTTGAGTTTCCCAGTAATGGTATTGGTGGAGGTGCTGGTATTGGTACCAATCACCCAGCTTGTCTCCTTTCCGCTGGCCGGGTGGTTGGTTGCCCGTTTAAGGCGGATTAATTCGTGAACGTATGAGGCTGTTTTGGCCTGCTTCCCATACCGCACCCACATGATTAAAGCGATAACTAAGGTTGTCGGCATTAAAAATACTAGTCTGAGGAATGAAGATGCAAACGCTAATCATCAATGGACAGTCGCACCAAGTCGACGTGCCGCAGGATATGCCTCTGCTTTGGGTCTTACGCGATGTGCTTGGCCTCACCGGGACAAAATACGGCTGTGGTATTGCTCAGTGTGGCGTTTGCACCGTGCATCTTGATGGTCAGCCGATACGTTCGTGCGTGACCCCTGTTGCTGCTTTGACGGGCCGCTCAATCACCACCATTGAGGCCATCGGTGAGACTGCTGTCGGTCAAGCCGTTCAACAGGCTTGGCTGGCGCATGAGGTGGTGCAATGCGGTTACTGTCAGTCAGGGCAGATCATGGCGGCCACTGCTCTGCTGCAGAGCCAGCCCGCGCCAGACGATCAGGCGATTGATGCTGCAATGGCAGGCAATCTTTGTCGCTGCGCCACCTACACCCGTATTCGCACAGCCATCCACAGTGTTGGCCGTGTAGAGGAGGCGTGAGATGAAGAAGACAATCGAAATGAATGTTGATATGTCCCGTCGCCGTCTCTTGCAAGGCAGCGGTATCGCGGTCGGCGGCTTGGTGTTGAGTACCTGGCTACCGCCGTTGGTGTCCAAAAGCGCTGCCTCCGAGGCTGCTGCCTTAGGCCGGCTGGGTGATCGCTCCGCTGAGGGGTTCGGGGCCTTTGTGCGGGTGGGCCCAGATGGCGTGGTCACGGTGATCTCGCCGAAGATTGAAATGGGTCAGGGCGCGCAAACTGGTATTGCAATGATGGTGGCGGAGGAGCTTGAGGTCGATTTGGATAAGGTAGTAATCCAGGAGGCCCCACCGAACTCCGCACTGTATACCGATACCCTGCTTCAGTTTCAGGCCACTGGTGGCTCGACCTCTACCCGTTACACCTGGGAGCCGCTGCGTCGGGCGGGCGCTACAGCGCGCATTCTGTTGATTCAGGCGGCAGCGCTGCAATGGCGCGTCGCGCCGAGCCTGTGTCATGCGCAGAATGGCCAGGTGTTTGGCCCCAAAGGCCTGCAGGCTGACTACGGCGATTTGGTCGAGGCCGCTGCGACGCTGCCGTTGCCCGACGCGGTGCCGCTGAAAACCCCCGAGCAGTTCAAGCTGTTGGGCACTCCCGCGCAACGCCTGGACACGCCCGCGAAGGTCAACGGCAAGGCGCGCTTTACCATTGACCTGCAAATCCCCGGGATGCTGGTGGCCTCCAGCATCACCTGTCCGGTGTATGGCGGACGGCTGCGTTCGGTTGATGAAACTGAGGCGCGACGGGTGTTAGGGGTGCGCGACATCGTGCGTTTGGACAATGCCGTGGCCGTTACCGCAAGTAACTTTTGGGCCTGCCAGCAGGCCATCAAAGCGTTAAAGATCGAGTGGGAACTTGGGTCGAACGCTACTATCGGATCAAAGCAACTGGACCAGGAGCTGCTAGCCGCAAGTAGCCGTGATGGCGTGGTCGCTAAGCGCACAGGCGATATTGAGCAAGCCAAACAGGGATCTTCCAGCCAGTTCGAGGCCGTTTACGAGCAAGCGCTGTTGTCGCATTCGCCGCTTGAGCCCATGAGCTGCGTGGCCCATGTGCGTAAAGATGCGTGCGAGCTATGGGTGGGCACCCAAGTGCCGGTCTTCGCCCAACAGACGGCCGCCCAAGTCACCGGGCTGCCCTTGGAAAAAATCCAGGTGCACAATCAATTGATCGGTGGGGCATTTGGCCGGCGTCTGGAGTTCGACTTCATCACCCAAGCAGTGGCCATCGCGCGTCAGGTCGATTACCCGATCAAGCTGGTCTGGAGCCGTGAGGAGGACATGACCCACGACCTCTATCGGCCGCTCTATGCCGATCGTATGCAAGCCGCCCTCGATAAGCAGGGGCGTCCGCTGGGCTGGGAACACCGTATCGCTGGTGCCTCGATTCTCGCCCGCTATGCCGGCAGCTTGCCTCCCAGCGGCGTGGATGCCGATGCCGTTGAAGTCGCGGTGGAACCCATCTACCGCCTGCCGCATTTGCAGGTTCGCTATATCCGCCAGGAGCCGAGTGTCGTGCCCGTGTCCTGGTGGCGAGGCGTGGGCCCTCTGCGGGGGACCTATGCCCTGGAGTGTTTTATTGATGAGCTGGCGCACAATGCCAAGGCCGACCCGGTGGTCTACCGTTTGGAGCTGTTGGCGGACCAGCCACGTGCCCAGGCGGTGCTGCGCTTACTTGCTGAGAAGAGTGACTGGTACCAGTCTTTACCTGCTGGGCAGGGTCGGGGTGTGGCAGTAAGTTCGGTGTTTGGCAGCTATGTAGCAACTCTCGTTGAGCTTGAGATGCAGGGTGAATTTGGCTTGCGCATTAAACGCTTGATCAGTGTTGTGGACTGCGGCTTCGCGACTAACCCGACGTCGGTCTTGGCGCAGGTTGAAGGAGGGACATTATTCGGTCTGTCTGCTTCGTTGTTCAACGAGATTCTTATCGAGAACGGTCAGGTTCAGCAGACCAACTACCACAACTATCGGCAGCTGCGCATAAGTGAGGCGCCAGCAGTTGAGGTGCACCTGCTGCCTAGCCTGGAAGCACCGGGCGGAGTCGGGGAAGCCGGTACTGCGCTGATCGGTCCAGCTTTGGTTAACGCTCTCTACGCTGCTTCCGGTACGCGCATTCGTCGGTTACCACTTAGCCGTGCTGGCTACTATCCGGTTTGAGGAGTTACTCATGAATATGATAACAAGCTGGCTATTGCTCGCTAGCGGATTCCTGATGGCGCAGTTTGCGTATGCGCAGGACGACTTACTCGCTAGGGGCGAGTATCTTGCGCGCGCTGCAAATTGCGTGGCTTGCCATACCGTGCCCGGTGGTAAACCCTTCGCCGGTGGTGTCGAATTTAAGCTGCCATTCGGCTCGCTTTTTTCGCCCAATATCACTCCAGATAAGCAAACTGGCATCGGAGCCTGGACTGATGATGAGTTCGTTAGCGCGCTGCGAACCGGCGTGGGGCGCGATGGCAAACACTACTATCCAGCATTCCCTTATACGTCCTACAGCAAGATGTCGCGTGACGACATCCTGGCCATCAAAAGCTATCTCGATAGCCTGGAGCCAATCGAGCAGGTGGCTCGAGAGAACCAACTGAACTTCCCGTTCAATCAGCGTTGGGGGATGTTTTTCTGGAATATGCTGTTCCTGGACGACAAACAATTTCAAACCGAGGCCCAGCACTCTAGCGAGTGGAATCGAGGCAAATACCTAGTGGAAGGTCCTGGCCACTGTGGTGAGTGCCATTCGCCTCGGAACCTGTTCCAAGCTGTCAGCAAAGACCGTTCGCTTGCCGGTAACCTGATACAGGGTTGGAACGCTTACAACATCAGCTCTGACCCGATACATGGCGTCGGTGCCTGGCCCACGGACGTGCTGGCGCGTTACTTGAAAGACGGCGCGGCGCCCGGATTCGGGTTGTCCACCGGGCCGATGGCGGAGGTGGTGGAGCACAGTCTGAGCCATCTGACCGACGCCGATCGTCACGCGATCGCCGTTTATCTCAAGGACTCACCGGCGCGCAGCGAAGGTGTGGCTCGTCCGCAGCAGGCTAAGCTTGCACCGCAGGGGGGCGACAATGCCCTTGGCAACAAACTGTTCGCCGAAGCCTGTTCTAGTTGTCACCGCTGGGACGGGGCCGGAAACCAGAGTCAGACGGCCATGCTACGGGGTCTAAAGACGGTCAACGATCCTGCCGCCAGTAACTTGCTGGGCATCCTGCTAAATGGGCATGGTTCGACCGACACCCGGGTAGATCGACGCATGCCGTCGTTCGGGACCATTTACTCCGACCAGGAATTGGCTGCGCTGAGCAGTTTCGTACTGAAACGCTTTGGCGAGACTGGTGCGCAGGTATCTGAGCAAGCTGTGGCCAAGCGCCGTACCGAGTCCCTTCATTGAGCCGAGGTGCCTCATGTCTGGTTTGATTCCACTGCTGGATGTACTCCTGGCGGAGCGCAATGCTGGCCGAGAAGCGGTGCTTGCGACCGTGGTAAAAGTCGACGGCTCTGCGTATCGGCGACCAGGAGCGCGGATGCTAGTCTCGCGCTTCGGCAGGCCCGAGGGGACCATCAGTGGTGGCTGCCTTGAGGCGGAAGTCGCCAGAAAAGCCTGGTGGTTAACTGAAACTGGGCCTGCACTGCGTAGCTACAGCACCTCCGAGGCGGATGAGGGCAGTGAGGAAGCGCTTAGTTTCGGGCTGGGCTGCAACGGTAAGGTTCACGTATTGTTCGAGCGGCTGCCTGCCAGTGGACCTTGCGCGTTGATTACTGCGTTGCTTGGCGTTCGCGACACCCAGCAACCGGCGGCCATCGCCACGGTGATCGCCAGTCCGGCTGATGGTTCACACCGGTTAGGTGATCGCCTGTTATTAGTGTCAGGACAAAGCGCCGAGGGCGAGTTGCTGCAGTCGGCGCTGGCTGAGCAGATCAGGAGTGATCTCCAACAGACCTTGGTGCGTGGAAAGTCATCCCGATATCTTTACCCGAATGGCACCGACAAGATTGAAGTGCTTATGGAGTACCTGCCGCCCGTGCGGCGTTTGGTAGTGTTTGGTGCGGGCCATGATGCCCAGCCGCTGGTGCGCATGGCCAAGCTCTTGGGCTGGCATGTGACAATCATCGATGGGCGGTCACACTTTGCCCGAGCAGAGCGTTTTCCCGACGCTGACCAGGTGCTGGTTGGCGATGTTGAGCAACCTTTCGCCTACCGTGAACTTGTACGCGGCGCAGCGGTGGCGGTGATGACTCACAGCTTGGTGCAAGACGCGCACTGGCTGCAGGGAGTGTTGCACAGTGAGCCCTGTTATGTAGGGCAGTTGGGCCCGCGTGAGCGCACCGAGCGCCTGCTGGCCGGTATCCACGAGCAGCAGGGCGAGTTGCCAGGGCTGGCGTGTTTGCATTATCCGATTGGCCTGGACCTGGGCGGCGACACTCCGGAAAGCGTGGCTATGGCGATGCTGGCGGAAATTCAGGCGGTGCTCAATGGTCGTAATGGTGGCAGCCTGCGTTTCAGGTCCGCGAGTATCCATGATAGCGACCCAGTGCTGATCGCTAGCGAGACCGAAACCGAAATCGCTTTTGCTGCAGAGGCTTATCGGCGGTTCGCCGTGCAGCCTTGACGACTGATCAACCGAGGAACCTATCAGCGTGAATCAAACCATACGCGTTGTAGCGATACTGACCGCCAAAGGCGGCAAAGAGCAGCAGGTCGAGCAGATTCTGCGAGCTTGCGTGCAGCCCTCGCGGGCCGAAGACGGTTGCCTGTCTTACGTCCTGAGTCGGTGCATTGAACAGGTCGGACGGTTTGTCTTCGTCGAGCGCTGGGCAAGCCATGAGGCGATAGCGCTTCATCGGCAGATGCCCCATTACACGGCCATGGCCAATGCCCTTGGCGAGCTGCTGAGCGATCGTCAGGTTTATGTGCTGGAGGCGTTGGCTGAGGATGGCGAGTCAGCCACTGGCTTCGACACGGACATGGCTGGGTGATCGTCGATCGACAGGGTCGGCGTTTCCGCAAACTTCGCCTGAGCCTCACGGCTGCCTGCAATTACGCCTGCACCTACTGTGTGGCCGATGGCCGCCGCTTGGTGGCCGCGCGTGATGAGCTGACGGCCGCGTCGATGCTGCGCGCCGTCGAACTGCTCAGGGATGTCGCCGGTATCGACGCGCTGCGCATTACCGGCGGTGAGCCGCTGCTGAGTGATCGGCTGGAGCCTTTTCTGCAGGGCATCGGTGCGCTAGCGTTGCAGGACATCAGCCTGACCACTAATGGACAATTGCTGGCCGGCAAGTTGCCGTTATTGCGCAGCGCGGGCATCCAGCGGGTCAATGTGTCCCTCGACACACTTGACCCGCGCGCCTTCCGCAAGATCGCAAAGGGCGGCGATCTGCAGACTGTGCTTAACGGCATTGAGCTGGCGCGTCGATCTGGTATGAGCATCAAAATCAATATGGTGCCGATGCGTGGCAGCAACCTCGACCAGGTCATGCCCATGTTGGCGTTCTGCCTGGAGCAGGGCTACGAATTGCGCTTTATCGAGCTGATGCGCATGGGCCATCTGGCCCAGCATGCAGAGGCTTTTCGTACCCAGTTCGTCGGCCAGCGCGAGCTGCTGGAGCTTATCGGCGAGTGTTATGTCTTCACACAAACCGAGGCAGCGCTAGATGCCACTGCGCTGCGTTATAGCGTGGGCGAGCGCGGGGCGTTCGGTATTATTGCCAACGAAAGCGCGCCCTTTTGCCGGAGCTGCAGTCGTCTGCGGTTGTCGTCTACGGGCTGGTTATACGGATGCCTATCATCCAATCGCGGACATTTTATGGGCGCGCTGTTGGATCTGCCGACTGAGCAGGCGCAGCCGCAACTGAAAGGGTTGCTCAGTCGTGCGCTGCAGGACAAACAAGACGCCACTTTTACCGGCAGTGCCCTGATTATGAAATCGGTGGGTGGCTAAGGTCGGCCGGCTTGTCGACGTCCAGCAGGATGCCCCTGTCAGCAAGCGTCACTTCTATCACCTGTTGCGCATGGGTGGCGATTAAAGCCTTGGCCCCATTCTCCCCTTGCAGTTGCATCAGCTCCGGCCAAAAGCGCCGGCCGAACAACACGGGGTGTCCGCGCTGGCCATCGCAGTAAGCGACAACAATATGTTCAGCGTGCGCATGCGCGCGCAACTGCAACAGCGTTGCGAGAGTAATCCACGGCATATCCCCGAGCAGCACCGCCACCGCAGTGGCCTGCGTATTTGCCAGGCTCTGGATGCCGGCGGCCAGGCTTGAGCCCATGCCCTGTTTGGCGTGGGCCGCACGTACCAGATGAATGCCATGCGGAATAGCCAAGGCCTCTGCATCATCCTCAGCCTTTAATACGACTCGAACATCGCTGAAGGCTTCTTTCGCGCGCAACAACGTCGCGCGCAAAAGGCTGTTGCCGTCTGCCAGCTGGGCAAGGCGTTTGTCGCTGCCGAAGCGTTGCCCGGAGCCGGCGGCGAGAACTAGGCCGACATACTCAGGCTTGCGGTGCGGTTCTGTCATGTTGAAAAAATCCTATGCTGCCCCCTGAAGAAGAGGGTCGGCCGTAAAAGACCACTAGGAGGCTTCGCGCTTCTCTCTGGCATGTGCAGTATTTTGCGTATACCGCTCCGGTTTCAGAGTGATTAAGTGACAGTTTGGCCAAACCAAAGTGCGTTTCCACTGGGTAGTGAAGAACGCCGCGCCACAGGTCAAGTTGTTCGATCTGTCGAACCTGCACATGTTCTGGCTGGCCGGTATTTGCTGATCACCCCAGGCGAGATGGGGGCGTAATGCAGAGTATGCCCGCTACGAAATGCTCGCTGCGGCTAAAAACTCATAAATGAACGGGTGATTTGATGTTACTTGGTCAGATTGCTGTTTTTGAAATCGGCAAGCACTGAAATCAGCCAGAAATACAAGGTTTCTTCAGCCTTAGATTTTTTCTTGCAGCGCCTTGAAAAAGGCATCGATATTTTCGTCGTGGCGTTTGTAGTAGGTCCAGGGGCCGATCCGCTGCGATGTCACCAATTGCGCGCGCTGCAGAGCTGCGAGATAAAGCGATGTGGTGGACTGCGAGAGGCCCGTGCGCTCTTGGATGATACTGACGCACACGCCTACCGTTTCTGGGTCGACCTCCTGCTCTGGAAAGATTGTCCTGGGATCCTTGAGCCAATTGAGGATGGCAAGGCGCATCGGGTTTGCCAATGCTTTCAGTGCTTCGTTGACGTCAATGGTCATGGAATTTTGATACCTGTATTTTGCGATATTTAGATATCTTCCGGGTTTGCGCAGAAAAATGGAAGGTATTGACGTGACCTCTGCGCCCGCCGTCTGTTGCAAGGACTGGCCGCTCCTGGCTGAAGTATTGTTGCTCTGTCAGGCAGCACTATCAGAAGCCTGGACGCCGAATTGCGGGACGATATGCTTGCCAAGTTCCTCGATAACCTCTGCTGCGGGACGTTTACCATACTTGAGGTTCAGGATGACGTGATCTACACCGATTTCCTGAAGTGTATCCAGCAAGGCCCGAAGGTGGTTACGTCCTAGTCGGAATCCTAGATGGATATGCGAGGGCGGCATGGACGGGTGTTCGTCCAGGTCGATATAAAGCGATTGCAAGAACGGCTTGTAGATAGTGCCACACTGTTTAACTATTTCCTGTCGCCAATCCTCCACGATCAGTCGCTGTATTTTTGGCGGACGTGGATAGTTGATCCATCCATGGCTTTCACGTGCGATCCAATCGATCGGCTGGCGGCTGTGTCCGGTTACGAATAGCGGTATTTCCCGAGTCGTAGGTTTGGGAACGAGGTCGGCCCCCACTAACTCGCCGCCACTCCAGCGAATGGGCTCGAAGTGTGTTCGATGGGCTTGGCGTATCACATTGAAGTTTTCTTGAAAGGTCTCGCCACGCTTTTCTGGATCAATGCTGAATGCGGGAAACTCCACGGGACGATCGCCAGAGGCTACTCCCAGGAGCAAGCGACCTCCGCTCAACTGATCAATGCTCGCTGCGGCCTTTGCCGTGTGCAAGGGATTACGCAAAGTAAGGGCGATGGAGGCGGTACCTAGTGCGATTTCTGTTGTATGGGCTGCCATGTAGCCCAGATACACCCAAGGGTCGAAAACCTGGCCGACATCGCCGAAGCTTGGGTCCCTGAGTGGGACGTCGCGAAACCAGAGCGCCGAAAAACCAAGTGCCTCTGCACGTTTGGCCAGCGCGACCTGATCTAGCATGCTCGGTGTATCACCTTCGAAAGCCTCTAGGGGAAAGAACAGCCCAAGGCTTAGATGACCCTGCCTGAAGGTTCGTTTGAATCCCCTATGCTCTTGGTAGGGGATCGTGCTCGGTTGGTACATGCTTAACTTCCTCGGTCAGCAAACGCTGAGCCACGCCCCTGAGTTATGGGGCGTGGCATTGAGCGTTTAGGATTTGTAAGTCGGGTAGTCGGTGTAGCCCTTATCGGTACCGCCGTACATGCTGCTTGGATCAACTGGGTTAAGCGGCCAGTTGTTGGCGATACGAGCGGGCAGGTCGGGGTTCGCAATGAAGGGGCGGCCAAAAGCGATCAGGTCGCCCCAGCCAGCTTTTATCACGCGGTTTGCTCGTTCAGCGGTGTACTTGCCGGCATAGATAATCTTGCCGCTGAAGGTCTTACGAACAGCTTCCCGGAACGTCTCAGGCAGCTCGGGTGCGTTTTCCCAATCGGCTTCGGCGAGCGACAGGTAGGCAATGCCCACTTCCTCGAGGATCTTCACTGCCTCGATGTAGGTTTGATGAGGGTCTTCTTCGACCAGACCAAGGTAGACGCGGTCTTCGTCTGTGGTCGCGAACAGCGGGGCGAAGCGAACGCCAACGCGCTCCTTGCCGACAACACCAGCAACGGCGAGGGTGATTTCGCGCAGGAAGCGAAGACGATTCTGCAGCGAACCGCCATATTCATCATCACGCTGGTTGGTATGGGCCGAAATGAACTGGTTTACCAGGTACCCGTTCGCGCAGTGAAGCTCCACCCCGTCAAAACCTGCTTCCAGAGCATTTCGGGCTGCTTGGGCGTAGAGCTCAACCAGTTCCTTTACCTCCTCGGTGGACAGAGCTCGTGGGGTCGAAGGGTCGGTCAGTGTACCCGTGCCGGGGCCAGTTTCGATGAACACCTTGACGTTGTCCGCGCGGATGGCTGATGGCGCGATGGGCGCTTCACCACCGGGTTGCAGCGATGTGTGCGACACGCGACCCACATGCCAAAGTTGAGCAAAGATGACCCCCCCTTCGGCGTGAACAGCGTCGGTGACCTTACGCCAGCCTTGTATCTGTTCCGGGCTATGAATGCCGGGTGTCCAGGCATAACCCTGTCCTCGGGGTTCGATCTGTGTGCCCTCGGTCACCATGAAGCCAGCACCGCTGCGCTGACGGTAATATGTGGCCATCAGGTCGTTCGCAATATTGCCGGGTTGGGAGCTGCGCGAACGCGTCAGTGGCGGCAGAACGATACGGTTCTTGAGGGTGTATGGGCCCAGCTGAGTGGTTTT
>LNAP01002376.1_pt1 | contig 18905 bp, 19 predicted proteins | sample 602601 | NCBI WGS metagenome assembly LNAP01 (sample SAMN02440304, study PRJNA202911) | soil metagenome | biome: Subtropical and temperate rainforests or woodlands; isolation source: soil samples (1 kg each in a 20% v/v slurry with milli Q water) were... ...
CACCACCGGCGCCAGACCGTCAAGCAATTCATCCAGGGCCTGCAGGGTTTCCAGTAGCAACCAGCGTTGCTCCGGCGACGGCACGCACTCTTCAGGCAGGCGTGCCAAGGCATTCAGATACGCCTGCTCCAGGCTGCGGCGCTGGTGGAAATTGACCAGCAGGCGCTTGCCCACCGTCACCAGATAGGCCCGTGGTTCCTGCAATTGCGCCACTGGCTGGGCGCTGGCCAGCACCCGCAGGAACGTATCCTGGCTCAGGTCGGCGGCATCCCAGGCATTGCCCAGGCGCCGACGCAGCCAGTTTTCCAGCCAACTGCGATGGTCGCGGTACAAGGTGCTCAGGCTGGGTTCTGCGGCGGTCGTTGGCAATACGGCATCATTCATGGCAAGCGAACCCTGGGCGGCGCGAGTGAGTCTCAAATGAGATTAATTCTATTTAATATCCCCGCGCCACACCATGATCTTTTTACCGGGCAGACCGCCGGCTCTCCCTGAAGTCTTTGCCCGCTCCCACAGCCAGGAGGTTCATCATCGTCATCAACGCATCACGACCATCCCTGCCACCAGCACCACCGGCCACGCCAACATCGCCGCCCGCCATCCCCAAGGCGCATGCCGCAGTTCCATAAACCCATCGGCTATCACCCAGGCCTTGGCCACCGCTGCCAACACCACCAGCCACCACCAGCCCGCCGCACCGGACATGACGGTGCCCACGCTGAGCAGCACCAGCCCGGCCCAGCACGCCAGCAACTTCACAACACGTACACCAACGGAAACAGCACCACCCACACCAGATCCACCATATGCCAGTACAACACCCCGGACTCGAACCCCGACTGACGCCCCGGACCATAGGCCCGGCGCCAGCAGCGCAACGCCAACCACGCCAGGATCACCATGCCCAACAGCACATGCAGAAAATGAAACCCGGTCAAAACCCAGTACAGGGTAAAGAACGTGCTGCGTTCCAGGCCCAGACCGGCCGCAGCCAGGTGCCCGTACTCGCCAAGTTTGATCCACACATAAACCGCCGCCACCGCCAGTCCCAACGCCAATAACCCACCTGCCCGCCGTGGGCGACCTGCAATGACCTGTTGCTGTGCCAACGCGGCGAGTAGGCCGGCCGTCAGCAGGCTGAGGGTCATCGCCAGGCCGGTGGAGGTATCCAACTGTGCGCGGCCCTCGGCAAAGACCTCGGGCCGCAGCGTCTGGGTCACGGCAAAGGCGAGGATCAGAATCGCAAACACCGAGAGTTCGGCGAGGATAAAGAACCACATCGCCAAATCACCCGGCAGCCGCCGCTCAACTGAAATGAACATCAACCACGTCCATCAGGGCCGCGACGGTTTGTGGGTCGTCGCTCAGCGCTTCCGCCAGGCAGGCCATGCAGGCTTCGCGCGGGAGCATGCCAGCGGCAATCAGGCGGGCGGTGAAGATCAGCAAGCGGGTGGACGCCACTTCTTCCAGATCATGCTGGTCCAGCCGGCGCAAGGCCTGCCCCAGGCGCACCACCTGGGCCGCCAAGGCGCCATCCACCTGGGCTTCGCGGGCGACGATGCGCTCTTCTTCGGCTGTCGCGGGATAACCAAAGCGCATCGCCACAAACCGCTGGCGGGTGCTGGGTTTCATTCCTTTGAGCAGGTTCTGGTAACCGGGGTTGTAGGACACCACCAACATGAACGACGGCGGCGCCTTGAGGACTTCGCCCGTGCGTTCCAGGAACAGCTCGCGACGGTCATCGGCCACCGGGTGCAGGACCACGGCGGTGTCTTGCCGTGCCTCGACCACTTCGTCCAGGTAGCAAATGCCCCCTTCACGCACTGCGCGGGTCAACGGGCCGTCCTGCCACCAGGTGCCCTGGGCGCCGATCAGGTGGCGGCCGATCAGGTCGGCGGCGCTGAGGTCGTCGTGACAGGCCACGGTATACAGCGGCAATTGCAGACGGTGGGCCATGTGCTGGACGAAGCGGGTCTTGCCGCAGCCGGTGGGGCCCTTGATCAGCACCGGCATGCGGTGGCGCCAGGCGTGCTCGAACAACTCATGTTCGTTGTTGACGGCTTGGTAGAAGGGTTCGGTCATAGCGCACCTTGCATGGACAGCGGGTTTGGTAGCCACGCTACGGGGGCCTGCGACAACCTGGCAAGCCGTACTCAGGGCAAACTTGATCGCCGTCAAGCGGTCATTCACCCGCCGCGACATAGTCTCTGCTGGCACTAAGAACCTGCGCTCTACCCTGATCGCAAAGGTCTTGCCTGAGGAGATATGGAATGCTGACTCGCAACAAAACACCCTTCGTACTGACGCTGGCCAGGCTCAGCTGCGCGCTGGCCCTGGCCCTCTCAACACAGGCCTTCGCCGCGGCTCCCGCGCCGGCTGCAGCCATGGTCAAGAGCCCCGGCGCACCGGACTTGAGCCAAGCCGAGTTCGATGCCTCGAAGCAGATTTACTTCGAGCGCTGCGCCGGTTGCCATGGTGTGTTGCGCAAAGGCGCCACCGGCAAGCCGCTGACCCCGGACATCACCCAGGCCCGGGGCCAGGCGTATCTGGAAGCCCTGATCACCTACGGTTCCCCCGCCGGCATGCCGAACTGGGGTACCTCCAATGCGCTGACCAAGGCGCAGATCACCAGCATGGCGACCTTCATCCAGCACACCGCGCCCACCCCACCGGAATGGGGCATGGCCGAGACGCTCAAGACCTGGAAGCTGCTGGTCAAACCCGAAGACCGTCCGAAGAAGCAGCTCAACCAGTTGAACCTGGAAAACCTGTTCTCCGTGACCCTGCGTGACGACGGCAAAATCGCCCTGATCGACGGCGACAGCAAGAAAATCGTCAAGCTCATCGACACCGGCTACGCCGTGCACATCTCGCGGATTTCCGCTTCGGGCCGCTACCTGCTGGTGATCGGCCGTGACGCCAAGATCGACATGATCGACCTGTGGCCTGCCGAGCCGACCAAAGTCGCCGAGATCAAGGTGGGCATCGAGGCCCGTTCGGTGGAGACCTCCAAGTTCAAAGGCTATGAAGACAAGTACGCGATTGCCGGTTCCTACTGGCCGCCGCAGTTCACCATCATGGACGGCGAGACCCTGGAGCCCAAGCAGATCGTTTCGACCCGCGGCATGACCGTGGACAAGCAGGAATACCACCCCGAACCACGGGTGGCGGCGATCATCGCGTCCCACGAATGGCCCGAGTTCATCGTCAACGTCAAAGAAACCGGCAAGGTCATGCTGGTCAATTACCAAGACATCAAAAACCTCACCATCACCACCATCGACGCCGCGCCCTTCCTGCACGACGGCGGCTGGGACAGCACCCATCGCTACTTCATGACGGCGGCGAACAACTCCAACAAGGTTGCAGTGATTGACTCCAAGGAGCGCAAGCTCACCGCTCTGGTGGATGTCGGCAAGACCCCGCACCCCGGCCGTGGCGCCAACTTTGTACACCCGCAATACGGTCCGGTGTGGGCCACCAGTCACTTGGGTGACGGTGGGGTTTCGGTGATCGGCACCGACCCGGTCAAGCACCCGCAGTACGCCTGGAAGCAAGTGACCTCGCTCAACGGCCAGGGCGGTGGCTCGCTGTTTATCAAGACCCACCCCAACTCGCGGCACCTGTATGTCGACACCACGCTCAACCCCGACACCAAGCTCAGCCAGTCGGTCGCGGTGTTCAACATCGACAAGCTCGACGCTGGCTACACCGTACTGCCGATTGCCGAATGGTCGGGCATCAAGCAAGGCGCCCTGCGCGTGGTGCAGCCGGAATACAACAAGGCAGGCGATGAAGTGTGGTTCTCGGTGTGGAACGGCCAGGAAGAGGAGTCGGCGCTGGTGGTGGTCGATGACAAGACCCTCAAGCTCAAGAACGTGATCCGGGACAAGCGCCTGATTACCCCGACCGGCAAGTTCAACGTCTACAACACCCAATTCGACATTTATTGAGCTTCATCAACAAGAGGCAACCCAATGAAAAATATCCTGCTTGCACTGACGACCCTGGGCGTGGCCCTGAGCCTGTCCACCGCAATGGCCGATGACGGCGCGGCGCTGTTCAAGAGCAAACCCTGTGCCGCCTGCCACACCATCGACAGCAAGATGGTGGGCCCGGCGCTCAAGGAAGTGGCGGCAAAAAATGCCGGCGTCAAGGACGCTGACAAAACCTTGGCCAGCCACATCAAGAACGGCACCCAGGGTAACTGGGGACCGATTCCGATGCCGGCCAACCCCGTCACGGATGCCGAAGCCCTGACCCTCGCCCAATGGGTGTTGAGTCTGAAATAAGCACAAGGAGCGCGCCATGCAAATCTCGATGATCGGTTCGGCCATGGCGCTGCTCTTCCTCATTCCTGCGCCGGTGCACGGAGCACCGGCGCCTGCGCGCCAGGTCCAACTGGAACACCTGTTGACCCAGGACTGTGGCGCCTGCCACGGCCTGCACCTGACCGGTGGCCTGGGCCCGGCCCTGACCCCGCAAGCCCTGTCTGGGCAAACCCGCGACAGCCTGATTGCCACCGTGACCTATGGCCGCCCTGCCCTGGCGATGCCCGGCTGGGCGCCGTTGCTCAATGCCGGCGATATTGCCTGGCTGGTGGATCGCCTCCTGCAAGGAACCCCCGCGCCATGATCCGTCCCCTGCTTGCCTGCATTGCCGGCCTGTTGCTCACCGCCTGCTCCCAGCCACCGTTGCGCGGCAGCGGCGACCTGGGCCTGGTGGTGGAGCGCGCCAGCGGCAGCCTGCTGATTATCGACAGCAGCCACCAGGCCCGCCTGGCAAGGGTCGAGGGGCTGGGCGACCTGTCCCACGCCTCGGCAGTGTTTTCCCGGGACCAGCGCTACGCCTACCTGTTTGGCCGTGACGGCGGGCTGACCAAGGTCGACCTGCTGACCCAGCGCATCGACAAACGCCTGATCCAGGGGGGCAACAGCATCGGTGGCGCGATCAGCCAGGACGGGCGTTTGATTGCCGTCTCCAACTACCAGCCCGGTGGCGTCAAGGTGTTCGACGCCGTGACCCTGCAACAGGTGGCCGATATCCCGGCCACGCCCCTGGCCGACGGCAAACGCTCGCGGGTGGTGGGCCTGGTGGATGCGCCGGGGCAACGCTTTGTGTTCAGCCTGTTCGATACCGACGAAATCTGGAGCGCCGATTTCAGCCAGGGCAACACCCCGGCCATCACCCGCTTCACTGGCATTGGTCGCCAGCCCTATGACGCGCTGATCACCGCCGATGGCCGTTACTACATGGCCGGGTTGTTTGGCGAGGACGGCATGGCCCAGCTCGACCTGTGGCACCCCGAACATGGGGTCAAGCGTGTGCTCGCCGACTACGGTCGCGGCCAGGAAAAACTGCCGGTGTACAAGATGCCGCATCTGGAAGGCTGGGCCGTGGCCGATAACCAGGCCTTCGTGCCCGCCGTGGGCCGCCATCAGGTGCTGGTGATGGATGCGCGCACCTGGCAACAGACCGCCACCATTGCCGTGGCCGGCCAACCGATTTTTGTCACCGCACGGCCCGACGGGCGCCAGTTGTGGGTCAACTTCGCCTACCCGGACAACGACCGGGTACAGGTGCTCGACACTGAAACCCACCAGGTGGTCGCGGACCTGCGTCCCGGCCCTGGTGTGCTGCATATGGAATTCACCGGGCGCGGTGAGCAGCTGTGGCTGTCGGTTCGCGACGGCCAACAGGTGCAGGTCTGGGATCCTTATCGCTTGACCTTGCTCAAGACCCTGCCGGCCGAAAGCCCCAGCGGAATCTTCTTCAGCAGCCGCGCGCAAAAAATGGGGTATTGAGATGGAACTTGACGAGCTCACCACGCGCCTGATCGACCGCTATCAACATGGCATGCCGCTGTGCGCCGAGCCTTACATGGAAATGGCCAACACCCTCGGCTGCAGCGAGAAACAGTTGATGGCCTGCCTGCAACGCCTGGAACTGGCAGGCGCACTGTCACGGGTCGGGCCGGTGTTCGATCACAGCCGCGCCGGGGCCAGTACCCTGGCCGCCCTGGCGGTGCCCGCCGAACGCCTGGAGCAGGTGGCCGCGCGCATCAGTCGCTATCCCGAGGTCAATCACAACTACGCCCGCGAGCATCACTACAACCTATGGTTTGTGCTGACCGGGCCCAATCGCCGGCACCTGGAACAGATTCTCGACGAACTGGAAAAAGACACCGGCCTGATCCCTCTGGACCTGCCGATGCTCACCTCCTACCGCATCGACCTGGGCTTTGCCCTGGGAGGCCACCTGTGATCGCGCCGCTGAACCACGAGCAACTGCTCGACCTGCGCCAATGCCTGGAGCGCGGCCTGCCGAGGGTGTCGCGGCCCTATGAAGACCTGGCCGAGCAGATCGGCGCCCATCACCAGCAAGTGTTGCGGCAGATGCAGCAATGGCAGGAGCAGGGCCTGTTCCGCCGCGTCGGCCTGGTGCTCAACCACCGCGCCCTGGGCTTTGTGGCCAACGCGATGCTGGTGCTGGATGTGCCCGATGCGCTGATCGACGAAGTCGGCCAGCGCCTGGGTTGCGCGCCGGGCATCACCCTGTGCTATCAGCGGCCACGGCGCTTGCCGCACTGGCGCTACAACCTGTTCTGCATGGTCCACGGGCGTGAGCGCGCAGCGGTGCAGGCGCAGATCGAGGCACTGTTGCAACAGCACCTGCTCAGCGACCTGCCCCACCACCTGTTATTCAGCACACGCATGTTCAAGCAGTGCGGCGGGCGTTTTGCGCCACCGCCATCCCAGGTATGGGCCCATGGATGAACTTGACCGTCAGTTGATCAACCGCCTGCAACGGGGCCTGCCCCTGGTTCGTCACCCGTGGCAGTTACTGGCTGCAGAGCTGCACAGCACGCCCGACGAACTGCTCGACCGCCTGCACCTGCTGCTCGAAGACGGCGTGCTGACGCGCTTCGGGCCGATGTTTGATATTGAGCGCCTGGGCGGCGCCTTCACCCTGGCCGCCCTGGCGGTACCTGAAGCACGCTTTGAACAGGTCGCGGCGCAGCTCAACGAACTCCCGCAAGTGGCCCATAACTACCGGCGCGAGCATCACTGGAACATGTGGTTTGTGCTGGCCTGCGGCACCGCCGAAGACCTCGAGCAGACCCTCTCGCACATCCACACCATCACCGGGCTTGAGGTGCTTAACCTGCCCAAGGAGCAAACCTACCATGTCGGTCTGTACTTCCCGGTTTGACGAGAGCCTGGCCCAGCGCTTGATCCATTTGACCGACGCCGGCCTACCCCTGTTGGAAGACCCCTGGACCTGGCTCGCCGAGCAATTGGGGATCAGCGTCGAATCCACCCTGGATCTGCTCAAGCGCTTGCAGGGTGAAGGCGCGATCCGCCGGATCGCCGCCGTGCCCAATCACTATCGCTTGGGCTATCGCCACAACGGCATGACCGTGTGGGATGTGTGCGATGAACAAATGCCGCGCCTGGGCGAACTGATCGGCGCCCAAACCTTTGTCAGCCACTGCTATCGCCGGCCCCGGCGCGCGGACTGGCCCTACAACCTGTTCGCCATGGTCCATGGCCGCAGCCGCGAAGAGATCGACAGTTATCGTGAACACCTGCGCTTCTTGCTGGGCGATGCCAGCCGGGCGGGCGAGATGTTGGTGAGCAGTCGCATCCTGAAAAAAACCGGCCTGCGCCTGACCCAACGATCCACGGTGGAAGCTGCCCACACAGATGCTGGATGACCCACCGCCAACGCAGCCCCGCAGGGCGAGACAGCTCCCCCACACAAGGACCACTCCATGCTTAGGATCAGTCATTACCTGCGCACCCTGGCCGGCCAATGCCCACCACCGCGCAGCGCCAAACCGGGCAGCGACCGCGCGCCGGTGGTGATCTGGAACCTGCTGCGCCGCTGCAACCTGACCTGCAAGCACTGCTACGCCACCAGCGCCGACAGTGTGTTCCGCGATGAGCTGGATACCGAGGCCGCGCTGAAGGTGATCGACGACCTGCACGACGCAGGGGTCAAGGTGTTGATCCTCTCGGGCGGCGAGCCCTTGCTGCGCGATGACCTGTTCCAGCTCAGCGCCTATGCCCGCGCCAAGGGCTTTTTCGTGGCGCTGTCGAGCAATGGCACGTTGATTGACGAAGGCAATATCCAGCAGATCGCCGATGCGCGCTTTGACTATGTGGGCATCAGCATTGATGGATTGAAGGCCACCCACGATGCATTCCGCCAGTGCGAGGGCAGTTTCGAGCGCTCGATGCATGCCATCAGCCTGTGCCGCCAGGCTGGCATTCGTGTAGGCCTGCGCACCACCCTGACCCAGGAAAACCACGCGCAGTTGCCGCAACTGCTGGGGCTGATGCGCGAATACGATGTGCAGAAGTTCTACCTCTCGCACCTCAACTACAGCGGGCGCGGCAAGCGCAGCCGGCAACTGGACGCCCATCAGCAGATGAGCCGCGACGCCATGCTGATGATCTTCCAGCAGGCCTGGAACGACGTCCAGAACGGCGTGGCCAGCGATTTTGTGAGCGGCAACAACGACGCCGACGCCGTGCTGTTGCTGCAATGGGTGCATCAGCATTTGCCGGAACACTACCCGCAACTCGAACACCTGCTGCATGCCTGGGGCGGCAATGCCTCGGGCAGCGGTATCGCCAATATCGACAACACCGGCGAAGTGCACCCGGACACTTACTGGTGGCAACACTCGGTGGGCAATGTGCGCCGCACCTCGTTTCGCGAAATCTGGCTGGAACGCCCCGACCCGTTACTGCTGCGCCTGCGCCAATACCCGCGGGAGGTCGGTGGCCGTTGCACCGACTGCCGCTGGCTGAACATCTGCAACGGCAACACGCGCACCCGCGCCTGGGCCGACGGCGATCTCTGGGGCCCGGACCCCGGTTGCTACCTCAGCAACGCAGAAATCGCCCGCACCCCGCCCACCTTGATTCCTTGCTCGGCACGCTGAACCACCGGCCGCTCACCTGGTGAAACAACCGGGGAGCGCCAACCTGATGATGAACCAAGGAAGTCTCATGCACTCAACCTACGCCTTACCCTACGCGCTGCACAGCCCCTTCCACCCCGGCGAAGTCGCCCTGGTCGGCGCCGGTCCCGGCGACCCGCGCCTGTTGACCCTGCGCGCCTGGAGCCTGCTGATGCAGGCGGATGCAGTGGTGTTCGATCGCCTGATCAGTGCCGAGTTGCTGACCCTGATCCCGCTGACCTGCGCCCGCCATTACGTGGGCAAGGCCAGCGGTTATCACAGCCTGCCCCAGGAGCAGATCAATGAACTGCTGGCCGAACTGGCTCAGCAAGGACAGCGCGTGGTGCGGCTCAAGGGCGGCGATCCCTTCGTGTTTGGCCGCGGTGCCGAAGAGCTGGAATACCTGTTGGCGCAAGGGGTGTCGTGCCAGGTAGTGCCAGGCATCACCGCAGCATCCGGCTGCAGCGCCTATGCGGGCATCCCGTTGACGCACCGTGATCTGGTCAACTCGTGTCGCTTCGTCACCGGGCATTTGCAGCGCGACGGTGAGTTGAAATTGCCCTGGGACAGCCTTGCCGACGGCAGCCAGACCCTGGTGTTCTACATGGGCCTGTCGAACCTGGCGATGATCGCCGAACGCCTGATCGGCGCCGGGCTGTCCGCCGAGACGCCGGCGGCGCTGATCTGCAACGGGGCCCGCGTCGACCAGCAAGTGCATCGCGGCACCCTGCGCCAACTGCCGGCCCTGGCCCTGATGTGCGAGCCCGGCGTGCCGACCTTGACGGTGATCGGGCATGTGGTGGACCTGTTTGCCGATGCGGCCCTGCACTACCCCGCCAGCCTGGCGCCCGCACACCGCGCAGTGTCCTGGGTGGCGGTATGAAACGCCTGTGGCTGGTGCCAATGCTCTGGGCCAGCGCCGCCCACGGCGCAACCGATGCCGCCGCCGATTACCAGCAGCATTGCCAGAGCTGCCATGGCCTCAACCGGGTCGGCAGCACCGGCCCGGCGTTGTTGCCGGAGAGCCTGGGGCGGATCAAGCCGGCCGAGATTCGCCAGGTCATCGAACACGGTCGCCCGGCCAGCCAGATGGCGGCATTCGCCGGTCAACTCAGCGCGCAACAGATCGACGGCCTGGTGACGTTCCTGCAACAGCCGCCCGCCACGCCCGCGACCTGGAACGAGCAGGATATCCGCAGCAGCCACCGCCAACTGGCCGACCTCAGCCAACTGCCGAGCACCCCGCAGCATCACGCCGACCCGCTGAACCTGTTTGTGGTGGTGGAATCCGGTGACCATCACATCGACATTCTCGACGGTGACCGTTTTGAGGTGCTCGACCGTTTTGCCTCGCACTTTGCCGTGCACGGCGGGCCGAAGTTTTCCCCGGATGGGCGCTTTGTGTACTTTGCTTCGCGCGACGGCTGGATCAGCCTGTATGACCTGCATAACCTCAAGCTGATCGCCGAGGTTCGCGCCGGCCTCAATACCCGCAACCTGGCGGTGAGCAAGGACGGGCGCTGGGTGCTGGTGGGCAATTACCTGCCGGGCAATCTGGTGGTGCTGGATGCGCGCGACCTGTCGCTGGTCAAGACCCTGCCGACGAATTCGCGGGTCAGCGCGGTGTACACCGCGCCGCCGCGCAACAGTTTTATCGTCGCCCTCAAGGATGTGAATGAGGTCTGGGAGTTGTCCTACGCGGCCGCGACCCCGAGCTTCGAGCCCCGGCGTATCCAGGCCCAGGACGTGCTCGATGACTTTTCCTTTTCCCCTGACTACCGGCAACTGCTCGCCACTTCGCGCAAGGCCGGTGGCGGGCAAGTGATCGACCTCGACTCCGGGAAGGTGGTCACCGACATCGCGCTGTCGGGTATGCCGCACCTGGGCTCGGGGACCTACTGGCAACGCAATGGGCAGTGGGTGTTTGCCACGCCGAATATCAGCAAGGGGCAGATCTCGGTGCTGGACCTCAAGACCTGGAAACTGATCAAGGAAATTCCCACCCTCGGGCCGGGGTTCTTTATGCGCAGCCACAGCAACTCGCGCTATGTGTGGAGTGATGTGTTTTTCGCACCCGGCAACGATGCGATCCACTTGATCGACAAGCAGACCCTGGAAATCGCCCATACCCTGCGGCCCATGCCGGGCAAGACCGCAGCACATGTGGAGTTCACCAAGGATGGGCGCTACTTGCTGTTGAGCATCTGGGATCGCGAGGGCGCGTTGATCGTGTATGACAGCCAGACGTTGCAGGAGGTCAAGCGGATCCCCATGAACAAGCCTTCGGGCAAGTACAACGTGGGGAACAAGATTGAGTTTGCGGAGGGGACTTCGCATTGATGGGGGGGCTGGATGGCTGGCGACAGTGGTGTGCCAGCCAGTAGCGGCGGTGACTGAAGGGCCGCCATCGCGGGCAGGCCCGCTGCCACACGGGATCTGGATCAGAAGGCGTAGGTAGCCCCCAGGCTGAGCACTTCGCCCTTGAGCTGGGCCTTGCCGTCCAGCGACGCCGCGCCAAGGCGATCAACGTTCTTGGTCTTGAGCTTGACGGTTTCTACAAACTGCCGTGAATAGGCACCGTCGATACTCAAGCCCGGAACCGCCCGGATGTTGTAGCCAAACCCCAGGGACGCAAATATCCGATCGCCATCAGGAATCCGCGGGTCACGGGTGGAGTTGGGGGTCGGGGTCTGGTCAAAGGCCACGCCGCTGCGCAGGGTGACGTCATCGGTGAGTTGGTAGTCGCCGCCTAGGGCGTACATCCAGGTGTTCTTGTAGTTGTAGGGAATCGACACCAGGGTGCTGCCCTCCGACTTCAAGGTCAGGGCCTTGAACGATGACCATTGGGTCCAGGTGGCACTCACGCCCAGGGTCAGGCGGTCGGAGAACTGGTGTACCCAATCCAGGGAGGCATTGGCCGGGATGTCCAGTTGGGCCGAGGCATTGGCGCCACCGGGATACAGATGCAGGCCTGGATAGGCCAGTTCGACCAGGGTCTTGCCATCCAGCACAGGGGTGGTCATGACATCTCTGGAGAGTGCATCGGCGTAGATATTGTATTTGCCCTCCAGCTTGTTCTTGATCTTGGCGTGGTAGTTCAGGCCCAAGGTATCCCGGGAGGTCGGCTTCCAAGCCATACCGGCAAACCAGCCCAGGGAAGTGTTGTCGACTTTGACCCGCATCAATGCCAGGCCCTGGCCGGCGGGAAACGGCGTGTAGCCCAGGTCCGGCGACTGCGCGGCGGCGGCGTAGAGGTCAACGTTCTGGCTTACAAAGCCTGTGGTGTGCTGCAAAATCCCCCCGCCACCGATGGAGAACTGATCATTGACCTTGAACGACAGCGAACCGGTCAGGCCCACGGTTTCGATTTTGGTGTCTACCGCAAAGTCCCGGCCCTTCCAGTCCTCGTCCCACGTCGTGCGGGCCCCCATGGGCACCACCTGGCTCAGGCCAAAGGCAAAACGCTCGTTGATCGGGATAACCGTAAAGCCCGTCGGTGCCCAGGCTTCAAACCCACCCTGGCCACCGTCACCGGTGCGCGGCGTCGAGGTCGGCAGGCCGGTATCAGGATCAAGGACCGTAATGGATGCGGGATTGCCCGCGTAGTCATACGCCGAGCCTTTGTACTTGATGTCGATATTGGCGTAGTTGAGGGTGAACTGCGAAACGGGCCGGTCGATAAAGGCCATCGCCGCCGGGTTGTTGAAGGCCGCTGATGGGTCGTTCCTGAACAGCGAACCGCCACCGAACGCCCGGCCCCAGCCTGCGGTGTTGGCAGTCGGCGTCATGAACCCGCCGGCCTGGACCGGGCACGCCGCAACCGTCAGCCCACCCAACACTGCCAGGGCAAAGAATGCCAGGACCTGCTGTTTGTTGTGTTTCATGCACCACTCCGTCGTATCGTTACCCACCCCAGCAGGTGCCTCGAATAAGGCACCTGCCTTTCACGGGTGATCAGCCCTTTGCACTAGCAAGCGCGATGGCTCAAGGCGCCACGCTAAGGCTCGGGACCTTGACGGTCAGGGACTGGACGGCGCAGTTGCCGGAAAGCGGCTGGTTTTTACCGGTCAACGTGCGAGTCGCCTGGTTCCACTCGCCATTGAGGGTACCCGGGCCGCAGTTGGAGGAAGGGAACGCCACGGTCCAACCCACGTTTGAGACGGTGCCGCTACCGATGCCGGTGCTCGCGTTATAGCTGGTCGCGGTCAATACCCAACCCGGAGACGGAACGTTTTTCATCTTCGGCAGATTGCACAGGCCACCGCCAGTGAGCGTTGCCGAAGTGATGGTGGCTACGCCTGCGGATACATTGCCGCCGAAAGTGACGCCGCAGGTAATGGGAGCCCCGAAGGAAGATGGCGACGTTACAACAATCGTGCCTGCCTCAGTGGTAAATGGACCTTCCGGGATAATCGACACGGCGCTGGCCATGGAAGCCGCCCCGAACAACAGAGCAAACGAACTTACACGAACGAGGGCTTTCAAACTTTTCATTATTTTTCCTCACATGGATGGCGAACTATTTCGCCGGGGTAATGGTCATGATCAAGAGCTCACACTAAAACTGCGACACCCCCTCTCCGACCAAATCTCAATTCAAATAACGGTATTAAATCGCTTATCAACCCGGGAGCCTTTTGAACTTACAAAACCCCGAACAGCTCCGCTTTATTACCACTTGATAGTTTCTGACTTGCCGGGCACTTACATAGGGCGCGCTGCATCTTTATTTAACGCCACACACACCCAATAACGTCCCTAACCCCAGGGCAGACAAATTTCTGGCAATAAGTGTTTGTGAGCCCCATCGACTCCGAAAAACCCACGGCATTCAGATCAAGCCAGACGATGCTGGTATTGCCACGCCCATTCCAGGAGCCCTGCCGGGTGGGCATTGGCGACAGGTCGATACTGCAAGACCTGATTAGCCCTTTGCCAACACCTTCCATAAAGAACATAGATACAGAGCAGTGCCGACATCAAACAAGGCCCCAAGCAAGTACGGAAACTTAAACTAGAAAATTGCGCCTAAAAACATTGCAGACAAGTCAATCGCCTCCACAAGAGCCTATATTTAGAAATTTCTTTTTAAAACTCGTATCAAATAATCTACCTGAAAAAATCACTTACGCCAGAGGGGCACCCTCCATTTACGAGAAGTCCTACGCAACAGCTTTATACTCGTAGGAAAGTCGAATAACTCGAACCACCGGCCAACTTCGGCGCAAGCGCCAGCGCACGGGAAGTCAAGGCTCAATATAGAGTGGAATTATTTGCAGGACTTATTTGTAGGATCAATGCAAGACGTGGCTATGCACCGGCCTCATCATTCATCTTGACTGCCCGCTCGCGAACAAATCGTTGCACCGCGTCGCCGGGCAACGCTTTGCTGAAATACCAGCCCTGGATAATCAACTCCGCCCCGGCGTGCCCCCTGCCCGACTGGAGGAAGGCCAACTGCTCAGCGGTTTCCACCCCTTCCACCACCACCCCCAGGTTCAGCGCCTCACAAAAGCGCAGCATGCCGGTCAAGACCTGCGCGCCCTTGGGGTCCTGCTGGGCCACCACAAAACTGCGGTCGATCTTGATGAAGTCCACCGGGAACTGGTGCAGGTAACTCAGCGCCGAAAACCCCGTGCCAAAGTCGTCGATATAGACCTTGGCACCAATGGCCTGCAGCTTCTGGATCATCTGCCGGGTCGCCTGGATATCGCCCACCAGCGCATCCTCAGTGATCTCCACCGACACATGGCCGTGGGCCAGGGAGAGGATGTCCACCAGTTGCCTGCCATAGGCGGGGTTCGTCAGGGTGGCGCTGGAGACATTAATGGTGATCGGTAGGGCAAAGCCGATTTTCTGCCACTTCTGGTACTGACGCACGGCCTGGGACGCGACCCAGACGTCCACGTCCGGCATCAACCGGGCCTGGGCCAGCCACTGGAGGAACTCCCACGGCGAATGCACCTTGCCCTGGCTATCGCGCGCGCGCATCAGCGCTTCACAGCCGGTGCACAAGCCCGTCAGGGAGGACACCTGGGGCTGGTACTCCAGGTAGAACTCGTAGTCGCTGATCTGCTGGATCCTGCTCAATGCACTGGCCTGGCGTGCCAGCGCCCGGTGCGCAGTCAGCACTGGGTCCAGTTCCAGCAGACGCCCTTTTTCTTCGAGCCCGCGAAAGGTCATGTCGAAAGACTTGAGGTAAACCGTACCGCCCTCCACCGCCTGCCGATGAATCGCGCGGACATAGGGCGCATAGACCAGTATCCCGACTCCCAGCAGCACCAGTTGCAGCGCAACCGCAGCCAGATCGCCCTGGGTACTCAGGTAGGCGTTGAGCAGCACCGGCGCGGTGAACGGCACGCTGGCCACCGCTGGCGAGACCCAGCCGGCCTGCACCACCAGCAATGCCAGCACCGTATTGATCACCGGCACGGCTAAAAAAGGGATAAACAGGCGCGGGTTGAGAATGATCGGCAAGCCAAACAGCAGCACTTCGCTGACGTTGAACAACGACAGCGGCAGGCTGGCCACCGCCAGCAACCGCATGGACTGGCTCTTGGAAAACAGCAGAATCGCCAGCAACAGGCACAGGGAACCGCCAGCCCCGCCAATAAAGGCAAAGCACCCCAGCAGACCGCCATTCAACGCATACAGGACGGGCTCCCCCGCCGCCAATGCCGCGCCATTGAGTATCACGGCCTGGTCCAGGGCATCAAACAGCGGCTGGATCGCGTACACGCCATGGATGCCAAAAAACCACAGCAGCGAATTGATCGCCGTGACAAACACACCGGTGCCATAAGGGGACTGCAGCGTATCGAGCATCACCGGGCCCTGGAACTGCGCCACATGAGCAACCTGCAACAGCAACGACAACGTCACCACCAGTAGCAATGCGGTGATTGCTCCCGGTACCACCATGTTGATCGTACCCCTGAGGTTGTGTCCCACCAGGTCTGCGTTGACCAAGCGGGTCCAGCGGTAGCGATGCAGCCAGGCAATCACCGGGACATTGATCAACGGCGAGGCGATGGCAATAAACAGGACAAAGGTTGCCGACGCACGTGGATAGTCCCGCAGGACAAAGGAGGCAATGACCACGTGTGCCAGGCACAAAAACGCTACTGGCAACTGCGCTAAGCGGTGCTGGATTGCCAGCATATAGCCGATGGAAGCGGCCACCAGCAGCGGGATCACGGAACTGATCTTGGCATGCAGGCCGGCCAGGAATGCCACGACCGGCGATGGGAAGTCGAGAATGCGGGCGCATTCGGACAACAGCAGAAAACCCGCCGAGACCAGCAAGCATGGCAAGATCCATAACAGGCCTTCCCGGATGGCTCGCAGCGACTCCGTGCTTGCCAGGGCTGCCAGGCGTTGGGTGAAGAACAGCTTGAACAGCGTCTGCGCCATGACTATCTCCCTGCCCTCGGGCCATCACACCGGTCTTCAACGAGGGCTTAACGCTACACGGCCGGGCCCCGAAAATGAAAGGATTTTGCCGCGTTTGGCATCGATGCGTCGTCCTGGGATACCAGCAGACGTGCAGACAAGGGTGTAATTTCCTACGCTTTTTGAAACAATACCGTGCGTGAGGGCCTTGCTGCCCACGCGGGTACCGCAGGTTTTCGGAACCAACTGCCACCCGCTCATGTCATGAGCTGTACGGGTCTGTCGACCCGCAGGCCGGCATCGAATGACTCGATCCGCAGGCCACGTTTACACCCGCAGGCATCGGTACGCCGACTGACCCAGCGTTCTCAGGGAGATGTATTGAACATGCAACGCAGGCTTACAAATCGTGCGCGACCTCTGGTTTTCACCGTAGGGCTTTGGTTGTGTGGGGTCGCTGTACTGTTTTTGATCAAGGCCGCCGTTGAAGCCGTCGAAGGGCCTATCAGCAAAACCTGGATCGACTTGACCCTGGTGCTGACCGCCTACCTGTTTTTTTTCTTGTTGGATCCACTGCAACAGTGGACAGCCAATCGGCTGCGTAAACGTGCCCGACGCAAAAGCCGTTACGAACAAGCCTCGTCCTGAGGTCGCGCAACCTGTATTTGCGGAGTCCCCCCTTGTCTGAACCTGGCGAAAACCTTCAGCTTGCCCTGGATATATTCCTGAGCCAGCACCCCGATCTGCGCACCGAACTGGACACGCTGAACCCCTTGGCGGCCCAGGCCAAGCGGGAAACCATGGCGCAATACCGGGCCGAGCGCCTGCATGAGGCCTTTGAGGCCGAGGCAGAAGCCCGCAACCTGTTTGCCTGGGAACTGACACTGCAACTGATCAGCCAGTCGCCACAGGAGTTCGAGGCCAAGCGCCTGGAGGTTCACAAGGAAGTGGCCCAGATGGCGGGACTGGAGTGGGCTGAGTATTGTCAGCTGCATGGTCTGGCAGACAGTTCACCTTAACGGGCAGCGAACCAGCGGCCCACCACCGAATGTTCACACTGCATCGCCACCTGCAACTCGTCGAGGGTGATGGTTCGCCGCTGCGGGTCGCCATTGAGCGCTATTTTCAGTGCCGGCCAGCAACGCCGGGGCAGTTGTCGCGGAGGCGCCAGTCGCGCGCCTTGTGTACTACGCCTGCCCAGCGCCAGGTCATACACCAGACACGCTGCACCATAGACCTCGCTACTGGCTGACAGGGGTGCGCCGTCCAGCAGTTCCGGGGCGGCATAGGCCGGTGTCCAGGCAGTGAAGCGCTGTGGGTTCAAGGCCGGCAGCCCGGACAGCGGCGGCGCAAGCGCCTGGGCAAGGCCAAAGTCAAACAGGCGCACCCCGTCATCGTCCAACATGACATTGCTGGGCTTCACATCGCCGTGCAACACACCTTGTCGATGGATGTAACCCAGCGCGTCCAGCAGCCCCGTTGCAATACGCCGCAGTTCTTGCCAAGGCACCCCGCGCGGGCAGTCGAGCAACAACTGGTCCAGGGTCGCGCCACTCATCAGCTCCATGGTGAAGAACGCCACTTCGCTCGCCGTATCCACATCAAACGAAAACACCCGTACCACGCGCGCGTGCCCCAGGCTGCGGGTCAGGGAAAACTCCCTGTAGAGCAGCAGGTGCGCATCCTGTGACTGGGCAAGGCTTTCACCGAGAACCTTGAGTGCCACCAGGGGCCTTGGCTCACCGAATTGCTCGTGGAGCAAATCACGGGCGCGATAGACAATCCCCATGCCCCCTTCCCCGAGCACCCGTTCAAGGCGATAGCGGCCGCCCAGTAACATCGGCAGCGGGCTCGATATGAGCGGGGCACAGGCGCCAGGCTGGGGCTGGTTTTCCATCATGCTTGCATCACCAGGGCCGTCAGATTACCCCTGGCCTGACCACGCAATGCCCCGTCGAACCCGCGATCCAGCATCAATTCGGGGGTTCCGGGTTCAACGCCTCGCCCATTGCGTTGCGGCAGGTGTCTTGCCATGGGCTCATAGTTGCTCCGGTATGCGGAAGGTCCGCCACGTCGCCATCTCGAACGGGTTCGGCGTGCGCTGGCTGGTCAACAGATAATGGGCTCGCAGGCCGCCGATGTCCGCCTTGAGCAGGCGCGCATCGCGGCCATTCGAGGGTTCGCCTTGCAGCAAGTCAAACAGGCGGAACAGCGACCATGGTCCGCTGTTTTTCTCGATGCCCATTGGCCGTTGCGCCATACCTTCCAGCACCAGGCTGCTGCGCCCGTCCTCGGTATCGGTGGGCCACTGGAACAGCATCGGGACAATCGGCCCGTGGCGGTATTCCATCTGTTGGTCGCCGAACCGCAGAATCGCTCGACTGACCGTGGGGTCCAGGCTGTATGGCGCCAGGGTAAAGCGCACCCCCGGTTCACTCGGGTCATCGGCGAAGAACGCCTGGCGTATGGTGCGCGCCTTTGCCAGTTGGTCCAGCAACGCCCGCGACATCGGCAGGGGGGGGGGGGGGGCGGGCCGGGGCCC
>LNAP01002378.1_pt1 | contig 18891 bp, 14 predicted proteins | sample 602601 | NCBI WGS metagenome assembly LNAP01 (sample SAMN02440304, study PRJNA202911) | soil metagenome | biome: Subtropical and temperate rainforests or woodlands; isolation source: soil samples (1 kg each in a 20% v/v slurry with milli Q water) were... ...
GGTCGGCCAGGTAGTGCAGAACCTGGTGGACGACGACGAGGTCGGCGCTCTGGCCCGGCAGGCGAGTGCCGAAGATGTCGCCATGGCGCAGCTCACAGCGCTCCAGGCCAGCCTCGGCCACATGGTTACGCGCGATGTTCAGCATCTGCTGCGAAAGATCGAGACCGACGGCCGTCTCCGCCTGCGGGCCGAGCAGGGTCAGCATGCGGCCGGTGCCCGAGCCGAGATCGACCAGCTTCTTGAAAGGCCCAACCCCGGCGGCATCGAGGATCGCGGCCTCGACGGCGGTCTCGGAGACGTAGAGCGAGCGGATCTCGTCCCAGCGGGCGGCGTTGCGGGCGAAATACTCGCCAGCCTCGGCCGAGCGCTCTCCCCTCACCGCCTGCAGGCGTTCAGCGTCGCGGGCGAAGACGGCGTCGTTCGGGTCGATGAGCTTGAGGGTCTCGTCGGCGAGATGACGCGCATCGCCGGTGGTGACGAGGCGATAGAAAACCCAGGCGCCATCGGGAAACCGCTCGACCAGGCCGGCCTCAGCCAGCAGCTTCAGATGTCGAGAAACCCGCGGCTGGCTCTGGTCCAGTACGCGGCAGAGCTCGAGCACGGCGAGTTCCTCGCGAGACAGGAGGCCCAGAATACGCAGGCGGGTCGGCTCGCCCGCCGCGCGCAAAACCTCGACCGCCTGTCCCGTGGAGAGAGTCATGAGCACATAAAGATATCTTTATGTCTTTATGTCAAGCTGACAGCATCGCGCTCGGAGAGCCCTTATAGCACGGCGTGAGCGGCGGTGCGCGGAGGTCCGCGGCCTCTTCTCCTAGGCGAAGCGAACTCACCCCCGCCCCTGCGTTGACTCCAGTTTATGCATATGCGAGTGACTCGCATTATTAGAAGGGGTGGTGAATGCGTAATTTATGGAGTTCGGCCGCAATCGCGGCGGTCATGACCTATGGCGGGGGCGCGCTTGCGGCCGAGGCGGCCAGCGGGGCCGTCGTTCAAGAGGTGGTGGTGACCGGCGAGAAGGTCAGCCGCTCGCTGCGCAACACCGCCTCCAGCGTCGCCGTGGTCCAGGACATCACGCCCGACATGGCCACGACCAGCGACCTCCTGGCGCGCATCCCCAACCTAGTGACCAGCGAACCGACCAACCTCGCCCCTGCCGTGCGCGGTCTTGACGGGACCGGCCCCGCCCAGGGCGCCGACGCCTTCTTCGCCGGAACCCGGCCGCGGCTGAATTTCCAGGTGGACGGTCGCACCCTCAGCCACAACGAGGCCATCTTCACCGAGTCGACGCTGTTCGACGTGGAGCGGGTCGAAGTGTTCCGCGGGCCGCAGAGCACGCTGCAGGGTCGCAACGCCGTGGCCGGGGCGATCATCATCCGCACCCGCAACCCGACCTACGATTTCGAAGGCGCGGCCCAGGCGCTCGTCGGCGACCTGGAGACCCGGCAGGCCTCGGTGGCGGTCTCCGGTCCGCTGATTGCGGGGCAAGTGGCGGCGAGGCTATCGGCGGACTGGCGTCGAGCCGACAGCTTCGCCGACTTCACCGGCTACGAGGGCGTCGATGATCCCGGCAAGTCCGAGCAGGTGGCCTTGCGCGGCAAGCTGCTGATCGAGCCCGAGGCGACGCCCGGGCTGCGGGCCCTGCTTACGGTTTCGCACATGCGCGCCTACGCCCCCCAGACGGCCGACGTCGTACGGCCCTTCGGCGGTCATGTGGCCGCCTTTCCGTTCCAGCCGCGGTTTCGCACCCGGTCGAACAGCGCCATTCTCGATGCGTCCCGGAAGCTGGGCGGGGGCTGGTCGCTGGAGCTGACCGCCTCGGCCGCCGACCTGAGGGTCAACCGCTACGCCGTGCCGGGCGATGGGATCGCCGAGATCAACGGCAAGGAATACGTCCTGGAGCCGCGTCTGCGGTTCAGCGGCGAGGACGGCCGAGTCACCGGCTTCGTCGGGCTGCACGTCTTCGATGCGGACCAGGGCGAGCACATCGACCTGTTCGGCGGCGGGACCTTCGACGACAGCACCCGCACCTATGCCGCGTTCGGCGAGGGGACCGTCAAGCTTACGGATCGGCTCGGCCTTACGGTCGGCGGCCGCCTGGAGCGCGAGGAGCGCCGTCGGACTGGCGGCGTCTGGTCGTTCGTCATCGACCTCGACGAGACCTACGAAGCCTTTCTGCCGAAGGCTAGCCTCTCCTACCGAGTGAACGACGACCTCACCGTCGGGGTGCTGGCCTCCCGTGGCTACAATGGCGGCGGGGCGGGCTTCACCTACGACGCGCCGTATGAGAGCTACGTCTACGATCCGGAGTTCGTCTGGAATTACGAGGCCTTCGCCCGCGCTTTGCTGCTGGACGGCCGGCTGAGCCTTTCGGGCAATATCTTCTATGACCGCTATCGCGACCTGCAGCTCCCGTTCGATCTCAACTCCGATCCGAAGGTCTGGTCCTACGTGGTGCGCAACGCTGGCCGGGCGGAAACTTATGGCGCCGAGATCAGTGCGCGCCTGATCGCCGCCCGAGGACTCGAGCTGTTCGCCAGCGGCGGCCTGCTGAAAACCGAGGTCACGAACTATCCGGGCTCGGACATCGAGGGGAACGAGCTTCCGCGCTCGCCGGCCGCCTCCCTCTCGTTCGGCGCGGACTACGTTCATGCGAGCGGCTTCGAGGCCGGCTTCGACGTCCGCTACAGCGACGGCTACTTCTCCGACATCGAGAACAAGCCATTCGGCGAAGTGGACTCCTATTGGGTCGCCAACGCCCGCGCCGCCTATCGCTTCGGCCAGGCCAAGGTGTTCGCCACGGTGGCCAACCTCTTCGACGAGGTCGGACCGGTCATGCTCTATCCGGGCGACGTCCGGGCGGACGACACCGCGACGGTGCTGCGGCCCCGCACCTGGCAGGTCGGTCTGCGGGTGGATTTCTGACGATGATGAGCCGCACCGCCCTCAGAAACTGGTGCTTCGTTCACAAGTGGACCAGCCTGATCTGCACGGCCTTCCTGCTGCTGCTGTGCGTCACCGGCCTGCCGCTGATCTTCCATGAGGAGATCGATACGGCCCTGGGCCGGCATCCGGCGCAGGCCGACGTTCCAGCAGGCGCACGCCCAGCCGATCTCGACCGCATCGCGGCCGACGCTCTCCAGCGCCGACCGGGCGAGAGGCTGCAGTACGTCAGCTTCGAGGACCATGCGCCGGTGGTCTATGTCACCACCGGCGAGCGGCTCGATTCCATCGACGGGCACACCGCGACCTACGACGCCCATACCGGGCGGATGCTGGATGCGCCGCCCCTCGACGAGGGCGTGATGTATTTCCTCTTCCGCCTCCACTACGACATGTTCGCCGGCATCGGCGGCACGCTGTTCCTGGGGCTGATGGGCCTGCTGTTCGTGGCGGCCGTCGTCTCGGGCGTCGTGATCTACGCGCCGTTCATGCGTCGCCTGCCCTTCGGGACGGTGCGCAGCGACCGCAGCCCGCGGCTGAAATGGCTCGACCTGCACAATCTGATCGGCGCGACCACGCTTGCGTGGGTGCTGGTGGTGGGCCTCACGGGTGTGATCAACACCCTCGCCACCCCGATCCTGCAGCTCTGGCAGGCCGGCCAGCTCGCCGAGATGACCGCCCAGTACAAGGGTCGGCCGCCGCCGACGGATCTTGCCTCGCTGCAGGGCGCAGTGAACACCGCCAAGCAGGCCATACCGGGCATGACCCCTTCGATCGTGGCCTATCCGGGCACGCCGTTCTCCAGCAGGAACCACTATGCCGTCTTCATGCATGGCGAGAGCCCGGTGACCTCGCGCATCCTCAAGCCGGCGATCATCGACGCCGAGACCGGTGAACTCACCGAGGCGCGCGACATGCCCTGGTACGCGGTGACGCTGTTCCTCTCCCAGCCGCTGCATTTCGGCGACTACGGCGGCATGACCATGAAGGTGCTCTGGGCGATCCTCGACGTGCTGTCGATCATCGTGCTCGCAAGCGGCCTCTATCTCTGGCTCGCCCGCCGGCGAAAGCCGCTGGAAACCCGAGTGCTGGAACAGCTCGAACGCCGCGCTGGCGGCCCGGCGGCCGCGATGTCGGAGCGACGGTCATGAGCCAGCGCCCTTCGGACCTGGCCCAGATCCTGTTCGTTCCGGCGGTGCTGGCGGCCGTGAGCGGCGCAGGACTGGTGCTGGCCCTGCTCGTCGACGGCCCCCTCGACGCCCTGACCTGGCCGGCGATTGGCGCGCCGCCGGCAGTCATCCTCTGGGCGTTGGCCAAGCGACGGGCGCCCCGACATTGACGAACGGCGGCGTTCTTCCGATCTGATGGAGCATGAGCGAACGCGTCCCTCACATGCCGGCGATCTTCGTCGGCCACGGCAGTCCGATGAACGCCCTGGGCGGCGACTATGCGGAAGTCTGGCGGGTTATCGGGGCGGCGCTGCCGCGACCGAAGGCGATCCTCTGCATCTCGGCGCACTGGTACGTCGAGGAGACCGCGATCACGGCCATGAGCCAGCCGCGGACGATCCACGACTTCTATGGCTTCCCCAAGCCGCTCTACGACATCGGCTACCCCGCGCCCGGCGATCCCTGGCTGGTGGAACGGGTGAGCGACATTCTGGCGCCGCTGCCGGTTCGCGAGGACCACGATTGGGGCCTGGACCATGGCGCCTGGTCGGTGCTGATGCACATGTTCCCCGAGGCCGACGTGCCGGTGCTGCAGCTTGCGATCGACCGGCGCCAGGGCCCGGAGTTCCACTACGAGCTTGGCCGGCGGCTGGCCGAACTTCGCGACGAGGGGGTGCTGATCGTCGGTTCCGGCGATTGGGTGCACAATCTGCGGCAGGCCATCTGGGACCCCGAGGCCCCGCCGCATGACTGGGCCGAGCGGTTCAACGAAACGGTGAAATCGCTGATCGTGACCGGAGACCACCGCCAACTGGTCGACTGGATGAGCCTGGGCGAGGACGCGAGACTCTCGATCCCGACCGACGAACACTATCTGCCGCTGCTCTATGTGCTGGGCGCCCAGCGGCAGGACGACGAGGTCGCCTTCTTCAACGACGCCATCGACCTGGGGTCGATCAGCATGACCGGGGTCGTGGTCGGCAAGCCGGCCTAGTGAACGCCCTCGGCGAACTCCTCGACCATCTTGGCGCAGAAGGCCGGCAGATCGTCTGGCTTGCGTGAGGTGACAAGGCCCTGGTCGACCACCACCTCCTGGTCGATCCATTCGGCGCCGGCGTTCTTCAGGTCCGCTTCCAGCGAGGGCCAGGAGGTCATGCGCTTGCCGTCCACCGCGTCGGCGTTGATCAGCGTCCAGGGGCCATGGCAGATCGCGGCGATAGGCTTGCCGGCCCTGGCGAAGGAGCGGATGAAGTCGATGGCCCTAGGCTCCAGCCGCAAGGCGTCGGGATTGATCACCCCGCCCGGAAGGACGATGGCGTCATAGCTTGAGGCGTCGGCCTGCGAGAGGTCGCGGTCGACCGGAATCTGCTGTCCCTTGTCGTGGTGGTTGTAGCCCTGGATCTGGCCGCCCTTGGGGGCCACGATCTCGACCTGGGCGCCCTCGGCCTTGAGCGCTTCCACGGGCTTGGTCAGTTCGACCTGTTCGAAGCCATCAGTCGCCAGCACCGCGACCTTGCGGCCCTCCAGCTTGCCGTTCGCCATCGCCCTTCTCCTTTTTGGATACGGCGGGAGAACCGGCGCACGGAGGGCCGGTTCCAGCCTAGACCGAGACGATCCATCCGGCGGGCAAGGCCGCGGCCTGCACGCCGACCAGGATGAGTTGCGCCTCGCCGACGCTCACCAGCGTGTCGGCGCCCTGCTGGGTCACGGTGTAGGGAACGCCGCCCTCGACCCGCACGCGATCACCCTCCCCGATCGCGAAGTCGAGCACGCGGTCGATCCCGGCGCCGTCGAAGACCGTGAAGGTGTCCGCGCCGAAACCACCGGTGATAGTGTCCGCGCCACGGTCGCCGAACAGCCAGTCGTCACCGGCCTCGCCGAAGACCTCGTCGTCGTTCTGGCCGCCGCGGATGGTGTCCGCCCCGGTGCCGCCGACGCAATAGTCATCGCCCATGTTGCCGTAGACGATGTCGTTCCCGCCATCTCCGAAGAGCTGGTCGTCATCCTTGCCGCCGACGACCCAGTCGTCGCCGCCGTAGCCGACCACCGTGTCCGCACCCATGTTGCCGTGGAGATCATCGAACTCGTCGGCGCCTTCGAGGTAATCGTTCCCCTCCTCGCCGCGCAGCATGTTCAGCCCGCCCATGTCGATGAGGACGTCGTCGCCGGCGCCCCCGAACAGCGTGTCGGAGCCAGACTGGGTGATGAAGGTGTTGCCCGCTGCATCGCCGCGCAGGACGCTGCCGTGCAACGACCCGGCCAGCGACTCCACGCTCACCAGCCGATCGACCCCGTAGCCGGTGTCCTGCGGGCCTGTCAGGGTGAGATCGACGTGCACGACACCCGGAGCGAGGGTGTAGTCCGCCAGGTCGTCGCCTAGGCCGCCATCGAGCAAGTCATCGCCGGCTCCGCCATCGAGCAGATCATCGCCGACGCCGCCAATGACGGTGTCGTCGCCTGCCAGGCCGCCCAGCAAGTCATCCTCGACGCCGCCGTCGATGTAGTCGGCGCCCGCGCCGCCGACGACGGTGTCGGGCGCAAGCCCGCCGTGGACACGGCCGCCAAAGTCGCCCAGCCCGACGATTTCGGCATTGAAGATTCGGATCTGCCCAAGCGGGCCATCCTGGTCGAGCCAAACCTCGATGGGGCCTTTCGCCATTTCGAGGGAGACGACATCGAAGCCTTCGCCCCCGTCGATGCGGTCGGCGCCGTCACCATCGACGATCCAGTCGTCATCGCCCCCGCCACCAATGGTGTCGTCGCCGCCGAGGCCGGAGATCGAATCCATCCCCGACCCGCCCAGCAGGCTGTCGGAACCTGCCGTGCCGGTCAGGGTCTCATTGTCCGCCGTCGTAACATACGCGACCTTCATGCCGCATTCCCCCCAACGACCATCCCGGCCTCATGACGAGGCCGCCCCATAGACGGACGCAAAGGAGGAAGTCTCACGTCAAGGCTGCGTTGAGCAACCTTGACGTTAGGTCAGCGGCCGAACTTCTGGAACTTGATCCGGTGCGGGATCAGGCTGTCGGTGCCCAGGCGGCGCTTCTTGTCCTCTTCGTAGGCTTCGAAGTTGCCTTCGAACCATTCGACGTGACTGTCGCCCTCGAAGGCCAGGATGTGCGTGGCCAGGCGGTCGAGGAACCAGCGGTCGTGGGAGATGACCACGGCGCAGCCGGCGAATTCCTCAAGGGCCTCTTCGAGGTTCTGCAGGGTCTCGATGTCCAGGTCGTTGGTCGGTTCGTCAAGCAGGATGACGTTGCCGCCGGTGGTCAGGGTCTTGGCCAGGTGGACGCGGTTGCGCTCACCGCCCGAGAGCAGGCCGACCTTCTTCTGCTGGTCGCCGCCCTTGAAGTTGAACGAGCCCACATAGGAGCGCGTGTTGATCTCGCGCTTGCCGACCGTGAGGATGTCGAGGCCCTGGGAGACCTCCTGCCAGATGGTCTTGTTGGGGTCGAGGGCGTCGCGGCTCTGGTCCACGTAGGACAGCTTCACCGTCTCGCCGAGGCGGAACGTGCCGGCGTCGGGCTGCTCCTGGCCGGTGATGATGCGGAACAGGGTCGACTTGCCGGCGCCGTTCGGGCCGATGACGCCGACGATACCGTTCGGCGGCAGGCGGAAGGAGAGGTTCTCGAACAGGACCTTGTCGCCATAGGCCTTCGACAGATTGTCGGCCTCCAGCACCACATTGCCCAGGCGCGGGCCCGGCGGGATCTGGATGGTGGCGAAGGTCTGGGCCTGGCGGGAGTTCTCCTGCTCGGAGACCATGCGCTCATAGGCGGCCAGACGGGCCTTGGACTTGGCCTGGCGGGCCTTGGCGCCGGAGCGGACCCATTCCAGTTCGCGGGTCATGGCGCGCTGGCGGGCTTCGGACTCGGACTGTTCCTGGACGATCCGCTTGGTCTTGGCTTCAAGCCAGCTCGAATAGTTGCCTTCGTGCGGGTGGCCCTTGCCGCGGTCGAGTTCCAGGGTCCACTTGGTCACCTGGTCGAGGAAGTAGCGGTCGTGGGTGACGAGGATCACGCAGCCCGGGAAGCTTTCCAGGTGGTGCTGCAGCCAGGCCACGGACTCGGCGTCCAAGTGGTTGGTCGGTTCGTCGAGCAGCAGCATGTCGGGCTTGGACAGCAGCAGGCGGGCCAGGGCCACGCGGCGCTTCTCACCGCCCGAGAGCTTGTCCACCGGCCAGTCGTTGGGCGGGCAGCGCAGGGCGTCCATCGCCATCTCGATGCGGCTATCGATGTCCCAGAGATCGCCGGCGTCGATCTTCTCCTGGAGGGCGGTCATCTCCTCCATGAGTTCGTCGGAATAGTCCTCGCCCAGCTTGGCGGCGATCTCGTTGTAGCGGTCGAAGATCTTCTTCTCTTCGCACCAGGCGATGACGTTGCCCCAGACATTGAGCTGGTCATCGAGCTGGGGCTCCTGCTCCAGGTAGCCCATCTTGACGCCGTCGGCGGCCTTGGCCTCGCCGGAGAACTCCTTGTCCATCCCGGCCATGATCTTCAGCAGGGTCGACTTACCCGAGCCGTTGACCCCGACCACCCCGATCTTGGCGTCGGAGTAGAACGACAGCCAGATGTTCTCGAACACCTTCTTGCCGCCGGGATAGGCCTTGGTCAGGCCCTGCATCTGGAAAATATACTGCTGCGCCATGAGGCGTCCGCGCTCGCTCTATCGGAAAGATCAGGGAATTCGGGGACGGAGATAGCCGCGCGAGGCGCGAGGCGCAATGCGGCGGAGGAAAAGACGCGGTCCGCCGGGCCGGAACGCGGGGCCCCTGCGAGCGTACTCCCATACACACCGCTTAAGGAGAAGGTGATGCACAAGGACACCGTGAAGGGCGCCGCCAAGCAGACCGCCGGCTCGGTCAAGCAGGCCGTCGGCAAGGCGAGCGGAAACCGTCGCCTGGAAGCCGAGGGCGCACGCGAGAAGATCGTCGGCAAGGTGCAGAAGGGCGTGGGCGATCTGAAGGACGCCGCGCGCGATGCGCTGAAGCACTAGCGGCAAGACAACGACGAGAGCGAAGAGGCCGCGTCCCGCAAGGCGCGGCCTTTTTCGCGCCAGCCTTCGACCAGCCGCCATACCGCCGAGATTTCGCCGCAAGCGGGGCCATAAGCTCTACCCTGAGAAGCAGCAGGCGGGAGGTTCGCCATGTCGGCCAGTGTGCGTAACGCGTCGGTGCTGGGTCTGGCGGGACTTATGGCGTTGTCGGGGCCGGCAGAGCCGATGGCCGCTCCAGCGAGCGGCGATGGAACCCCGACTCCAGCGGCCTGCGAGGCGCTGGGATTTCCAACCGGCCCGCAGGGCGGCGAACCGATCACCCTCAGAGGCAGGCGAGCCTTCATGCAGGCTCCGATGCCGGCCATTCCGCCCTTGCCGGTCCCGCCGGTGCAGAAGCGGCTCGACGAGGTCACCGTCACCGGACAGGCCGTCGCGCCCACCGCCGCACCGCGAAGGCCGCCCATCGTCATGACGTTTCCGCCGCAGGCGGACACCGAGCGCTACCCGAACGCCCAGGCTAATCCGATCAGGCAGGTCGCGCAGGACCCGGTCTCGACCTTCTCGGTCGACGTGGACACCGCCTCCTACGCCAATGTCCGCCGCTTCCTGAACGAGGGCGCGCGGCCGCCGGCGGACTCGGTGCGGGTCGAGGAGCTGATCAACTATTTCGACTACGGCTATCGCCAGCCGGCGAGCCGGCAGGAGCCCTTCGCCCCTTATGTGGCGGTCGTTCCCTCGCCCTGGTCGAAGGACCGGCAAATCGTTCACATTGGGCTGCAAGGCTATGATCTGCCGAGCAAAACCCAGCCGCCGCTGAACCTGGTGTTCCTGGTGGATACGTCCGGCTCGATGTGGGGCCCCGACCGCCTGCCGCTGGCGACCAAGGCGATGAACCTGCTGGTCGACCAGCTCGGACCGAAGGACCGGGTGGCGATCGTCGCCTATGCCGGATCGGCTGGGGCGGTGCTGGCCCCGACCGACGGGCGCAGCAAGCTGAAGGTCCGCTGCGCGCTGGGCGCGCTGCGGGCGGGCGGATCGACCGCCGGCGGCCAGGGACTGGCCCTGGCCTACGACCTGGCCAAGCAGAACTTCGATCCCAAGGCGGTGAACCGGGTCATCCTGATGACCGACGGCGACTTCAACGTCGGGGTCGCCGATCCGGCCAGGCTGAAGGATCTGGTGTCCGACCAGCGCAAGAGCGGGGTCTATCTGTCGGTCTACGGCTTCGGTCGCGGCAACTACAACGACACCATGATGCAGACCCTGGCCCAGAACGGGAACGGGACCGCGGCCTACGTCGACACCCTGAGCGAGGCCCGCAAGCTGTTCCGCGAGGACTTCTCCAGCTCGCTCTTCCCGATCGCAGACGACGTGAAGATCCAGGTCGAGTTCAACCCGGCGCAGGTGAGCGAATACCGGCTGATCGGCTACGAGACGCGGATGCTGGCCCGGGAGGACTTCAACAACGACCAGGTCGACGCCGGCGAGGTGGGTTCGAACGCCTCGGTCACCGCGCTCTACGAGATCACTCCGGCCGGGGCGCGGCCCTCCAGCGACCCATTGCGCTATGGCGTGTCCGAGCACCCGGCCGCGACCGGATCGGAGCTGGCCTATCTGAAGGTGCGCTACAAGCTGCCGGGCGAGGCGAACTCGCGCCTGATCGAGCGCGCCATCGGCCGGGGCGACGCCTACGCTTCCCTGGCGGCGGCGCCGGAGGCCAGCCGGTGGGCGGTGTCGGTGGCGGGCTTCGGCCAGCTTCTGAAGCGCGATCCGCGGATCGATGCAAGCTTCGGCTGGCCGCAGGTGATCGACATCGCCCAGGGCGCACGCGGGGACGATCCGTTCGGGCTGCGGGCCGAGTTCGTGCAGCTCGCCAGGACCGCCGGCGAAGCTGTTCCGAAGGGGGATTGAAAAGCTCCGGCGTCCGCCTATTTTTTGGATGAACGCAGTTCGATTTCAGAACCAAATCTGCCCCCGTTCGTTAGGGCTCCGTCGTAAACAGGGAGGCGGCGGGTGTTCGACGTCACCGACTCGCGTACAGAGAATCTGATACGCTTGGACCCTTTAGAAGCTCCGCATTTTGGCGCCCCAGGTCGCATGGGTTTCCACCTAATCGACACGACGATGATGTACGCTCCTCGCTCCGGCGGGGTGAAGCGATACCTCCATGAGAAGCGCGACTGGCTGAACAAGCGGCGTCCCGACATCAATCACACCCTGGTCGTGCCCGGCGCGACCACCGGGCTTGCGTCGCACGGCGTCGTCACTGTGGCGGCGGCGCGCCTGCCCTTCGGCGACGGCTATCGGATGCCGGCCTCGACCACGAAGTGGGAGACGGTGATCCGGATGCTGGAGCCGGACATCATCGAAGCCGGCGACATGTTCGTACCCGGCCACGCTGCGCTGGAGGCCGGCGAGGCGTTGGGCGTTCCGGTGGTCGGCTTCTGCCACACCGACGCGGCGGCGCTGGCGGCGCTGCACTTCGGCGAATGGGCCGAGGCGCCGGCGATGAAGCATTGGGCGGCCACCTTCCAGCGGTTCGACCGCGTGGTCGCGCCGAGCCGCCACATCGCCCAGCGCCTGGCTGAGGGCGGGGTGGAGCGGGTGAGCGTCCAGGCGCTGGGCGTCGACACCGACCTCTTCCATCCCAGCAAGGCCGACCCGCAGAAGCTGCGCCGCAAGCTGGGGCTTCCCGCCGAGGCGCGGCTGTTGGTGTTCGCCGGCCGTCCGGCCCGCGAAAAGAACATCGAGAGCCTGATCTGCGCCGTCGAGCGCCTGGGCGCGCCCTACCACCTGCTGCTGGTCGGCGCGGGCAAGGACACCCATTACTCGTCGCGCGTCATCCCGATGGGCTACGAGCGCGATCCGGTGAAGCTGGCCGGGATCATCGCCAGTTGCGACGCCCTGGTGCACGCCAACGAAAACGAGCCCTTCGGCCTGGTGGTGCTGGAGGCGCTGGCCGCCGGCCTGCCGGTGGTGGGGCCCTCGCGCGGCGGTGTCTCGGAGATGATCGACGAGCAGGTCGGGCAACGCGCCGCCACCGTCGATCCGGCCGGCATGGCCGAGGCCATCGAGGCGCTGTTCGCCCGCGACCTTGCCCCGATCAAGGCGGCCGCCCGGCGCCGGGCCGAGCAACGGCATCGCTGGGACAACACCTTCGAGGCGCTGACCCGGATCTACGGCGAACTGGTGGCCGGCCGCGCCGCCGCCACACCGGTGGCGATGAGCGCCTGACCGGCCCATCCCCGGGCACGCTCACGCGGCCGGGGGATGACGATCGCTGAAGGGAAAAGGGGCGAAGAACCCTACCGCCCGGTCGGCAGGTCCTTGAACGGGATGTCCTTGTCCACGCGAATGTCGCCGGGCAGGCCAAGGACACGCTCGGCGATGATGTTGCGCAGGATTTCGTCGGTGCCGCCGGCGATGCGCAGGCCAGGCGCGAACATCAGCGACCAGTGGAAGGACGCCTTGAGCGGCGCGAGGGTCTCGTCGTTGATGATCCCGTACTGATCCAGCATCTCGATCGCCGTATTGGCGAGATCCTGCATCTGGCCGGCTGAGATGATCTTGCCGATCGAGCTTTCCGGCCCGGGCGTCTGGCCGCGCGACAGGGCGGTCATGGTGCGGTTGCGGGTGTGCTTGAGCCCCTCGGCCTGGACGTACCAGTCGGCCAGCTTCTCGCGCAGGGCCTGGTCCTTGAGGGCCGAGCCGCCGTCGAGGCTCGGCGTCTGGCGCGCGGCCTCCATGAACTCCGACCAGCCGGAGCCGGTCGCCCCGCCCACGGCGAGACGCTCGTTCATCAGGGTCACCAGGCTGACCTTCCAGCCATCGCCCTCCGCCCCGAGGCGCTGGCTGTCCTTCACTCGCAGATTGGTGAAGAACACCTCGTTGAAGCCTGAGCCGCCGGACATCTGGTGGATCGGCTTCACCTCGACCGCCGGATCCTTCATGTCGATCCAGAACATGGTCAGCCCCTTGTGCTTGGGCACGTCGGGGTTGGTGCGGACGATCACGATGCCATAGTCGGAGAACTGCGCGCCGGTGGTCCAGACCTTCTGGCCGTTGATGATCCAGTCGCCCGAGCCGTCAGGCGCCCGCTCCGCCTTGGTGCGGGAACCGGCGACGTCTGAGCCGCCGGCCGGCTCGGAGAAGAGCTGGCTCCAGATCTCCTCGCCACGGATCGCCGGCCCCACGAAGCGCTTCTTGGTCGCCTCGTCGGCGAAGGTCATCACCGTCGGCAGGCACATGCCCAGGCCGATCTGGAACGGATTGCCGGGGGTCGGGTAGTTCGCCTCTTCCTGGCTGAAGATGACGTTCTGGACCGGCGTGCCGCCCTGCCCGCCCCACTCCTTGGGCCAGGTGATGCAGGCGTAGCCGGCGGCCGCCTTCTTGGCCTGCCACGCCTTAGCGGCGGCGAGGTCGTCGCCGCCCTCGGGATCGGCGCTCTCGACCTTCTTCGGCGCGTTGGCGGCGAGCCATTCGCGGACCTTCTGGCGATAGGCGGCTTCTTCGGGGGAGTCGTTGAAATCCATGACCTTCTCCTCGCCTCAGGCGGCTTGCGCGTTGCGGCGCTCGATATGGCTGACCAGCCGCTCCTTCCAGACCCGCGGCGCGCCGGCCACGAGCGAAAGCTGGCGCGAGCGCCGGTAATAGAGGTGGCAGTCCATTTCCCAGGTGAAGCCGATGCCGCCGTGGGTCTGGATGTTCTCCTTGGAGGCGAACCAAAAGGCGTCACTGGCGGCGATCCGCGCGGCGCTGGCCGCGACCGGCAGCTCCGGCGCGTCGGTGTTCAGCGCCCAGGCGCCGTAATAGGCGTTGGAACGGGCCAGCTCGTTCTTGACGTACATGTCGGCCAGCTTGTGCTTGATGGCCTGGTAGGAGGCGATCACCCGGCCGAAGGCGTAGCGCTCAAGCGCGTAGGCCTTGGCCATCTCCAGGCAGCGGTCGGCGCCGCCGGTCTGTTCGAAGGCCAGGAGGACGGCGGCGCGATCGAAGACCTGTTCCAGCAGCGCAAAGCCCTCGCCGGCGGCGCCCAGGCGGGCGACCGGGGTCTGGTCGAAGACGAGCCTGGCGGCGTCGCGCGTCGGATCGAGCGTGCGGACCGCCTCGCGTTTCACGCTGGGGTGGGCAAGGTCGGCCAGGAAAAGCCCCGGCTTGCCGTTCTCCTTGGCCAGCACCAGGGCGAGCGTGGCGATGTCGCCGTCGGTGACCGGGATCTTCACGCCGGAGAGCTTGCCGCCCTCGACGCTGGCCTGAAGCGTGGCGGGGCCCGTGACGCCAGGGCCTTCGGAGGTCGCCACCGCGCCGATCACCTCGCCGGCAGCGATCTTCGGCAGGATCTGCGCCTTCTGGGCGTCGTCACCGGCCAGCATGATCGCTTCGGCCAGGAAGTAGACCGTGGAGGCGAAGGGGATCGGGGCGACCACCCGGCCCAGCTCCTCGGCGATCACGCAGAGCTCCAGCCGGCCAAGGCCCAGACCGCCGTGCTGCTCGGGGATGGCCGCGCCGAGCCAGCCCTGAGCGGCGACCTGCTTCCAGAGCGCCTCGTCGTAGGCGACGGACTCGTCGTCGAGCACCTTGCGCACCCGCGAAGTCGCGCAGTTCGCCTCGAGGAACTTGCGCGCCTCGCCCTTGAGGAATTTCTGATCGTCAGAGAAGTCGAAGTTCATTTCCGCCCGTCCCGTCATCGTTTCGCCGATGCTCGCGGCCAACATACGCGGGCGGCGAGCCAAGAAAAGATTGACCTCGCGTCAAGAAATTCAGCGTCTTATGCCGCGCTGGCGAGGCTCCGGGGGCGGTATGGCCAAGGCGGTATTTCAACGTAACCAGAAAGTCTGGGTCGAAAGCGTCGGCGCCTGGGCGGTGATCGAGAAGATCGTGCCGGTCTGGGCCAAGGGCTTCGATGAACCCGTGCGCGTGACCTATGAGGTCGGGTTGGGGCGCGAGTTCCAGGCGCACGAACTGCGCGCCGAGGCGGACGCCACCGTCGAAACGGTCGGAGAGGGCGGCGCCTGGCGGCTGATGCGGGCGCGGAACAAGTGGCAGACCGAAGAGGACTGCGCCCACCATCCGCACCCCGGGACTTATCCCGTCGTGGTGACCGACGAAGCCGACTGGGGCGGCTGGCGGGTCCCAGGGGCGGAGTATGACCGGGCGCCAGGCAGGATCGAACAGCAGGCTCGGCTGATCGCCAGCGCGCCACGCCTGCTTACCCTGGCGCGGGCGGTGATGCGGCTGGTGGACGAGAGCGCCGGCGACGCCCCGCCTGAGCTGCAGCGCCTCGCCGAAGCGTTCGCCAGGCTGGACCGGCGCATTCGAGAGGCGCCGGCGGCGAGCCCTGCTCCATTGACCACCGAGTGACGCCTAACTTCCCTTCTTCCCCCGTGGGAGAAGGAAACCTTCGGAGCTCTCTCCGTTGGCGCCGCGCTCGCGGGGGACTACATCCTTCGGATGCGCACAGACACGCCCCAGCCGATCCGGCTCGCCGACTACGCCCCACCCGCCTTTCTGATCGACGAGGTCCGGCTGGACTTCGACCTGGCGCCGAACACCACGCGGGTGAAGGCGAAGCTGACGGTGCGGCGCAACGGCGAGCACGCCCAGCCGCTGGTGCTGAACGGCGAGCGGCTGAAGCCGGTCTCGGTGGCGATCGACGGACGGGTGCTGGCGGAAGCCGAGCGGACCATCGACGCCGAGTTCCTGACCATCCCGAACGCGCCCGACGCCTTCGTGCTGGAGACCGAGGTCGAGATCGACCCGGAGAACAACAAGGCGCTGGAAGGCCTCTACATGTCCGGCGGCCGCTTCTGCACCCAGTGCGAGGCCGAAGGCTTCCGCAAGATCACCTGGTATCCGGACCGGCCCGACGTGCTGTCTCGCTTCACGGTGCGGATCGAGGCCGACCGCAAGTTCCGGCACCTGCTGTCCAACGGCAACCTGATCGATGCCGGCGAGCTGCCTGGCGGGCGTCACTTCGCCGTCTGGAACGACCCCTTCCCCAAGCCCTGCTACCTCTTCGCCCTGGTGGGCGGCGAACTGGACGTGCTGGAAGACAAGCTGGTCACCATGACCGGCCGCACGGTCGACCTGCGCATCTATGTCGATCCGGGCATGGCGCCGCGCGCCGCCTACGCCATGGACGCGCTCAAGCGCTCGATGAAGTGGGACGAGGAGACGTTCGGGCGCGAGTACGACCTGGACCTCTTCATGATCGTCGCCGTGCGTGACTTCAACTTCGGGGCGATGGAGAACAAGGGGCTGAACATCTTCAACTCCTCGCTCCTGCTGGCCGATCCGGCGACCGCCACCGACATGGACTATGAGCGGATCGAGAGCGTCGTCGCCCACGAATACTTCCACAACTGGACCGGCGACCGGATCACCTGCCGTGACTGGTTCCAGCTCTGCCTGAAGGAGGGCCTGACCGTCTTCCGCGACCAGAGCTTCTCGGCCGACATGCGTGGCCATGCGGTGCAACGGATCAAGGACGTGAAAGCGCTGCGCGCCCGGCAGTTCGCCGAGGATCAGGGGCCGCTGGCCCACCCGGTGCGGCCGTCCAGCTATCTGAAAATCGACAACTTCTACACCGCGACCATCTACGAGAAGGGGTCGGAGGTGATCCGGATGCTGAAGACCCTGATCGGTCCCGAGGCGTTCCGGAAGGGCATGGACCTCTATTTCGAGCGCTGGGACGGCCACGCCACCACGGTGGAGGAATTCATCCGCTGCTTCGCCGACGTGACCGGCCGCGATTTCGAGGGCTTCTTCGCCTGGTACGAGCAGGCCGGGACGCCCAGGGTCTCGCTCAAGCAAAGCTATGACGCGGCGGCCCGGACGCTGGAACTGGAGCTGGCGCAGGAAACTCCGCCGACGCCAGGCCAGCCGACCAAGAAGCCGCTGCCGATCCCAGTCACCCTGGGGCTGCTGGACGGCGACGGACGGACCCTTGCCTTCGAGCGCGACGGCCAGGCGGCCGACGAAACCCTGATCGTGCTGGACCAGGCGAGCGCCAAGGTCACCCTGACCGGCGTGGACGCCGCGCCGGTGGTATCGGCCTTGCGAGGCTTCTCCTCGCCCGTCGAGCTGACCACCGATGCGCGGGCCTCCGACCGTTATGTCCAGCTCGCCGGTGACGCCGACCTGTTCAACCGTTGGGAGGCCGGGCAGGAACTGGCCCGCGCCCTGATCCTGGCCCGCGCCAAGGGCGCTGCAGACGAGGTGAGCGAAGAGCGCTATGCCGAGGCCCTGGGCCGCGCGCTCAACGACCAGGCCTCGGACCCAGCCTTCAAGGCCCTGCTGCTGGCCCTGCCCAGCGAATCCGATCTAGCCCTGGCGATGGCGCCGGCCGATCCGGCGGCGATCCACGCCGCCCGCGACGCCCTGCGGCTACGCCTGTCGCTGCACCTGACCGAAGACCTGCAGCGCCTGCATATCGGGCTGCAGGAACTGGGCGAATTCTCGCCGGACGCCGCCAGCGCCGGACGCCGGGCCCTGCGCAACGCCGCGCTCGACCTGCTGGCGGCCAACCCGCGCGCCGAGACCGGCGAACTCGCCGACGGACACTATCGCGCGGCGGCGAACATGACCGACGCCATGGGCGGGCTCTCGGCCCTGATGCAGATCGGCGGCGACCTCTACGAGAACGCGCTGACGGACTTCTTCCAACGCTGGAAGGCCGAACCGCTGGTGATCGACAAGTGGTTCGCGCTGCAGGCCCGCGATCCCGACGAGAGCGCGCTGGGCCGCGTCATGGGCCTGACCGCGCATCCGGCCTTCGACGAGAAGAACCCCAACCGGCTGCGGGCGCTGGTCTCGACCTTCGCCAACTTCAATCCGGCCAGGTTCCACGACCCGAGCGGCGCCGGGTACCGCTTCCTGGCCGACCAGATCCTGGCAGTGGACGGCTTCAACCCGATGACCGCGGCTCGGCTGGTCGAGCCCCTCGGCGGCTGGCGTCGCTACAAGCCCGAGCTCGGCGCTCTGATGCGCAAGGAGCTGGAGCGGATCGCCGGAACCGAAGGCCTGTCGAAGAACGTCTACGAGCTGGCCTCGAAGGCGCTCGCGGACTGACCGCAGCGATTGTCAGAGACACGAGCGAGGTTTCCCTTCTCCCCTTGCGGGAGAAGGTGGCCTGCGAAGCAGGTCGGATGAGGGGTGAGCCCCGACATCTCCATCTTCGCCTCAGCGCTCCGGCCGGCGACTCAGCGGAACACCCCTCATCCGGCCGCCTGCGGCGTCCACCTTCTCCCGCAAGGGGAGAAGGGATGAGCGGAGCCGCTGCGGGGGAGTGAGGCGAGTCAGTTGGGTTCGGCGTCTCACGGGGAAGGCTCGCAGCGCTCGTCTTCCGCGAGCTCTGCACGCCATGCGACCCTGACGATTCCGCGACTTAGCTTTCGGCAAGCTTCACTGAGTCCACATTGTCACAGTGACGCTATCCGCGGCGAATAGCGCCCGCGCCGCAGATGACGGAGTCAGGGGCGACGCGTAGACTCATGCGTGGGTGACTCGGAGGAGCGTCGGGCTTTGGCCAGGCTGGGGGGCGTGGACAAGGTCGAGGACGGGCTCGGCCTGCCGAAGGGTGGCGACGACGCCCCCGCCTCACCGCTCGCGTCCCACAACCTCGTCCGCCTGCTGATCCTCTCGGCGATCACCATCCTGTGCCTCTACACGGTGCTGGCCATCTGGCGGCTGGCGCACGCGCCGGAGACCGCCGGCGTCGAGGCCGCCCGCGCCGGGGATGCCGGCAGAGGCTTTGCCGTGGTGGCCAGCGAAGTCGGCAAACTGG
>LNAP01003351.1_pt1 | contig 18888 bp, 15 predicted proteins | sample 602601 | NCBI WGS metagenome assembly LNAP01 (sample SAMN02440304, study PRJNA202911) | soil metagenome | biome: Subtropical and temperate rainforests or woodlands; isolation source: soil samples (1 kg each in a 20% v/v slurry with milli Q water) were... ...
TTCTCCCATGTCTCTATTTAAACGCTCTGTCGTCAGCGAGATCACCAGTCACGCTGGCGTTGTCTTTTCCACGTTGCTCGTCGTGTGGCTCAGCGTGCTTCTCGTGCGCCTGCTCGGTGAAGCGGCGGGCGGCAACATCGGAGCGGACGTCGTGCTGGTGCTGGCCGCGCTGTCGACCATCACCGCCTTGCCGACCATTCTTGCCGTCTCCGTGTTCATCGCGGTGCTGACGACGGTGACGCGCAACTACCGCGAATCTGAAATGGTGGTGTGGTTTGCCAGCGGCCTGTCGCTGGCCGACTGGCTCCGGCCCGTGCTGCGCGTGGCCATCCCCATCGCTTTGGCGGTGGCGGGGTTGACGCTGGTGGCCGCGCCCTGGGCGTACCGCCAGATCGGCGAATACCACGAACGCTTCGAGCAGCGCTCCGACCTGTCCAAGGTCACCGCAGGACAGTTCGCGGAATCGTCCGGCGGCAACCGCGTCTTCTTTTCAGAAGACCCCGTCACGCCCTCCGACGAATTGGGCAACGTGTTCGCGCGTGAAATCGGGCCTGAATGGTTGAGCGTGCTGACGGCAAGCAGTGCGCACAGCGAAACGCTGCCCAATGGCGACCGTTTCCTGGTGCTGGGCGAAGGCCACCGCTATGACCTGAAGCCCGGCACGCCCGAGATCCGGCTGGTGCACTTCGACAAATACGGCCTGCGCCTGGAAAGCAAGGCCGGCGACGACCCCATCGCCGAAGCCCGGGCCGCCGCCGAACGCTCGGCCAAGGCTCGCACCACGATGCAACTGATGGCGGACAACACCGATAGCAGCTGGTCGCAGGTGATGTGGCGGGTGTCGCTGCCCCTGGCCGCGCTGAATCTGGCGCTGCTGGCCATTCCACTGGGGGCGGTGAACCCGCGCCTGGGCCGTTCGGGCGACCTGCTGATCGCGGGCCTCGTGGGGCTGCTGTATATGAACCTGATCAACCTGTCGCGCGCCTGGATTTCCAACGGCAAGCTCAGCTTCGGGGTAGGGGTGTGGGCGATCCACGGCGCGGTGGCGCTGCTGACGGTGTTCCTGCTCATGCGGCGCCTGAGGGTGAAGGCGCCCAAGAACACCGCCCAGGCGTAACGGCCGAAGGAGGGCCTTTGCGGCCCTCCGTTCAATTCTGGCCCGTCAGGGCAAGTATTTCATCGTGCCGCGCTTGCCGGCCAACAGGTCGGCGTTTTTCAGCACCGACTTGCGGATGAATTCCCACAGCACCGTCACGCGCTTGAGCTTGCGCAGGTCTTCGTGGCAGTACATCCAGAACGAACGCGTGATCTCCACCTCGTTCTCCAGCACCGGTTTCAATCTCGGATCCTGCGCGGCGATGAAGCAAGGCAGGATCGCCAGCGACTGGCCCTGCAGGGCCGCGTGGTACTGCGCGACCACGCTGGTGCTGCGCAGCACCACCTTGCTGGCCGGCAGCAGGTCCTCCAGATAGCGCAAACGTTCGCTGAACAGCAGTTCGTCCACATAGCCGATAAAGGTGTGGTCGGCCAGGTCCGCGCGGCTGGCGATCGGCGGGTGCCGTGCCAGATAGCCCGGCGTACCGTACAGCCGCAGGGTGTAGTCGCACAGCTTGCTGCAGACGTACGGCCCGCGCTGGGGGCGTTCGATGGTGATGGCCAGGTCGGCCTCGCGCTTGGACAGGCTGACAAAGCGTGGCACTGGCAGGATGTCCAGTGTGATGTGCGGATAGCGGCGCTGGAAGTCGGCCGCCAGCGGCGTCAGCACGTAGCTGCCGAAACCTTCCGTGGCGCCGATGCGCAGGTGGCCCGACAACGCCTGGCCGATGCCGGACAGGTTTTCGCGGGCGGTGTGCACCGTGCTTTCCATCTGCTCGGCATGGACGAAGAGGCGCTGGCCGTCGTCGGTCAGCATGAAGCCCGCGCTGCGCGATTTCTCGAACAGCAACGTGTCCAGTTCGGTTTCCAGCGCCCGGATGCGGCGCGACACCGTGGTGTGTTCCACCCCAAGTTTGCGCGCCGCCGCGCTGACCCGCTGGGTCCGGGCCACTTCCAGGAAATGTCGCAGGCTGTCCCAATCAAGCACTTCTGGCGCTCCGAGGCCCCGGGCATCAGGCGGCGCGGGGCACAAAATTCTATTGTGCATCAATGCACAAGGAATGTGCATTTCTGGTGTTGCTTGTTAATTTTCACACATCTACACTGGGCTGGCAGGCCTCGGGGCATTGCCCTGAGAGCCGCAAGCCGCAAAGACGGCGCACAACGCTAAAAATCAGCGCATAACACTCAGGAGACAAATCCATGAAAGTGCACGTACGCGGGCTTGCCGCAGGCTTGTGTCTGGGCGCATTGTTGGTGAGCCAAGCGCAAGCGGCGGATAAGCCGCCAGTGAAGATCGGCATTCTGACGGACATGTCCGGCACCTATGCCGGCATGGGGGGCGCGGGGTCGGTGGCGGCGGCGCAGTTGGCCATTGACGACTGCCTGGCTGCGGAATGCAAGGGCATGAAGATCGAACTGGTGTCGGCCGACAACCAGAACAAGGCGGATGTGGGCGCCGCGAAAGCGCGCGAATGGTTCGATCGCGACGGCGTGACGGCGATTGCCGATCTGACCAATTCGGCCGTGGCGCTGGCCGTGCAAGGCATTGCGCGTGAAAAGAACAAGGTCGTGATGTTCTCCGGCCCGGCCACGACGGCGCTGACCAACAAGGAATGCTCGCCCGTCGGTTTCCACTGGATGTTCGACACCTACTCGCAGTCCGCCGGCGGCGCCAAGGCGACCGTGCGGGCCGGCGGCAAGTCCTGGTACTTCATTACCGTGGATTATGCCTTCGGCCACTCGTTGGAAGCGGACACGGCCAAGGCGGTGAAGGCCTTGGGCGGAACCGTGGCCGGCAATGTGCGCCATCCCCTGAACGCCCCCGATTTCGCGTCCTATCTGTTGCAGGCGCAAAGCTCCAAGGCGCAGGTCGTGGCGTTGGCCAACGGCGGGCAGGACACCGTCAATGCCGTCAAGCAGGCCCGCGAGTTCGGCATCGTGGCGGGCGGCCAGCGTCTGGTGTCGCTGTTGATCTTCCTGTCGGACCTGCGCGCCCTGGGGCTGGAAAGCGCCCAGGGCCTGTCGTATGTGGACGGCTTCTACTGGGATTACGACGATGCGTCGCGCCAGTGGTCGTCGCGCTTCGAGAAGGCCTTCCGCGGCCTGAAGCCCACGATGACGCAGGCCGGCGTGTATTCCAGCGTGCTGCATTACCTGCGTTCGGCGGCGGCGGCCGGCAGCACCGACGGCAAGGTGGTGGCGGACAAGATGCGCGAACTGCCCATCAAGGATCCGATCATGCGCAACGCGTCCATCCGCCCGGATGGCCGCGTGATCCACGACATGTACCTGTACGAAGTGAAGAAGCCCGCCGAGTCCAAAGGCGGTTGGGATTATTCCAAGCTGGTGGCCACCATTCCGGCCGCCGAGGCGTTCCAGCCCTTGGCCGATTCGACCTGCTCGCTGGTGAAGAAGTAACCCTGGCGCGCCGGCCGGACCTTTGCCCGGCCGGCGCGCGGCAAGATCCATGAACGCGGATTCCATCCGCATCGACTACGCAGTGTGAGGAGCATCAAATGAGTGAAGTCCCCCGCGTTCCGCTATTGATCGGCGGCAAGCACCACCGAATGGCGAGACGTGATCAACCCCGCCACCCAGGAGGTCGTGGCCAAGGTGCCCTTCGCGACGCGCGAAGAACTGGACCTGGCCGTCTCCAACGCCAAGGAGGCCTTCAAGACCTGGCGCAACAGCGGGCAGGGCGCACGGATGCGCGTCATGCTGAAGTTCCAGGAACTGCTGCGCGCCAACACCGGCAAGCTGGCCGAGATGATCACCCGCGAACACGGCAAGACCCTGCCGGACGCCGAGGGCGAAATCGGGCGCGGGCTGGAAGTGGTCGAGCATGCGTGCTCGATCGCCAACCTGCAACTGGGCGAGTACGCCGAGAATGCCGCCTCCGGCATCGACGTCTACACGCTGATTCAGCCGCTGGGTGTGTGCGCGGGCATCACCGCGTTCAACTTCCCGGTGATGCTGCCGTGCTTCATGTTCCCGATTGCCGTGGCCTGCGGCAACAGCTTCGTGCTCAAGCCGTCCGAGCAGGATCCGACCTCGTCGTTGTTCCTGGCCCAGCTTGCGCTGGAAGCCGGCCTGCCGCCGGGCGTGCTGAACGTCGTGCATGGTGGCCCGGATACCGCCAACGGCCTGTGCGAACACCCCGACATCAAGGCGGTGTCGTTTATCGGTTCGACCCGCGTGGGCACCGAGATCTACAACCGCGCATCGGCGGCGGGCAAGCGCTGCCAGTCGATGATGGGCGCCAAGAACCACTGCGTGATCCTGCCGGACGCCGATCCGGAAGTTGCGCTGAACCAATTGGTCGGCGCCGCCTTCGGCGCGGCAGGCCAGCGCTGCATGGCGTCGTCGGTGGCCGTCCTGGTGGGCGATGCCCGCAACTGGCTGCCCGATTTCGTCGAGCGTTCGAAGAAGCTGAAGGTCAATTCCGGCACCGACCGCGAAGCCGACCTGGGCCCGCTGGTGTCGCCCAACGCCAAGAAGCGCGTGGAAAGCCTGATCCAGAAGGGCGTGGACGAAGGCGCCAAGCTGCTGCTGGACGGCCGCAACCTGAAAGTGTCGGGCTTCGAGCAAGGCAACTTCGTGGGCCCGACGATTTTCGACGGCGTGAACGAAGACATGACCATCTACACCGAAGAGATCTTCGGACCGGTCCTGTGCTGCGTCGGCGTGGAAACGCTGGAAGACGCGGTGGCGTTCATCAACCGCAACCCCAATGGCAACGGCGTGGCGCTGTTTACGCAGGATGGGGGCGCGGCGCGCTATTTCCAGAACAACATCGACGTTGGCCAGGTGGGCATCAACGTGCCCATTCCCGTGCCGGTGGCGTGGTTCAGCTTCACGGGTTCGCGCGGCTCCAAGCTGGGCGACCTGGGCCCCAACGGCAAACAGGCCGTCCAGTTCTGGACGCAGACCAAGACGGTCACCGCGCGCTGGTCGGCTCACGCCAAGACCGTGAACACCACGATCTCGATGCGCTGAAACAGGGACGCCTTGCTCCTAAGCTTATATAAATAAGTCATATAACGAGGCGTCCTTATTACTTATAATTGGCCCATCTATCAGGGGCCAATTGAATGAACCTCCAGCAATTTCGTTTCGTGCGTGAAACCATCCGGCGCGACTTCAATCTGACCGAAGCCGCCCGGATGCTCTATACCTCGCAGCCTGGAGTCTCCAAGGCCATCATCGAGTTCGAAGACGAGCTTGGCATCAAGATCTTCGAACGCCACGGCAAGCGCATCAAGGGGTTGACCAAACCCGGTCTGGCGGTTTCGCAGGTGATCGACCGCATCATGCGCGAAGTCGATAATCTGAAGAAAGTCAGCGATGAGTTCGCGCGCCGCGACGAAGGCGGCCTGGTGATCGCATGCACGCACACGCAGGCGCGCTATCTGCTGCCCCGCGTGATCCCCGCGTTCCGCAAGCAGTTTCCCAAAGTGCATTTGTCCCTGGCTGAAGGCAGCCCCGCGCAATTGGCCGAGATGGTGCTGCACGAGCAGGCCGACCTGGCGCTGGCCACGGAATCCCTGGCGCTGACGCCGGGTCTTGCGACCTTGCCGGTGTACGCCTGGGAGCACACCGTCGTAGTTCGGCCCGACCACCCGTTGGCGGAACTGACGTCCAGCGCCGCCAAGCGCCTGTCGTTGCAGCAGTTGGCGGAATACCCCATCGTCACCTATGACCGCGCGTTCACGGGCCGCAGCACGATCGATGAAGTCTTCGCCAACCAGGGCATTCATCCGGACATCGTGCTGGAAGCCATCGACGCGGACGTGATCAAAACCTATGTGGACGTGGGCCTGGGCATCGGCATCATCGCTGGCGTGGCTTATGACCCGCGGCGGGATTCCAACCTGGTCGGCCTGCCGGTCGGCCATCTGTTCGGCACGCACACGACCCGCGTCGGCGTGAAGTCGGGCGTTTTCCTGCGCGACTACGTCTATACGTTCCTGGAAATGCTGGCCCCGTCGCTGACCCGCGCGGTGGTGACGGAAGCGGTGCAGGGCGCACCGAAGTAGGCGGTCGGATCGGCCGCTGGCCACCCGAAAAAAAGCGCGGCGTCTTCGGACGGCGCGCTTTTTTCTTGGGCGCCCCGACGACAACGACCCCCTGGAAAGCCGCGAGTTCCTTGGCTGATAGCAAATCTCGCTATCCCTTTCGGTAAGCTCATTAATATTATTAAATAAGAACCGATCTCATTTAAGTTGACTAAAAAATAGGAATCATTATCATTACATCCAGGCTCAACGACCAGTGAGGTTCATCATGACGGCAGGACTCAGTGCAGTAGTGGTTGGCGCAGATCGACTGGGCAATATCCCGGATCTGCTGAAAGGACACAATATTTCGATCACGCACCACATCAGTGGCCGCGATCCCTCGCATCAGAAGAAAACGCTTCAACTCCCGTCGGGCACGCAGCTGGTCATCCTGCTGACGGATTTCCTGGGGCACAACGTCATGAAGACCTTCCGTAACGCCGCGCAGCGCGGTGGCATCCGGGTCGTGGCTTGTCGCCGTTCGGTCTGCAGCATGCAGCAGGCCCTGCAGCAATGCGGCCTGTGCCCGCGTGCAGGCACCGTGCACTGATTTTCCACTTGCCGATGGAACACAAGAACTGGGGAGGCTGGAAACGGCCTGCGGCGTGGGGCTTTGGCCCCTGACCCGCGAAGAGCAATGAAAAACGCCGTCAGACAAGAGTCTGGCGGCGTTTTGCTTTTGGGGGATGGTGTCCGGCAGCCGACTTATGCGACGATGCCGGTAGCGAGGTTCAATTCGCGGCGCGGGCGGACGCCATCAGGCTGTTGTCCAGGCGACGGGCGCCGTTGTAGCGCTTGGACCAGTAGGCCATGGTCATGCTTTCGACGCGGACCACGCCGCCGGCGCTGGGCGAGTGCACGAAGCGATCGTCGCCCAGGTAGATGCCCACGTGGGAATAGCGGCGGCCCATCGTGTTGAAGAAAACCAGGTCACCGGCCTTGAGTTCGTTCTTGGCGACGGAGATGCCTTGCTGGGCCATTTCCGCGGCATTGCGAGGCAGCTTCAGGCCCAGCGAACGCTCGGCCGAGTAAGTGACCAGGCCGCTGCAATCGAATCCGGTATCGGGGGAACTGCCGCCGAAGCGGTAACGGATGCCCAGGTAGTTCAGGGCTTCGCTGACCATGGCGTTGTCGCTGCCCACGGCCGCGCTGGTGCGGTTCTGTTGGCGATCGCGCTTGAATTTGTGGCTGACCAGCATACCGATGGGATCATCGGCGGTGGCAACCCACTCCATTTCGTACGGATCAATCTCGGACGTTTGGGCGGTTGACTTCTGGCCAGTGCCAGCACAACCTGCCAAACCCGCCACACATGCCATCAACGCGAGCGTACGCAGACCCCGGTACGTTTGGCCAGTGGATGAATTGAATCGCGCGAGTATGGAGTGTCGATGCATTCGCCTGGGGATGACTTGCTGGATGACAGCGAAAACCACGGAATTAGCCGTGGATCGGGCCGAAATGTCAGCAAAATCAACAATTATCTACAACTTCGCGGGGATTCTACCAAACTTTCAAGACCGGTCGGTGACAGATCGGCTATTTATCCATGACGCTTGGATATTTGGTGGAATATTTTGACTTGTGGCAAGCCTCGTGCAAGGTTCGCCTACCAAAATGACCGAATGATTCGCAAGAAATCAATCCGCCTTAAGGCGTACGAACGATAACAGGAGACATAAATGCAAAAAACCCGGGATTTCCATTACAGATCATTGCATGACCGAGATGGCTTCTGGCGCGAAGAGGCGGGTCGCATTCACTGGGAGACGCCGTTTGAGTCTGTCCTGGATTTCTCGCGGCCGCCATTCGCCAAGTGGTTCGTAGGCGGGCAGACCAATCTTTGCTACAACGCCGTCGACCGGTGGTTGCCGACGCAGGCTGACAAGCCGGCGCTGATCTGGGTGTCCACCGAAGTGGAGCGCGAGCGCGTCTACACCCGCCAGGACGTCTATGAAGAGGTCAACGCGGCCGCCGCCATGCTGAAAGCGTTGGGGGTGGGGCGCGGCGACCGCGTGCTGTTGTACATGCCGATGGTGCCGGAAGCCGTGTTCACGATGCTGGCCTGCGCCCGGATCGGCGCGGTGCACTCGGTGGTGTTCGGCGGGTTTGCGTCCGTCAACCTGGCCCAACGCATCGACGACGCGGCGCCGAAAGTGGTGGTCTGCACCGACGGCGGCTCGCGCGGCGGCAAGATCGTGCCGTATAAGCCGCTGCTGGACCGGGCGCTGAGCCTGGCCAAGACGCCGCCGGCCTCGGTGGTGGTGTTCGACCGGGGCTTGGCGCCGTTCGAACCCGTGGCCGGGCGCGACCTGGACTACGCGACGCTGCGCGAGCGCCATCGCGGCGAGCGCGTGCCGGTGCAATGGCTGGAATCGTCCGAACCGAGCTACATCCTTTATACGTCCGGCACCACCGGCAAGCCCAAGGGGGTGCAGCGTGATACCGGCGGCTATGCCGTGGCGCTTGCGTCGTCGATGGAATACCTGTTCAACGGGCGCGCGGGCGACACGTTTTTCTGCACCAGCGACATCGGCTGGGTGGTGGGGCATTCCTACATTATCTACGGCCCCCTGATTGGCGGGCAGGCGACGGTGCTGTACGAAGGCACGCCCGTGCGTCCTGATGGCGCGATCCTTTGGAAGCTGGTGGAACAGTTCGGCGTGAACACCTTGTTTTCCGCGCCGACGGCGGTGCGCGTCCTGAAGCGCCAGGACCCGGCGCTACTGAAGCGCCACGATCTTTCCAGCCTGCGCGCCGTCTATCTGGCGGGCGAGCCGCTGGACGAACCCACCGCCCAATGGATATCGGAAGGCCTGGGCAAGCCCATCATCGACAACTATTGGCAGACCGAATCGGGCTGGCCCATCCTGTCCGCTCAGCCCGGCGTGGAACGGGTGCCGACCCGTTTCGGCAGCCCGTCCTTTCCGGTGTATGGGTTCGATGCGCGCATCGTCAGCGAATCCACGGGCGAAGACCTGGGGCCGGACGAGAAAGGGGTGGTGGCCATCGTGCCGCCGCTGCCGCCAGGCGCGATGTCCACCATCTGGGGCGACGACGCGCGTTTCGTCCAGACGTACTTCACCTCGATTCCCGGCCGCCAGGTGTATTCGACCTTCGACTGGGGGCGGGTGGACGCCGACGGCTACTGGTTCATCCTGGGCCGTACCGACGACGTGATCAATGTGGCGGGCCACCGCCTGGGCACGCGCGAGATCGAGGAATCGGTCAACAGCCACAGCGGCATCGCGGAATGCGCGGTGGTCGGCGTGGCCGATGCGCTGAAGGGACAAGTGGCGATGGCCTTCGCGGTATTGAAGAATCCCGCCAGCGCCGACACGCCGGAAGGGGCAAAGCAGCTGGAAGGCGATATCATGCGGCTGGTGGAAGATCAGCTGGGAGCGGTGGCCAGGCCCGCCCGGATCCGGTTCGTGGGCGCTTTGCCCAAGACCCGGTCCGGCAAGGTGCTGCGCCGTGCGATCGTCGCGGTTTGCGAAGGACGCGACCCCGGAGACCTGACGACCATTGAAGATCCCAACGCCCTGGAACAGATCAAGGAGTCGCTGCAATGAATACCAAACCCGTGCTGAGCGCCGAAGACGTCAAGAAGATCCTCGCCGCGGCCGAAGCACACGCCGTGCAGAACAAATGGGCCGTGACCATTTCCGTGGTCGATGATGGTGGCCATCTGCTTGGCATGCTGCGCCTGGACGGCGCGGCCCCGATTTCGGCACACATCTCGCCCTCGAAGGCCAAGACCGCCGCGCTGGGCCGCCGCGAATCGCGCATCTACGAAGAGATGATCAACACCGGCCGCGTGTCGTTCCTGTCGGCGCCGCTGATCGACGGCATGCTGGAAGGCGGCGTGCCGATCACCGTCGACGGCCATGTGGTGGGTGCCGTGGGCGTGTCGGGCGTGAAGTCCACCGAAGACGTGCTGATCGCACAAGCTGGTATTGCCGCGCTGGGCCTGTGAGCCAGCCGCGGCCGCCGGGACCGTCCGCTGACGGTCCCATGCCGAACGCCGGGGCAGGGGACGCAAGCCCCCTGAATCCTGGCGTGGCCAAACGCGAAGTCTGGGCCTGGGCCATGTACGACTTCGCGAATTCCGGCTACACCACCGTGATCCTCACGGCGGTGTTCAGCACCTATTTCGTCGGTGTGGTCGGCGGGCGCGCCCCGTGGGCCACGCTGGCCTGGACCGCGGCGCTGTCGCTGTCCTACCTGCTCATCATGCTGACCATGCCCACGCTGGGCGCCCGCGCGGACGCCAGTGGCAGCAAGCGCCGTCTGCTCTACACCAGCACCATCGGCTGCGTGGCCGCGACGCTGGTGCTGACGCAGGCCGGGCCGGGCGACGTCTGGCTGGCGCTGGCCGCCATCGTCGTGTCCAACTACTGCTACTGCGTGGGCGAGTCCATGGTGGCGGCGTTCCTGCCGGAACTGGCCAGGCCGGCAGCGCTGGGCCGCGTGTCGGGCTGGGGCTGGAGCTTCGGTTATTGCGGCGGCATGCTCACGCTGGGCCTGTCGCTGGTGGTCGTGACGCTGGCCGAAGGGCGCGGCATGACCGCGGAACACTTCGTGCCGTGGGTCATCGTTGTCACCGCTGCGGTATTCGCGCTGGCGGCGCTGCCGTCCTTCTTTTTGCTGAAAGAGCGCACGCGCCCGCAGCAGGACAAGCCGAAGGCGCTGCACATGCTCAAGCGGCTGGCCTATGCCTGGCGCGAGACAGGCTTGCACTTTCCCGAATTCCGCCGGCTGCTGATGTGCATCGCCTGCTATCAGGCGGGCATTTCGGTGGTCATCACGCTGGCGGCCGTGTATGCGTCCGAGGTCATGGGCTTCACCACGCCCCAGATCATGCTGCTGGTCTTCACCGTGAACATCGGCGCGGCGGTGGGCGCATTTTCGTTCGGCTACGTGCAGGACCGCATCGGCCACAAGCCGGCGTTGGCCATCACCTTGTGCGGCTGGATCGTGATGGTGCTGGTTGCGTATGCGGCGACGACGGCGCCGGTGTTCTGGGTGGCGGCCACGCTGGCCGGCCTGTGCATGGGCACGACCCAAAGCGCCGGCCGTGCCATGACGGGGGCGCTGGCGCCCGCCGGACGATTGGCCGAGTTCTTCTCGCTATGGACTTTCGCCGTGCAGCTGGCGGCGGTGATCGGGCCGCTGACCTACGGTCTGGTGACCTGGGTCACGCACGGCGACCACCGCCTGGCCATCCTGGTGACCGGCCTGTTTTTCGTGGGCGGCCTGGCCCTGCTGTCGCGCGTGGACATGAAACGCGGCCTGGCCCGCCGTCCCGCCGTCTGATCTTGCGCGGTCCGTGCGGTTCGTGCGGTTCGTGCGGGTCTGCCGCGGCCACTGCCCCCGGCCGGGCTGCTATCCTTATGAACTGCCTTTGATGCCTCGCGCGCCGCGCGAAGCATCAAGCGGATTGCTTTGCACCGCTATGCCGGTGCGTTGTCAGCTTGTTCGTGCCGTTGGGGTCGACGCCGTTCCGGTGTTTCCCGCCCTGAGCCGGCGCTGTCAGGTCTCTGCGGTCACGCACGCATGCGGGCTCCGGCCCGCATTTTGCGTAAGGTGCCCGTAAGAGCGCGGCGATACGGTGGCGGGTGGGTAATAAAACAGCAGCACAAACAAACAGAATCACCGATTGGAGACAAGATCATGTCGAATGCCATTGAGTCCGTACTGGTAGAAACCCGCGTCTTTCCGCCGCCCGAGCGTGCGGCCAAGGGCGCGGCGATTCCCAGCATGGACGCCTACAACGCGTTGTGCGCCCAGGTCGAAAACGATTTCGACGGTTTCTGGGCCGGACAGGCCCGCGACAACCTGACGTGGACCAAGCCGTTCACGCAGGTGCTGGATGAGTCGGACGCTCCGTTCTACCGCTGGTTTGGCGACGGCGAACTGAACGTCTCGGCCAATTGCCTGGACGTGCATCTGACCAACGGCAACGCCGACAAGACCGCCATCATCTTCGAAGGCGACGATGGCACGGTGAACAAGGTCAGCTACCGCGAATTGCTGGCGCGCGTGTGCCGCTTTGCCAACGGCCTGACCGCACTGGGCTACAAGAAGGGCGACCGCGCCATCATCTACATGCCCATGTCGATCGAAGCCGTGGTGGCCATGCAGGCCTGCGCGCGCCTGGGCGTGACGCATTCGGTGGTGTTTGGCGGCTTCTCGGCCAAGAGCCTGCAAGAGCGCATCGTGGACGTGGGCGCGTCGCTGGTCATCACCGCGGACGAGCAAGTGCGTGGCGGCAAGACCATCCCGCTGAAGCCGGCGGTGGAAGACGCCATCGCGATGGGCGGTTGCGAAGCCATTTCCAAGGTCATCGTGTACCGCCGCACGGGCGGCAAGGTGCAATGGACCGAAGGCCGCGATCTGTGGATGCACGACGTCGAGGCCGGCCAGCCCGACACCTGCGAACCCGTGCCGGTCAACGCCGAGCATCCGCTTTTTATCCTGTACACGTCGGGCTCCACGGGCAAGCCCAAGGGCGTGCAGCATTCATCGGCGGGCTACCTGCTGTGGGCGCTGCTGACCGTGAAGTGGACGTTCGACGCCCGCAAGGATGACGTCTATTGGTGCACGGCCGACGTGGGCTGGGTCACGGGCCATACCTACATCACCTACGGCCCGCTGGCCGCCGGCCTGACGCAAGTCGTGTTCGAAGGCGTGCCGACCTACCCCAACGCCGGCCGCTTCTGGGACATGATCGCGCGCCACAAGGTGACGACGTTCTACACGGCGCCCACCGCCATCCGTTCGCTGATCAAGGCGTCCGAGGCAACGCCCGACGCACATCCGAAGAACTACGATCTGGACAGCTTGCGCATCATCGGCACGGTGGGCGAGCCCATCAACCCCGAAGCCTGGATCTGGTATCACAAGAACATCGGCCGCGAACGTTGCCCGATCGTGGACACGTGGTGGCAGACCGAAACCGGCGGCCACATGATCACTCCGCTGCCGGGCGCCACGCCGACCAAGCCGGGTTCGTGCACGCTGCCGCTGCCGGGCATCGCCGCGGCCATCGTGGATGAAACCGGCGGCGACGTCGAAAAGGGCAACGGCGGCTTCCTGGTCATCAAGCGCCCGTGGCCCGCGATGATCCGCAACATCTGGGGCGATCCGGAACGCTTCAAGAAGAGCTACTTCCCGTCGGAACTGCGCGGCTACTACCTGGCTGGCGACGGCGCGCAGCGGGACGCGGACGGCTACTTCTGGATCATGGGCCGGATCGACGACGTGCTCAACGTGTCGGGCCACCGCCTGGGCACCATGGAAGTCGAGTCGGCGCTGGTGGCGCATGAACTGGTGGCGGAAGCCGCCGTGGTGGGCCGCCCGGACGATACGACGGGCGAAGCCGTGGTGGCGTTCGTGGTGTTGAAGCAGGCGCGTCCGGAAGGCGCCGAGGCGCAGGCCATCGCCAAGCTGTTGCGCGACTGGGTGGCCAAGGAGATCGGTCCCATCGCCAAGCCCAAGGACATTCGTTTCGGCGACAACCTGCCCAAGACGCGTTCGGGCAAGATCATGCGCCGTCTGCTGCGCGTGGTGGCCAAGGGCGAGGAAGTCACGCAAGACGTTTCCACGCTGGAAAATCCGGCGATTCTGGAACAGTTGGCCAAGCCCCTGTAAGCCCCGCCCGCCGCAAGCGGCGGCAAGCTTGCGGGAGGACGGGAGCATAATGTCAGACGCCCGCACCGGTAATTGCCGGTCCGGGCGTCTTTTCTTTGTTGTTCCTTGCTTTTTCACCCCCTTATCTACACGGAGCCACGGACGTGAGCCGCAGCAGTTTCGATCGCGCAGGGCTAGCCCTGATGCTCAGCACCATTGTGGTGTGGGCAGGCAGTTGGATCGCGATGAAACTGATCGTGCCTTACATCGGCCCGTTCGACTTCGTGGCGCTGCGCTATGTGACGGGCAGCCTGGTGCTGTTCGCGTTGGCGATCGCCACGCGGCGGCCGCTGGCCATGCCGCCATGGAAATTGACTTTGCTGATCGGGTTGACGCAGACGGCCGGGTTCCAGGGTTTCGTGCAAACGGCGCTGGTGTCGGGCGGCGTGGGCAAGGTCTCGTTGATGGCCTACACGATGCCGTTCTGGGTGGTGTTGTTCGCCTGGTGGCTGTTGGGCGAGCGCCCGTCGGTCCGGCACGGGCTGGGTATTGGCCTTGCGGCGGTGGGCCTGGTCTGTTTCGTGGAGCCGTGGAACGGCCTGGGCGACATCCGCCCCGTGCTGCTGGGGTTGGGCAGCGGTTTGTGCTGGGGCGTGGGCACGGTGTTGTCCAAGCGGATGTTTGAACGCCATGCGCCGGATGTCATGACGTTCACCGCGTGGCAGATGCTGTTCGGCGGACTGGTCATGGTGCCGGTGGCCTATCTGGTGCCGCAGATGACCGCGCAGTGGGATTGGCCGTTATGGACGGGCATGGCCTACATCGTGCTGATCGCGACAGCGGCCGGTTGGTTGCTGTGGCTGCAGGTTGTGCGCCGCGTGCCGGCGTCGATCGCCGGCTTGTCCAGCCTGGGCGTGCCCGTGGTGGCGATGCTGCTGGCGTGGGCAATCTTGTCCGAGCGTCCGTCGCTGGGCGAAGTGGGCGGCATGGTCTTGATCCTGGCCGGCATCTTCATCGTCAGCCGCGCGGCGCCCGCGGCGCGCGCTTCGTGATCCGCAGTCCTCTGCATTCCTTCTCCGATTTCCGTTCCGGTTCCATTCCCTTTCCAAGGACTTCCCATGATCGATCTGCGTAGCGACACTGTCACTCGGCCTTCGGCGGCCATGTTGCAGGCGATGGTTTCGGCCCCGTTAGGCGATGACGTGATGGGCGACGATCCGACCGTGATCCGCTTGCAGGCGGCCGTGGCCGAGCGCGCGGGCAAGGCGGCGGGCCTGTTCTTCCCGTCCGGCACGCAAAGCAATCTGGCCGCGCTGATGGCGCATTGCGACCGGGGCGACGAATATCTGGTGGGGCAACTGGCCCACACCTACAAGTACGAAGGCGGCGGCGCGGCGGTGCTGGGCAGCATCCAGCCGCAACCCATCGAGCACGCGGAAGACGGTTCACTGCCGCTGGAGAAACTGGCGGCGGCGGTAAAGCCGCTGGGCGATCCGCACTTTGCGCGCACCCGCTTGCTGGCGTTGGAAAATACCTTCCATGGCAAGCTGATCCCGGCCGCTTATATTCAGGCCGCGACGGACTGGGCGCGCGGGCAGGGCCTGGGCACTCACCTGGATGGCGCACGCGTGTTCAACGCCGCCGTGGCCAGCGGCAAGCCCCTGGCCGACATGTGCCGGCCGTTCGATTCGGTATCCATCTGCTTTTCAAAGGGCCTGGGCGCGCCGGTAGGCTCCGTGTTGGTGGGCAGCCAGGAACTGATCGGCCGTGCGCGCCGTTGGCGCAAGATGCTGGGCGGGGGCTTGCGCCAGGCCGGCGTACTGGCGGCCGCGTGCCTTTACGCGTTGGAGCACAACGTCGACCGGTTGGCGCACGATCACGAAAACGCGCGCGCGCTGGCGGAGGGCTTGCGGGCCATTCCCGGCGTCAAGGTCTTGAGCCAGGACACCAACATGCTGTTCGTGGAATTCGAGCCGTCGCGCTGCGATGCGTTGACGGCTGCGCTGGCCCAGGAAGAGATCCAGATGCGCGCCGTCTATGGCGGCCCGACGCGGCTGGTGACGCACCTGGACGTGTCCGCGGATGATGTGCGGCGAGTTGTCCAGGCCGTGGCGCGCCATCTGGCCTGAAGCGGGGCGGGGTGGGTCAGGCGCTGGCGCGCAGCACGTCCGCCAGCACGGTGAACAGCTCGTCGATCTGGGCGCGTTCGATGATGAGAGGGGGCGACAGCAACATCGTGTCGCCCGCCGAACGGATCAGGCATCCCCGTTCCAGGCACGCGTTGTGCACCGCATAGGCACGCTGGCCCGGCTGGCCTTCAAGCGGCGCCAGTTCAATCGCGGCCAGCAGGCCGATATTGCGGATGTCGACCACATGCGGCAGCCCCTTCAAGCTGTGCGCCGCGTCTTCCCAATAGCGTGCCAATTCCTGGCTGCGTTGGAAAAGGCCTTCACGGCGGCAGATGTCCAACGTCGCCAAGCCGGCCGCGCATGCGACCGGGTGGCCCGAATACGTGTAGCCGTGCGCCAGTTCGATGGCGTTTTCGGGCCCCTGCATGAATGCGTTGTACACATGCCGCTGCACCAGCGTCGCACCCATGGGGATCGCGCCGTTGGTCAGTCCCTTGGCGCTGGTGATGATGTCTGGCTTGACGCCGAAGTAGGACGATGCGAAAGCGCCGTCAATGCGGCCGAAGGCGCAGATCACTTCATCGAATATCAGCAGAATGCCGTGCGCGTCGCAGATTTCGCGCAGCCGCTGCAGATATCCGCGGGGCGGCACGATCACGCCGGTGGAGCCGGCGACCGGTTCGACGATGACGGCGGCGATGGTGGAAGCGTCGTGCAGGGCCACGATGCGCTCCAGCGTGTCGGCCAGGTGGGCGCCCCAATCCGGCTGGCCGCGCGTATAGGCCATCTGCTGCCTGTCATAGGTATGGGGCAGGTGGTCCACGAAGGGCAGCAGATTGCCGAAGGGTTTGCGATGGCCGCCGATTCCCGATACCGACAGTCCGCCGAAACCCACGCCGTGGTAAGACCGTTCACGCCCGATCAGCCGCACGCGCTGGCCCTGGCCACGTGCCCGGTGATAGCCCAGCGCGATCTTCAAAGCGGTATCGACCGCCTCTGATCCCGAGTTCGAAAAGAAAACACTGGAGAAGCCCGCGGGCGCCTCGGCGCACAACGCGTCGGCCAGCTCGAACGCCAGCGGGTGCCCCATCTGGAACGAAGGCGCGTAATCCAGCTCGTAAGCGGTGCGTGCGATGGCCTCCACGATTTCCGGTCGGCGGTGGCCGGCATTCACGCACCACAGGCCGGCGATACCGTCCAGCACGCGGCGGCCGTCGGGGCGGATGTAGTGCATGCCTTCGGCGGCGCTGAACAGCACCGGATCCCGCTTGACGCGCCGGTTGGCGGTAAAGGGCATCCAATAGGCGTCGGGATTGGGAGCGGAAGAGGGAAGCGACGGCATGGGCGATCCTGCTGTGGGTAAGTTCAGGTCCGCTTATTTTGTATTAAATCAAATATAAATACAATGCGGGGCATGATCAGACCCTGCGTGGGCGGCACGGGACGCCGTTTGGGCGCGGCGGCCGGAGCCGGCGCGGCCTCAGGAGGCTTGCAGCGAGGCTTTCAGGTGGCGGCGCATCAGTTGCGCCGCCCATTCCTGGTCGCCCGATTCCAGGGCGTCGATGATCTGCAGATGTTCGCTGCTGGAGTTGACGAAGCGCGCGTCGCGATAGAAGGCGGCGTGCTCTTCCAGCCGGCGCAACTGGTTCTGTTGCTGCACGGCCTGCAGGATGTAGCGGTTGCCCGAGAAGCGGGCCAGCAATTCATGGAAAGACGCGTTCAGCGCGAAGAAATCGGTGGCCGAAATGTCGGCGTCGTCGCGTTGGATCAGCGCTTCGTGCGCGGCGCGCATGCGCGCCAGCGCGGGTCTGTCCAGGCGGAACGTGGGTTCCAGCAGCCCGGCGCATTCGATGGTCATGCGGAAGCGGTAGCTTTCGCTGAGCGCTTCGGCGCTTTCAAGCGAGGGGGCGAATTGCCAGCCGTGCCCTTTGCGCTTTTCGATCAGCCCGTCGGCGGACAGCTGCAGAAGGGTCTTGGCCAACACGCTGCGCGGTGCGCCATAGCGTTGAAGCAGTTCGCGCTCCGTGAACGTTTCGGGCAGGCCGCGCGAGGCGCGGTCATCGATCAGCCGGCGGTAGAGTTCGTTTTGCGTGGGCCCTGCGCTTTCGATCAGGAGCGTGCCCGCCGCCGCGTTGTCGGCGACGGTGTAGCCGCTGTTGGGGCGATGCGTGATCAGGCCCTGGGCGGCCAGCAGGCGCAACGCGCCGCGCACCGGCGTGCGAGACACCTTGTAGGCCGCGGCCAGGGTTTCTTCGGACAGGTGGTCGCCCGGCAGGTAGCGCCGCGCCACGATGTCTTCCGCGACATGGCGCGCCAGATCGACTTGCAGCGGCGTGGGGCGAGCGGGGGCGGCGGTGGGCATGGCGCGTCGGCGTGGCGGAAAAAGGCGGCAAAGGGGGAATGGTACCGGAGAGCCGCCGGCCGTTGCAGAAGCGCATGGGCGCCATGGCATGGATTTTATGAAAAATTAATACAACCTTCGCGGGGCGGTTTTTCAGCCATGCCGGCTGCGGCTATCGGACGGCGCCTCGTCGCGCTCGGCCATGCCGTAGTCCCGCAGCACCTGCGCCACCCGCAGACGGTAGTTCTGAAACACGCCGCCGCGCCCCGCTTCCTGCGCGCGGCGGTGCGATTCCAGCGAACGCCAGCGCTTTACCGCGTCTTCATCGCGCCAGAAAGACAGCGACAGCAGCTTGCCGGGCTGGGTCAGGCTTTGGAAACGCTCGACGGAGATGAATCCGTCAATGGCCTTGAGTTCATCGATCAGGCCGGCCGCGATCTGCAGGTAGGGGTCCGGGTTGCCATGGGCGGGTTCGACTTCAAATATCACGGCGATCATGGGTTGGGTTCCTTTGAAAACGCAAACTGCGGCACGCGCGCATTGGGCAGCGGCCGATAACGGAAACGGGAGGCCAGGGCGGCCGGGTCGGCGCCCGCCCGCAGCACATGCACTAGCGCGTCCGCCGCGTGGC
>LNAP01009130.1_pt1 | contig 18887 bp, 15 predicted proteins | sample 602601 | NCBI WGS metagenome assembly LNAP01 (sample SAMN02440304, study PRJNA202911) | soil metagenome | biome: Subtropical and temperate rainforests or woodlands; isolation source: soil samples (1 kg each in a 20% v/v slurry with milli Q water) were... ...
CGCCGCCGGCTCGAGCAGATTGTGGCCACCAGCGGGCACCAGGCTGCCGCCGACGAAGGCGACGTCTGCCAAGGCATAGAGAAACAGCAACTCGCCCATGGTATCGCCCAGCAGCACCTGGGTGCCCTCCCCCACGGCGGCGCCGGACGAGCGGCGGACAGTGGCGAAACCTTCGCGCAGGCATAAGACATGAACCACCTCGAAACGTTCCGGGTGGCGCGGCACCAGGATCAGCAGGCTGTCGGGGTATTCGGCCAACAGCTGACGATGGGCGGCAAGGATGATTTCGTCTTCACCGGCATGGGTGCTGGCGGCGATCCATACCGGGCGCGTATCAGCACCCCAACTGGCCCGCAGCGCCTGCGCGCGCGGCTTCAGTTCGGGATCGACGGTCAAGTCGAACTTGATCGAGCCGGTGACGCTGACACACTCGGGGCGGGCGCCAAGCTGGCGGAAGCGTTCGGCTTCGGCCTCGGTCTGCGCGGCGACCCAGCTCATCTCGGCGAGCATCGGCCGGGTCAGGCCGGCAAAGCGGGCATAGCCTCGGGCGGACTTCTCGGACAGGCGGGCGTTGGCCAGCACCGTAGGGATGCTGCGCCTGGCGCACTGGTGGATGTGATTGGGCCACAGCTCGGTTTCCATGATCACCGCGAGCTTCGGCCGTAGCCGGTCGAGAAAGCGCGCCGCCGCCCAGGGCAGGTCGTAGGGCAGGTAGCAATGCTGCACGCTGTCGCCGAACAACGCGCGAATGCGCTCGGAGCCGGTCGGCGTCATGCAGGTGACAGTGATCGGCAGCTCGGGATGGCGCTCGCGCAGGGCGCGGATCATCGGCGCGGCGGCAATGCTCTCGCCCACCGAGACGGCATGCACCCAGATACCGCCGGGCTTGAGTGGCGGCAGCTGGAAGGCGAAGCGCTCGGCGATGCGCTGGCGGTAGGCCGGCGCCTTGCGGCCTCGTAGGTACAGGCGCAGGGCAATCAGCGGCAGGGCCAGGTGCAGCAGAAGCGTATAGAAGGTGCGGTTCATGGGCGCGAAGGATATCAGTTGGCCGCAGGGTTATGGGGTATGCCCGTCACACCCACGAGCGTGCCAGGTAGGCGCATGGGGGCGGTCATCTATATATAAGCGCTCAGGTATACTCGACCCTCTGTTTTTCAAAGGCGTACTCCCATGCCCCAAGCCCTGAGCACCGATATCCTCATCGTCGGCGGCGGCATCGCCGGCCTCTGGCTCAACGCCCGTCTGCGCCGGCTCGGCTATGCCACCCTGTTGGTGGAGAGCGACCGACTGGGCGGCGGGCAGAGCGTGAAGTCGCAGGGCATCATTCATGGTGGCACCAAGTACGCACTGAGCGGCGCCCTGACCGGCTCATCGGAGGCGATCGCCGACATGCCGCGACGCTGGCGCGAGGCGCTGGCCGGCAGCGGCGAGCTGGACCTGTGCGGCGTGCGCCTGCTCTCCGAGGCCCACTACCTGTGGTCGCCGGGCACCCTGGCCGGCAACCTGACCGGATTCTTCGCCAGCAAGGCGATGCGCGGGCGGGTCGATCAGGTCAAGGGCGCCGAGCTGCCACCGGCGCTGCAGGATGCCAAATTCAAGGGCAAGGTCTATCGCCTGGCCGAACTGGTGCTCGACGTGCCAAGCCTGATCACCCGCCTGGCCGAGCAGGCTGGTGACGGTCTGCTCGCCGGCGGGCATATCGAGCCACTGAGCGAGAATGGCGAGCTGGTCGGTCTGGTGGTCGACGGCCGCCAGGTTCGCGCCCGCCGCATCGTGCTCAGCGCCGGCCAGGGCAATGCCGGACTGCTGGGCGCGCTGGGCATCGAGCAGCCGAAACAGCAGCTGCGTCCGCTGCACATGGTGCTGGTCAAGGCGCCGACGCTCAAGCCGCTGTATGCCCACTGCCTGGGTGGCGGCACCAAGCCGCGCATCACCGTCACCACCCATCCGGCGGCCGATGGCCAGTGGGCGTGGTATCTGGGCGGTGATCTGGCCGAGACCGACGGCGTGGCCCGCGACGAGGCGGCGCAGATCGCCTTCGCCCACCGCGAGTTGACCGAGCTGCTGCCGTGGGTCGACCTCTCGGCTGCCGAGTGGCGCACGCTGCGGGTGGACCGTGCCGAGCCGGCGCAGTCCGGCCTGGTACGCCCGGACAATGCCTTCCTCAGCGAGCAGGGAAACCTGCTGGTAGGCTGGCCGACCAAGCTGGCGCTGGCGCCGGACTTCGCCGACCGGGTGATCGCCGCCCTCGAGCGCGAGGCCATCCACCCAGGCAGCCACCCGGAGCTACCCGCACTGCCACGTCCGCCCGTGGCGCCACCGCTATGGCAGGAGTTGTTCGCATGAGCAGCCTGCATGACCTCTGGCGCCCGCTGGGCAGCACCGGCCTGATCGTTTCGCCGCTCGGCCTCGGCACGGTCAAGCTGGGCCGCGACCAGGGCGTGAAGTACCCCAGCGGCTTTCGCATTCCCGATGACCATGCCGCCGCCGCCCTGCTCGCCCAGGCCCGCGCGCTCGGCATCAACCTGCTGGACACGGCTCCCGCCTATGGTGTCAGCGAGCAGCGGCTCGGCCCGCTGCTGCGCGGCCAGCGCCAGGACTGGGTGATCTGCAGCAAGGTCGGCGAGGAATTCGAGGACGGTGCCTCGCGCTTCGACTTCAGCGCGACACACACCCGTTTCTCCGTGGAGCGCAGCCTCAGGCGCCTGGAAACCGATTACCTGGACCTGGTACTGGTGCACTCCGACGGCAACGATCTGGCGCTACTGGAGCAGACCGAGGTGTACGCCACCCTCGTCCAGCTCAAGCAGGAGGGGCTGATCCGCGCCTTCGGCTTCTCCGGCAAGACTGTGGCCGGCGGCCTGAATGCCCTGGAGCAAGGCGACTGCGCGATGGTCACCTACAACCTTGCCGAGCAGGGCGAGAAGCCGGTGCTCGACTACGCCGCCGCCCACGGCAAGGGCATCCTGATCAAGAAAGCGCTGGCCAGCGGCCACGCCTGCCTGGCTGGGGAAGACCCGGTACGCGCCAGCTTCGAGCTGATCTTCGCCCATCCGGCGGTGAGCAGCGCGATCGTCGGCACCATCACCCAGGCGCATCTGACCCACAACGTGGCCACTGCAGCGGCAGTGATTGGCGGCAGGGGCTGATACCGGGCGGGGCGCGACAATCCGTCTGACCGGCGCCCACAGACAGCTCCGCCTGGCTCGGCTAACCTGTCCAAGCCCGACTCCCGTGCCACTCGGCAGGGAGTCCGGGACTGATCAGACAATGCCAATGCACCCCGTCAGCCCCGAAGGAGTCGCCATGCCCAGCATTCTCGCCCGCAAGGACCCGCACACCTTCAAGACCCAACCGCTACACGTCGAGGCCGACGCGCAGACACTGGTCTATCAGCCGGTCGGCGCGCCCCTCAACTTCGGTCAGATGCTCAAGCGCCGGCGCCCGCTGGAGATCGACAACCCGCAGTGCTTCACGGTCGAACTGGCCAACCTGGGCGTTTCGGTGCGTCTGACCCTGGAGTGGCAGGGGCGTGACTACTGGCTGCTGGTGCGCCAGCAGCGGGCGGATCGTGGCGACTCGGTACTCAAGCTGATCTCCGGCTACGTACCGAGCCACGAACTGCACCTGCCGCTGCATACCGCGCTGCAGGAGGTGGCCGAGGAGTGCCTGGTGGAAACGACCAAGGGCTGGCTCGGCGGGCGCTTCGGCGATCACTGGCTGGTGCAACCGTACGGCGACGTCCTCGCCTACCACGAGGCCGCACACTTCAAGGTCAGCCCACTGTCGGGTGCCGCCCGGCCGATCCGTGCCGGCCGCCTGCCACTGCTGGAGCGACCGCAGGCCTACGTCCATCTGCCCACCGCCTCGCTGCAACTGGTCTACGAGTTGCGCCTGGAGCTGCCGGCGCACCCGGCGCCCAGCCTGTTCCACGTCGACGAACGGCTGGAGGAGCAGCAGCTGATCGCCCGCCTTGAGCGGCACCGCCCGGATCTCTATCTGCTGCCAGTGGACAACCCCGCCGGCGAGCTGTTCACCCTGCAGAACGGCGAGCTACGCCCCGCCTGCACGAACGACCTGTGGCTGTCGGAGGGTTTTGCCGCCCAGGATGGCTGGCTGGTGCGCGAGGAGCGGATCAGCTGGGACGACTGGCTGACCCAGAAGCGCTGCGCCTAGGCGGGTCGAGGCGGGTTACGGGTCTGCGACCCAACCCACCCTCACCCGGCGAGGCAGGAGGACGGTCAACGACGGAACAGGACGGCCGAACCCCACGACAGGCCGACGCCGAAGCCGCTCATCACCAGATTCTTCCAAGGGGAATCCCCGAACGCGTAGTGCTCGAGCAGCATGGGGATGGTCGAGGACACGGTGTTGCCGGCACCGAACATGTCCTTCACAACCCTGTCACCGTTGTCGCCTAGTCTCTTGGCAATGGCATCGACAATCGCCCCACTGCCCTGATGCAGACAGAAGGCATCCACCGTATCCAGCGACAACCCGGCCAGCTCGAGCACTTCCTGCATGTGCGGGATGATCTTCAGGCTGGCGAAGTTGAACACCTGGCGACCGTTCATATGGAAGATGCGGTCCTTGACGTACAGGTGGTCGGCACCGCTGCCGTCGGTGCCGTAACGCACCGGACCCAGCTCCCACACCGGATCGTCGCCCAGCCAGGTGGCAGTGGCGGCATCGCCGAACAACAGGGTGGTCATGCGGTCACTGCGATCCATGATCTTCGAGTAGGGATCGCAGGTGACCAGGATGCCGTTCTTCAGACCGGCAGCTTCCAAGAAGCCCTTGAGGACGTAGAGCCCGTAGACATAGCCGGAGCAACCCAGAGACACGTCGAAACAGGCCACGTGGGTCGGCAGCCCGACCTTCTTCTGGACGATCGCCGAGGTGTGCGGCAGGCCTTCGCCATCGCCGTTCTGGGTGACCACCACCAGGGCATCGACGTCCTCGAGACGCAACCCGGGATTCTTGGCCAGCAGGTTCTGCACGGCGGTCGCGCACAGATCGGAGGTTTCCTCGGCAGTGTCTTTCACCGACAGCGTGGTGGTACCGATCTTGCTCGCGACAAAGGCCTCATCGCGATCGAAGGACGCCGCCTGGGCGATGTTGTCGATCCGGCCTGGCGATACTTTTAATTCCAACCATCATGAATTCCCACAATTAAACCGATTACACCAGCCCATCGTCAGGCAGCTCGCCAATTGCATCCAGCCAGGCCGAGACCCTTATCTTGCCGGTATCGCTTGTCAGTGTGACGCAGCCCGTCACACCTGCGGCACATGCACCTGACAACCCGCCTCCGTAAAGCTCACAGCTTGTCACGATCCCAGCGAATGCCGCGCTTGACCACTTTGGCCGGCACGCCGGCGATCACGCAGTTGCCTTCGTCGAAGGCCCTACTGACCAGGGAGCAGGCCCCCACGACGCTTTCCGGCTGGATCACCGAGCCTTTCAGTACCTGCACGTCACGACCTATCCATACCCGATCGGCAATTTTCACGTCGCGCGAGGGATTGAGACGCACACCGCTGACGGCATCCAGAATCGAATGCTTGTCTCCCGTGCGGATCAGGATATCAGTGGAAAGCATGCAGTCGCGGCCGATATCGATACTGGCCCGCTCGTCCACCAATAGGTAGGCTCCTTCCACCGTGGTGTCGGCACCGATGCGAATATGCTGGCCGCTGGTAGCACGCAGGTAGATCTTGCCCGCGCTGAAGCGCGTCCGCGGCCCGATCTCGATCAGGTTGTTGTCGCCATCGAGACGGATCTCGCAGTGGCTGAGTTCACACCCCTCGCCCACGACCAGACGATTGTTGCGCCCACCCAGCTTGATGGTCACCTTCTTCAGCAGGCGCTCGGCGCTCACCGGCAGCAGCAAACAGTTGCCGCCCTTGATGGTCCGGCGGTTCTTGTACGCCAGATTGCGCAGAGACAGATACAGACGTTCCAGCATGAATACCTCGGCTCACTCTTCCGTCTAGGGGTCAGCGCAGCGGCGACGATTCTTGCGGCGTTTCCGGCAACGGATACGCCGCAAATACTTTGGCAAACATGGGTACCAGCAGGCGGTTGCCAAACTCGTTCAGATGATCGCCATCGGCATAGATCGGCAGACCGTTCTTGCTGCCGCGGCACACCTTGTCATCGCACAGGTAGGGCAACGGGTCGAGGATCTGCGCGCCACAGCGCTCATGCGCCTCGTCCTGCAGTCGCCAGATGAAAGCCTGCCTGCGATGGTATTGCTCGATAGGCAGCGATACCTCTCGATGGCCGCCAAGCAGCATGGCCTTGCCCATCGCCCCAGGCACGCTGACCGGCATCTCCGGAATCGGCCTCACGAGGAACAGCGGGTGCATCCTGGCAATCCGGCAGGCCGAATCCAGATAATGCTGGCGAAACTCCTCGAGGAACTCGGGAGTGGCCGACTCGTTCAGCTTGGAGAAGAATACCCAAGGCCGCCCCGGAACCAGGCCGGCCGCCTTGGCAGTCACCCCGTGCGCATACACGGCGGTACGGTTGACCACGATAACCGGAACGCCGGGATGCGTGGTATCGATGCTCGTCTGCAGATCCTGCTTGAGCCGGGAGCAATCATTCGGCTCCTTGGCATCCACAATCCCAGCTCCGAATACCAGCAGACAACTGCTGACCCCGCGGAAATACACGCCCTGCCGCTCATCCGGCAGGGCCGCCTGCGCCGCGGTCACCACGGCATCGGCATGGCTGTCGCCCACCAGCATGGCCGCGATCCGTTCGCCACCAAACACACAGGCCTTGCCCTCGCCGAGGCACTCGTCCAGGCGGGGATTGCGGTTGCCTCGCTGCGCTTCGATCTCGGCGACGGCAGCTGGCAGCCGCTGCGGGAAACCGTCGCGCCGCACCAGCTGCGCGGCAACCGCGGCAACCGCGAGGACCACTAGCAGATAGAGCGCGGCACGACGAGGAGTCACACGACTCAGCGCGCGTCGCGCCGGAACCTCGACCGCGGCGTAAGACACCTGCCCCAGCAGCAGACTGGCAGCCAGAGCGCCACCCACCCAAAGCGGGCTGTCCAGTTGCTCGCAATAGGCCAGTGCTGCCACCAGGGGCCAGTGCCACAGGTAGATGGAGTAGGAACGGGTGCCCAACCATTGCACCACCCGGCCGCCCGTCCACAGCGAATTTTCCCGCTGAGCCAGCAGCACCAATACCGCTCCCAACGTCGGCAGCAGCGCCAGCCAGCCCGGCCAGCGGCTCGCGGCATCAAGCCCCAGAATGGCGGCAACGATCAGGGCCAAACCGGCAGCCTCCAGCCCCCGACTCCCCAGCGAGGACGGCTTGCAGGCACCGCCCAGCAGGAACACCAGACCTCCCGCCAGCATCTCCCACGCCCGCGACTGCAGCACATAGAAGGCCTTGCTCGGCTGCGCCTGAGTGAGCATCACGCAGACCGCAAAGGACGCCAGCAGCAAGAGTGCATGCGCAGCAACCAGGGCGGAGCGCCGCGGGACAAGCTTCCAGACTATCCACAGCAGTACCGGCAACAGCAGGTAGAACTGCCATTCGACGGACAGCGACCAGGTATGCAGCAGCCACTTGCCGTGAGCGTCGCTGTCGAAGTAACCGGACTCTTTCAGATAGCGCAGGTTGGAGGAAAACAGCAGGCTTTCCCGTGCATGCCGGCCCAGGCCCTGGTACTCCTTGGGCATCATGATGAACCAGCCCACCGCCAGCACTACCGCCGCCACCACGATCAGGGCCGGCAGGATGCGCCGCGCGCGCGCCAGGTAGAAGCTCCAGATCGAGAAGTTGCCCTGCTGCAGACCGCTGCAGATGATGCCGGTCATCAGGTAGCCGGAGATGACGAAAAACACGTCGACGCCGACGAAGCCGCCGCTTACGCCGGCAATGCCGAAGTGGTACAGCACCACCGCCATCACCGCCCAGGCGCGCAGGCCGTTTATGTCGCCACGAAAGCTCTCCGCCGCCGCACGGGCAACCGGCGCCGGAGACAGCTCTGCCTCCTTCTGATAACTCGACACCCCGTCCTTCCCCCCACTGAAAAGGCCGCTCAAGGCGCAGGCGAACGCCTGCACCGCAAGGCTTGAACCTGTCGTTTTTATTGCTGGCGGCGGATCTTCTCGACGATTCCGGTGGTCGAGCTGTTCTCGACCAGCCCCAGCACACGGACTTCGCCGCCCTGGCGGATCACGATCTCGGCGCCGACCACCTGGTCGAGCCCATAGTCGCCCCCCTTGACCAACACGTCGGGGCGGATTTTTTCCAGCAGGGACTCGGGAGTCGCCTCGGCAAAGCTGATGACCCAATCCACCGCGCCCAGACCGGCGAGCACGGCCATGCGCCGGTCGACGCTGTTGATCGGCCGGCCAGGGCCTTTCAGGCGGGCAACCGAGGCGTCATCGTTGACCGCCACGATCAGGCGGTCGCCCAAGGCCCGAGCCTGCTCCAGATAGGCCACGTGGCCGGCGTGCAGGATGTCGAAGCAGCCATTGGTGAACACCACCTTCTCGCCGTGGGCGCGGGCATCTTCGAGCGCTGTCAGCAGCTGGTCGAGGGTCATCACGCCGCGGCCGACCCCCTGCTCGCGCTGCACCGCGCGGCGCAGCTCTGGGGCGCTAATGCTGGCAGTGCCGAGCTTGCCGACCACGATGCCGGCCGCCAGGTTGGCCAGGGCCACGGCCTGCGGCAGCTCCTCGCCGGCCGCCAGAGCACTGGCCAGGGTGGAGATCACCGTATCGCCGGCACCGGTGACATCGAACACCTCGCGCGCACGAGCCGGCAGATGCAGCGCCGGGAAGCCCTGGCGCAGCAGGGTCATGCCGTGTTCGCCGCGGGTCACCAGCAACGCCCCCAGCTCCAGCTCGGCCAGCAGCTTGAGCCCCTTGGCGACCAGCTCGGCCTCGTCACTGCAGCCACCGACCACCGCCTCGAATTCGCCCAGGTTGGGAGTGATCAGGCTGGCGCCGCGATAGATGGAGAAATCCTTGCCCTTGGGATCGGCCAGCACCGGAATGTTGCGGGCACGGGCCGCCTGGATCAGCGCCTGGTGATTCTTCAGCGCACCCTTGCCGTAGTCGGACAGCACCAGCACCTTGGACTTGTCCAACAGCGTGGACACCTCGGCCAGCAATGCCGCCTCGTCGGTTCTGAACGGCTCCTCGAAGTCGAGGCGCAGCAGCTGCTGGTGACGACTCATCACGCGCAGCTTGACGATAGTTGGCTGACTGGCGATGCGCTGGAAGCGTACGTCGACGCCCACGGCATGCAGGCGCTCGGCCAGGCTGTCGGCGGCCTCGTCCTGTCCGGTGACCCCGACCAGCCAGGCCGGCGCGCCGAGAGCGGCGACGTTCAGCGCCACGTTGGCCGCGCCGCCCGGACGATCCTCGATCTGCTCGACCTTGACCACCGGCACCGGGGCCTCCGGCGAGATGCGGTTGGTCGCGCCATGCCAGTAGCGGTCGAGCATGACATCACCGACCACCAGCACGGCAGCCTGATCGAAACGGGGCATGGACAGCTTCATGGGAGCTCCGGGGGCACAAGGAAAACGGCGGGGATCATAACATGCTGCGCGGGAGGCGCCGTGCGCGCCTTCATTGGCCCGGCAAGCGGCGTACCCAGAACAGCTCGTGGCGGCGCACCGCCTTGCGGAAGAACTCGTTCTCGCCGGTCGCCGGCCAGCGGCGGCCGGCCAACACCCGCTGGATCCAGCGGCGCAGGCGCTTCTTCGGCGGCAGCGGCCCTTGCAGGTCATGCTGCATGCCCAGCGCCATGGCCTTGTCCAGGCGCGCATCGGCGCTCAGCGCCGGGCTCCACAGGCCGTCTGCCGGCAGCGGCTCGATGGCCGGCGGCAGGGCGATGCCTCCGTCGGCCGGGCCCATCGGCCAGCGGTCGTTGTCGTGCAGATGATTGGCGTAGAGCAGCAGGCTCTCGGGGCGCCAGGCGCTGGCCGCGACGGCCTCGAGCAGCGCATGAGTGGCGGCGACATGGTCGGCATGCGGGTCGAGCTCGGGGTGCGGGACGACCAGCACCTCCGGGCGAAAGTGCTCGAGCAGCGCGGCGAGATCGGCGACCAGATTGCCCCAGGTCGGCCGGCCGTCGGTATCGCCGGGCAGCGCCAGCGGGTTGTGCCGCCGAGCGCTGCGGATATCCGTCTCACCGGATTCGCGCGAGCCGAATGCCTGCGCCGGCTCGGCCGCCATCGCCGGCAGCTGCAGGCAGTAGTAGCCGAGCTGCACGCAGCGGTTCTGCGGCACGCCGCCCCACAGCGGCACGGCCAGGCTGTCCCAGCTGCGCAGACGGCCCTTGAGTCGTGCCGCGGCAGCCGGTTCCAGGCCGAGTTCCCGATAGTTTTCCGCTTCGATCTCGCCTTGGGTCAGGGTGACGATGGCCACCTCGCGCGCCCGGCTGTACAGGCCGAAGGCCGCCAGCTCGGCGTCGTCGGCATGCGGGGCGATGACCAGCACCCGCCGTCCGGCGTAGTCGGGGTTATTCATTACATGCAGGGTGCCGCTGGCCGCCAGCCGACAGAAGCGCCCGCGAATACGCAGCTGCCCCGCACACAAGGCCTCGCCCTGGCCGGAGAGGTTGAGGTAACGCACGCCGTCCACCCCGCGCTCGAAATCCTGACGGTCGTCGCCGATCCATACCTGCGGATCGAGCAAACGCCCCAGCCAGCCGGCGCTCACGCGCAGCTCAAGGATCAACGTCTCGGCGTCGCCGATCTCGCCCTCCAGCAGGGCTCGCTCCCCTTGCAGGCGCAGCGGCAGCATCGGTGTGCCGGCCGGGAAGGCGTAGCGGTAGTCGTCCCGTGGCGCGTAGAACAGGTGGTCGGCGAACCAGGCCTCGTGGCCGATCCAGCCCAGCACCAGCAGCAGCGGCACCAGCCACCAGGCGATCAACAGGCCAAGCAGCGCCAGCACGAGCAGGCCGACCAGCAGGGCCATGCGTTTCTGCTTGCGGTGGCGCCTGAGCAGTTGCTGTTTGCGGGCAGTCATCGGATTTTCACACCTGATAGACCGGCACCCGGTGGCACCAGCGATCCTTGTATTCGCGGCCGAAGGAGTAGCGCAGCGGCTTGCCCAGGACACGAGCCTCGGCCCAGGCGGCCTGAGTGTTGACGAAGCTCAGCACGCTGCCGGGACTGAACTCACGCTGCTGCGGGTCGACGCCGCCGTTGATGTATTCCAGCGAGACCCATTGCGGCGCCTCGACCCGATAGAGGATCTGGATCGCCACCGGAGCATCGTCCAGATAGACCAGCGAACCGGTCATGAACTCGCGCAGCAGAGCGAACACTTCGCCCAAGTGCGCCTTGCCCGGCACCGCGAAGCCCCAGCGGCGCTCGAACAGCTCGGTGTAGATCGCGGCCTGCTCGGCGGGCGACAGCTCCAGCATCGGCCGAATCGTCCCGCCCGCCTCCTCCAGCAGACGCTGCTCGCGGCGCTGGTTGTAGCGGAACTTCTTGCTGTAGTCCTCGGGGGCGCGGGCCAGCGCCAGGCCCTCCGGCTGCTCGCGCAGGGTGCTGATGCGCCCGGCATTCAGCTCGGAGACATAGCGCGCCCGGTGGCGCAGCGGCACGCAGGCGTCCGCCGCCACCGGCAGGATGATCTCGGCATTGCCCAGATCGAACAGCCCGCGCTTGCCCTGCTGCTTGAGCACCTCCTTGGCCAGCGCCAGATGACGCCCCCAGGTCGGCAGCGCCGCCTTCAGCTCGCTGCCCTCCAGCCAGGCCAGGTAGCGCACGGGAATCCCGGCCAGAGCGGCCAGGCGCTCGACCACCGCGGGATGGGTGGCGACGCTGCCGCCGAAACGCTGCCAGGCGGCGGCGTAGGTCGGCGCGTCAATCGGCGTCCAGCCGCGCTCGCGCCAGAAGCGCAGATAACTCAGCATCAGTGCTTCGACTCCGCATCGGCCACATCCAGGCCCATGGCGTGCAGTCGGGCGTAATGACCGTTCTGCGCCAGCAGTTCGGCGTGGGTACCGCGCTCGACGATCTGGCCCTGATCCATCACCAAGATCAAATCGGCCTTCTCGATGGTCGACAGGCGGTGGGCGATCACCAGGGTGGTGCGGCCCTGCATCACCCGGTCCAGCGCTGCCTGGATATGCCGCTCGGACTCGGTGTCCAGCGCCGAGGTGGCCTCGTCGAGGATCAGCAGCGGCGCGTCCTTGAGCAGCGCACGGGCGATGGCCAGACGCTGGCGCTGGCCACCGGAAAGCAGCACACCGTTCTCGCCGACCTCGGTGTCGAAGCCCTGCGGCAGCTTGTCGATGAACTCCTTGGCGTAGGCGTCCGCGGCCGCTTTCTCGATGGCCTCCGCCGGCGCCCCGGCCAGGTCGCCGTAGGCAATATTGTTGGCCACACTGTCATTGAACAGGGTGACGTGCTGGGTCACCAGGGCGATATGCCGACGCAGGTTGCATAGCTTGTAATCCTCGATCTCCACGCCATCGAGCAGGATTTGCCCATCGCCATGGTGATAGAAACGCGGAATCAGGTTGGCCAAGGTCGACTTGCCGCTGCCGGAACGGCCGACCAGCGCGACCATCTGCCCGGGTTCGACGCTGAAGCTGATGTTGCGCAGCACCTGCTTGTCAGTCTCGGGGTAGACGAAGCTGAGGTTTTTCACCTCAAGGCGACCGCTGATGCGTTCGCGCTCGACGCTGCCGGCATCGGTTTCCGGCTGCTCATCGAGCTGATCAAAAATGCTTTCAGCAGCGGCCAGGCCCTTCTGGATGGTGGCACTGACCTCGGACAGCTGGCGGATCGGTTTGGGCAACAGACCGGCTGCCGTGATGTAGGCAATCAGCTCGCCCGCCGTCGCATCGCCGCGCAGGTAGAGCACCATGTACATCAGCACGGCCATGCCGACATAGATGACCAGTTGCAGGGTCGGCGTGTAGATCGCCTGAGTGCGGGTCATGTTCATGCTCTTGCGCGTATTGTCGGCGCTGGCCTGGTGAAAACGCCGCTGCTCGTAGGCTTCGCCGCCGAAGCTGCGCACCACCCGATAGCCCTGGATGGTTTCCGAGGCGACGTGGGTGACGTCGCCCATGGCATCCTGAATCTTCTTGCTCTGCTTGCGGAATTTCTTGCTGGCCACTGAAACCATCAGCGCGATCACTGGCAGGATCGCCAGCAGCACCAGGGTCAGCTTCCAGTTCATCCACAGCAGGTAGCCGAACAGGAAGACCACGGTCAGTCCCTCGCGGATCACCACTTTGACCGCATCAGTCGCCGCGCCGGTAACCATGGTTACGTTGTAAGCGATGCGCGAGATCAAGTGGCCGGAGTTGTGACTGTCGTAGTAGCGGTTGGGCAGCGTCAGCAGGCTGTCGAACAGCGCGCAGCGCAGGTCATGAACCACGCCGCGCGCCACCTTGGCCAGATAGTAGTTGCCGAGGAACGAGCCTATGCCCTGGTACAGCGCAATGAGTACAATTGCCAGCGGCACGCCATACACCAGCGGCACGCCCAGCAGAGCTGTGCTGTCCGGGCTCTGCAGGCCGTCCAGGAAGTACTTGAGCATGTCGGCCAGCATCGGCTGGCTGGAAGCGAATAGCAGGAAGCCGACGATGCTGAGCGCGAAGGCACCCGAATAGGGCAGGACATACCTCAGCAGGCGCAAATAAACCTTGAGATCGGATTGCTGGATGGGACTGGCCATCGATTGGCATCTCATGACTGGCTAGAGAAAACGGATGCGGATTGTAACAGCGAACGAATGGCAACAGTGGCAGGACCAAGGCGAGGTCCTGGAGAAGGACGGGCGCGGTCCCAAGGTACTGCGACTGACCGACGGCAGGCTGCTGAAGATCTTTCGCCCACGGCGGCGCCTGTGGCTGGCGCGCCTGACGCCGCAGGCCCGCCGCTTCGCCGCCAATGCAGAGCTACTGCAGGCAAGACAGGTCCGCGCCCCCCAGGTGGGCGAGTGTTTCTGGCTGGATCGCACCCTGGCGGTGAGCGCCTGTCTGTACCAGCCGCTGCCCGGAGCCTCCCTCGATCGCCTGTATCACCAGTCGCGCGCGGAATTCGATGCCCTGCTGCCGGAGCTGGCCGCGTTCATCCACTCGCTGCACCAGCGCGGCATCTATTTCCGCTCTTTGCACCTTGGCAACGTGCTGCGCCTGCCCGACGGCGGCTTCGGCCTGATCGACTTTCTCGACCTGCGCTGCAAGCGCGGCCCTCTCAGCCCCCGGCTGGTACGCCGCAACCTGCGTCACCTGCAGGGCTACCTGCAGCGCAGCAAAATCAGCGACTTTCCCTGGCAGGGGCTATTAAAAGCTTATGCCCACGCAGCGGATCAATGTAAAAAACCGCACCATGGATAATTATTCGGTATAAATCGGAATACAACCTTGCTTGCTGCACACGGCTTACCTGCCAACTGAAAGCCGGCCAATAGACGACAATGAAACACTCGACCAAGACCTTCAATCAGGCAACCAAAGCCATTAAACAGGGGCATCATTCATTGAGCACGGCAAGCTCCCCCCAAAAGCGCATCCATGACTGGCTAGCAGATTACATCCTGCCAGCAGGCCTACTAGCACTAATGACTGGAATGTTCTGGGTCGGAGACAGATCACTCTACCACAAAGTCTATTACACCCTATTAGCATTCCCCACGCTCATAGCATTAATCTTGAGTCCAACCCTGCTCGCTCAAACTTCAAAAAATGGCATCCTCATGTGCTTCCTGCTATTTGCCACCTACACAGCAATCAGCATTAGCTGGTCAGGAAACATTCAACCATCCTCAATAAAACGCCCAATCTACATAGCTCTTTTGTTTTACGCCACAATCCTGATCACCCAAAAAAACCCAAACAGACTGGAAAAAATAATATACTACAGCTTATGGATAGCCACAATAAGCGCGATTATTTCAATAACTAAATACTTCTACACAAACTATGGCGGAAGATTTAGCGGATATGGCGCACTCTACAACCCGCTCCTCACATCTCATGTCTACGGTATGTTTGCCGCCTTGGCTCTAGCCCTATCACTCCAGCCCGGAAGAAGCCCTTGGCTGCCACTTGGCCTATTTGCAATCTTGAGCGCCCTGCTTCTGCTGACTGGATCAAGAACCCCACTGACGGGCCTGGGTGCTTGCTTGCTATGGCAGGGGCTAATCAACCGAAACATGCGCATCCTGTGGATTATCTCAGGATCTTTAACTGGCATCACTGCACTTTTTTTGATCGATCCTGAAAACCTTGTCAGTCGAGGATTTTCTCATCGCCCGCAAATCTGGGCAGAAGCTTGGCGCCAAATCCTACAAAATCCGTGGTTTGGGCATGGCTATGAGTACCCTTTCGTCTGCGTGATACCCGAACTTGATTTTACAATCGCCGACCCTCATAACATTGAGCTAGCAGTACTATTCAGCGGAGGCATAGTTGGCTTGATGCTTTGGCTACTATTGTACGGCGTCGCCCTGTGCTTTGCTTGGCGCAATCGCCATGATCAACTGGTCGCGCTGGCGTCGACCGCACTGATATTTGGCATTACAGCAGGTCTTACCGAGGGCAGCGCCTTCATGTCTCGCCCTAAGGAGCACTGGTTTCTAATCTGGATCCCGATGGCTCTTCTGGCAGCCGCATGGCTGAGAAAAAAACCAGGTAAATCTTAATATGCTCAAAAAAATTGAGAAATTCATCCGCCGAAAAATTGATCGCTTACGTGGAAAAAAAGAACTTCCACGCATTTACAGAGCAGAGGAGCGCTTTCGCAAACGCTACCCCACCTATGAGATTGGTGTAGGCACCTATGGCATGCCCATCGTTCATGACTGGTCTGAAGGCAGCACGCTGAAAATTGGCAAATATTGCTCGATCGCCAACAACGTGCAAATCCTGCTCGGGGGACAACACCGAATTGACTGGGTCAGTTGCTTTCCCTTCCCCGCCTACCTCCCTGAAGCCGCGCACATCCAGGACTTTGGCGGAACGCGGGGGGACGTGGCAATCGGCAGCGATGTCTGGCTCTGCACTGACTGCATCATTCTCTCCGGCGTCACAGTAGGGCACGGGGCAGTAGTGGCATGCGGAGCGGTGGTGACTCGGGACGTCGCGCCCTACTCCGTCGTTGCAGGCAACCCCGCCAAACATATTCGATGGCGCTTCGACGAGCCAATTCGTCGAGCCCTGCTCGAGGCAGCTTGGTGGGATTGGCCAGAACTTGAAATTCGGGAATCCGTAGAAATGCTATGCAGCAATGATCTAGAGGGTTTTATTAACTACTCTAGAAATCGCCCATAACCCACACCAACAAGGATTTTTACCACAAGAACCCACAACGCACCACAACCAAAAGCCAGGAAATTTAAAAACAAAAAAGATCAAATAGACTTCAAAGCAGCCTTGAAAACCTTGAAATCCCAGAAGACCAATGGAATTTGTGCCAGCAGCTCGCGAGCCAATTCCTTGTCTTTCCCGGCACATTTCAGCAGCATCGACCGCCTGAATGCATTACAGACGCGCGCATATTCTGGATGATCAGCGAATTGCGCATAGGTCTTTAATACGTTGTCCACCATGAAGCGGTAGTTCTTGTAGGTATTGGTCGCATGCACCCGGTAGTGCGCCAGCACATCGGGCAGGATGTCGAGGTAATAGCCGGCACGGGTGATCTTCAGCTCGATCAGCAGATCTTCAAGGCGGATCTGCGGATCGAAGCCGCCGACCTTCTCCAGTGCCTCGCGGCGAAACAGCAGGGTCGGTGCCGGGGCGCCAGGCTTGCGATAGAGGAAGACGTCCTCAAAATCGAGACGACGCAAAGGCAATGTCTTTGCCGGCCGGAAAAGCGCTCCATGCTCGTCGATTTCCTGGATATTGCCGGCGCAGATGCCCACTTCCGGCTTATCCTGCAGGTAGGCGACCTGCTTGGCGATGCGCTCGGGCAGCATGATGTCGTCCGAGCCGAAGGGCGCAATCAGGCTGCCCTTCGCGCGAGCGATGGCCTCGTTCAGGGTACGCGACAGGCCTTGGTTCTGTTGGACGCGGAAGTCGAAACCGTACGCGGCCTGCAGGCAGCGGATGCGCTCGACGCTGTCGTCTTTCGAGCCGTCGTCGATCACCAGCAGCTCAATATTGCGGTAGGTCTGGGCAAGCACGCTCTCGATGCTGGCCTCGATATAGGGCGCATGGTTGTACGAGGCAATGATCACGCTGACCAGCGGCCCCTCTGTCGACTGCAGCACTAGTCTTTCCTCAACGTGAACAATGAGCGCAACCAACCCCAGCGGGACGCTGCTGGGGCTACCGGCCAGGGCGCGCGCAGTTCGGCGGCCAGCCGTTCGGCCAGATGGGCATGGCTCAGGCGGCCTTCGGCAAAGGCCTTGCCGGCGGCGGCCAGGCTGGTCGCCAGCGCCGGGTCGCTGCGCAGGTGCGCCAGGTGACCGCGCAGCTCGTCCAGCGAGGAGTACAGCAGCAGGTGGCGGCCGTCCTCGAGACCGATGGCCGGCTCCTCCTCGCCCTGGCGCCAGGCCAGCAGCACGCAGCCGCAGGCCATGGCCTCGAAATTCTTCGCCATGTATTCGCCAAACCCCACGTCCGCGCTGACGAAGCAGCGGATGCGGTTGAGCATGTGCCGGTATTCGGCGCCCGGCTCGGTGCGCAACAGCTGCAATGGCTCGCAGCCGGCCAGGCTGTCGAGCAGAGCCTTGCGCCCGGCGTAGTCCTTGCTGGCCGTGCGGCCGATGAAACCCAGCTCGATGTCGCGCTCGCGCTGCTCGTCGAACAGGGTCTGCGGGTCGTAGCCCTTGGGGATGAAGGTGGCGTCGAAGCCCTCGCTGCGCAGGCGCCGGGCCACCGAGGCGCCGGTGACCACGATGCGCGCCGCCGGCAGGTGCCGGTACAGGCGCGAGAAGGCGCCCCGCCACTTGGAGGTCGCCAGGTAGTTCTGGCAGGCATCCTCTTCGTAGATCAGCAGACCGCGCAGGCGCGCCAGCACACCAGCCTGGGTGTGCATATGTTTGAACGGCAGGTCGAGCAGTATCCGCTCATAGCCCGCCAAGGGCAGCCCGCGCAAATAGGCCTTCAGGTTGCGCTGCTCGGCCTTGGTCAGCACCCGCACGTCGGCCTCGACATGCCCGGCCAGGCTGGCGTACACCGCCGACAGGTCCGGCACCCGCGGCGCGGCGGTCAATACCAGCACACGCATCTCAGCCGCCCACCAGGAGTCGCAGGCCCTTGCGCAGATAGCTCCAGCGCAGCGCCTGCAGCGGGCTCAGGCGCACGGCCTGGCGGTAGAAGCGCTTGGCCGCGGCGCGGTCGCCGGCGTTCTGCGCGGCGCGGAACAGCGACAGGTAGCGCTGTGCCGTGTAGCGCCGGCGCAGCGGCTGGCACTCGGCGGGCAGGCCGGCGAACACCTCGCGGACCATGCCGAGGGCGTACTCCTCTTCGTTGTCGCGGTTGTGGCGCAGGCTGTCGGCGTGCTTGTAGATCCGCGCCAGCGGCTCGCGGGTCACCGCCACCGGGGCGCTGACCAGCAGATGGGCGAACACCGGGATGTCCTCGCCAGTGCGCAGCCCTTGCGGATAGGGACGTTCGAGCAGCAGGTCGCGGCGGAACAGCGAGCAGCAGTGGGAGATCGAGATGCGCTTCTGCAACAGGTAGCGGCGCGCCAGCTCGCGCGGACTCGCTGGCGGCACCGGTGTGGGCAGGCGCAGGCGTTCGCGGCCGTCCGGGTAGACCGACAGCTGGGCGCCGAGCACCATGCCCGCCGCCGGATTGGCCCGCACCACCTCGCGCAGAGTGGCCAGCGCATTGGGCAGCAGTTCGTCGTCGGCATCCAGCAGCAGCGCGTAGCGGCCACGTGCCTCGCGGATGCCGCGGTTGCGCGCGGCGGCGGCGCCGGCGTT
>LNAP01002379.1_pt1 | contig 18885 bp, 10 predicted proteins | sample 602601 | NCBI WGS metagenome assembly LNAP01 (sample SAMN02440304, study PRJNA202911) | soil metagenome | biome: Subtropical and temperate rainforests or woodlands; isolation source: soil samples (1 kg each in a 20% v/v slurry with milli Q water) were... ...
AGGTCGAAATTATTAGAATGCTCGCGAATTTCATTTATGGCGTCCGTGCTTGAGTTGATCATGATGTTCTAGGAAATACTTGGATATTCTGTACGATCCCCGATGGATTGACCACATCCTCATCGGCTTTGGCACTGGAAAGTCATTCCGATGTCATCATCACCGCCCGCGTCATTTTGATGAATTCCTCATTTTTGTCGATGGTGTCCATCGCGCTTCGGACTTTGTCGGCAACGTCGGTTGATCCATGCTGCTCGGCCCTGTTCGCCAGTTCCTGGATGGCGGTCTAGGGCGAGCTGGTTTTCGTTGATCTTGAAGTAGAGGGAAGGGAGCAGGTCTGAGTATGGCATCGCGAATCCTCTGTAGAGATTTCAACGTAGCACCAGGGAATAGTGAAAGTTTGGGATGGTGTTCGTCGGCAGGACGTTGGGGAGGGAATGAAGACACGCGTGACTTTTGCGTGACTTTCTTACGCATTACATTGCTAGCCATAGGACAACGCAGCCCATGGCTAGCACGCTTTCGTAGCTGCTTGGCGAAAGTGTCAGTTTTCTGCAGAAGCGGCCGATGACCGCGAACCTATGGACCGATGATGCATCAGGGATGAATTAGTGGCCGCTATCGAATAAGGAAGTATCAGGGTGTAAGCCTGCCCGAGTTGCTGGCTCAGGCGCTGCAAATCGTATTGCGTGGCCCGTTCTCGCGCGGCTTCTCCCATTGCAAGAATCTTTTGTGGTTCTCGGCATAGCTGGCGCAACTGATCGGCCACGGCCGCAATGTCTCCATATTCGAAGGTGAAGCCATTGACACCGTCGTCGATCAGCTCCGGCAACGCGCCCCAGCGGTAAGCCAAGACTGGGCGGCGAGCCGCCATGCCTTCCAGCAGGGTACGTCCAAAGGTTTCCTGGCAATGGGACAGGTTAAGCACGATGTTCGCCTGGGCAATCGCGGCCTGCGGGCTGGATGTATAGGGCATCAGTCGCAAGTTGTCGGGCAGCTCACCGCGTGCTTGTGCCTGACGCAGCGCATCGACACTCGCGTTATCCGGCCCAATCAGCAGAAGATGAAGATTCGGCGTATCGCAAGCCAGTTCATGGGCCAATTTCAGCAAATCCTGCAATCCTTTCTTCGGCAGGTTGCTGCTGATCAAGGCTGCGGTAATGCACTGTGGGTTGACAGGGTTGGGCAGGTCGAAGGCGTCCGGGTCGATGATGTTGCCGACTACATGTGTCGCGCCGGGCTTGGCAAGGTGTTGTGCAGTAAAGTCAGAGTTGGCCAGTACATGATCGGCTCGCTCGAGTGCCTCGGCGACAATCAGCGCTGACGGCATGCCGATGCCTTCGCAGAGTTCGGCATCATGGGCAGGGGATTCGTGGATATGGAGGACGCCCGGTATGTTCGCCTGACGCGCCGCGAGCAGCGGCTCTCGCAGCATGATGGTGTTGGCGTGCACCAGATCCACCGCATGGGCGCGGATGATTTCGCCAAAGCGCTCCACCGCGACTGGACAGGGCGCCGTATCGGCCCGCCAGGGCATTATTGGGGTACACGCGACCAAAAGCGAGCGCGCCTGCAGTTCGCCAATATAGGCTGTATTGACCACGCTAGGCACGCTGACCAGAACATTCAGTTCCAACGAGACACAGGCATCCAGCACATCCAGCAGGCAGCGCTCAGCGCCGAATAGTTGCTCATCGGCAGCATGAGCGCATAAAAGCACAGTAGGTCGTCCTGGACGATGGGGCTGGCGCCCGGTCAGTGTCGGGTGGCCGGCTTCATAACCAAGGTGACGGCCGACCTTCAAGTAATGCATCAGTGCCGGCACGTCACCCTCACGAGCCTGCGGGCATTGCTTCAGATACCAGGCCGTATTGAAATCGGGGCCCGGATCACGCCCCTCTGCAGCACCGTTAGCCAGATAGTGCTGCCAAGGATCAATGCCTGCGGCACGTACATCCGGATAGCGTTGCAGATACCAATCTGCGCGGAATAGAGCAGGTGATGCAGCGTCGATGCTTGCCGAAAAAGCCGGAAGCGCCGTAGCTTCCTGAATAGAGTCGATTACCTGGCAATCATGCAGACGATGAATATGTGGTACCTGGTCCAGAGGGTGGGCCAGCAAGTGACGACCGACGATCAAAACACGGCCTATATCCAATTGTTGCTCGGCCAACACCATGTCCACGCGCCCTTGTACCGCTTCGCGAAGGAATGTCCGATCAATCGGTCCCGCGCGTCGATAATCGGGCCAGTGAAACAGAGCGATCCTTGCGCCGCTCGCCAGCAGTCGATCCAGCACAGCCCTGGTGGTAGCACCCGTCTGTGCATCGCTGCTCAGGTCACTGATCAGCAGCCAGTCGTAGCTGGCGATGGCGGGTGCATTTCGCAACAAGGGCGCCGGGGCAGGAAAGGCGCGTCTGGAGGAAGCGGCGGGCAGGCACAGCTCAGCCTGGGTGTCGGCCATGGCGTGCCAGGTTTCAGCGAGCTCGCTGTACAGTTGGCGAAGGCCAAAGAACGTCGAGCGCAAATGTGTGGCCGACGCCATAGTCAGCGATTCGGGCAATTGCCTGGCAACCACCAGCGGTACACCTGGTTGCACATGAAGGATGGATTCGGCTCCATGGCAGCGCAGAAGACGCTGGCGCAGTTCATGGTCGGCCGCGACCCGGACTTCATCCCATCCACCGATCAGTCGCACGGCTTCACGACGCAACATTATCGTGGATACGCTCGGTTCGATCAGGCGGTCCGCGATACGCCAGCACTGAAAATGCAGACCAGTATCGGCTCTCACCCAATCAGCCAAGGTGCCGACAAGCTTTTTGTCCTGTAAAAAGGGGCCGGCCATAAGTTCCAGGCGTTGTGGGTGCGACCAATCATCACTGTCGTGGTTGGTCAACAACTCACCGGTTGCCTGTCGCAGTGCGGCATTGCGCGCGGCATAAGCGCCGCGATTCTGCGGCTGGCGCAGCAGTATGATCCGTGAGTCCTCCCGAGCGATGAGCGATACAAGCTCGACAGTGGCATCTGTACTGCAGTCATCGACCACAATGATTTCCAGATTGCTCCAGCTTTGCGCCAGCAGGCTGCGCAGGGCTGTCTCGATAAACGCCTCGGCATTGAATGCAGGCATGATCACGCTGATTTTCGGCTGGGCCTTGCGTGGCATGCGAGGTGTGCGCTCGACTTGCAGATTATCCAGGCTCAGCGGCGCATCAGGATTGCGCAGGGTCACGGGGATCAGATCGGCGGCCGCGAAGGCACGGTTGAGCCAGAGTAGACGCAGCGCCGCTTCCGGTTTTTCTTGCCCGAAACCGGTCGGCAGGTATGCGTTAGCCGCCGCCAGACACAGATCAGCCTGCATTCCGTGGCGATCTATAGCCTGTTGCAGGCACGCCTTGGCGAGAGTGTGGCGGTCATTGCGAAGTAGCACTTCAGCGCTCAGCAAAACCGGTCCAAGCTGCCCAAGGTACGGTGGAAGCTTCTCCGCCAGATTAGCGATGAAAGGCAGTGCACTTGACCATGCCGAGGCACTGGCATACCAGCGGGCTAATGCCCAGGAGGCATAGGCCCGCTCGTCAGCATCGTCAGTTTGCTGCCACCAGGCCTCCAATTCAGGCAGCGCCTGTCTTGCGAAACCTCCCCATAAGGCCTCCTCCAGTTGCCGCGCTTGCAGAAGACGAGGAAAGCGGCCTTCTGCGCAGCCGTGCTGTTCATAATGCTGTTGCGGATCAACGCCGGCAGCCGCGACATCCGGATAGGTCGCCAGGTACCACGCGGCATCAACAACATTCTGATCCGGGAGTTCGGGCAGTAACTCAGACATGGGCAGCCATTCGGCTTATCACGTTACGAGCGCGATGCAGGGTGTGCTCGGACTGCCCCATGGCTGCGAGGATCTCGCGATTGGCCAGGTAGTAGTTTTCCAGCTCTTCCTGAACCAAGTGCAGTTGCGCAAGCAGTAGCTCGTTTTCCTCGGTGAGGGACTGCGAGCCTGTGGCAATATCCGCCAGTTCCTTTCGCAGGCGAGCCTCCTCTTGCGCCAGCTTCTCGCGCGCCTGTTCCGCTCTGGTTGCAGCCGCCCGCGCAACCTCCAGCTCCTTGGTCAATTGCTGCTGGACCGCCATCGCCTGAGTCAGCTCTTGCATCTGAGTAGCGTGCTGTTCTTTGAGCGCAACGTTATCCAGATAGTGTTTCTCCAGTTCCTCTTGCACCTGATGCATTTGGGCGAGCAATAGCTCGCTTTCGTCCTTAAGGCTTTGCTCGGCAGCCAGCAGTTTATCTACCTCCTGACGCAAGCCCTGTACGGCCTGCTCGCTCTCGACAAGCTGCATGCTAGCCTCGTGCTGGGCATTGTCCGCTTGTGCCTGGATAGTTTTCAGCTCCTCGCCAGCGCCCTGTAATGCCTTATTGCTCTCACCAAGCTGCTGGGTAATGGTTGGTAGCTGCCTGGCGGCGTGGATCAGATCCAGCAACTCACTCAGCCCTTCCTTGGGCGGTAAAACGCGATTGGAGCGGAACTCCGGTTCACCCTGAGGCAGCCAGGCCACGGCTTCCAACGCCTCATACAGCGTCCAACATTCGGGAGCCGTCTGTTCGAACAGGCCGGCTAGCACCGATGCCAACGGCGTAGCAGTGGCTATAGCTGATTGCTCATCATGGCACGACAAGCCAAGACGTTCAGCCAGAGGCTGCGCTGCAACCCGGTCGACGTTGACCAAAATGAGGCGCTGGCGAAGGTTGCGGCGCAACTGCAACACAGCACGTTGCTGTACCTGCCACTGCTGCAGCGCAGCCGCAGCGTTGGAGCTATCGCCCTCAGCCAGCCAGGCCCAGGGCGCGCGGTACAACCATACCCATTGGCGTGTGTGCTCCCCAGTGGCCATTTCTGCTTCAGCGATAAACAGCGAAGCAGGTTGCCAGTCCATTGCAAAAGCGCCGTCCAGGGGGGCACCTACACAGGCGAGGCAGGCCTGTTCATTCAGGCCCGAGATTAGGGTTTGCATCGATATCTCCATAGTTAAAACGGCGGCCATTGACGTTGGCGGCGCTCAGTCCTTGCCAAATAGGTCACGGGTGTAAACCTTGTCGCGTATATCGCTAATTTCACGGGTCAGCCTATTGGCAACCACCACATCGCAGCTTCGCTTGAAGACCTCGAGATCGCGCACCACCCGTGAGTTGAAAAAGGTTTCTTCCTCCAATACCGGCTCGTAGACCACAACTTCCACACCCTTCGCCTTGAGACGTTTCATGATGCCCTGAATGGACGAGGTGCGGAAATTGTCCGAACCGACCTTCATGATCAGCCGATAAATACCCACTCGCCGCGGTTGGCGCTTGAGTATGGATTCGGCGATGAAATCCTTGCGTGTGCTGTTGGAGTCGACAATGGCGCGGATCAGCGTTTGCGGTACATCGCTGTAGTTGGCCAACAGCTGCTTAGTGTCCTTGGGCAGGCAGTAGCCACCATAGCCGAAGGAGGGGTTGTTGTAATGGCTGCCGATGCGCGGGTCGAGGCCGACCCCCTCGATAATCTGCCGCGCATCCAGACCGTGCGTTTCCGCATAGCTGTCAAGCTCGTTGAAATAGGCTACGCGCATTGCCAGATAGGTATTGGAGAACAGCTTGATTGCCTCAGCCTCGGTCGAGTCGGTGAACAGCACCGGCGCATCCTTCTTGATCGCCCCCTGCAGCATCAGCTCGGCGAACAGCTCGGCACGCTGGGAACGCTCGCCGATGACGATGCGCGACGGATACAGGTTGTCGTACAGCGCTCGGCCTTCGCGCAAAAACTCCGGCGAGTAGATGATATTGTCGCAACCGAACTCGCGGCGCATACGCTCGGTGAAGCCTACTGGCACCGTGGACTTGACCACGATAGTTGCCGCTGGATTGATCGCCAGCACATCGCGGATGACCGATTCGACCGAGCTAGTATCAAACCGACTGGTTTCAAAATCGTAGTCCGTTGGTGTGGCAATAATAACGAACTCTGCTCCATGATAGGCTGCCTCACCGTTGAGAGTGGCGTGCAATTCGAGAGTCCTGGTAAGGAGAAAGTCTTCCAGTTCTTTATCAACGATAGGAGCACGGTGCTGGTTAATGGCTTCCACCTTCGCAGGGTCACAGTCCAGCGTGATTACCTGAGAATGCTGTGCCAGCAGAGCTGCATTAGCGAGGCCTACATAGCCCATTCCGACAACGGCAATTTTCATCGTGTCTTGGCCTTAGGCGAAGCCTTGGATGATTTCAGTCGGTTGACCTCAATCATGTCTTGCCACACCCGGCGAGGCTCGAAGTTCGAGGTGTCATTCGGTTTGTACAATCCCATGTCAATTAACCACTGCTTCCGGTTGCGTTTTGAATATTCGGTCCAGGTGGAGAACTCGGCTCGTAGCCTTGCTTATTATGCTGGACCACACCTCTGCTTTGTTCGCGCTCTTCGTCCGCGTGACATGCGTCATCTCAAACAGAGATGCAGTTGGGGTACCAGCGCTTCAAGGCGCTGGCCAACCTCTGTGCCGTTAGCTCGCTGGGCTGCACCCGCGACGGCCTGGCGTATCGCCGCATATCCCCAGGGTTTATGAGTGCGGATCAACAGCGATTGCTGAACGTCGGCCTTAGAGAACTCTTGATACAAGCTGGTATTGGGTGAAGGCAGTTCCTGCAGCCAGTCATCTGGACGCGCGATGGCTATCATGGGAATGTTGCGCTGCTTGCAGAATACAGACAGATATAGGTCAGCCATGCCAGATTCTTGGAAATGTTGGATATCCAGCCCAAGCAGCAGCGATGAGTGAAACGCCACAGTGCCAGTACCCAGGTTGTTCACCAGCGCATCATGCTCAAGTTCTCTCTTGAACATCAATACCTTGCGATACACGGAAAAATACCCCTGCGCCTCTTCCGGGAGCAGCACGCCATGCACGCCTATCACCGCCTCACGGCCATAGTGCTCGATTCGCCGGATCATGCTGGCGACGTAATCAGGCGGATAGAGGATGTCGTCGTCTGCCGTGAAGTAATAGCAATCCCCGGGCTGCGCCGCGAACGCCAGGAACTTGCCATTGTCGCGGAGCCCTGGATAGTCGTGCGACAGGTAAACCTGGACCTGTGGATGACAGTCTCGGACGAAGTCTGGTATTGACTCGTAGCGATCCAGATATATATGCAAGGCATCTACCTGGGGCGCCAGGCTGGCCAACGTCTGGCGCAACAGTTCGGCGCGCTCGGGAATAGAGCACAGGCTGGCGACCACTGGCTGCGTAGGATTGGTTAGGTAGCTCATGTCCGCCATTACCGGTATCAGGTCGCGAATGACCGGATAGCGGAAAAAATCCCGGAAACGCTCTACGCCAAGCTCATGGTGCTGACGAGTAAAGGCCTCTACGTAGTTCGCGTGTGGCGCCGATGGGGGGGGCTCGATCGTGCCATCGACCGCCGGATCGTTGGTGATCATGTCGGCGAAAAGCGAGCCCTCGCGCAAGGTATTGTAGTACAGCGGCAGCTCCAGGTTGCGGACCTCTTTACCTTTGTGAGCTACCCAAGTATTCAGCCGTTGAAAAAACTCCTCATCCGAGGCCTTGCTGGTGCAGTTGAAGAAACCGATGTCATCGAATACGTGACGGCGCACACCCAGAGTAATCAGGCCGAGCTTGCTAACCATGCCGTTAATAGGCAATACCTGTCCCGAAGGGAAAAGCACCCGCGAATACGCGCCGCGCACACAGACTACGTTCGGCTGCATCAAGTGCTGCATGCCCAGGCGGATGCGCTCGGGGTGGCAGAGATCGTGGCCATCCTGGAAGAAAATGAATTCACCGCGAGACAGCTGCAGAGCATAGTTCTTGGCAAAGTAGGTACCAAGGTTACTGTTGAGCCGACGGCAGCGTAGGTTGCCGACCGACTTCTGCAAACGCTGTAGAATCGACCAAGTAGCATCCGTGCTCGCATCGTCTACTACTACCAGCTCCAGATTCGGCCAGTTCTGGCGCAATACCGATATCACCGCTTCCTCGATGGTGTCGGCGACATTGTGTGATGTCATCAGTACCGACACTAATGGAACTTGTGATCGATGCATGGTAGGCAGGGTGTTTGTAGCGCTTGCTACCTGCTTGTACAGATCCTCCAGCATTACCGTACCGCTGGCATCTATACCTGTGACCGGTGATGACGGGCCGCTCGATACAGCTGAAGACATAGGCACGACCGGTAGATCCCGCTCGGTAAACGGCGTTAACCCCAAATTCTTACGGGCCATGTTCAGGCTGAACAAATATAGGTGTGCCAACTCAGGCTGCTCGGCCATTGCGCGTTGATACAGATCGATAGCCAACTGATATTGGCCTGCGCGGATGGCCGTCTTGGCACGGCCGCTCAAGGACGCAATTGGTGCAGCTAATAAGTTTACTGAAGAATTCATAAGCGTTGCTCCGCGCGAAGGTTTCAAGTTTTTGACGCCGCCGTGTATACTGCCGTTGATATTTAGAAGGGCGTCACTTGTTAAGCTTTTGAGCGTTTATAAACAACGTTCTGATCATTTATTTTTCGAATGAACCCTATAACTTCATACTCGTCGGGAGAATATTTTTCCTGCAGGTTAAATGTGCATGAGCTGTTGGGCGAGTACCAAATTGTCTGCAATCGCTCCCCGCGCTTTAGTAGGTAGAATGCAAACTCTATATTTTTTTTATCTATTGGTATCTCTATTTGTGCGCTAATACTCATATCGGAATGATCTAGCAGCAAACTAATAGGTTGCTTTATTTTTGCCTTTGGTGCGGATTTCTTGTTGATTGCAGAATATACTGAGTATAGATTAGCCATAAGGGTTAAAGAGTTGTTAGCTTCTGCGGGTAAATCAACAATTGGGGTCGAGATTTCTTTATTGAAATCTCGAATGTAATCTTCTGGCAAATAAGATCTGAATCCAGTATCTTCAAGTGCCGTGTTAGATACTTTTCTAAATATTTCACCTAGGTCATCTTCTGAAGAGTGCAAGGAGTCTTTAGAAGATAGGAGTCGGCCGTATTCAAATAGTGACAACGCATGAGGAGGGGGGTCTAAACTGATGCCATGAGTTGTGTATGTTTGATTGATGAAAGATTCTTCATCTACGGAAAAAGTGGGATTCAACTCACTTAGACGCTTCCATTCTGAGTCAAAATCTAAACTCGCTAGCGATGGATTAAGGATTGATAGTAAATCCCTGTGAAATTGCCTTTTATCAAAATCTTGAGCAGCGCAGAACCAGTTCAAAAGAATTTGTTCTTTAAACTGTAGTAAGCCAATTTGGAAGCCAGAATTCTGAGCGCACTTAAACCATCGTCTGCCATAATGATGGCGGGATCGCGTGCCCATATAATAAATATCCATGGCGTTTTCGATATTGCTTAGAACTCCGATGTCTTCGAAATATGAGTCAAATTCTTTCGTTATTCGTATTTTTTGATCTTCAGAAAAACTACTAGACAATATTTCATTTTTGATTTCTTGGGTTGACTTAATTGAAGGCTTGGCATAGTCGAAAAGCGCGGAGGATTTTAAAAAATAGTCCCATTCATACGAAACAAACCCCCACAAGTCAACATGATTACGGCTTTCGGTGATGAGCGACGTTGGGATTAACACTGGAGTGTAGGTTCCACCATTAGCTATAAGCCAATTATTGAACGCCTCATTTGCTGTAAGCTTTACTTTTGATAGCTCGCCAGAATACATGTTACGTCTATCGCGAAGATCATAACCACATTCCTTTGCAACAGCTTCGGCGAATTTGTACTCATGGGAGGACTGCTCAGAAAACACTTCAACTTCTGCTTCTGGGTTGAGCGTTCTTGCCAATGTCATTGCAGCAATAATTTCTCGGGAGTCATAACCTCCAGACAAAGAAACGCGCAATTTATATCCTAGAGAGCATAGGGAGCTTATAAAGTTTATTTGCTTATTCGCGTAGTCATGCATCATTCGCGCGTAGTTTGAAATATTTTTAGGAATATGCTCTAAAAAATCATAATACCGAGTCTCTCTTGAGGTGTAGCTTCCCGAGAGGCCGCTGATTACAAGCTCACAATTCTGCGGTAATAAGCGTATCTCCATAGCGAGAGTATTGTTGCTCATGAGTTGAGCGCTAATATGCTTGCCTCGATTATATAAAAAACAATCCATCACAGATTCATTGAAAGTCAGATTTATTTCACGTGATCTCAGAGAGCAAACCAAAAGATAGAAGCTATTGCTCACGGCCCAATAGCTAGATGAGCAATAATAATAAATCGACTCTTGACCAGTTATATCCGTGCGCGCCCGGGTACAATGGTTTCGTTTCGAAACCCAAACATATAGTCCATCCAGTGATGGGGATTCTACATATGAAGCCCGTTCCTTCCAACCGTCGTTCCCAAAATAAATATGACCATCCTCACTCAAGCAATATCCGTATAGGTAGTCACCTTCCAATTTTGAATTATGGCTGTCGATGAACAAAGGATGGGAAACGGTCAACATATACTCCTAAAAACCATTGATTAATTAAAGTTTATGATGCAGCTAATAACTATCTAATTTTGCGCTACGCTATGTCAGTAAAAAGATTTTTAACAGATGTAGCGAATTTTTTAACCCCATAGTTTTCTTCTATGAAATTTCGCCCACGTTGGGACGCTCGCCGGAAGGCTTCTGGCTCAAAACGGTATGAAAGTATACGCTCGGCGATTGCCTCCTGCGTTGGCAAAATAAACTCTTCCGGCCAAATATACTCTGCGCCTAACCAGTGCTGAATCAAACTGACACCACCTCCAGCGAAGCCGTCGGCGACTGCTAGATGAAAACTCTCGAAACCAGGAAACTCGCGCATCGACTCACTCGTAGAAAGCACGAAACCCACATGTGTATTAGCGAGAGCTTTTTTAACGTCACAGTGGCCGTGGAAGGTAACCGCTTCCTCAAGGTTTTGCTCTCTTATTATGCGCCGACATTCTTCAAAGTGGGACATCTCTTGTTTATCCGTCGCTACCCACCGGACTTCTTCCGGCTGCTTTCCAAATATTTCTAGCCGGTAGCGGGAATCTTGCCTTCGTAGCATGGCAAGGATGTTTAATGCCCTATCCAGCCGTTTACGTGCGGGCAGAATGCCAATCATCCCAAGTGTAAATAGACGCTGCTCGTTAAAATCTTGCTGATATTCATCGATGTGCACAAAATTAGGCAACAGTCTGGTTTTAGCGCGCGGAATGTTCGGGTATCTCTCTAATAGCCGTTCGAAGAAGTGGACGGAGACCGCCATCACGGCATCTACATTTTCAATTTTTAGATTCTCTCCAAAGTTTCGAGAAAGCTCAAAGCGATGCATGCGAGTAATCAGTCGTTGTTGCGGTTTTTTATTTTCGGCGTACCACACAGCATTACCTAGTAGCCATTCACACCAGATAAGCTCAGCCCAGCCCAGAAGCTCTCGCCGCTCCTTTTCGTCATGATCAGAGTGATCTGACCACTCGTCAAACCGTACATCGAAATAGACTTCGAGCTCTGGTAAAGCTGACGCTATAAATTTGAGGTCGTAACCCGCGATTAACAGGCGTGGACGACAAAGACGGCTGAATTCATCGAAGTCGCACCTATGTAATGCTGTAATTATCTCTTTGTATCGCTCAGCGTAGTCAAATTCGTCGACCACACTCCATATTTCCGAAATGAACCCTGAGAACTTCCTAAATAAATCTTCATCAATGTCGCCTTTATTTCGCTGAATCAAGATAGATAGGATGTATCTTAAGCTAACTTTGAATCGCACATGATAATAGTTGATGCCGACTTCTGAAAGTGTTTGTGCGAGCGCCGGCCACATAACAAGGTGGTCGCGAAGCTCTTTCGCCCCAAAACTTTGAGTGGTTGAAGCAAGAAGCGAAGGTAGTTTATTGTAAACAATAGCAGGGTGATCGATGTATCCGATCTTGGATGCCCTCACAAGAACGCGGGCTAGGAATAAAGTATCTTCTCCCATGCGGATGTCTTCTTGCCAGCTTATGCTATCTCTTTTCAGTAAATCTGTGCGAATGAGGTTTGTACTGCCCATGCTCTGATTTTTAACAATTTGGGCGATGCGGTCCTCACGGGAAAGTGATTCCGACCAACTTTCCAGTCGATTCATCGTAACTCGCCTACGACCATCGTTAACGAACAAGTACCCCCGTACAATGTCGGCCTGAATTAATGAGGCGTATTCGTGGTGTAGACGCAACGTATCTGGTGAAATTTCATCGTCACAATCGAGAAAAAAAACATATTCACCCTTAGCGAGCTGCAGGCCTCGATTGCGTGGGCGCGAAGGAGAACCACTATTGGCTGACAACTGTTCAGTATGCCAGTTAGACTCTTTTTTGCATTCATTGTGAAGCAGTGCGAGGGTCTCGTCCGTCGAGCAATCGTCAATAAAGAGGATTTCATAATTCTGACGAGGCATATCGATGGCGCGCAAACTGGCCAGGCAACGGCCTATCTTATCGGCGGCATTAAAGCAGGGGATGATGACGGAAACTTTCATTGTGCCTTCAAACATAATAGACCTCGCTCCGCTCTGTAATTGGCTTGAGGTAATGGGCAAAAAGAGAGGTAACGCCTACGAGCGGCTGTCCCACACGAGATGAGGCAACTCGATAGCGTAGTCTAGGATCTGTGGCCGGCGCGATCGCACAGTTTGTCATGTATTGCAGATGCAGACGCGCCTTTTCCAGCCAGCCGAATTGCGGCGGGTTCTTAGGATCGATCAGAGCGAAATACGGTGTCTCGACTGGACGGTATCGTCCTTCAAGCGCATATTTAACAGCATGACTCATAGACGTAACGCCGACGCCGAAACGATTAAAATCCTGATAAAGCTTCGCTATTTCTAAATCCCCTACTTCAGTCTCAATAACAAGAAGCAGTTGTGCACCTGGAAGCTGTACCGAATATTGTTGAAACCAGTTTATGGCGAGCATTGCATCTTCCCGTCCACGGACGATAGATGCGATGGTGACCCTTTCATCCTCCTCTAAATGCGGCATGCCTATAGCGGAAAGAATCTGGCGCCAGCGTTTTGCGTATGTGTGATCACGTAATACCGTAGTAAGTGCCCGTTCGCGTAGATTTTCGATCTCCATATGCGTAAGAAGCTTCAGGCGCTCTGGCTCCCGGTCGGCGAAGATGGCCAGCTCGCCGAACATTTCCGACATTCCGCGAGAATAATTAGATATGACTAGTGTATTGCTCGACATCAACTCAAAGACGCGGCGCGCGAACATCGTTGAAGAATTTGTGACGGTGTTGAAGTTAAGGCCGAAACAGCTTGATTTGTACACGTCTGGCATGCCGTCGTGCGGCTTACTAGGGTTGATGAATGGTACGTAACGCTCTGGCCACTTCCGAATTTCAGCAGGACTACCGTAGTAGCGATCATAAATCTCCATGTTAAATCCTTGTTCCTGCAACAGGTCAAGAATATTCTCCATGGCTTCAGAGCGTTCCTTATGGTTTCCATACCAACTACCAGCGAAAACTATGTTCGAGGAGCGATTGCTGGTCTCGACTGGATTGAACAATCTAGGATTGGTGGCGAAGGGAAGAGCAAAAACGTTCGCGACACCATACTCGTGCTTATAGCCATCTATGCACTCCTCTGCCGAGGTAAAGACAAAATCAAACTCTTTAGCTGTTTTGACGAAGTCGTTCACTCTATCGGTGTAATGAGTTGGGTCTTCTTTATTCCAGAACACACTGGGAATTCCATTTTTTCGGCAATAATCCAGTATTTTTAACAAGCTCCCTCTGTTTTCTTTCTGGAATTTTACACTTGCATAGATTTGCCCCTGCCATGGGCGACGCGTGGAGTCTGGACCTGACCAAGCAGACTCACAGAAAAAAATATCCGGCTGATGTTTTTCAAATAACTCTTCCCAATTATTTGGCTCAATTGGTATTGAAATGAATTCAGAAGAGAAGCTATTTGTTGTGAATTCATCCGCAATAATTGCAACCTTAAATTCTTTTGGGGTTTTTTTATTATGGTCTTTATAGTTTTTTTTCATCTCCTTTGTTTTGTCAAATCTCAAATCATTGATTTTAATTGATGTGTTTTTGTTAGGTTCAAAAAGACGTAATTCGACCTCCAGTGTTACTGATTTACTGGGGGGGATTACCTGAAAGATAGGTTTGGTATTGGTTAAGGTGTCTTCAAGATAGACATAGTTTGCACCAAAAAAATCTGACTGCGGCAGAGGTATTTGATTTCTATCTATTGTATTGCCTTGTTCGTCGATGAATCGAATCAAAGCAACTCCTGATTTTCTCCCCCCATTTGTGAATTTTATATTTGCAAGCGCGCTAATAGTATGATTCGATAAGACAGGTGTTCTTAACCAGATTGGAGGCCTGTTAGGGCTTAACTCGCCATTACAGATTGTAGTGTTTTCTTTTGTGAGGTCGCCCGTTGATCCGTTAAGCCTTTTTTTGCAAATGGATATATTTGCATTAAATAGGTTTTTTCCGATCAATTTCGTTGCATCTTCATACAGCTGAATGGCCAGTAAGAAGTCATTATTTTTAAATGCTGTAGCCGCTCGGCGAACTATTGAGATTTTCATTTCTTAATCTTACCCAAGCAGTCCAACGGCATCGATCAGATAGCTACTAGCACCAATATCTTCTGCTTGTTCAGTGAAGTGGCAGTGCTTGACCAGTACACACACTATATCGGCCGCTGTTAGTGCAGTTTCAAGAGAACTTAGTGTAATGTTAGATTGCTCAAGATTATCTGGTAGCCTTTCTATATTCGGCTCCACGGCCAGTACTGTGCAGCCCAATGTTGTGACTTTAGCTGTGATGGCCACGGCAGGGCTTTCACGCAGGTCGTCGATATCCGGCTTGAATGCCAGACCCAGGCAAGCCACTCTCACATCTGCCATGGTCATGCCCGGCTTGGCTGCCAGGGTGTCGGTAATGGCAGCCTTGATCTGGTTGAGTACCCATTCTGGCTTGAAGTCGTTGACCTCGCGAGCGGTGCGGATGATGCGGGCTTCATCCGGCGCGGTGTCGACGATGAACCATGGATCGACGGCGATGCAGTGTCCGCCAACACCGGCACCCGGTTGCAGGATATTGACCCGGGGGTGGTGGTTGGCTAGGGAGATCAGTTCCCAAACGTTGATGTCGAGCTTCCCACAGATCATTGACAGTTCGTTGGCGAAGGCGATGTTGACGTCGCGGAAGCTGTTTTCCGTTAGTTTGCACATTTCGGCAGTGCGGGCGTTGGTGACGATGCACTCACCCTCGACAAAGGTCTTGTAGAGTGCCACCGCCATTTCACTGGCCTTACGTGTCATGCCGCCGATCACGCGGTCGTTGCTTACCAGCTCGTGTACTACCTTACCCGGCAGTACTCGCTCTGGACAGTGGGCGACCTGTACGTCGGCTTCTTCGCCGGCCTGCTGAGGGAAGCTCAGGTCCGGGCGGGCCTCGGCCAGCCAGGCGGCCATCTGCTCGGTGGCGCCAACAGGAGAGGTGGATTCGAGAATCACTAGGTTGCCCTTGGTCAGCACGGGCGCAATAGCCTTGGCTGCGGACTCGATATAGCTTAGGTCCGGCTTGTGACCATCTTTGAATGGAGTCGGTACCGCTATCAGGAAGGCATCGGCCGGCTCGGGAGCCAGGGTGGCGCGCAGGTAGCCTTCGGTGACGGCTGCGTGTACCAGCATGTCCAGTTCAGGCTCGACGATATGAATCCTCCCGCTGTTGATGGTGTTGACAGCGTGTTCGGAAACATCGACGCCAATGACCTTGATCTTGCGCGAGGCGAACAGGGTGGCAGTAGGCAGGCCGATATAGCCGAGGCCGATCATGGAAATAGTTTGGAAGGATATGTTTTGGCGGGGCATGTCTGTTCCTGACAATTAGTGTCGCATCCCTGGCGCTAACTCACCGCGAGGCATGTCGGTTTAAGTTTTACTGCAGATTTCGTGGTGGGTGTGTCTGGGCTTTATTTGCCCAGCAAGGTGTCGATAATGCGCTGGCAGGCCCGACCATCACCGTAGGGGTTATGGGCAAAACTCATGGTCTTGTAGGCCTCTTGGTCCAGCAGTAGGTGATTCAGTGCACGGACGATATTGGCTGTGTCGCTGCCCACCAGCTTGACCGTGCCGGCCGCGACCGCTTCTGGGCGTTCGGTGGTGTCGCGCATCACCAGAACCGGTTTGCCCAGCGACGGTGCTTCTTCCTGGATACCGCCGGAGTCGGTGAGGATGATGTGCGCGCGGCTCATCATGTGGACAAAGGGCAGGTAGTCGAGAGGTTCAATCAAGTAGATATTGCCGATACCAGAGAGCAAGCGGTTGACCGGCTCGCGCACGTTGGGGTTCAGGTGTACCGGATAGACGATGTCGACTTTCGGATGTTGCTGGGCGACTTCCATCAGTGCCTGGCAAATGCGTTCGAAACCGCCGCCGAAGCTTTCCCTGCGGTGGCCGGTGACCAGAATAAGTTTGCGAGCAGGGTCCAGGAACGCTCCAGGCTCGGCCGCTTTGGCAAATAGCTCCTGATCCACATCCAGCCGCTTCATGACGTCGAGCAATGCATCGATGACGGTATTTCCAGTGACAATGATGCGGTCAGCAGCGATGCCTTCCTTCAGCAGGTTGTCTCGGGAGTTGGTGGTGGGGGCAAAATGCAGCTGTGCCAATGCGCCGGTCAGCTTGCGGTTCCCTTCTTCTGGCCAGGGAGAATAGAGGTTACCGGTACGAAGCCCAGCCTCGACATGAGCAACCGGGATTTGCTGATAGTAAGCAGCCAGGCTAGTAGCAAAAGTGGTTGCGGTATCGCCATGCACCAGAACCATGTCTGGCTTGAAATCGCTGAAGACGTTTTTCATGCCTTGCAGGATTGCCGTGCTGACATCGGTCAGATCCTGGCCGGGCTTCATGATGTTGAGGTCGAACTCCGGCTGGATGTCGAACAGATCGAGTACCTGGTCAAGCATTTCGCGGTGCTGGCCAGTGACACAGACTTTCGCATCGAAGCGCTCGTCTGCGGCGAGGGCTAGTGCGAGTGGGGCCATTTTGATTGCTTCGGGACGGGTGCCGAATACGGTAAGAATTTTCACGCAGTTAGACTCACTTTCCATGTTGAGGGTAAACGGAAATCAGGCACGCGTCCTTTTCCATCTTCTGGGTTGTCATCTGCGCGCTCAGGCCCTGGGCTTCGATGTCTTTCAACCAAAGCTGTGCGATTTCTTTCTCGTCGTCGCGGATGTAGTCGTCGAGCAGTATGTCGATACGGGCGCTTTTGAGCTGCGCGAGTACGGCCGGGACTGCGGGATAGCGTGCATGCTGCCCGGTTGCAGCCGGAGGTCCATCGACCACCATCAACACCTTCAGGTCCGCCGCGGGGAGGCGCTGCGCCAACTCCTTCAGCGCGGTGTGGCAGCTGTAGTAGGAGTAAGTATTGCCATTCGGCGCTTGATAAGGCTGCAGTGGTGCGAGTACAAGCTGCACGGCATCGGCCAGCTCTGAATGCTTTAAGTTGGCAAGAGTCTGCGCGTGATATTGCTCTAAATGCTCAAAGGCGGCCTGCGAGGTGGCGGGTTTGCCATGGCGCTGGCGGCCGATACGGGCCAGAGCCTTGGCGATCAGTACAGTGGAGGTGCCAGAGCCGAATTCGAGGATCAGGTCATAATCGTTGCTATCGATCAGCTCGAGCAGGTACAGCGCAAAATCTGGGCTGATCGGCCAGCCGTGCATCTGGGGCAGGCGCTCTCCGTGGTTGAGAAAACTCTGGATGCCCTGGAAGGCTTCCAGTTGCTGGGTGGCGTTGAGCATTTCCTTCTTGACTGTATTTTCCAGGGATTTGCCCACGCTGATCAGGTCAGCATTCTGCTTCTTGATTTGTTCACTGAGTGCGGTGTTCTGTTTTTGCAGTTGCTCGGCCATGTGTTGCATGGCACTACCCATGACTGGCACGCGCATGCTGCCGGTGCCTTCGTGCTGCAAGGCTTCCGGCGAGGGCAAGCCCAGTTGGGCCAACTCTTCGCGCGTGCGCGCTTGCACCAGCAGGCGTAAATCTCCGCCTGGCGTGGCGATTTTTACCGAGTTCTCGAAATGCTGGAGCGCCTGTTGCTGACGACCGCCGATTGCTGCGGCGCGGCCTAAGGTATTGTGAACACCGGCAATCAGGATCTGGCTGAGCAGCTTTTTGTTGCAGCCCCAATCCTGAGCCAGCCTGGTGAACTGGCGCGCCGCTGACATATTGGCCAGTTGTTGATGGCCTGCTGCCGCAAGTAGAGCCAGCTTGGCGCGGTCGGGATGGTGTTGGAGGGTTTCCCGCTGCAGTTGGGCGAGACTTTGCCAATCGCCGAATTGCCATTGGGTACGGCTGCGCTCCAGCAGATTTTCATCGTAGGGTACCAGTCGCGAGTCTGTATTCTCGCTGCTCTCTACCACTACAGTCGTCTCGGTTTCGCTGTGGTCGTCGCTGGGCCGCGCCTTATGGCGCACCCAGTCGGCAATGGCTTTGAACATAGGAAGTCCCATAGTTAGAGCCCTGGCTCACGAAGTAACAGATCCTTGATCAGTTCGATCTGCGCTTCGGCCTTGATCAGTTCTTCCTGCAGCAGTTGCTGGCGGTGCAGGCTCTCACTGGCTTCGTTTTCGAGCGTCTTGATTTGCAACTGGGCGTTGTCGAAGGTTTTCTTCTGCTCGGCGACGGACTTCTGGACCTGGTCGCGCTCGGCGGTGATCTTGTCTAACTGGGCCTTGCGCTCGCTGGCCAGCTTGGTCTGCTCGTCACGGGCTTTGGTTAGTTCGGTCTTTTCGCTGGCTAATGCATCACGGGCTGTGGCGAGGTTTGACTTCTCTT
>LNAP01003358.1_pt1 | contig 18883 bp, 19 predicted proteins | sample 602601 | NCBI WGS metagenome assembly LNAP01 (sample SAMN02440304, study PRJNA202911) | soil metagenome | biome: Subtropical and temperate rainforests or woodlands; isolation source: soil samples (1 kg each in a 20% v/v slurry with milli Q water) were... ...
AACATCCATCGACCCGGCGAGCTGCAATAGCCTGGCCTGCCAGACCTGGTCGTCGCCGCAAGCGGCCACCGACTGGGCCACACGCGTGCTCGGCGAACAGGAGCAGCGCACCTGCGAGACCTGCACTAAGACCCAAACCGTGCCAGGCGTCGGGTTGACGCCGCTGATCCAGGAGGAGTACGAGACCAAGCTGCAGCGCCTTCAGGAACTGATCACCGGAGCCCGCAACACGACCAACGAGCATCTGCGCGAGGCCGGTAGCATGTCGCTACCGATCACCCGCGGTGTTATCGAAGCGCTGCGCGATGAACCCGATCAGGACATCCTGGCCAGACGTCTGGCCTCGGAGGTCGCGTTGTCCTCCGTACTGGAGAAGGCTCTGCTGCTGCAGCGCACGCTGCTAACCGGCAAGAAAGAACCCAATGTCGCGGCCAACCAGTTGGCCGTCGATGCGGTCAATCATGAAAGCGACACACTCGACCGCGAGATCCTTAACCTCAAAACCGAACTGGAGATCAGGCGCGAGCTGGCGAACAACTCGCCGATGACGATCATTCAACGCCATGGCACGCGCGCGTCGGGCTCGCGTGGTATCTACGAGGGCGACCCGGTGCCAGATCGCCTCGACCAGTTACAGCGCTCCCATCCAGGAGGCACGCCATGAACGCAGGATGGCTGCAGCCGCGCTGGCTGTTCAACAGGCGCGTCGCCAGGACATTGCTGTGGACCCTGCTGCTCGTTGCGCTGGCAATGGCAGCCAACATCGCCGGCCTCTACCTGGTCGGCAGCATTGTCGGCTGGGAACGCTGGCTGGCGGACGCGGCTGGTTACTTCCTGTTGTGGCGGCTCTGTCTCTATTGGACAACTGCCTATGGCTGGGTGTGGCTGCGCCGTCGGCTGCTGACACGCGAGTCTGATGCCTCGGCACGGCACCGGCTGCTACGTACCGAGATCGCCGGCGTCATCGCGATCGTCGCACTGGAGGCCAGCCTGCTGATGCAGGCGGTCTAACGGGAGACCTCGAACATGACGCTTTTCACCACTGACTATCTGGAGTATTACCTGACCCTCGTGGGCTGGATCGTCCACAACGGCATCTGGGCGGTGCTGGTTTCCAGCGGCGTGTTCGCCATTCCCTTTATAGCCATTATTATCCAGGAATGGCTCAAAGCACGTACTGAAGGGGCCGACGAAGGCAACAAGGGCGTACTGTCCTCGATGCGCATCGAGAACCGCATCTGGGTGGCCATCGTCGTGCTGATGTTCGCTGGCATCCCGTTTATCGATATTAACCTCGGCACGATCAAGTACGACCAGGCGCGATCGGCACAGTGCCAGGTTAATGTTCCGCAACCTACTGATACCGGCTGGTCGCAGTCATTCAGCACGCTCAACAACCAGAGCGCCAAGGTGCCGGTGTGGTGGGCCTTCATGCATGCACTCTCGCGTGCGGTGACGGGGGCCTCGGTGGCAGCGATCCCGTGCGGAACAGATCTGCGGCAAATGAGGATGGAGATCAACGCCACGCGCATTAACGACCCTGTCCTTGCGCAGGACGTGGCGGACTTCACCCACGACTGCTATGGACCCGCCAGGGCGAAATTGTTCATGAACCGCCCCCCACTCGACGACGCGCAGATGCATGACGTGACCTGGATCGGCTCGACCTACTTCGTCAACACTGGCGGCTACTATGACACCTACCACTCACGCACGCCGCGCGATGCCTGGCCCTATGACGCTGACCGCGACGCGGGCCTTGCGCAGGTGTCCGACGGGGGCGGCTACCCGACCTGCCAGCAATGGTGGAGCGACAATGGCAATGGTCTGCGGGCCCGTCTGCTGGGCCAGGTCGATCCCAGCTTGCTTACTCGCCTGGCCGGCTGGGCAGGCTTTCTGAGCCGCAGTGAGGTCGACGACTCGGTCATCCGCGCAATCGCCTCCCCGCGCCAACAGAAGCTCAACCAGGGAACGGTTTACACCGATTATGGTGGCCAGATCGACAAGACCCTGCCGAACATCGTTACCCGCGCCGCGGGCGACGTGGGACTTGCGGTGGGAGCCATTCCTGCATTTCCGGCGATGGACGTGGTGCGTCAAGCGCTGCCGATGGTACTCGCGCTGCTGAAGATGGCCCTGGTGATTTGCATCCCGCTGGTGCTGTTGATGGGTACCTACGAGCTGAAGACCGTGGTCACCGTCAGCGTGGTCCAGTTTGCGCTGTTCTTCGTCGACTTCTGGTTCCAGCTCGCTCGCTGGATCGACAGCACCATCCTCGACGCGCTTTACGGCTCGGGCTGGGGTTGGAACCGGCCCGTCACTAATTTCGATCCGGTGATGGGGTTGAACAATGCCTTTGGCGACCTTCTGCTCAACTTCGTCATGGGGACGATGTTCATTGTGTTGCCCGGATTCTGGGTAGGAGCATTAAGCTGGGCTGGTGTACGCGCTGGAAATCTTGTCCAGATGATGACGATGGGAACGGATGGGGCAAAAACCGCTGGCTCTAAGGGACCGGGGACGATTTCGAGCCCCCTGAAATAAAGAGCGAGTCCGGCGTATCAATCGTCCTCGTTAGGATCGCCAATATCGATGCGAACGTCGCCACGATACAAACCGAATCCGCTAGCACCTGTGCGCCACTCGGTCTCGTGCTCAACATCCCAATCGATATTGCGGGCTACCCCAGCCGCGGCCACGCCGAACACCAGCAGTAGAGCCAGCCAGAAAGCGGTATAGAGCAGCACAGCCAGTACCGCGAGCTTGACGCCCCAGATCAATACAGCCGCTGCTGGCGTAGGCACGCCTTGCGCAATCAGCCAGCCCGATACGCGCCGCTCTCTGCGCACATAAGCACGCCATCTGCGGCCGAGCCAGCGGCCAAAGCGTTCTGCATTGCTGATGCGAGTTCTCGTACTCATCGTCATCACCTGCTACGCGCGTTGAACAATTACTCCAGTTTGCTCCAGTCCCGCCGGCTGGCAATTACCAATGCGTCCCAGTCGTCTGGCGGATTTCCACGACCCAGCATCTTCTCAAACACCGCATACGGATCGGACTTGCTTCCCGAGGAGCGCAACGTTTGCTCATCGTTGACCCAAGCATAGACAATCACTTTGGCCCTCGAGTCGTAACGGAAGAACAGCCGAAATCGTCTCCCGATCTTGGCCCGTCGCCAGTGGCGGTATTCCGGCCCCAGTGTATTGCCTTGACGGTACTCATCGCGCGCCGGCTCACCGGGAACGACTTCAAGCATCAGTTGGCTCAGGGCTCGGAACAGCTTGACGTTGGCATTGGATGCAAATCCTATCGGGTCATTCTGCTCCGCGCGCTGCGCGGCGGCATACAGCTTCTGCATCTGCTCGATCACACAATCGTGGAAGAGTAGCGTCCATCCATGCCGCTGCATCAGAGCGCCACTTCGCCGTCAATCTCGTTGGCCAGATTCACGTCAAGCCCAGCCTGCATCAGCATGGCGTGAGCCAGTTCGTCCGGTAACCCGCGAACATGTCGGCCAGCCTCGATATCGCGGGCCAGCAGACTCAAAAACGCGCCGATGGCCGGATCTTCGTGCTCGGCATTCGCGCGGGTGACGACAATCTGCCCATCCTCGCCCAGGTCGAACGCTACCTTGCCGCCGGTATCGACGCCCAACGCCTGACGGATCGGCTCTGGCCCTTCGATGTGAGCGTGGCTAATTCATGAATGGCTGGCATGGCGTAGCGTGCTCCTTGGATGACAGTTTTTCCAATGGTAAGGAATATTCCTTTCCCCGTCAAGACAGATTGGCGAGACCTTCAGACGCCGGCAGGCGGATCGCGCTTACCTCAAAAAAAGGGCTGACCCCGTGGCGGATAGTTTGTAGAGCGACTCCCCGAGCCGAGCTACATGTAAAGGCTTCGATAAAGGACAACGGGCTGGGAAGGGTCAATGGAATGGGGGCAAGGGGAAAGGCTCTACCCGGAAAAGGAAAAGGCTCTCCCGTCCACCGCAACTTCAGGTGACATCATGTTCGCGCTGTTCCAACGAAAACGCTCGGCGTCGGCACCGATGGCGCCCACGGAAGCGGCTGTAAAAGGTAAGGGGCTGACGCGGCCGGAGTCGGCCGCATCCTTGCTGGCGACGCCCCGCCGGCAGAAGCTGCTGGAACACATCTGGCAACGTACTTCGCTCTCACGCAAGCAGTTCAGGTGCCTGTATCTCGCACCACTGGAACGCTACGCCGAGTTGGTCCAACAATTCCCCGCGTCGGAAAGCCATCACCATGCCTATCCAGGCGGCATGCTCGACCACGGGCTGGAAATCGTCGCTTATGCACTGAAGCTGCGGCAGTCACATTTACTTCCTGCCGGGACGACGCCCGAGGACCAAGTGGCACAAGCCGAAGCCTGGACAGCCGCCATTGCCTACGCAGCGCTCCTGCACGATATTGGCAAGATCGCCGTCGACCTTCATGTGGAATATGCCGACGGCAACACCTGGCACCCCTGGCACGGACCATTGTTGCATCCGTACCGCTTCCGCTATCGCAAGGAGCGTGAGTACCGGCTGCACAGTGCCGCAACCGGACTACTCTACAACCGCCTGCTTGATGGTCACATCCTGGACTGGCTCAGCGACTACCCCGCGCTGTGGTCGTCGTTACTGTATGTGCTGGCAGGCCAATATGAACATGCCGGCGTGCTCGGTGAGCTCGTAACCCAGGCCGACCGTGCCTCTGTCGCTCAGGAGTTGGGTGGCGATCCAGCCAGGGCGATGGCCGCGCCGAAACACGCACTGCAACGCAAACTGCTGGAGGGACTGCGCTTCCTGCTTAAGGAGGAGCTGAGGTTGAACCAGCCCCAAGCATCAGATGGCTGGCTGACACAGGACGCCTTATGGCTCGTCAGCAAGACCGTCTCAGACAAGCTGCGCGCGCACCTGCTTTCGCAAGGCATCGAAGGCATCCCATCGAGTAACACCGCAGTATTCAACGTTCTGCAAGATCACGGCATGCTTCAGCCAACAGCCAATGACAAGGCCATCTGGAACGCAGTCATCACGAGTGAGGGTGGTTGGTCGCACACGTTCACCTTGCTGCGGCTGGCCCCCGCCCTGATCTGGGAAAGCGCAGAGCGCCCACCTCCATTCAGTGGCACTGTAGAGGTGGTACAGGAAGAAGCTGTTTCAGGAACGTCCGGCCGCAGCACATCGCCCAGTGACGAAGCCGCGGCGATGACGGTGACCGGAACGCCTACATTCGCATCGCCCACACCGGCCGCAACCGCGGCCCCTGCGGATAGACTGGATGATCTACTGGAGTTGTTCGCCACACCGAATACCGCGCCAATTCTGTCGCCACCACCGGACGCCCTCCCTGAACAAGAGCCAACTCAACAAAAAACTGATGCGCCTGCTACGTCACCGGCACCTGCCTCACAGGAACGAGGCTCACGACCACCGCCGTCCGGCGAGCATTTCATGGTCTGGCTGCACCAGCACATTGATACCCGCAAACTGATCATCAATGACGCGAAGGCCCTGGTGCATACCGTAGCCGATACCGTCTACCTAGTGAGTCCAGGGCTGTTTCAACGTTACGCACAGGAACACCCACAGTCAGCCGTCTTCGCAAAAGAAGATAAGGTGGCAGACTGGCAGTGGGTACAAAAGCGCTTTGAGAAGCTGGACTTGCACCGAAAGCAGGATAACGGCCTGAACATCTGGACCTGTGAAGTCGCTGGCCCGCGTAAAACACGCAGGCTGTATGGTTACCTTCTGAATGACCCTCTTCGGCTGTTCAATGACACTCCTATGAACAACCCCTACCTCACGGTATTGCCAACGACAAAACACGAAAGATCAACATAAGGGAATGATATGAATGACTGACTCTCGCGAAGGCCTATCCATTTTGCGGTGATACGCATACGCTCAAGTGACCGGACACTTTGACTCAAGGCTTGCGAAGACATAGCGAGGGATTCCTCCGAATTCCGAGAACCAGATCAAGGCCGTCATCAGGCAAGACTCCAAGCGCCTGACAGTACCAAGCTTACTCGACAACATCGAGCCGTTGTTCGCCGGTTTCGACCGGTCGCTGTAGGGGTGGCAGCGGCTATGTCTGCGTTAGGGAAACTCCGATCAACTTCCAGTGACCGGGCCGCCAGTCGAAATGACAGCCACTTCTGCTTTTATCAGCGAAAAAATGGCCGCAAGTACCAAGTAACCAGGCTTTTCAGCCGATTTACCTTGCTACAGGCGCACCTCACCCATACCCATCAGCTGCTTTCGAGCCATCCACAGGTTCGACAGTGCGAAGAGCGTGATCAGTTGGGCGGTATTCTTCATCAGTCCACGAAAGCGCACTTTCACATAGTCGAACTGGCGCTTGATCACTCGGAACGGGTGCTCAACCTTGGCGCGTGTCTGGGCTTTGCAATACTCGATTTTGCGCTTGGCCTTGTAGAGCAGGCTGCGTTTATTCAGCCGAGAATAGGTGCTACGCCGCGCCGCAATCTGCCAGATTACCTCACGATTTTCGTGCTCTTCACGCTTCTCAACACCGGTGTGTTGGCGCCGACGCTGAATTGACCCAGTTACCGAGATGCCACTGACCCAGTCTGATTTCTCGCGAACCATTACCTGTGCTGGATTTCTGCCGATTGGAGTTGGGTCAGTCTTGCGTCGGCACGTAGGTCAATTCGGCGTCGGCGTCAACATGCTGAGTGCGGCTGCCGGACAAGGCAGTCAGTCAGGCGAGCCGCGGATTCGATTCGTGCAGTTAGGCTCGCTAACCGGCAATGACATCAGTCTACCCGGCTCGCTGCTGCGCAGCTCTGGCCTGGAGCTGATGGGCAACGGCCTGGGTAGCGTTTCCAACACCGGTCTGGTCCAGGCGGTAGGCGACGTTTTACGTGCAATCAGCACGGCAGGGCTTTCGATTGCCGCTGAAGCGGTGGCATTGCAGGACGTGGAAAGTGCCTGGCTGAATGAAAGTTCATCGCGACTGGTTTTCACGCTGTAACGACAACACTTTCTGATTCGGCCGATCGCTGGCGTCGGGAGTCAGACGTTGAGTATTCGGAGATCAAGACAATTGGTCCCCAACCTGTCACACCACAAACGCACGCCTTCAAGGCGTGCTACAGGAGAGACACATCATGGCCCATTTTCGCAACAGCGCGCTGGCGAGCGCTGTGCTCATCGCCATAGCGGCTATGCCACACATGGCGCAGGCGCAGGGCCAACCATCCGATCAACTTACGCCAAGCACCATGAAGCCCATCGGCACGATTGACGAACGTTATCAATCGTACAACGTCGAAATGCTCGAGGTCACCGGCAGCAAATTCTGGAAGTCGTACGAAGCCATTAGAAAGGCCGCCGTCTCCGGGGGTTCAAAGGGTGAAGCCCAAAGCGGCGATGCACCGGTTGGAATGGACCCCGGCCTTTACCAGTATCGCCTCCCACTCGACCTTGCCAACAAGCGGTTGCGCGCCATGGCACAGGCGCTTGCTCCAGCATACATGCGGATTAGCGGCACTTGGGCGAACACCACCTATTTCGCCAACACGGACTCATCGCCGAAGGAACCGCCCCAGGGCTATGGTGGTGTGCTTACGCACCAGCAGTGGCTAGCGGGGATCGACTTCTCGCGTGCTGTCAACGCGCCTATTGTGACGTCAATGCCGACCAGCGAAGGCACCCGTGGGCCGGATGGCCTCTGGCAGCCCGATCAAGCCCGCCGCTGGCTCGCTTTCACCAAGGCACATGGCGGAACCGTTGCGGCGGTCGAATACATGAATGAGCCTACGCTGGCGGCCATGGGCGGCGCCCCCAAAGGTTACGACGCGACAGCGTTCGGCCGTGACTACAGGGTATTCAACGCGTGCATGCGCAAGGAATTTCCGGACACCAAGCTCCTCGCTCCGGGTTCGGTCGGCGAATCGTATGCCGATTGGGCCGTCGCGGTGGGCGGATACGGCGACCAGGCAACGCTGCCAGCCGCTGACCTGGCAGCCTCGACTACAGACGCCGATGAGTTTTCCTACCACCATTACGGGGGGGGATCGCAGCGCTGTGAGGATCAAGGCTTCCAGACGACTCCCGACCAGGCACTCTCCGAGGACTGGCTGGGCCGCACCGACCAGACGCTCGCTTACTACCGCGATGTGCGCGACAAGAACATGCCCGGCAAGCCGTTCTGGAACACAGAGACGGCGGATACGGCCTGCGGCGGCAACCCGTGGGCCGGCACGTTCCTGGACACCTTCCGCTACCTGGACCAGCTCGGTCGACTCGCCCGTCAGGAAGTGAATGTCATCTTCCATAACACGCTGGTCGCTAGCGATTACGGACTCCTGGACGAAAACACCTTCGAGCCCAAGCCCAACTTTTGGGGTGCGCTGCTCTGGCGCCGCCTGATGGGGACGACGGTGCTGGATACAGGATTTGCTAACCGAGCGGGCATACACGTTTATGCGCATTGTCTGCGCGATGTGCCCGGCGGTGTAGCGATGCTCGTCCTGAATACTGATCGCCAAAAGACCCGCTCGCTTAACCTCCCTGTTGCATCAAACCGCTACACCCTGGCGGCTGCGAGCCCAACCGACAAGACCGTCTCGCTGAGTCGTACGCCACTGCAACTGGGCGCAAACGACGCCCTTCCAGCAATGGAAGGCGTAGCAACTACTCGCGGGGAACTCACCCTCCAGCCTGCCAGCATTACGTTTCTTAGCGTCCCCACTACGGTAATCCCCCCTGAAAAAAGTGCTCATCAGAAGTAGAATTTTCTCCTGACCGGATCAAGGAAATTTTGCGTGAGGACATCGCGTTTTTCAGACAGTCAAATCATGGCCATCCTCAAGCAAGCAGAGGCTGGAACCCCAGCCCCAGAGCTGTGCCGCGAGCATGGCATCAGTTCGACTACGTTCTACAACGTGGCGCACCAAGTTCGGCGGTATGGACGCATCGTTGCTGTCTCGGCTGCGCGAGTTGGAGGACGAGAATCGGCGACTTAAGAAAATGTACGCCGATGAGCGCCTTAAAGCCGAAACTATCCAGGAAGCCATGGCAAAAAAGTGGTGAAGCCATCTCGGCGACGAGAGATGGCGCAGGAAGCGATTCGCTCAGGTCGGTGCAGCATCAAGTTAGCGTGCCTGGCTTTCAGGATTAGCCCCACGTGCTATCGCTATCCGCCGTGCTTGGCGCCTGAAAACGCCGAGATTGCCGATAAACTGATCCAACTCACGTACAGCCAGCGTAACTGGGGATTTGGCTTGTGCTTTCTGTACCTGCGCAACGTGAAGGGCTATCGCTGGAACCGCAAGCGCGTGTACCGGATTTACCGCGAGCTGGAACTGAATCTGCGTATCAAACCGCGCAAACGTATCGTGCGCGAAAAACCTGAGCCGCTGGCCGTTCCCGAGGCGACTAATCAGTGCTGGTCGATGGACTTCATGCACGATCAATTAGCGGACGGGCGCAGCTTTCGGGTTTTCAATCTGATTGACGACTTCAACCGGGAAGCCCTGAGCATGGAAATTGATTTTTCACTTCCGGCTGAGCGTGTGATGCGGGCGCTGGATCAGGTCATCGAATGGCGCGGTAAACCGCAGACAATCCGCAGTGATAATGGCCCCGAATTTATCAGCGCCAAACTCACTGATTGGGCCGAGAAACAGGGTATTCGTTTGGAATATATTCAACCGGGTAACCCGCAGCAAAAGGCTTACGTCGAGCGCTATAACCGCACGGTACGTTACGACTGGCTTGGCCATTACTTGTTTGAATCGATAGCTGAAGTCCAGGACTACGGGACAAACTGGATCTGGACATACAATCACGAGCGCCCGAATATCAGCCCTTGATCGATTTACTCAGTACGACATTGGCAATGCCGGTGGAAATAGCTCCCTCCTTTTCTTACGAAAGCGTTGTTGATGCGATTGTCCGGTGGCGTTGACATCGCCTGACTGGGGCCCGCTTCCTACGTCCTAGCGTACCAGCGAAACCCGCGCATCGAGTCATTCGCAAGCCTGACGATCAGTCACGGTTACTTCACTCCGGCAGGCCATCATTACCAGGCACTACTGCTGGCGCGCAGCGACGTCGCGACAGACATCGAAGCGCTGCGCCATAAAGCGTCGCGTTGATCGATCCGGCCAGTAAATCGGGAAGCGTGGTGCCTAACGCCGAATTTTCGGCGTAGGTGAGCCAGCCACTTTCGCATTTCTTCGGCTCCGTCGTCTATTCCGGGTCGCACGACAAGTCACTGGATGCATTGCTGGATCGAAAAGTAGAGGCAACCTTTGTGGCGAGCGTGCGTGCCGACGCCTACTTGAACAGCGGAAAAATCAATCGCGACACATTGAAAGTGCTATGGCGTTCGAAACCTATCTATTACGACCCCTTCGTGTTCAGCGGCACTCTCTACACCGTCCTGAAGCAGCGAGTCCGCAATGCGATGTTGAATAATCAGGAAAAGCTGGCCGGCTTCCTGGACTCTCAACACGCATCAGGTATCGCTCCAGTCAGCTATGCCGAATATGCCCCATTGTTGCGAATGACGCAGTCTGCTCCCAATGGGCATTGATCCATGGACTCAGCCACCCGCCATGACATGGACTGGATGTAAATAGGTAGCAGACTAACGTTTACTGTACCGTTCGTTCATCGGCCTGTTAGGTTCAGGGTTCTGCAAAAGACAAGAGTGAATACAAGATGAACGAGCAATCAAAACGGCCGCTCTATATTCCTTATTCCGGCCCGTCGCTTCTGGAAATGCCTCTACTGAACAAAGGCAGCGCCTTCACCTTGCAGGAACGGATTGACTTCAACTTGCTCGGCCTGTTGCCCCAGGCCACTGAAACCATCGAGGAGCAGGCGAGCCGGGTTTTCCGGCAGTATGAGCTGTGCTCCAGTGATATCGATCGGCATGTCTTTCTGCGTGGTGTGCAGGACAATAATGAGACCCTGTTTTTCCGCCTGCTCGAGGATCATCTGGAAAAGATGCTCCCCATTATCTACACCCCGACCGTCGGCCAGGCCTGTCAGGAATTTTCCAGTATCTATCGTACTCATCGCGGCCTGTTCATCGCCTATCCCGACCTCCACCGTATTGACGATATCTTGCACAGTGCCACCAAAGGCAACGTCAAAGTCATCGTCGTCACGGATAGCGAGCGAATTCTCGGGCTAGGCGATCAGGGCATCGGCGGCATGGGTATCCCGATCGGTAAATTATCGCTGTACACCGCTTGTGGCGGCATCAGCCCCGCCTACACGTTACCGGTTGTACTGGACGTCGGCACCAACAACCCTGACCTGCTGAACGACCCGATGTATATGGGCTGGCGCCATGAACGCGTCACCGGCGAAGCGTACAGCGAGTTTGTCGAATGCTTTATCCAGGCGATCAAACGTCGCTGGCCTGAGGTGCTTCTGCAGTTCGAGGATTTTGCCCAGACCAACGCCACCCCGCTGCTGGAGCGCTACAAGGATCAAATCTGCTGCTTCAACGATGATATCCAGGGCACCGCTGCCGTAGCGGTAGGCACCTTGATCGCCGCCTGCAAGGCCAAAGGCGAACGTCTGTCCGATCAGGTCGTCACCTTCGTCGGAGCAGGTTCGGCCGGCTGTGGTATTGCCGAGCAGATCGTCGCGGCGATGCTGACCGAAGGGTTGGGCGATAGCGAGGCGCGTCAGCGCATCTTCATGATCGACCGCTGGGGCCTGCTGACCGATGATATGGCCAACCTGCTGCCGTTCCAGCAAAAACTGGCGCAAAAGCGCAGCAGCATGCCGGAATGGGCTGCTGGCGAAGGCGACTTGACCCTTCTGGATGTCGTCAGCCACGCCAGGACCAGCGTCCTGATTGGCGTTTCGGCACAGCGCGGACTGTTCACCGAGCAAGTCATCCGGGCCCTGCATGCAGGCTGCTCCACGCCGATAGTCATGCCGCTGTCCAACCCGACCTCCAAGATCGAGGCTACACCCCAGGAAATTCTCACCTGGACCAATGGCCAGGCGCTGGTCGCCACCGGCAGCCCTTTTCCTCCGGTCAGCCTGGGCAATAGAAAGATTCACATCGCCCAATGCAATAATTCCTACATCTTCCCCGGTATCGGTTTGGGCGTTTTGGCGGTCAGAGCCAGCAGGATCACCGATGGCATGATCATGGCTGCCTCCAGAGCCTTGGCCGATTGTTCGCCCCTGTTGACCGGAGAGAGTGATGCGGTATTGCCCTCTTTGAACGAGATACAGACAGTGAGCAAGAAAATCGCCTTCGCCGTCGCCAAACAGGCTCAGGAGGAAGGCAAGGCTTTACAGATCAGTGATGAACGCCTGCACTCGGCAATCGAAAGCAATTTCTGGCAAGCGCGTTATCGAGATTATCGTCGAGCCTCGATCTGATGCGATAGCGACCCGTGGGAGCATGACGCACAGACTCCCACACTCACAGGTCACTTCAGCAGACCCGCGCCCCCCCTGATGCACTGTTACCAAATAGGGAAAATTCATTCTCCACTTAGTTAGCTAGCTATCTTTTTTTGATTGTTAGACTTTCTCTCAATCTGGCTCATCCGCCTGGTGCTTGACGTCCTGATCGGCTGCAAGCCACATCTCCTGTTATAGCACTGTAATCCGGTGCCGGTGCCTGAGTCGAAACATCATACGGATGAGTTGAACCCGCGTGATTGATTGACCCGATGAGGCAGTAATGGAACCTGGAAGCTATCAATTGACCATGAGTGTTCTCATGACCCCCGACAAAGCCAACTTTTCCGGCAACGTTCATGGAGGGGCCTTGCTCAAGATGCTGGATGAGGTGGCCTTCGCTTGCGCCAAGCGGTATGCCGGCAATTATGTGGTGACCCTGTCGGTCGACCAAGTGATTTTCAAAGAGCCGATTCGCATCGGCGAGCTGGTGACCTTCCTGGCGTCGGTGAACTACACCGGTCGTTCTTCGCTGGAAATCGGCGTGAAAGTCATGACTGAAAACATTCATGAGCGCAGCGTGCGCCACACCAACAGCTGTTACTTCACCATGGTCGCTGTCGATCAAGACCACCGTCCCGTGAGCGTACGCGCTCTGCTACCCGAGACCGCCACCGAACACCGCCGCTACGCCCAGGCCCAGCAGCGCCGCCTGCAACGCCAGGAGCTACAGACACGCTACGCCTCACTGAAAATCGCCCAGTTTTGAACGGACCCGTGTCCACGTGAAGACGGCCGCCGGACGATGGCTGTCGATGCGATACCACAAGGAACAACATGCATGAAACTGTCATTGTTGAATCGTTATTCATGTTTCGCCTTTTGCTTGATCTTTACCCTTGTCGGACTTTGCCTGTTCGAGCGCATCGAGTGGCTCTGGCCCCTCACCCTGGTCACCGCGATCCTGACGTTGATCGGTCTGAACGACCTGCGTCAGAGCCAACACTCGATCCGTCGCAACTATCCTGTCATTGGCCATATGCGTTATTTGATCGAGACAATCCGCCCGGAGATTCGCCAGTACCTGCTTGAAGGTGATGACGAGGAACTGCCCTTCTCCCGTACACAACGCTCGTTGGTCTATGCCCGCGCCAAGAATCAGAGCGCGGAAAAAGCATTTGGTACCCTGAAGGACGTCTACAAACCCGGCTTTGAATTCATTGTTCACTCGATGTTGCCCACTGAACATCTCGACCCCAAGCTATTCCGAATCAGCGTCGGCGGCCCGCAATGCCGTCAGCCCTACAGCGCTTCGATCTTCAACATCTCCGCCATGAGTTTCGGCGCACTGAGCGCCAATGCCATCCGAGCCCTGAACAAGGGCGCCAAACTGGGCGGCTTTGCCCATGACACCGGTGAAGGCAGCATCAGCCCCTATCACCGTGAACATGCCGGCGACCTGATCTGGGAACTGGGCAGTGGCTATTTCGGCTGTCGTGATGAGGACGGCCGATTCGACGCCGAGCGCTTTTGCGCGCAAGCTTGCAACCCTCAGGTGCGGATGATTGAGCTCAAGCTCAGCCAGGGTGCAAAGCCGGGGCATGGCGGTATTCTGCCCAAGCATAAGGTGACTGCGGAAATCGCCGCGACCCGGGGCGTGAGCATGGGTCAAGATTGCGTGTCACCCGCCCGCCATAGCGCCTTTTCTACACCGATTGAACTGCTGCAATTCATTCACCGGCTACGCGAACTGTCCAATGGCAAACCGGTAGGCTTCAAGCTGTGCATCGGCCAGCCCTGGGAGTTCATGAGCATTGCCAAAGCGATGCTCAAGACCGGAATTGTGCCTGACTTCATCGTCGTAGACGGCGCCGAAGGCGGCACTGGCGCAGCTCCGAAGGAGTTCAGCGACAACATTGGCATGCCTCTGCGTGAAGGGTTGTTGTTTGTCCATAACACCCTGGTTGGCCTGAACCTTCGAGACGACATCCGCTTGGGTGCCAGCGGCAAGATTGTCAGTGCCTTTGATATCGCCAGTGTGCTGGCTATTGGTGCCGACTGGGTCAACTCGGCGCGCGGCTTCATGTTTGCGGTCGGTTGTATTCAGTCACAATCATGCCACACCAACAAATGCCCGACCGGCGTTGCCACTCAGGATCCTTTGCGCCAGCGCGCGCTGGTGGTCGAGGACAAAGCCACACGGGTCTACAACTTTCATCGCAATACCCTGCTGACATTGGCCGAAATGCTGGCCTCGGCAGGCATTGAACATCCCTCGCAATTAACCGCCGAACATCTGGTACGCCGCATCAGTGACACCCAGATCCGTTTATTTTCCCAGACGCACACCTTCCTCAAACCCGGAGAATTGCTCGATAACCGCTGCACCAGCGAATTCTATTCGCGCATGTGGAACCGCGCCCAAGCCGAAAAATTCAAGCGCAATGACTCAAGCCATGAGGCCTTTGCCGACGAGACCTTAGCCGAGGCTCGAGAATCCGCTATCGCATGAGCATTACAGTCCATATTGCGAAGCCAGATAAAAAGGATGTTCACGGATGCGCTACAAACTATCGATGGTCTCGACCCTGTTGCTCATTCTGACTGGCTGTGTGACGCAGGTCACTGACGCCGGTTCGCATGTCGAATTGATCACGCCGGCTCATGCCGAGGGTTGCGAGATGATCAAGCTTTTCCCGGTTCAGGGTGTCTCTCATGAAGATGCGGTCCACAAGGCTATCAACCACGTAGCCGAGATCGGTGGCGATAGCGCTGGAATTTCCAGCGCCAGGCAGGTCGCCGGGGGCAGCGAGATAATCGCTGTGGCGCTGAAATGTAATGAATAGCGTGGTCTGTCAGAGAGGACTTGTGCAAACGGCGGATGCTGCGCCGGCCTCTTCACGCCCTGTGGCCCTCCGTCAACGCGACGTAGCTTCCATCGGCTCGGCAAAGTAATAGCCCAGGGCTTGCCCTGCGTCCATTTCGCGCAGCAGGACCAGCATCGCTTCATCCTCGACGCCTTCGGCCAACACGCGGAGGTCCAGCGATTCGGCCATCCGCACAATCGCCCGGACGATCGCTGGTTCAGCTACCAGCGCACCTTCGGTCAACTCCAGGCAGATCCGCGACGGTGAGATACTGTGCCGCGCCAACAGCGCAAGGACATCACTCGCCAGCGTGTCACTGGTCCAGCGATCGCCGACCTGCTATGCCCGCCTGCTGGACAGACATATGGCACCAAGCGCCAGCCTTGTGAAACCAACTACTACGAAACCTATGACCGCGATAACGTGACACTCGTCGATATCAAGGCAGCCCCTATCGACGCAATCACAGCGCCAGGAATCACCACCACCAACGAACAGTACGATTTCGATTGCCTTGTTTACGCCACCGGATTCGATGCCTTTACCGGCGCCCTGTTCAAGATGGATATCCGCAGCCGAAATGGCCAGGCCTTGTAGGATTGCTGGTCTGCCGGCCCACGCACATTGGTTGGCCTCTCGGCCCATGGTTTCCCGAACATGTTCACCATCACCGGACCGCAGAGCCCTTCGGTGCTGTTCAACATGCCGCTGGGTATCGAGATGCATTGCGAATGGATTGCCGAGTGTGTCGACTACATGAACTTGAACGGTTTCGGCAGTATCGAAGCCAATCTTCAGGACGAAGATAAATGAATTGCCCACGTCAAGGAGGTCGCCAACGCGACGCTTCTGCCACACGCGACCTCCTGGTATTCAGGGGTAACATCCCCGGCAAACCGCAAGTGCTCATGGTTTATCTGGGCGGCGGCAAACATTACAAACAGGTGATTACCAATATTGCCAACTCGGGTTACAAAGGCTTTACCCTTGAGAAAACCGTAAATGCTGGTTTAGCTACAACATTCCTTGCCGACATGGCTGTTTGAAGAACGTCTGAACGAGCGAAAAACGGCGAGAGGGTCGAGTGACTTTCCCGCCTTCACGTGCAGTGGATTTATCTGATTTTCTGAATCAGGACTTCGCCGGCACCTGCCTCAACCAAACACCACCCAGTTCCTTGAACAGCGCCACCTTGCTGCTCATCTGGTTGAGCCGTTCAGTCAGCAAGCCCTGGTGCGCGGTGAACAATTCCCGCTAAGCGTCCAGCACCACGAGGTAATTGTCGACACCTTTATCGTAGCTCTGCCGAGTCAGCGCGAAGTACTCCTGGGACGTGATCCTGTACTTTGAGTTTGCCTATACTGCTGCGCTGACCAACGGCACAACTCACGCCGAACATACGCGAGTAAGGGACGAACTCGAAGGGCTATGCATTGGCCGACACCAGGTTGATTATTTATCGGGCAACGGTGCGGATGCGCCTGATGTCGTCGAATAAAACCTAGTGTGGAAATTAGACGGACGAGCCCGTCAGTTGCGGGCTCGTCAGTTCTCGCGGTTTAGTTTTTGACTAAATTGCTATTCAGGGCTGACGGCTCCCAGCCCCCCCCCAAGGCTTTATACAACTGCACCTGGCTATCCAGTTGCAGCAGTCGATCACTGAGCAGTTTTTGCCGGGAAGACAACAGCTGGCGTTGTGCATCCAACAGTGTCAGATAGTTATCCACCCCTTCGTCATAGCGCTGCTGCGCCATGTCGAAGTATTCCTGACTGGCTTGTACCAGGTCGCTCTGGGCTTGCAGCTGTTCGCCGTAAGTACCTTTTGCGGCCAGGCCATCGGCAACTTCCTGGAAGGCGGTCTGAATGCTTTTCTCGTACTGCGCTACACCAATGTCCTTCTGGATAGTGGCGTAGTCCAAATTGGCCCGCAGACGTCCGCCGTTGAAGATCGGGACGTTGATCTGCGGGACAAAGCTCCAGCTACCTTGGCCACCTTTTAGCAAGTCGCCTAACTGACTGCTCGCCGAGCCTGCAGTCGCGGTCAGGCTGATGCTCGGAAAGAACGCGGCCCGGGCGGCACCAATGTTGGCATTGGCCGCCAACAAGCGATGCTCGGCCTCCTGAATATCCGGACGCTTTTGCAACAGGTCAGAAGGCAAGCCCGCGGGAATATCCCTCAACAAGTCCGCGTTAAGCGCCAGGCCATTGACCTGATCGCTCGGAATATTCGCACCCAGCAGCAGCTGCAAGGCATTGGCATCCTGGGCGACCTGGCGGGTGTAGAGGATCTTCTGCGCTCGCGCACTGTCGACCAGGGTTCGCGCCTGACGTACATCCAGTGCCGAAGAGGTGCCTTCGCGCTGGGACGATTCAATCATTCCCAAGCTTTTGGTGTAACTGGCCAGGGTATTCGAAGTAACCTCAAGCAGCCCCTGATCGGTCCGCCAGGTCAGATAGGCACTGGCCACATCGGCAATCAAGCCAATGCGGATGCTGTTCTGTGCCTGCTCGGTGGCCAGGTAGGTTTCCAACGCTGAGCTGGTCAAGCTGCGCACGCGGCCGAAGACGTCCAGCTCGTAAGAACTGATGCCTACGTCAAGACCATACTGGCTCTGAATGCCGGACTGGCCGGTGGTCGCTAAATCAGCCGGCAGCCGCTGGCGGCTCCCACTGGCATTCGCATCAATGCTGGGAAACAGCTCCGAACGCTGGATGCGGTACTGCGCCCGGTACGCTTGAACGTTCAAGGCGGCCACCCGCAGATCGCGGTTGTTATCCAAAGCCAGACCAATCAACTGCTGCATCTTGGGATCACGGAAGAAGTCTTTCCAAAGCAACGATGTAGCCGCGGTATCTGTTTGTGCGCCATACGCCGGGCCTTGCGGCCAGGCGCTGTCAATCGGCGCCTGAGGCTGGTTGAACTCTGGAATCAGCGAGCAGCCTTGCAGTCCCAGAGCCAAGGTTACGGCCAGCGCGAGGTGGTTAAGCTTCATGCCTCTTCTCCTGCCTGCACGGGGGCAGCTTTTACTTTCTTGGTGAGCAGGCTCGTCACCACCACATAGAACAATGGCACGAAGAAGATCGCCAGGAAGGTCGCGGCCAATGTACCGCCGACCACACCAGTACCGATGGAGTGCTGACTGCCACTGCTTGGACCCACCGCCCGGGCCAACGGCAAAACACCCATCACAAACGCAATGGAGGTCATGATGATCGGACGCAGACGCAAACGGGCTGCTTCGGCAGCGGCCTGGATCAAGGTCCGGCCCTGATGCTCATAAAGCTCCTTGGCGAATTCGACGATAAGAATCGCGTTTTTCGCCGCCAGGCCCATGGTGGTCAACATCCCTACCTGGAAGAACACGTCGTTGGAGAGCCCTCGCAGCAATGTCGCCGTAACAGCACCCAGAATTCCCAGCGGAACGACCAGCATGACGGCGACCGGTATGGACCAGCTTTCATACAGCGCCGCCAGACACAGGAACACGATCATCAGTGACAGGATGTACAGCGCAGGCCCTTGAGAGCCAGCTTGTTTTTCCTCGTAAGACAGGCCGGTAACGGCCATGCCGACACCCGCAGGCAATTGTGCGGCA
>LNAP01003784.1_pt1 | contig 18871 bp, 15 predicted proteins | sample 602601 | NCBI WGS metagenome assembly LNAP01 (sample SAMN02440304, study PRJNA202911) | soil metagenome | biome: Subtropical and temperate rainforests or woodlands; isolation source: soil samples (1 kg each in a 20% v/v slurry with milli Q water) were... ...
ACAATGTCACCCATTCTTATTTGGGATGGAATCATGTTTACCTCTCCCCGCCTGTTGTTGTGCATCTTCTCGCTGTTTGCCCTTTTTAGCCTGAACGTACTCGCTGACCCGGTGGAAGGAACCGCCCAAGCTATTCATTTGCTCGACTACATCGGCGCTGATTACGCCGACTCGGTAAAGGGTGGCCAGGTAATCAATGGCGACAGCTACCAAAAACAACTTGATGCCCTGACTGCCCTGCAAGGGTTAGTCGTGGCGTTGCCAGCCAGTGCCCAGCGTGGTGCGATCGAGCAGGGCGTTACGTCGTTGCACGACGCCATTGCTCAGCGCCAAGAGCCACTGATCGTGAGCCGTCAGGCCCGCCAGGTGAGCGCACAGGTGGCCGCCGCCTATGAAGTCAGCCAAGCACCGGTGATTACCCCGGACCCAACCCGTGGCGCGCCGCTCTATGCACAGCAATGTGCGGTGTGCCACGGCGATGCCGGTTTGGGTGATGGCCCTGCCGGTATTGGCCTGGAGCCAGCGCCGTCGAACTTTACCGATGCCAAGCGTCTGGGGCGTCTGAGCCTTTACGACCTGTACAGCAGCACCACGCTGGGCGTTGAAGGCACCGATATGCCGGCGTTCGCCGATCAGTTGGATGAGCGTCAGCGTTGGGACTTGGCGGTCTATATCGCCAGCTTCAGCGCCGCCGCCCAGACGTCGGCTACAGCCCCTGCTGCTGATGGCGCCAAACCAAAGACCTTCGACCTGGCTGAACTCGCTCGGCAAACCCCGGACGAAATCGCCAGCACCCAGGGAGAGGCCGCCGAGGCCATTTTCCGCAGCCAACGCGCGCAACCACCGGTTGTGCAGCGTGGCCCACAGCAATTGCTCGACTACACCAGCGTGACCTTGGACAAGAGCTTGGCTGCCTATAAAAACGGCGACCACGACCAGGCTTACGACCTCTCGGTAGCGGCTTATCTGGAAGGCTTCGAGCTGGTAGAAAGCTCGCTGGATAACGTTGATGCGCAAGTGCGCAAAGACACCGAAAAGGCGCTGATGGCCTACCGCCAATCGTTGCAGGACGGATTGTCCGTTCCTGAGGCGGCGCAGAAACTGGAAATCGCCAAAGCTAAATTGCAGGCGTCAGCCAAGCTCTTGGGCAGCGATGGCCTTAGCCAATCGCTGAGCTTTATCTCAGCGTTGCTGATTCTGTTGCGCGAGGGGCTGGAAGCCATTTTGGTTCTTGCCGCTGTGTTGGCGTTCTTGCGCAACACCGGCCAGCACTCGGCAGTACGCAGCGTGCACATCGGTTGGGGGTTGGCGATGTTGGCCGGCGTCGTAACCTGGGGTATCGCGGCCTATCTGTTCGACGTCAGCGGTGCTCAGCGGGAACTGCTGGAAGGCTGCACGGCGTTATTTGCGGCGGTGATGGTGCTTTGGCTTGGTGTGTGGATGCATGACCGTCGCCACGCTGCCGCTTGGCAGGATTACATCAAGAGCAGCCTGGTGGGCGGTGGCGGTCGCTTCGGCTTTGCCGTGCTGGCGTTTTTCTCGGTGTACCGCGAGCTGTTCGAAGTCATCTTGTTCTACGAAACCCTCTGGCTGCAGGCCGGCCCAGCGGGCCACAGCGCGGTGTTGGCCGGTGGCGCCACGGCGTGTGTGCTGCTGGTTGGTCTGGCCTGGGTGATTTTGCGCGGCTCGGCGCGTTTGCCGCTGGGCGTGTTCTTCGGCATCAATGCGGCGCTGCTGTGCGCGCTGTCGGTCGTGTTCGCCGGCCACGGCGTCAAAGCGCTGCAAGAGGCGGGCGTGTTTGGCACACACCCGGTGCCGTTTATTGAGTTTGAATGGTTGGGCGTGCATGCCGACCTTTACTCGCTGTCGGCGCAAGCAGTGGCCCTGATCGCTATCGCGATCCTCTATGGCCGCAGCTTTATTACCGCGCGCCAACGCCAGCAGGTTACGAGCGCCAGCTAAACGCGGCAGTTAGCGAAACGGGCGAGCAGTGGCACACTGCTCGCCCGTTTTTGTTTTTATCAGCTGTGGAGGTCGCGCCCATGCGCGTATGGATCGACGCCGATGCTTGCCCGAAGGCGGCCAAGGATCAAGTGGTGAAATTCGCCTTGAAGCGTCACTTCGAGGTGCTGCTGGTGGCCGGGCAAAGCCAGACCAAACCGGCGTTTGCCCTGGTGCGGTTAATCGTGGTGCCCAGTGGCCCGGATGCTGCCGATGACTATTTGGTGGAGCACGCGGTACCTGGCGAATTAGTGATTTGCAGCGATGTGCCGCTGGCCGACCGCCTGGTGAAAAAAGGCGTTGCGGCGCTGGACCCCAGAGGTCGCGAGTTTGATACCGGCAATATGGGCGAGCGGTTGGCAGTGCGTAATCTGTTCACCGACCTGCGCGAGCAAGGGCAAGTCGGCGGCGGGCAGGGGCCGTATGGCGAAAAGGAAAAGCAAGCCTTCGCTAACAGCCTAGACCGCATTCTTACCCGCTTGGCGCGTCAGGCGCTGCGCTGAGGCGAGGCTTCTTCCGGCGGTGCCAGCCACGTCAGTAGCGCTTCAAAGGCTAGCGGTCGGCTAAACAGGTAGCCCTGAATCAGGTCGCAGTCGTTGGCGCGCAAAAACTGCAACTGCTCTTCTGTTTCCACCCCCTCGGCCACTACTTTCAATTGCAGCTTGTGGGCCATGGCGATAATCGCTGCGGTGATGGCCATGTCGTTTGGCTCGGCCGGAATTTCCCGAATAAATGAGCGATCAACCTTCAGGCTATTGACCGGCAGTTTGCGCAGGTACGCCAACGACGAATAGCCGCTGCCAAAGTCGTCGATGGAGATCTTCACGCCAAGGCGGCGTATTTCTTCGAGAATTTCCACGGCGGTATTGAGGTTGTTCATCAGCGCATTTTCGGTGACTTCCATCACCAGCCCGTCCGAATCGAGCCCGGTGCGTTTCAGTATTTGCTCGATGGCGGCGGGCAGGGCGCGGTTGGACAAGTTGAGCGCCGAGCAGTTGAACGCCACGCGCAGTTCCGGGAAACCGGCTTTGCGCAGGCTCATCAAGTCGCGGCAGGCGCGTTCGGCCACCCACAAGTCCAGTTCAACGATAAAGCCATGCTGCTCGGCCAGCGGGGCGAATACCTCCGGGCTGATGGCGCCACGCTGCGGATGGTTCCAGCGAGCCAACGCTTCAAGGCTGATTACCTGGCCGCTGTCGCTGGCGACAATCGGCTGGTAGTGCACGTGCAGGCCTTCTTCGTTGAGGGCGCGGCGCAGGTCTTGTTCCAGTGTCAGGTCCATGTGCGCGCGGCGTTCCAGGTCCGGGCTAAAGCGCAGGCTACGGTTGCGCCCGTTGTGCTTGCAGTAGCCCACGGCCAGGCCGGCGTGCTTGAACAGGGCGTCGTAGCTGCTGCTGTCCTGGGGGTACACGCTGAAGCCGATGCTCGCGGTTTGCGTCAGTTGCCCACAAGAAAGGGTGAAGGGGCTTTGCAACTGATCGACGATGCGGCTGGCCAGTTGTTCCGCGTGATAGCCATGCTCGACCCTCGCCAGCACACAGAATTCATCGCCGGAAAAACGCGCCAGCACATCTTCACCACCCAGCGCCGAGCGAATGCGCTGCGCCACCAATTGCAGCAGGTGGTCGCCGCTGGCCTGGCCGAGGCTGTCGTTGATGCGCTTGAAGTTATCCAGGTCAATAAACAACAAGGCCCAGCTTTGTTGCGGCTCCACGGCACTGAGGGCGCGGGTGGCCAGTTGGGTAAAGGCGCGGCCATTAAACAGGTTCGTTAGCGGGTCGTATTGGGTCACCACATTCAACTGCTGGGCTACCCGGCGCAGTTTGGCGTGCTGCTCGCGCAAACGTTGGTCGGCCCAACTGGCACCAATACCGGCGACGATGATCATCAGCGCGATCACACCGATGGAGATGGCCAGAACGCTTTGCTCGCCGCTTTCGGCAACCGGACGCAGCACTTGCGCGTAGATATCGGTGGGCACCGCCAGGGTCATCGCGGCCATGCCAGTGAAGTGCATGGACGCAATTGCGCCGCCCATTACCAGGCTGGCCAGCACCCGCAGCCAATGCGCACGCTCACCGGTTTTGCCGCGGAAATAAAAGGCCAGCACTACGGCGGCCAATGAGGCGCCGATGGCGATCAACACCGATACGATGAACAGCGTCGGCTCGTAATAGAGGGTGGCGGCAGACTCGATGGCGGCCATACCGCTGTAATGCATGATGGCGATGCCCACGCCGGCAGTAACCGCTGCGGCCAGGTATTGCCAGGCTACCAGGCGCCTGCGACTGATTACCCACATCACCGCATAGGACACCGCCACGGCGATCAGCAGCGAAAGCAGGGTAATTTTGAAGTTGTAACCGATATGCAACGGCGCACTGAACGACAGCATGGCAATAAAGTGCATCGACCAGATGCCGCCACCCAGCGCCAACGCACCAATCCAGCGCCACAGCTCGCGGCCGCCGACGGTGTGGCTACTGCTAACGCGGTTGGCCATTGCCAGTGCGGTAAAGCCGGCCGCGCTGGCCACCAGGTAGGCGAGAAAAACCAAGCTTGGGTCATGCCGACAATCGAGGATTACCGTCTGGTTGGCTGGCATGTCAGCGATGAAGTGCAGCAGTGACATTCACGAACTCCAGCCTAAAAATTACGCAGTGCAGTTAGCGGTAGTGGCTCTTTGCCAGTGCTGCCATCTTAAAGGGCGGCATCGGCCAAGGCTATGCTTTTGGTCGCCTGACGCCAAGACGCGCGTTTGAGCCCTAGCCGCACAGATACGTGCCCGTACCCACCGCCACCAGGGTGCCATCGTCGGAATGCAACTCCGAGCGTACCACCGCTACTTTGTTACCCGAGCGCAGCAAAACCGCTTTGGCGACAAAGTGCTGGCCGCGCCCAGGGCGCAGATAGTCCACACGCAAATCGATGGTCCCAAGCTTAGACAATCGCGCCATTCTCTCGCTGCTGCTGAGGTTCTGGTGTCGCTCAAAGGCGCCGATCAATGCCATGGCGCCGCCGGTTACATCTAACAATGCCGAAATCACTCCACCATGCAGGATGCCATGGACAAAGTTGCCCACCAGGCCTGGCTGCATCGGCAGCGACATCAGTACTTGCTCGGTGGACAGCTCATCAATCCGGATGCCGAGCATCTGGTTGAACGGAATGCGCTCGAAGAAGCCTTGCACCGCCTGTTTTAGCTCGGGCGTGAGTTCGAAGGTCGGTTCGGACATGGTGTTGGCCGCCAGGAGGGAAAGGCCTAGCCTGCCGCAACAGGCTGGCCGGCGCTATCCCCTGTTTCTGCTGAAGAGGCTGCGCATGAGGTGGGCGAGGCTGAGCTATTTCCAGCATTCAGCTGGATTTGCGCTGCCCGTATTGCCGGTAGTGCCCAGGCCATTGAGCAGCAGCGTAGCGCAGGTGGTGTCGGCGCGCTGATGATCTCGGGGGACGGCCTGCAGTAAATAGCCGCCATCGCCCGGTTCGACCCTAAGTTGGTAAAGCCCGCTAGCGCTGTGCACTTGGTTGCCTTGCGCGTGCGGCAGTTGCAGCTCGTTGATGTTCTGCTGCTGGGTTATGAACTGCTGGTTCTGCGCGTGGTACCGCGCCTGGCGCGCCGCGGCATCCACCAACAATGCCCGGCCCTCGGTGCGATTGGCGCGCAGCACATACCGGTGATACTGCGGTGAGACAAGGGAGTAGAGCGTCCCCAGAATTGCCAGCACAACCAACAGTTCCAGCAGACTAAAGCCGCCAGAGCGCTTGCGCCGGTTTGTCTTAAGGTGTGGCATCGGTGACCACCCTCCAGCTCTGCCGGCCGTTGGCTCGAGGGCCGAGGGAAAGTGGGGCGCACTCGGTCTCGCTCAGCACGCAGGGCATAGTGTTAACGGGGTTCGGCACAATCAGCAGGTTATCTGCGCCGCTGACAGCGAAGGGTGGCGATCCAGCACGGGCATCCTGGTTATCAACTCTCTCGTCCGCATTCAGGTCAAAGACCGGGAACAGCGGTGCTGAGCCCACTGCTGGGTCAATGGCATATACGCGCCGTTCGATGTCGACCTGGCAGGGCTTAAGGCTTGGGATGCGGGTGGTGATAAACAGCAGCTCGCCGAGTTTGCGTGGTTGCTCCAGCAAACGTTCGCTGGCGCCATTTCCTGATGCGGGCTGTAGATCGAAATACCAACCGAGCTGGCCATGGGGATTGCGCTGCATGGCATACCAGTCGATAGCGTTGCGTCCCTGTTTATCGGGCAGCAGCTGTTGTTGCTGTAAAGCGGCAAAGGGCACGGTACCGACGGTCAGAGCGTTCTGTCCTTGGGTGTAGCGGTCCCAGATGCCATACAGGCTTTGCTGGTCCGTATTGGCGTTAACGTGATTCTGGCCGGTGCCCAGCACGATGAGGTAACCGATTTCGGATGGATGATTGACGATGGCGGGCGCCGTAGTGATTGGCTGCGGCAAGAGATTGTTTAGACGATGTGGTGTGCTGAATAGCGGTCGACCAGCAAAGGACAGGCGAAACAACTGTGCGCTGATCGGCGTGTCCGCATCGGGTTTGTCCAGATTGCCGCGGGTGTGGTCATACAGATCGAAGCGCCACAAATTGCCGAGGTTGTCGCCTGCGTAGGCATAGTCGGCATTGCCGTCGCCGTTGGTATCGGCCACCAATGGCATGGCCAAGCCCGATGCCGCCTGAGGGGTTTGCAGCCGGCTGATCACGCTGCCGGTTTTTATATCGAGGATTAGCAGTGCCGCGGTTTGGCTAGGTGTGTTGATGCCGTTGCCCAACAGTGCAGCCCATTGGCCCGTATGCAGACGGGCGATGGTGGGGGCGGTTAGTAGGTAGCCAAGATCGTGCTCCGCCCCGCCGCTGAATTCCCATAGCAACTGGATGTTGTCCGGGTCAGTTACATCCAGGGCCAGCAGCGCTCGTCCACCGGCCCCGAGAGAGACCAGCAGCACGGTATGCCAGGCCTGGTCGTAAAACACGTCTTGCGCCAGAAGCGGGCCATCGACAAAGAAACGATGTGGGTCGCCGTCTTCGGTTGAGTAGTGGGGCGAGGTGAGGGCCGGCAGTTTGCTCAACAGAGCCGAAGGGATAAACGCTAGGCGCTCCTCCCCGGTTGCTGCATCAAAGGCGTGCAGCATGCCGTCGTTGGCGCCGAGGTAAACCTGTGGGCGTCGGCGTTTTGCCTTGAATGCTGCGTAAGCGCCGGGAGGGCCGTCGTAACGTTCCATAACCTCGCTTAGGTGGTCAGGCGCAGCGACGAGTAGCGGCTTGCCGTTGACGATATCGCCGAGCTTGGGCAACTGCTGGCGCAGTAGTGCACAGCCCTCCAGATCCGTGCAGGGCTCGCCACGTAGCAGGCTTACCCGTGCCGCACCAAAGCCGTCGTACACACCATTGATATCGCCGTTGAGTGCTGCTTGCTGCTGTTTATCAAGGGCGGTCCAGCGAAAGTCCTTGAGGCCGGATCCATCGTGCCCCCGAGTTTTTATCTGACGGTGCCTGGGTATCTGCTCACTTGCTCGCCACAGCTCACTGATTCTCGCCGATGCCGATTGCTGTTCTTTGAGCAGTTCGCCACTCCAATTCTTTGCTTGGAAACGGGTCCGGTAGTGCCTATCAGGCTCAGCGGCGAATACGCTGTGGGAGGTCGGAGTCGGGTGCTGGCAGAGCGTCGACTGGAAAAAGTCGTCTGCGCCTAGTTCGGGGTTCGCCGCCAGGGGCAGGCTCAGCAATGTCAGCAGTAACCCTGTGCAGAGGCGGCCCATTATTGTTGGCCCTCGATAAAGGTCCGTGCCACCACCGAGCGCAGGCACAGCGCGATCCCCGTGCACATGCGGTGGAGGTCGGAGGACGCCTGCTGAGTTAAAAATGCCTGGCTGCTGACTTCATAGAAATAGGTGCCAGTCATCTTGGCCGCTTCGCCGTAGCGAGCATCTTCAGGCTGGGCGGCGGTGGATGGAATCTGCCGGATATACCAACGTGCGCTAGTGGCCGTGTCAGATGAACCTTGGTAGGGCGTCGCGCGAGTAAAGTCCGCCGCGTTGTGCGTAGCTAGGCCTTGCAGGCAGGGCGCGCTGCCACACGTCGGCAAGGGCGCGGGAGCCTTGGCGATAAGCCGCTCGGCTTCGCGCAGCGCCGCTTCGGCGGCATTAAACAGGCGCTGATAGTCCAGGCCTCTGGCCATTACCCGTACTTCCATAAGACTGTCGCGAGCGCTGGAAACCGCCAGGAGGGTTATCACCACTAGCAGTATCAGGGTCGTCACCAGCACGGCGCCCTGTTCTTCGGCGCGCTTCATGGCAGCAGGTTCCGCAGTGCTGTCGTGCCTTTGACCACCTGATACATCCGCTCTCCAGCTATTGGCTGCGGCGTTGTGCCGTACCAATAACGCCACGCTCGTGAGGTTGTGCCGCTTGCCAATGCAGGCAGCGCGGTGCTGACCAATGCGGCGAAACGAACGCTGCGAATGTGCTCGTTGGGGGCTGGAGCGGTTGTGTAGCGAGTGAGCGTAAGTGAGTCGGGTGAGCCGACGCCGAAATCAAAACGCAGGTCGGCAATGCCCTCGACCAGCGTGGCGGTGCCGTCTTTGCTGGTGCACATCAGTTGCTGATTGGCGTTGACGCTGAGCTTCTCGACATAGGCTTGCGCCGGCTCGGCATAAGGCCGTGCCAAGCTAGCGGTGTTGGCGGGTCGGCCATTGCCCAGACAGTCGAGCTCCAGGCGGTCGCTGGGTTGGTAGCGGATGCACAGCGCTTTGTTCAGTAACGGGCGGATTACTTGCCCCGCTTCAAACGTACAGCCAGCCACACCGGATTGCGCTTCGCTGAGGGCCGGGAATGCTGCGTTCAGCGGCTGGTCGGGGCGGCGTTTAAATCCGCTTTTGCCCAGTTGTCGATCCAGCCATTGCAAGGCGAAGTTCGCGTTGCTTTGGCTGTCGGCCTGGGCCCGCTGAAACAGGTAGCTGAGCTTGTTGCCTATGAGCAACTGCGCCACGGCTACGCTCAGAAACGCGCCTATCACCAGCGCCACCAGAAGCTCGATCAAGGACAGCCCTTGTTGTCGATTGTGGGTCATCGTCTGGGCCTCCTAGATTTCGCTGCGAACGCGGTAATGGCATTGCCGCTGTGCATTCAGACACTCGCTAAGGCTGCCCTTCCAGGCCACCTGAACTTCAATGGTTGAGCCGGTGTTCGCGCACGTTCCCGGGCTTGGTGAGCGGCAGATGTAGGTATGGCCTGCCGGCAGTTGCGTGGAACTGGGCAGCAAAATGGCGACGTCCGCCAGCCAGCACGCCAGTTGCGCGTCCGGTTTGCCAGGGGTGGTTGTGCAGCGTTGCAACTCGGCCTGCGGTGCATGTGCGCTATCTAGCAGGCTGGACCATTGCGCAGGTGCTGCGCGGACCTGTTCCAGCAGGTCGTTGGCCATCATGGCGGCCGTGCTTCGCTGGGTGGTTTCGCTGGTGTAGGAGAGGGTCCGGCCTTGCAGGGTGGCCATGCCGAGCAGGCCTACGCTGAGAATTAACGCGGTGACCATAACCTCCACGAGGGTAAAACCCGTGGACTTTGAAGGGGGAGGGGGGCGGTTTGCTGGGTGGGTGAGGGGAGATGCAGAGGTCTTCCTTGAACGATTCATGTTGGCGCTCCTATGCCGACTATTACGTGTTACTCCATGCCCTATGAGGCGCCTCGATTGTTTGGCTAATGGAGCTGGCGATGTAGCAGGCGCTCTGATTTTCTTCGTAGGAAAGCTCACAGCGGATAATCAGCCATTGTGAATCAGCGACATAACTCGCGATGGCTCTGGCCATTTTCCAGGCCGTTGCTTTGGCGCACCCGGCCTTGGCGGTTGATCACCAGTTGCCAGACTACGTGGCCATCGGCGGTGCAGAGAATAAAGCGCCCGTTGCTCGCGACTGTGGTGCCATTGGCTTGGTAGATCACGGTCTGGCTGTTTTGTCCGGCGCCAGCCCAACGCAGGCGCTCACCCTGGTGTTGCCGCGAAAATCGTAAGGCTATGTTGGCGGCGGGGTCGCGGATCAACCAGCCTTGCTCCCAGGCGTGGTCACACTGTTTGCCGTTGCTGGAGCCACACAGTTCGACCCGTTGCATCAGCGCTACGGCTTCACTGCGGGTGGCATTGATATGGCTGAGCAGACTGTGGCGCAGGTTTTCCTGGCGATTGCTTTGCAAGTAACGGCTTAGATTGGGTAGCGCGACGCTGCTGGCAACGACCAACAGGCAAAGCGTTACCAGCAGTTCGGGAAGGGTAAAGCCCCGGGTAATGATCGGTCGCATGGGTTACGTCCCTGTAAAAAGACCGGCCGTCCTGGCCGGTTGGTAGCGAAGTTAGCGCGCTTCGCGGTGACGATCAGCTGGTGGCGGCGCTTAGCTCCAATACCCGGTCCACCAGTTTGTTGATGCCGGAAGCGGCTTCGCTGATGGATTTCGCCAGCATGTAGGCGGGGGTGGTGACTAGCTCGTTTTTCTCGTCTTCAACGATGTCGTCCACCGCACAGTCTTTATGTTGCGCGCCCATTTCGCTCAGGGCGGCAGCCGTGTCGGCATCGTTACCGATGGTGCAAATAACACCTGGGCCAAAAATCTTTGCCGCCATGGACGGGGCGATGCAGATCAGGCCAATGGGTTTGTGCGCCGCGGCAAAGGCTTGGGCAAGGCTGAGCACTTCTGGTTGCACAGTGAGTTGCGCGCCACTCAAGGCGAAGTCCGACAGGTTTTTCGCCGCGCCGAAGCCGCCGGGTACGATCAAGGCGTCAAAGTCGTCGGCATTGGCTTCGCGTATATCAGCGATGTCGCCACGGGCGATGCGTGCGGCTTCGACCAGCACATTGCGCGTCTCGGGCATTTCTTCGCCGCTCAAGTGATTGATCACATGGTGTTGGGCAATGTTGGGGGCAAAGCATTTCACCTCGACGCCGCGTTGGTCCAGGCGTAGCAACGTGATCACGCTTTCGTGGATTTCTGCGCCGTCATAGACGCCACAGCCGGAGAGGATTACAGCGACCTTTTTATGCATGGCGTTTCTCCACTACTCGATGGGCCGTGACTCGATGGGTTAGCTGGTAAAAATTTGGACCGCAGTTTCTGCGAAAGCGCGTTATAAAAATGTAATTTGCACTTGTAAGGGCCGGTTTCAGGGGCAGCTGTCGCTAAATGCCGCTCAGGCTGGCACCTCATGTTGCGCTGTCGCACCGGGCTCGGAGATAGCATCGCCCTCTATAATCCTGCCCGTGGCCGGACAATAACAATGATGGGTGTGCCATGAATTACGTGCTCTATGCGGTGCCATTTTTCTTCCTGCTTATTGCCTTGGAGTTGCTCGCCGATCGTTGGCGTGGCGTCAGCACGTATCGCTTGGCGGATGCGATTAACAGTCTTAGCGCCGGGGTGTTGTCGACCACCGTGGGGCTGTTGACCAAGGTGGTCGGGCTGTTGACTTACACCTTCGCCTGGCAGCACTGGGGTGTGTTCGAGCTATCAGCGCAGAACATCTGGGTGTGGATCTTTGCCTTTGTGTTCTACGACTTCTGCTACTACTGGAATCACCGCCTGGGCCATGAGCGCAATGTGTTGTGGGCCGCACATTCGGTGCATCACCAGAGTGAGGAGTACAACCTTTCCACGGCGTTGCGCCAGACCAGCACTGGGTGGATTTTCGGGTGGGTTTTTTACCTGCCGATGGCGCTGCTGGGTATCCCTCCACTGGTGTTTTTGACCGTGGCGGCGTTGAACCTTCTGTACCAATTCTGGGTTCACACCCGGCATATTCCCAAGCTCGGTTGGTTTGAGTGGGTGTTTATCTCGCCCTCCAACCACCGCGTGCACCATGCGCAAAACACGGTGTATATGGACCGCAATTACGGTGGTGTTTTTATTGTCTGGGACCGCCTGTTCGGCACCTTCCAAGAAGAATTGGATGCGGAGCCGGTGGTGTTTGGTGTGACCACGCCATTGGCCAGCTGGAATCCGCTGTGGGCAAACCTGCAGTTTTATGCGGCGCTTTGGCAGGATGCGGTGCGCGCCGAATCGGTGGCAGACAAGCTGCGTATCTGGTTTATGCGTACCGGCTGGCGGCCGGCGGATGTGGCCGCCAAGTACCCACAGGCAAAAGCTGATTTAGCTCAGTTCAAGAAATTCTACGTGCCATTGCGCCCCGCGCAGCAGGCGTATGGTGCGCTGCAATTTGTGCTGTACGTGGCCGCCGGTAGTTTCTTGCTGGCCAATGGCGACACGCAAAGCGTGGCGGTGTTACTCGGCAGCTGCGCGTGGATGGCGTTTGGGCTATTTGTGTTGGGCATGTGGCTGGAAAACCGCGCCCATGCATTGGGGCTTGAGGCGCTGCGCTTGCTGCTGAATGCGCCGGCCTTGTGGCTGGCAGAGCAGGCAGGTTTGCTGCCGATCAGTGGGCTGAGCTGGAGTTTGTTGGGAATCTACAGCCTGTTCAGCGCCCTGGCTCTGCTCATGTTGGCGCGTGGTAGGCAGGCGGTGGTGCCGGTCTGATCAGGCTTTGCGCGATTTGATATAGCGGCGCAGCCACAGCACTGCGCCGAGCAACACCAGCGCACCGAGCACCCACAGCTCGTACTTCTTGATATTGCCCAGGATGCTTTCCATCACCGAGCCGAAGTGGAACGCGGCAAAACCCAGAGCCATGGCCCAGACAATCGCGCCGATGCCGTTGAGCAGCAAATAGCGCAGCGGCGGGTAGCCGGCCATACCGATGGCAACCGGCATTACGGTGCGCATGCCGTAAACGAAGCGGAAACTTAACACCCATAAATCGGGATGGCGTTGGATATAGCCCAATGCTTTGTCGCCCAATTTCTGCAAGCGCGGTTTGCGTGCGAGCAGGCGGCGACCGTGACTGCGGCCGAGGTAGTACCAGAGTTGGTCGCCGGCATAACTGCCGAAGAACGCGGTGACCACTACATAGTTGATATCCATGTAGCCGCGGAACGCGAGGAAGCCGGCCAATACCAGAATGGTCTCGCCTTCGAAAAAGGTGCCAATAAAGAGGGCGAGGTAACCGAAGTCCTGCAGGAATTGTTGGAGCATCGTCAGCGTGCACAGCGAAATGAACGCGCAGCCTAACCTGTCAGCCCTAAAGGGGAAAGCGTGACGCATCAGCGCGGATACGATTCAAAGGCAGAACAGCCGCCGGCTGCGTCGCGCCGTCGCATAGGTGCCAGCTTTTGTCATTCTTTGGTCATAATGGCCGCCTATAACTGTCACACTCGCCCGTCTGTGCGGGCCCAGGAGTCTGCCGTGAGTTTTACCCCCGCCAATCGTCTGTTCCCTGCCACCCGTCTGCGCCGCAATCGCCGCGACGATTTTTCTCGCCGTCTGGTGCGGGAAAATGTGCTGACGGTCGACGACCTGATTTATCCGGTGTTTGTGCTTGAAGGTGACAACCGCCGCGAAGAAGTGCCGTCGATGCCGGGTGTTGAGCGCCTATCTATTGACCTGCTGCTCAAAGAAGCCGAAGCCTGGGTCGCCCTCGGCATTCCGGCGCTGGCATTGTTTCCGGTGACCCCGCCGGAGAAGAAAACCCTCGACGGTAGCGAAGCCTGGAACCCTGAGGGCATTGCCCAGCGTGCTATCCGCGCCCTGCGTGAGAAGTTTCCGGAACTAGGTGTAATCAGCGACGTGGCGTTGGACCCGTTCACCACCCATGGCCAGGACGGCATTCTCGACGACGAAGGCTATGTGCAGAACGACATCACCGTTGATGCGCTGGTGCGTCAGGCGCTGTCCCATGCCGACGCCGGCGCTCAGGTGGTTGCCCCTTCGGACATGATGGACGGCCGCATTCAAGCCATTCGTGAAGCCCTGGAATTGGCCGACCACACCAACGTGCGGATCATGGCCTACTCCGCCAAGTACGCCAGCGCCTACTACGGCCCGTTCCGCGATGCGGTCGGCTCGTCGCTGAACCTGGGTAAAGCCAACAAGGCTTCCTACCAAATGGACCCGGCCAACAGCGACGAAGCCCTGCATGAAGTCGCGGCCGATCTGGCCGAGGGCGCGGACATGGTAATGGTCAAGCCAGGTATGCCGTACTTGGATATTCTTTACCGGGTCAAAGAGGAATTCCGCGTGCCGACCTTTGTCTATCAGGTCAGCGGCGAATACGCGATGCATATGGCGGCCATCCAGAATGGCTGGCTTAGCGAGGCAGTGATTGTCGAATCGCTGACCGCGTTCAAACGCGCAGGTGCCGATGGCATCCTTACCTATTTCGCCGTGCGTGCGGCACAACTACTAAAGCAAGGGCAGTAAGCCCGTTTGGGAATACGTGATGAATAGCGAAGGACTCAGCAAAGCGGATGACCGTCGCGGACAAAGCCGTGGTGGAAAAGGCTGTGACGGAGAAAGCAGTGACAGGCAAAGCGCCGATCGAAAAAGCGGCGGCGCAAAAGCCTGCCGCAGGCAAGGCGGCGGAGAAACCCTCAGCCGAAAAAGCCACTGCTGAAAAAACGCCTGTCGAAAAAGCTTCGGCAGACAACGCCGTTGCTGAGCCCGCCGCCGAGCAACCGCTTGAAGAGCCGGTCGTTGCTGCGCCAGAGCCCGCTCCGGCGCCTGCGCCGATTCCGGGTCTGGATGACAGCAGCCTGTATATCCACCGCGAGTTGTCGCAGCTGAAGTTCAATATCCGCGTGCTGGAGCAGGCGCTGGACGAGTCCTATCCGCTGCTGGAGCGCCTGAAGTTTCTGCTGATCTTCTCTAGCAACCTGGATGAGTTCTTTGAAATTCGCGTAGCCGGTTTGAAGAAGCAGATCACCTTTGCTCGCGAGCAAGCCGGCGCCGATGGTTTGTTGCCGCACCAGGTATTGGCGCGCATCAGCGAATTGGCGCACGAGCAGGTCAACCGCCAGTACGCGATTCTCAACGACGTGCTGTTTCCCGAACTGGCCAAGCACAACATCACGTTTATCCGTCGCCGCTTCTGGACCACCAAGATCAAAGCCTGGGTGCGCCGTTATTTCCGTGACGAAATTGCGCCGATCATTACCCCTATTGGTCTCGACCCTACGCACCCGTTCCCATTGCTGGTGAACAAGAGCCTTAACTTTATCGTTGAGCTGGAAGGTATCGATGCCTTTGGCCGTGACTCTGGTTTGGCGATCATTCCAGCGCCGCGCCTGTTGCCCCGTGTAATCAAGGTGCCGGAAGACGTCGGCGGCCCTGGCGACAACCATGTGTTCCTGTCCTCGATGATCCACGCCCATGCCGATGACCTGTTCCAAGGCATGAAAGTGAAGGGCTGCTACCAGTTCCGTCTAACCCGTAACGCGGATCTGTCGCTAGACTCCGAAGACGTCGAAGACTTGGCGCGCGCCCTGCGTGGCGAGCTGTTCTCCCGTCGTTACGGCGATGCCGTGCGCCTGGAAGTAGCAGATACCTGCCCGGCACACCTGGCTGACTACCTGCTCAAGCAATTCAACCTGAGCGAGACCGAGCTGTATCGCGTCAACGGTCCGGTGAACTTGACGCGCCTGTTTAGCATTACCGGCCTGGATAGCCACCCGGAACTGCAATACACGCCGTTCACTCCGGTGATTCCAAAGCTGCTGCAAAACAGCGACAACCTGTTCAACGTGGTGAGCAAGCAAGACATCCTGTTGCTGCACCCCTTCGAGTCGTTCACCCCGGTGGTCGACCTGTTACGTCAGGCGGCGAAAGACCCGCATGTTCTGGCGATCAAACAAACCCTGTACCGCAGCGGTGCCAACTCGGAGATCGTCGACGCTCTGGTCGACGCTGCGCGTAACGGCAAAGAAGTGACGGCGGTTATCGAGCTGCGTGCGCGCTTTGACGAAGAGTCCAACCTGCAACTGGCCAGCCGCCTGCAAGCGGCCGGTGCGGTGGTGATTTACGGCGTTGTCGGCTTTAAAACCCACGCCAAAATGATGCTGATTTTGCGCCGCGAGGCAGGCGAAATCGTGCGTTATGCGCACTTGGGTACCGGTAACTACCATGCCGGCAACGCGCGGTTGTACACCGACTACAGCCTGATCACCTCCGACGATGCACTGTGCGAAGACGTCTCCAAGCTGTTCAGCCAACTGATCGGTATGGGCAAGACCCTGCGCATGAAAAAGCTCCTGCATGCGCCCTTCACCTTGAAGAAAACCCTGCTGGATATGATCGCCCGCGAAACCGCGTTGGCGGCGGACGGCAAGCCGGCGCATATCATCGCCAAGTTCAACTCGTTGACCGACCCGAAGATCATCCGTGCCCTGTACAAAGCCAGCCAAACCGGCGTGCGTATCGACCTGGTGATTCGCGGCATGTGCTGCCTGCGCCCGGGCATTGCCGGCGTGTCGCACAACATTCATGTGCGCTCGATCATTGGCCGCTTCCTTGAGCACACGCGAGTGTTTTACTTCCTCAATGACTTCGACGAGAAGATTTACCTGTCGAGTGCTGACTGGATGGAGCGCAACCTGGATAAGCGCGTGGAAACGTGTTTCCCGGTGGAAGGCAAAAAGCTGATTACACGGGTGAAAAAGGAGCTGGAGTCCTACCTCAGCGACAACACCCAAAGCTGGGTGCTGCAATCGGATGGTCGCTATGTGCGCTCCAGCCCGACCGGCAACCAGAACGCCCGCAGTGCGCAGGCTGGCTTGCTCGAGAAGCTCACCAACCCGCCGTTAAGCGTTCGCTGAACGACGTTGGGCGTCGCTGTGCACGCAGGTCTGTGATCCGTAGGTTGGGTTGAGCCAACGGCGAAGCCCAACAAAACAAACGCGCATAAAAAAGCCGCTCAATCGAGCGGCTTTTTTGTGGTCGCGACTCAGCGAACACTAAGCGTCAGCCCGATCCGTTTCAGCCACTCGGCTTCCGCTTCAAAGTCCGCTTGGGTCAGCGGGTTGGCCGCCAGCCAGCCGTCCGGGAACACCAGGTCGAGGCTGTCGTCGCTGGCGCGCAGTTTCACCTTGGGCATCTCTTGGGTGCCGCGAATATGGTGGAACAAGATAGCGAAGCGCAGCAGCACGCAAAGGCGCATCAGCTTGATGCCGACGTCGCCGAATTCGGCAAATTTGTCTTTGGGAATATTGCGCCGGTGGCCGCGTACCAACAGGGCAAGCATCTGTTGGTCTTGGCGGGAGAAGCCGCCGAGGTCCGAGTGCTCCACCAGGTAGGCACCATGCTTGTGGTACGAGTAGTGGGCGATGTCCAGACCGACTTCATGCACCTTACTGGCCCAGCTCAGCAGTTCGCGGTGCCATTCATCATCCAGGCCCCAGGACTCAGCCACATCGTCCAGCGCCTCCAGCGCCTTGGCTTCGACGCGTTGCGCCTGCTCGAGGTCGACGTGGTAGCGCTCCATTAGCGCGCTCAGGGTGCGTTCACGGACGTCTTCATGGTGATGGCGGCCAAGCAGGTCGTAGAGCACCCCTTCGCGCAGGGCGCCTTCGGAATGGGCCATGCTGTGCAGGTCCATGGCATCGAAGATGGCTTCGAGAATCGCCAAGCCAGCAGGGAAAATAGCGCGACGGTCGGGCTTGATACCGTCCATATCGAGCTTGTCGACTTCGCCCAATTTCAACATCCGGCGCTTCAGCCAGGCCAGACCTTCGGCGGTGACTTCGCCATTGCCATGACCGCCTGCCTTGATGGCTAGGCCAACGGCGCGAATGGTGCCCGAGGCGCCAACCGCTTCATCCCAACCTAGGCGGCGCAGGGCGTGCTCGATACCCATCAGCTCCAGGCGCGCAGCGGTGTAGGCCTGGGCGTAACGGGCTGGGGTGATTTTGCCGTCGCGGAAATAACGCTGAGTAAAACTGACGCAGCCCATCTGCAGGCTTTCGCGCAGCAGCGGTTCAAAACGTTGGCCGATGATGAACTCGGTACTGCCACCGCCGATATCGGCTACCAAGCGTTTGCCCGGGGTGTCGGCCAGGGTGTGGGACACGCCGAGGTAAATCAGCCGTGCTTCTTCACGTCCGGAAATTACTTCCACAGGGTGGCCGAGAATTTCTTCGGCGCGGCGGATAAACACCGAGCGGTTACGCGCTTCACGCAAGGCGTTGGTACCCACCACACGCACGGCGCCGGGCGGCAGGCTGTTAGTCAGTTGAGCAAAGCGGCGCAGGCAGTCGAGGCCGCGCTGCATGGCTTCTTCATTGAGCTCGCGTTGTTCATCAATACCGGCGGCCAACTGCACCTTCTCGCCCATGCGCTCCAGGATGCGAATTTCGCCGTGGTCGGCTTTGGCCAGAACAATATGGAAGCTGTTCGAGCCCAGGTCGATGGCGGCGATCATGGAAAAGTTCTTGGCAGGGCTTTGCGGCATGGTGTGCAGGTCTCAGAGCTGTAGCGCGACATCCTGCCATGATCAGGCGCTTGCGCCAACGCGGGGCGTTGCGCGAGCAGGTGGGATGTTGATGCTGGAGTTGTTCTTTATAGCGCAGGTCGGCGGTGACAAGCTTCGGCCGCGCAGTATGCCGTCGCTGTGCGGCGTAATTATGACCAGCCTCAGACGGCACGCCTAAAGAAACGGAGCCGTTGCCGCGGTTTTTAGTTCAATGCCTGATCAGTGTTTGCGTGCAGCATCATAGCGAACCTCAATCGGTCGGCGCTTTCGGTGTTGGCAAAGCCGGGCTATGATGGCCGCCACTTTACACACTTGCGACCCTGGAGAGTTTCCATGAGCGAATTCATCACCCACGTCAGCGACGCCAGCTTTGATCAGGATGTGCTCCAGGCTGATGGCCCGGTGCTGGTCGATTACTGGGCTGAGTGGTGCGGTCCTTGCAAAATGATCGCCCCGGTTCTGGACGAAATCGCCCAGACCTACCAAGGCAAACTGAAAGTCTGCAAGCTGAACATCGACGAA
>LNAP01006527.1_pt1 | contig 18868 bp, 22 predicted proteins | sample 602601 | NCBI WGS metagenome assembly LNAP01 (sample SAMN02440304, study PRJNA202911) | soil metagenome | biome: Subtropical and temperate rainforests or woodlands; isolation source: soil samples (1 kg each in a 20% v/v slurry with milli Q water) were... ...
GGGGCGACTGCGTCGGCGGCCAGCGCGGCGTCGCGCCAGGCCAGGTCGGCCGCGGCCGCGGCCAGCTGGCTGACCCGGTCGACGCCGGCGAGCTGCAGCTTGGTGAACCAGCGGGCCGCGTCGAAGTCGACCGTGGCGGCCGCCGCGGGCTTGGGCAGCTCGGGAAAGACCGGCCGGATCGCGGATTCGCCCCGCATCAGCGCGGCGAAGAGGGCGTGCGGGTCGTCGCCGTGCGGTGCGACGACGCCCAGCCCCGTGACAACGACAGCGCTCATCGTGGAGAACGACCCTCAGGCGACCTTGGCGGCGCGCATCTTGTCGACCAGCGCCGCGAGTTCGGCCAGCGTGTCGATGTTCGGGTTGTCGTCGGGGATTTCGATGCCGAACTTGTCCTCGATCTCGAAGATGAATTCGGCCAGGGCCAGCGAGTCGAGGCCCTTCTCGCGCATCGATGCATTCGGGTCGAGTTCGGACGACGAGAGGCCGTATTTCTCCTGGATCAGATCCTGCAATTCCTTCAACGAACTCATGGTGTGTTTTCCGCTCTGCGAGTCGTGGTCGATGATAGCTGCAGCGTTTCGGGCCTCCAGCGCATCGAGGGCAGCGCGAAGGCGATGCCGAGGGCGGCGCCGGCCAGCGCGTCGAGCGCCACATGCTGCTTGATGGCCAGGGTCGACCAGGCGATGGCAATGAACCACAGCGCGTTGCCGACGCGCAGCCAGCGTGGCACGAAGGCGTCGCGCAGCACCTGCTCGACCCGGATGGCGGTGAACATCGCGGCGGCCACGTGCAGCGACGGGCAGGCGTTGCCGGCCGCGTCCACGCCCTGCAGCAGCGCGAAGCCCGGGTAGCCCGACGCATCGAAGCCCAGCGGCGGCACGGCGGTCGGCCAGAGGTAGAACAGAAGGAGCCCGGTGAGGTTCATGGCGGCGAGCCAGAGTCCGTAGACCACGAGCTCCCAGAAGCCACGCTGCAGGCCCGGTCCGACGCCGATGTAGAACCACAGGCTCAGGTAGATGAACAGCGCCTCGGGATGGAAGCCGATCCAGCGGTCGAGCGCCATTTCCGGCATCACGACGACCGGAAAAACCGGGTTGCGCAGCACATAGAAGTAGCCGATGAAGAAGGCCGAGGTGACCGCCGTGGTGCCGAGCGCCTTCAGCCACAGCAGCCTGCGCATGCGAAAGCCGATCTCGGCGGTCCAGGGCGAGAGGGGCTGCGGGGGCGTCAAGGCTGGAAGGGCGGCAGCCCGCGCAGTCGTTTCATGAACAGCGACGGCAGACGCAGCAGGAACTCGGCCATCAGCCGCGCGTGCATCCACGACAGCAGCAGGTTGTCGCGCAGGTAGTTGAAATGCGAGACGCCGCCTTCGGCCGCGCTGAGGTACTTCACCGGTGCATCGACGTTGATCGGCTTGACGCCGTTCCAGACCAGCCGCACCACCGCTTCGGTGTCGAAGTCGAATCGGCGCATCCAGGGCTGGCTGCGCATGACGTCGATCAGCGCGTTCACCGGGTAGATGCGAAAACCGTAGAGCGAGTCGCCGACGCCGGCCCAGAGCGTCTCGATGTGGGTCCAGCCGTTGGAGAGCTTGCGCCCCCACACCCGTGCCCGCGGCGCGCTGGCGTCGAAGATCGGGCGGCCGAGCACCAGGGTGTCGGGCCGGGCCAGCGAGGCCTGCATGAACGCGGGGATGAGCTCGGCCGGGTGCTGGCCGTCGGAATCCATCGCGAGGGCATGGGTGAAGCCGGCCTCGCGCGCCGCTTCCAGCCCGCGCAACACGGCGGCGCCCTTGCCCTGGTTCTGCGGCAGTTGCCACACGCGCAGGCCGGGGTCGGCGGCCGCGAGCTGCTGCAGCCGTTCGCCGGTGCCGTCGGTGCTGCCGTCGATCACCACCCAGACCGGGTTCCATTGGGCGCGTGCCGCCGCCACGGTGGAGAAAAGGCGTTCGCCTGTGTTGTAGCTGGGAATCAGGACGAGATGGGTGCGCGAAGGTTCTGGCATTCGGTCGGCGCCTCGGTGGCGCTCTGTGTCATGGCGTGGCGAAAGTAAAGCTCGATCTGCTGCAGCAGGGCGGCGCTGTTCGGCGCCGGCGCGAAGCGCTCGCCCAGGCGCAGCGTGAAGACCAGCGGCAGCGGCGGCACGCGCCACAGCGGCCAGCCCTTGCCGAGGTACGGCGAGTCGGTGTCGATGAAGACGGTCTGGATCGGTGCCTGCGCCAGCTTGGCGATCAGCGTCACGCCCGGGCGGAAGGCGTTGAGCGGCGGCGTCACCGTCCGCGTGCCTTCGGGGAAGATCACCAGCTGACCGCCGCGCCGCAGGTCCTGCACCGCAAGCCGCACCATGGTGTGGGCCGCGTCGTTGCGGATGTAGTGCGCCAGGCGCGCGCCCGCACCGAGGAACACGTTCTTCATCAGCCCGGCCTTCATGATGCAGGCGCTGCGCGGCAGCCGCGAGACCAGCAGCAGCGCGTCGAGCATGGTCGGGTGGTTGGCCACGATGATCAGGCCGCGCTCGTCGCGCAGTGCGTCGAGGCAGCGCGCGTCGATGCGCATCATGCCGGTGAACGAGGCCACGCCCCAGAACAGGCGGTAGGCGCCGGCGATCACGCGGCGGCCGAGCGGCCGGGCGATGTCCGGGGGCAGCACCGGGTACAGCAGCATGGCGACGAGGTTCCAGGCGAGCGATACCAGGCCGAGGCCGAGCAGCAGGGCGTAGAGCGGCGGCGCGAGAGCGATCGACAGGCCTCGGCGCAGCATCGTCTTCATCGCGCGAGGCCTTCGGTCATGCGTGGATGGCGCCGGGCGCCACGGCGTGCGCCTCGATCTCGACCAGCAGGTCCTGCCGGCAGATGTCGGCCTCGAGGTAGACCGCCTGGCGCACCGTGGGCGCGTCGGCGCCGAGTGCGTCGACCAGCACCTGGCGGACCACCGGGGCGTCGGCCACATGGCGCACGTACACCACGGCTTCGAGCCGTGGCAGGGCGAAGCGGGCGCTGGTGCGTGCGTTCGCCGCGTCGATCACGGCCGTGAGGTTGCGCAGCGTTTCCGCCGTCTGTGCCCGCACGTCGCCCAGGTGCACCGTCTCGTGGCCGATGATGCTGGCGGTGCCGGAGATGAAGAGCGCCACGTCGCCGCCGCCGAGCTCGGCCAGCGCGGCGCGCGAGAAGGTCGGCGAGCGCGGGCCGTAGGTTTCGGGGTAGCGGTAGGCCGAAACCTGCCGCGGGTTCTCGACCGGCAGCGGCGCGATCTGCCCGGCCAGGAAGCGGATGCACAGCGAGCCCTGGCGGATGCCCAGCGCGCAGGCGGCCGGTGCGCCGTCGAAAGCGGCCTGCCCGGCGTCGATGAAGGCCTGCTGGCGGCCCATGTTGAACTGGCGGTAGCGCTCGAGCCCGCCGCCATCGCCGTTGATCTGCGGCAGGTAGTTCCAGATGCGCAGCAGGTGCGGGCAGCCGCTGTCGGCCAGCGCCCGGAACAGGTCGGCATAGGCGCGCTCGGCCAGCCTGGCGACGCCTTGCTGCTCGACCGCCTCGTCGAGGTCGATGGCGCCCAGCACCCAGTGGCCGTCGGTGCGCCAGCGCGCCACGCCGGTGGTGCCGGAGCGGATCTCGCCGCTGGCCTGCCAGACGTCCGCCATCGGCCCGCCCTCGGACAGCACCTGGGCGTTCACCGTCGGCATCCACGCCAGGTCGTCGGGTGTGCCGTAGCCCAGGCCGCCGAAGGGCGAGTGGCCGCCGGCGGCCATGGCCAGTCCCTGCGAGAGACTGAGCCGTTCGACGCGCAGCGGGGGGACCTTCAGCAGTTCACGAGCGCTCATTTCACCTCCTGGATGTTCTCGCCCGCCAAGGGGCCGAGTTCACGGATGTTGCGGCGTCGCCGGCGCCAGGCGTCCCAGGTGCGGCGCGGATGGCCGGCCGAGACGGCGTAGTAGATGCCCTTGAGCACCCGCAGCGAGCCCCAGATGGGCGTCTTGCCGTGCACGTCGCCGGCCAGCAGCGACATCAGCGCTTCTTTCACCCGCAGCGGGTTCTGCGGGTACATGAAGAACTCGCGCATGGTCGGGTTCGTCACGCGGAAGATGAACCACGAGAACTCGCGCGGTCCCTTGCGCATGTACCGCTCGAAGCGCCGGCGCTCGGCGGCGGCATGCTGCGGCTGGTCGAGCGTGGCGGCGACCACCTCGGCGCCCTCGAAGGCGCTGTGCATCGCCAGGTACACGCCCGAGGAGAACACCGGGTCGATGAAGCTGAAGGCGTCGCCCAGCATCAGGTAGCGCTCGCCGCTGCAGTGGGTGCTGGTGTAGGCGTAGTTGCCGGTGGCGTACACGGCGTCGTCGACCAGCGTCGCGTCCTTCAGCCGCTCGCCGAGTTCCGGGCATAGGGCGATCGTGTCCGCGAAGAAGTCGGCGAGCGGCTTGGTGCGCGACTTGAGGTAGTGGGGCCAGCACACCGCGCCCACGCTGGTGGTGCCGTCGGCCAGCGGGATGTACCAGAACCAGCCGTGCTCGAACCAGAAGATCGTGATGTTGCCTTCGAGCTTGCCTTCGCCGCGCCGGGCGTTGGCGAAGTGGCCGAAGAGGGCGGCGCTGTTGTGCCGGGGGTTCTTCTGCTTGGCCTTGAACTTGTTGCCCAGGAAGGTGTCGCGGCCGGACGCGTCGATGACGAAGCGGGCGCGCCAGGTGCGCGCGGCGCCGTCGTCGAGCGTGGCCTGCACGGTGGCGCCGTCGGCGTCGAACTGCACGTCGCGCACGCGGGCGCCCTCGATCGTCGTCGCGCCCTGCGCGGCCGCGTTGCGAAAGAGGATCTCGTCCATCTCCGATCGGCGCACCTGCCAGGCATAGGGCATGGTCTTGTCCCAGGCTTCGGCGAATTCGAGCCGGGCCACGTGGTCGTGGTCGGGCGAGACGAACTCGACGCCCCACTTGGGCATGCCGATGCGCTCGATCTGGTCGCGCACGCCCAGCTTGTCGAACAGCGCCACGTTGGCCGGCAGCAGCGATTCGCCGATGTGGAAACGGGGGTGGTGCGCCTTCTCCAGCACCACGACCTGCCGACCCTGGCGGGCGAGCAGCGCCGCGGCGGTGGCGCCGGCCGGGCCGCCACCGATGATCAGGACATCGCAGCTCTCTGCGGGTGCGCTGGTGGTCGGGTTCATGCGGTCTTGACGGCGGTGTATTCGGAGAAGACGCCCAGCTCGACATGCCGGCGCACGTCGCCGAAGCCGGCATTGCGCAGCGCCTGCATCACCTGCTCGGGCGGGATGCAGGCCTCGATCGTGTCCCAGTAGTAGCGCCACAGTTCGGCCGTGTCGCTGCGCTGGCCGATGAAGCGGGCGATGAGCGGCACCACGGCGCGCATGTAGGCCTTGAGCAGCGCCGTGCCGATGCGGCCGCGCGGCTTGCTGATCTCGAGCACCAGCAGCCGGCCGCCCGGACGCAGCACGCGATGGAATTCGCCGAAGGCGGCGCCGACATCGCCGATGTGGCGCAGCGCATAGCCCATGCTCACGAAATCGCTGCTGGCGGCGGGCCGCGGCAGGGCTTCGGCCTTGCCCTGGACCAGCTCGACGCCGGGCAGGTCGATCTCCTTCATCATCCCGGCGCTCGGATCGACGCCGACCAGGTGGCCGGCCGGGCCGACGAGGCGCAGCGCCTCGCGTGCCACCAGGCCGGTGCCGATGCCGACATCGAGCACCTCGGCACCCGTGCGCAGCCCGGCGCGCTGCAAGGCGCTGCGGCGGTACCAGGGGCCGGAGCCGAAGGCGAGCACGCGCTCGATGCGGTCGTAGTCGGGGGCCGTGTCGTCGAAGATGCGGCGCAGGAAGGCTTGGTGTTCGTCCTCGTTCCTGTAGTAGAGCGGCAGCGGCGCATGGGGTGGCAGCAGGGCCGGATCGGCAGGGGCGGTCGAGGGCAGGGGCGTCATCGGCGGATTATCCCCAAAAGCGTGCGCGCCCCCGCGCTCATGGGGCCCGGCGTTGTGTGCGCCGGACAGTAAACTCTCCACTGCTTTGACAACACACGACAGCGAGAGAAAAAAGCCATGGCCGGACACAGCAAATGGGCAAACATTCAGCACCGGAAGGGACGGCAGGACGAGAAGCGCGGCAAGCTCTGGACCCGTGCCATCCGTGAGATCACCGTGGCCGCGCGCGCCGGCGGCGGCGATCTGGGCACCAACCCGCGGCTGCGGCTGGCGGTCGAGAAGGCCAAGGCGGTCAACCTGCCGATCGACACGGTCAAGCGCAACATCGACAAGGCCACCGGCAACCTCGAAGGCGTCAATTACGAAGAGATTCGTTACGAAGGGTACGGAATCGGCGGCGCGGCGATCATCGTCGACACCATGACCGACAACCGGGTGCGCACCGTGGCCGAGGTGCGCCACGCCTTTTCCAAGCACGGCGGCAACATGGGCACAGAAGGCTCGGTGGCCTTCCAGTTCAAGCATTGCGGGCAGTTCGTCTTCGCGCCGGGCACGGACGAAGACAAGGTGATGGAAGTCGCGCTCGAGGCCGGTGCCGAGGACGTGGTGACCGATGAGGACGGTGCCATCGAGGTGCTCACCGCCGTCGCCGACTTCGAGGCCGTGAAGAACGCACTCGAGGCCGCGGGCCTGAAGCCGGACATGGCCGAGGTCACCATGCGTGCCGAGAACACCATCGAGCTGTCGGGCGAGGAGGGCGCGAAGATGCAGAAGCTGCTGGACATCCTCGAGGACCTCGATGACGTGCAGGACGTGTTCCACAACGCGGTGATCTCGGAATGAAGACCCTTGTGATCGGCGGCGGCGGCCGCGAACACGCCCTGGCGTGGCGCCTGTCGCAGTCGGAGCGGGTCTCCAAGCTCTACGTGGCGCCCGGCAACGGCGGCACGGCGACCGACCGGCGTTTCGAGAACGTCGACATCACCGACCCGGTGGCGCTGCGCGAATGGGCGCAGAAGGAAAAGATCGTGCTGACGGTGGTCGGCCCCGAAGGCCCGCTGGCGGCCGGTGTGGTCGACGAGTTCCGCGCGCACGGCCTGCGCATCTTCGGCCCGACGCAGGCGGCCGCGCAGCTCGAGAGTTCCAAGGCCTTCTCCAAGGCCTTCATGAAGCGCCACAAGATCCCCACGGCCGAGTACGAGGCCTTCACCGACGCGGCCGCGGCCCATGCCTATGTCGACGCCAAGGGTGCGCCGATCGTCGTCAAGGCCGACGGCCTGGCGGCGGGCAAGGGCGTGGTGGTGGCCATGACCGCGCAGGAAGCGCACGACGCCATCGACTTCATGCTGGTCGACAACAAGTTCGGCGTGGCCCACAACGCGGGCGGCGCGCGCGTGGTCATCGAGGAATTCCTGCAGGGCGAGGAGGCCAGCTTCATCGTCATGTGCGACGGCAAGAACGTCGCGGCCCTGGCGACCAGCCAGGACCACAAGCGCTTGCTCGACAACGACGAAGGCCCCAACACCGGCGGCATGGGCGCGTATTCGCCGGCGCCGGTGGTCACGGCCGAGGTGCATGCCAAGGCGATGCGCGAGATCATCCTGCCGACCATCCGCGGCATGGAGAAGGACGGCATCCCGTTCACCGGCTTCCTGTACGCCGGCCTGATGATCGACGCGGCCGGCCAACCCAGGACGCTCGAATTCAACTGCCGCATGGGCGACCCCGAGACCCAGCCGATCATGATGCGGCTCAAGTCCGACCTGTTCGAGGTTTTCTGGCACGCCACCGACGGCACGCTCGACCAGGTCGAGTTGCAGTGGGACCGGCGCGTGGCGCTGGGCGTGGTGCTGGCGGCGCACGGCTATCCGGAGGCGCCGCGCAAGGGCGACCGCATCGCCGGCATCCCGGCCGAGGCGCCCGACGCGATGGTGTTCCATGCGGGCACCACGCTCGACGACGGTGAACTCAAGACCAGCGGCGGCCGCGTGCTGTGCGTCACCGTGCTGGCCGACAGCGTGAAGCTGGCGCAGCAGCGCGCCTACGAGGTCGCGGCGCAGGTGCGCTTCGACGGCGTGCAGTACCGCAAGGACATCGGCTACCGCGCGCTGAACGCGCGCAACGGCTGATGCAGGTCGACCCGGCCGTCGTCGGCGACTACCTGCGAGGCCTGCAGTTGCGCATCATGGCCGCCGTCGAGGCGGCCGATGGCGGCACGGCGGTGCGCGACGCCTGGCAGAAAGAACCGGGCGAGGCGCTGCAGGGCAGCGGCCTCACCTGCATTCTGGAAGGCGGCGCGCTGTTCGAGCGCGCGGGCTGCGGTTTCTCGCAGGTGCGCGGGCCGAAGCTGCCGCCCTCGGCCACGCAGCACAGGCCTGAACTGGCGGGTGCCCCTTTCGAGGCCATGGGCGTGTCGCTGGTCTTCCACCCGCGCAATCCCTACGTGCCGACCGTCCACATGAACGTGCGCATGATCGCGGCGCTGCCCGAAGGCGGCGCGCCGGTCTGCTGGTTCGGCGGCGGCATGGACCTCACGCCCATCTATGGTTTCGAGGACGATGCGGTGCACTTCCACCGTACCTGCCGCGACGCGCTGGCGCCCTTCGGCGACGACAAGTACCCGCGCTTCAAGACCTGGTGCGACGCGTATTTCTTCCTCAAGCACCGCAACGAGCAGCGCGGCATCGGCGGCGTCTTCTTCGACGATTTCTCCGAACTGGGCTTCGACGACAGCTTCGCGATGCTGCGCGCGGTGGGCGACGGCTTCCTGCCGGCCTATCTGCCGATCGTCGAGCGCCGGCGCGACACGCCGTACGGCGAGCGCGAGCGCGCCTTCCAGCTGTACCGGCGCGGCCGCTACGTCGAGTTCAACCTGGTGTGGGACCGCGGCACGCATTTCGGCCTGCAGTCGGGCGGGCGCACCGAGTCGATCCTGCTGTCGATGCCGCCGCAGGCGAGCTGGGCCTACCAGCAGGTGCCCGCGCCGGGCACGCCCGAGGCGGCGCTGTACAGCGACTTCATCGTGCGCCGCGAATGGCTCTGACCCCTGTGCGGCTGGGCGTCTTCGGCGGCGCCTTCGACCCGCCGCACCGCACGCACGTCGCGCTGGTCGAGGCAGCGCTGGCGCAGTTGCAGCTGGACGAACTGCGCATCTTCCCGACCGGCGACGCCTGGCACAAGACGCGCACGCTCAGCCCGGCCGCCGACCGCCTGGCGATGGCCGACCTGGCCTTCGGCGGCATGGCGCGCGTGGTGGTCGACCCGCGCGAGGTGCGGCGCGCCGGCCCGACCTACACGCTCGACACGCTGCGCGAACTGAAGCGCGAATTTCCGCGGGCGCAGCCGGTGCTCATCATGGGCAGCGACCAGGCGGCGGCCCTGCCGACCTGGCACGGCTGGCAGGAGATCCTGGCCATTGCTATTGTTTCCATAGCTGAGCGGTTAGAATCCGCCCGCTCCGACGGATCGGCGACCCGCTTCGATCCGCGGACGCTGCCCGGCCTGCCGGCCGGCGCGCGCTTCGAGACGCTCGAACTTCCCCCGGTGGACACCAGTGCGACCGATATCCGTGCCCGCGTTGCCCGCGGGGAGGACATCGCTGCGCTGGTTCCTCCTGCCGTTGCGCGCTATATTGACCAACACCACCTCTACGCCTCCGCCTGATGACCACTGAAGCCGCCGCCAAGAAAGACACCCAGAAACTCCAGCGAGCCATCGTCGACGGGCTCGAAGACGTCAAGGCGCAGGACATCCAGGTTTTCGATACCGAGCATCTCTCGCCGCTGTTCGAGCGCGTGATCGTCGCGTCGGGCACCTCGAACCGCCAGACCAAGGCGCTCGCCTCCAGCGTGCGCGACGCGGTGCGCGAGGCGGGCTTTCCCAAGCCGCGCATCGAGGGCGAGGACAACGGCGAGTGGATCATCGTGGACTGCGGTGCCGCGGTCGCACACATCATGCAGCCGGCGATCCGCCAGTACTACCACCTCGAAGAGATCTGGGGCGACAAGCCGGTGCGGCTCAAGCTCGGTGCGGCCAAGCCCGCTGCGGTGAGCGCCGACAGCAGCACGCCGAAGGAGAAGAAGGCGGAGAAGCCGGTCACGTCGCTGCGCCGCGCAGACCGCCATCCGCGAGGCCGAGCAGGAGGCCAAGGCCGAGAAGCTCAAGGCCAAGCCGGCGGCGAGAAAGACCAGCCGCGCACCGGCACGCAAGACGAGCGCGTCGGGCGCAGCCCCCGCCAAGAAGATCCCGGTCAAGAAGATCGGCGCACCCGTGAAGAAGGCCGCCGCCAAGAAGGCGCCCGCGCGCAAGAGCGCCGCTCCGCGCAGCAAATGAAGCTCCTGGTGGTCGCGGTCGGGCAGCGCATGCCCGACTGGGCGCAGACCGCCTGGGACGACTACGCCAAGCGCTTCCCGCCCGAACTCAAGCTCGAACTGCGCGCCGTCAAGACCGAGCCGCGCGGCTCGAAGACGCTCGATACGCTGTACGCCGCCGAGCGCGAGCGCATCGAGGCCGCCATCACCAAGGGCATGCGCATCGTGGCGCTCGACGAGCGTGGCACCGCCCTGACCACCAAGGCATTGGCCGCGCGGCTGCAGAACTGGCAGCTCGAAGGCGACGACGTGGCGCTGGTCATCGGCGGGCCCGACGGGCTCGACCCGGCCTTCAAGGCCGCCGCGCACGAACGCATCCGCCTGTCCGACCTCACGCTGCGCGCGTGCTGCTGGTCGAGCAGCTCTACCGCGCCTGGTCGGTCAACGCCGGCCATCCGTACCATCGCGAATGAGCGACCCGTTTCTTTATCTCGCGTCGCAGAGCCCGCGCCGTGCCCAGCTGCTGGGCCAGCTGGGCGTGCGGCATGAACTGCTGCTGGCCGCGCCCGACGAGGACGCGGAAGCCCTCGAGGTGGTGCGACCCGGCGAGTCGCCGTCGGCCTACGTGCAGCGCGTGACCGGGCTCAAGCTCGATGCGGCGGTCGCGCGGCATGGCCGGCTCAAGCTGCCTGCGGCCCCCATCCTCTGCGCCGACACCACCGTGGCCTTCGGCCGCACGATCCTGGGCAAGCCGGAAGACCCGCGCGACGCCGAGCGCATGCTGGCGCAGCTCGCCGGCCGCACCCATCGCGTGCTGACCGCCGTGGCCGTGCAGCAGGGCCGGCGTCGGCATGCAGCACTGAGCGTCTCGCGCGTGCGCTTCGCACCGATGACCCGCGCGCAGATCGCCCGCTACGCCGCCAGCGGCGAGCCGATCGGCAAGGCGGGCGCCTACGGCATCCAGGGCGCGGCCGCGGCCTTCGTGGAACACATCAGCGGCTCCTATTCGGGCATCATGGGTCTCCCGCTGTTCGAGACGGCCACGCTGCTGCGGCAGGCCGGTTGGAAGCTTTAGGCAAAAGACAACCCATGCAAGACATCCTGATCAACTGGTCGCCGCAGGAGACCCGGGTCGCGCTGGTCGAGTATGGGGCCGTGCAGGAGCTCCACGTCGAACGCACGCTCGAGCGCGGCCTGGTCGGCAACGTCTACCTCGGCAAGGTGTCGCGCGTGCTGCCCGGCATGCAGTCGGCCTTCATCGACATCGGCCTGGAGCGCACGGCCTTCCTGCACGTGGCCGACATCGTCGCGCCGTTCACGCCCGGCTCGCGTCCCGCCACGCAGGCGCCGGACCGGGACCATCGCAACGGCAGTGCGATCGTTCCGATCGAGAAGCAGGTGTTCGAGGGCCAGTCGCTGCTGGTCCAGGTGATCAAGGACCCGATCGGCACCAAGGGAGCGCGGCTGTCGACGCAGATCAGCATCGCCGGCCGTCTGCTGGTCTTCCTGCCGCAGGACAACCACGTGGGCGTGTCGCAGAAGATCCCGCTCGAGCAGCGCGAGAGCCTGCGCAAGCGCATGCAGACGCTGATCGATGCCGCCGCGGCGGCCGACAGCGGCGGCACGGTGCCGGCCAACACGGGCGGCTTCATCCTGCGCACCAACGGCGAGGATTCCGCCGACGCCGAACTGGCCGAGGACATCGCCTACCTGCGCAAGACCTGGTCGCGCATCCGCGACATGTCGACGCGGCTGCCGCCGATGTCGCTGCTGCACCAGGACCTGAGCCTGCTGCAGCGCGTGCTGCGCGACATGACCAGCGAAGAGACGCAGACCATCCGCATCGATTCGCGCGAGCAGTTCGACGTGCTGCTCAAGTTCGGCCTCGAGTTCATGCCGCAGGCGGCGAGCAAGCTGCAGCACTACAAGGGCGAGCGGCCGATCTTCGACCTGTATTCGATCGACGAGGAGATCGCCAAGGCGCTGGGCCGGCGCGTCGACCTCAAGTCGGGCGGCTACCTGGTGGTCGACCAGACCGAGGCGCTCACCACCGTCGACGTGAACACCGGTGGCTTCGTCGGCGCCCGCAACTTCGACGACACCATCTTCAAGACCAACCTCGAAGCCGCGCAGGCCATTGCGCGCCAGCTGCGGCTGCGTAACCTGGGCGGCATCGTCATCGTCGACTTCATCGACATGGCGCGCGACGACCACCGCGAGCAGGTGCTGGCCGAGTTTCGCAAGCAACTGGCGCGCGACCGGGTCAAGACCAGCGCGGGGGGCTTCTCGCCGCTGGGGCTGGTCGAGATGACACGCAAGCGCACCCGCGAATCGCTGGCCCACATGCTGTGCGAGCCGTGCGCGGCCTGCGGCGGACAGGGCATCGTGAAGACCGCGCGCACCGCGGCTTACGACGTGATGCGCGAGATCCTGCGCGAGGCGCGCCAGTTCACGCCGCGCGAATTCCGCATCGTCGCGGCACCGCAAGTCATCGAGCTGCTGCTGGACGAAGAGAGCCAGCACCTGGCCGGCCTGAGCGACTTCATCGGCAAGCCGATCTCGCTGCAGTCGGAGCCGGCCATGGGGCAGGGTCAGTTCGACATCGTGCTGTTGTGATGCCCGGCGCTGCACAGCGCACGGCTTCTCACCACACGGCTTCCGCCGCACGCAGGCGGCTCACCGGCACGCCGTTCTCGAGATGGCTGGTGAAGATTTCGGCCACGTCGGTGGGTGCGACGCCGCTGTAGAGCACGCCTTCCGGGTACACCAGCACGTTGACGCCGTCGCTGCAGGGCCCGAGGCAGCCCGAATAGGTGACGGCCACCTGCTCATAGGCCTGCCGCTTCTGCAACTCGGCCCAGAAGGCCTGCAGCACCTCGGTGGAGCCCTTCGCTGCGCAGGCGCCGCGCGGATGCTGCGGCGGGCGGTTCCGGGTGCAGACGAAGACGTGGCGTGACGGGTGGGCCATGGGGTTTCCTTTTTCGGCAATCTCGGAGGGAAGTGCAGAGGTGTCAGGCTGCCAGGCGGACGATCCAGGCCTGGAGGTCGCGCACATGCGCACTTTCCTCGCTGGCGAACTCGCGCGCCATGCGTCCCACCTCGGGGTCGTTGCTCTGGCGCGCGACGCCGGCATAGAAGTCGTAGCCCGCCTTTTCGCCGGCGAGCGCGAGGTCCAGCGCCGTGATGACGTCGATCAGCCCGTCGACACCCTGCCAGCTCGCGGCCTCGGGGCTCGCGCCCCCCGGCCACTGGAACTCATCGGGCGCCAGCGCGGGCAGTTCGCGGAAGCCGCCGCGCTGCATGGCCTCTTTCAGGTGCCGACGCGAGAAGAGCGCCATGCGCTCGAACAACGCCTGCACCTCGCGATTGCCCGCGGACCCCATGACCTGCGCCAGGTCTTCATACTGGCGCGCCGCATCGCGCTCGAGCTGGATCGCATGCACGAGAAAGAGGTGGATGTCGTCGATCATGCTCAGCCGAACTTGAACAGGATGCCGTGGCCACCGCGGGGGTACTCCCATTCGATGTTGCCGTGGTCGCTGCACAGGATGCGGCAGCTGCCGCATTCCAGGCAGCCGTCGGTGATCAGCGTGACGCTGCCATTGCCTTCGGCCTTGTAGCAGGCGGCCGGGCAGACGAAGGTGCAGCTCTTCACCGCGCAGTCGTTGGTGCAGACCTGCGCATCCTTGATGCGGATGTGTGGGCGGCCGGCGTCCACGCGGTAGCGGTTCTGGAACAGCTTGTCCTCGACATTGACGGCGATCGGGTTCATCGGAAAGCCCTCCAGAGTTTGTAGGCGTCGCCCACCAGGCCGCCGAGCTTGCGGCTCTTGCGAAAGCTCGAGAAGATCTCGCGTTCCTTGCTCTTCTTGTCCACGCCGTCCACCGTGATCATGGTGCGTGCAGCCTGCGCGAGCAGGTCGGGGTAGCTGGTGAAGAACTGCGGGTTCTTGTGCAGCACCGCGGGCATGTCGCGGTACTTGTGCAGGTCCTTCATCACGAAGGCCTCCTTGTAGGCCTTGAGGGTGGCGGCCCGGTAGCCGCGGCCCGCGGCGCGGGCCTCGATCACCGTCTCGGCTGCGAGCCGGCCGCTGGTCATCGCGAGGTTCGATCCCTCGCGGTGCACCGCGTTCACGAAGCCGCCGGAGTCGCCGACGATCATCCAGCCGTTGCCGTACACCTGCGGCACCGCGTGGAAGCCGCCCTCGGGGATCAGGTGCGCGCAGTATTCCTTCATCTCGCCACCCTCGATCAGCGGGGCGATCGCGGGGTGGCGCTTCATCTGCTCGAGCAGCACGTAGGGGCTGGTCCTGTTCGGGTTGCTCGCGAAGTCGCCGAGCATGCAGCCCACGCCGATGGTGAGCGACTCCTTGTTGGTGTAGAGGAAGCCGGTGCCCATCATGCCGTCGGTGATGCGCCCGACCATCTCGATCACCACGCCCGATTCCTCGCCGACGTTGAAGCGCTGGCGGATCGTCTCCTCGGGCATGAAGAGGATTTCCTTCACGGCCAGTGCCACGTTGCCAGCCTTGATCTCGCCGTGGAAGCCGGCCTTGCGCGCCAGCGTGGAGTTCACGCCGTCGGCCAGCACCACCACGTCGGCGTACACGTCGCCGTGCTCGCGGTCGCATTGCACGCCCACCACCTGGTCCCCGTCCATGATGAGCTGGTTGACCGTGGTCTCGCAGATCAGCAATGCGCCGGCCTCGCGCACCTTGGCGCTGAACCACTTGTCGAACTGGGCGCGGATGATGGTGTAGCGGTTGTAGGGCGGCTTGTTGTAGTCCTCGCTGCGGATGTGCGTGCCGACGAAGGAGGTCTCGTCGAGCACCCACATGCGCTGCTCGATGACGTGGCGCTCCAGCGGTGCATCGTCGCGGAAGTCGGGAATGATCTGCTCCAGCGCATTGGCATAGAGGATCGCGCCCTGCACGTTCTTGCTGCCGGGGTACTCGCCGCGCTCGATCTGAAGCACCTTGAGGCCGGCCTTGGCCAGCGTGTAGGCGCAGGCATTGCCCGAGGGGCCTGCACCGACGACGATGGCATCGAACTGGGATGGCTTTTTCATGAGGTCTCCTTCAGGCGGCCAGGCGCCGACGCTGTTGCGACAGATGCTCGGCAAAGGCCTGCGTGAGCGCCGGCAGCACCTGCAGGGCATTGCCGACGATGCCGTAGTGCGCGAAGTCGAAGATGGGGGCGTTGGCGTCGGTGTTGATCGCCACGATCACGTCCGACGCCTCCATGCCCACGCGGTGCTGAATCGCGCCGGAGATGCCGGCGGCGATGTAGAGCTTGGGGCGCACCGTCTTGCCGGTCTGGCCGACCTGGCGCTCGGCCTCGACCCAGCCGGCCTGCACGCAGGGCCGCGTGGCACCGACCTCGCCGCCGAGCACGCGCGCGAGCTCGAACACCAGCTTGAAGTTCTCCGGGCTCTTGAGGCCCTTGCCGCCGCCGATGATCACGTCGGCGTAGGGCAGGTTGACCTTGCTGCTGTTCGCGTCGGCGATGAAGTCCAGCAGCTTGGTCACGATCTGCGTCTCGACCAGGCCCAGCGTGTCCTGCACGACCGTGCCGGTGCGCGCGGCGTCGGGCTGCGGCATGGCCATCACGCGCGGACGCACGGTGGCCATCTGCGGCCGGTAGGCCAGCGTCATGATCGTGCACAGCAGCGAGCCACCGAAGGTCGGGCGGGTCGCGGCCAGCGCGCGGGAGGCCGGGTCGATGTTGAGTTCGGTGCAGTCGGCCGTGAGGCCGGTCAGCAGCGTGGTCGCCACGGAGCCCGCCAGGTCGCGGCCCATCGAGGTCGCGCCCAGCAGCAGGATCTCCGGCTGGTAGGTGTTCACCAGGTCGGTCAGGCCCTTAGTGAAAGGCTCGTTGCGGTAGCCCTTGAGCACCGGGTCGTGCACGATGTAGGCCGTGTCGGCACCGTAGGTGAAGGCTTCGGCCGCGAAGGTCTCCAGCGGCTCGTCGTGCCCGCCGAGCACCACCACGCCCACCGCGCTGCCGAGCTTGTCGGCCAGCTTGCGCGCCTCGCCCAGCAGTTCCCACGACACGCTGTGCACATGGCCGCGTTCGTGCTCGATGAAGACCCAGACGCCCTTGTAGGCCTTGAGTTCCTCGGACAGTTCGACATTGCGTCGGCCGGCCGGCCGCTTGGCGGCAGCCGCGGGTGTGGCAGCCTGGGGTGCTTCGCTCATGACATCTCCTTCATCAGCAGGTCGGATTCGAGCGTCGAATGGCGCGTGAAGATCTTCTGCAGCAGGTTGAGCGACACGTCGCGCAGGTTCGAGACCTCGAGGTCGAGCATCTCGGCCTTCTCGCTGCGCGGCGTCGGGCCGAAGACCTTGCTCACCACCGTCGGCGAGCCCTTCAGGCCGATCTTGGAGATGTCCTCGATGCCGGCTTCTTCCTTGTTCCACTTGCGCACCGGCCAGGCCGCCGCATGGATCATCGCGGGCAGGCCGGCGAAGCGCAGCTCGTTGGTGTTCTCCAGCATCGTGATGAGGCAGGGCAGGGCGGTGCGCAGCACCTGCACGCCACCCTCGGCACGCCGCTCGACGGTGATGGTGCGCCCGTCCAGGTCGGTCTCGACGATGCGCGAGACGTAGGTGAGCAACTGCAGCCCCATGCGCTTGGCGATGCCGGGGCCGACCTGCGCGGTGTCGCCGTCGATGGTCTGCTTGCCGGTGAAGACGATGTCGACGGCCTGCTCGGTAGCGATCTGCCGGATGCCCGCGGCCAGCGCGTACGAGGTGGCCAGCGTGTCGGCGCCGGCGAAGGCGCGGTCGGTCACCAGCACCGCGTCGTCCGCGCCGTAGCTGATGCACTTGCGCAGCGCCTCCTCGGCCTGCGGCGGGCCCATGCACAGCATCGTGACCTTGCCGCCGAATTTGTCCTTCAGCCGCAGGGCCTCTTCGAGCGAGAACAGGTCGTAGGGGTTCACGATGGCCGGCACGCCCTGACGCATGATGGTGTTGGTCACCGGATGGACACGGATCTGCGCCGAGTCCGGGACCTGCTTGATGCAGACGACGATGTGCATGACATGGCTCCTTCAGGCCGCCAGGCGTTGCGGCATCGACGCCTTCAGGCTGTCGAGCGACACGTGCTGCCGGCCGTCGGTGTCCTGGAACACCTTGAACACCTTCTCCTGCGCCGGCGTCGACGTCACGAAGTCGCCATAGGCCTTCTGCAGCAGCCCGCGGTAGGTGGTGAACATCTGCAGTTCGTCGGCCTGCGCCAGCACCGCGTCCTGGCGGATGTACTGGAAGAAGCGCTTGAGGATGTGCAGGCGGCTGACGTTGACCACGCCCTGGTCGAAGGGCACACCGAAGAACTGCAGGAAGTCTTCGGCCGACGAGAGGGCCTTGAGCTGTTGAAGGAAGGTTTCCATCGGGGCTTACTCCTGGAGTGAGGGTTGCAGAAGCGAATCGAAGCTGGGTTCGGCGCAGGGGTCCGCGCACTCGCCGCAGGCCGTATCGGCCGGGGGCCGCGCCTGCAGCTTCTCGAGTTGCGCGACCCGCTCGAGCAGGCAGGCGATGGCCTTGCCGACCGGGTCGGGGATCAGGTGGTGGTCGAGGTCGAAGCCGTGGGTGCTGCGGCGCTGCGGCACCACCACGCGGCCCGGAATGCCGACCACGGTCGCTCCCACGGGCACGGCCTCGATCACGACCGAGTTGGCCGCGATGCGGGCGCGTTCGCCCACGGCGATCGGGCCGAGGATCTTGGCACCGGCCCCGACCACCACGCCGTTGCCGAGCGTGGGGTGCCGCTTTCCGGACGACCAACTGGTGCCGCCGAGGGTGACGCCGTGGTAGAGCGTGACGTCCTCGCCGATCTCCGCCGTCTCGCCGATCACGACCCCGGTGCCGTGGTCGATGAAGAAGCGCGCGCCGATGCTGGCGCCGGGGTGGATGTCGATCTGCGTGAGCCAGCGCGCAAAGAAGGACATCGCGCGCGGCACGTAGCGCCAGCCGCGTCGCCACAGCCCATGCGCCACGCGGTGCAGCGCAATCGCCTGCACGCCCGGGTAGATGGTCCACACCTCGAGGCGGTTTCGTGCGGCCGGGTCGCGCTCCAGCACGCAGCGCACGTCGCCGCGCAGCAAGGTCCACCAAGAAAGCCGCTGCGCCGTCGCCGCGTCGATCGGAACGGCGGACAGGGAGTCGGAGGGCAACGTCATGTCGGACTCATGCCGCCAGCGGGCGGGGCTGCCGGTCGTCGGCGCCGTGCGCCTCCAGCAGGAACTGGTAGAGGTCGTCGGGCGTCGGCGCCTGCTTGACGCGCATCGCGTGGTCGCGGATCTGCGCCAGCAGCCAGGCCGTGACGCCGTCGTCTTCCAGTGCCACGCCCAGCGCGCCGTAGGCCTGCCGCACGGCCTGCGAGCCCGAATGCTTGCCCAGCACCGTGCGCCGCTGGCGGCCCAGCTCCGCGGGGTCGAAGCTCTCGTAGGTCGATGCGTTCTTGAGCAGGCCGTCGATGTGGATGCCCGACTCGTGCGTGAACACGGCGTCGCCGACGATGCTCTTGTTGAAGGCCACGGCGCGGCCCGATGCGCGCGCGACCAGCTGCGAGATGGCGACCAGCGCCTGCGTGTCGACCCCGCAATCGGCCCGGTGCAGATGGCGCAGGCCCATCAC
>LNAP01002383.1_pt1 | contig 18865 bp, 20 predicted proteins | sample 602601 | NCBI WGS metagenome assembly LNAP01 (sample SAMN02440304, study PRJNA202911) | soil metagenome | biome: Subtropical and temperate rainforests or woodlands; isolation source: soil samples (1 kg each in a 20% v/v slurry with milli Q water) were... ...
CGCCGCCAAACATGGTGGGTGTGTCGTCTTGCGAAACCTCGCGAAACGGCACCCGGATATCTGGGCGCGAGCCCTGCTGATAGACCTTGCTTGAGTGGGGAAGTGGCGTGACGGCAGCAGCATCGACTTCGGCCTTGGCTGCAGTAAAGGAGGAGGAAATAGCGTTCAAAACGTGCTCCAAATAAATTAACAATGGAGCCGATAGGGAATAGACGAGCAGCGATCAGGCGCCGTGGCGCCAAAAAATCACGACAAGTACGCTCCCAGCATCGGCATTATCCGTACTGGTACGAAGGGCCTTTCTCAACCCGCCGTGAACGGCGAGTACCCCTGCGTCTGTTCAGTATAGGCCATAGTGGCGGCTTTAGCTGTGGTTGTACCCAATAGACGCGTCCGGTTGCGCAGAAGGAGACGCGTCCGTGGGTCGATGGGAACGAAATTTGCTGTAAATTCGATTCGTCTAGGATCTGTTTTAAGGTGGAGGATATATGGTCGCGTTGAACCGATATACAACCGTGGATAATGACCGCGTTCGTCGTTCTACCGCGTCTCGGGTTAACGCGGATATTGATAAAAAGACTGACGAGAATATAAGACATTATTCAACCCTCGATAAACTAGAAGTAAGTCGCAGGATCCGGGAGCTGGACGGAGAGTGGGATGTGGAAAGAGTGCTTGAGGTGAATGCGTCTTCACTGGCACTGAGTGGTTTGGTCTTAAGTTTTGTCGCCAATAGGAAATGGTTGTATCTGACGGGCGGCGTGCTAGCATTCCTACTCCAGCATGGAGTTCAGGGCTGGTGTCCACCGCTTCCTGTTTTGCGGCGGCTTGGTGTTCGGACGCGAGGTGAAATTGATCGAGAGAAGTACGCCCTGAAGGCGCTTATCGATCAGAAGTAGTATTGGGATACAGCACTGTCCACGAAACGCGGGGAATTGGTCCGAGTACTCTCGGTGCCTCGCTGTCGCTGCCTTTCATCCAACCATAATTGCGGCTTGGGATGAAGATGGATGACGCACGCTCCGAAAAATTAACAATGTATTCGATAGAGGATATGGTAATGACGTTCGATGCTGTGGCGTTACAGCACTCATGCTCTCTCAAGGGGCAATTGACCACTGACTAGCGTTCACAGCGGATGCAGGTGATTCGTTACGGTTTCCAGCGCCTTATCAGATGAGGATTTAGATGCAAGCCGCTGTGCATCGAATACATCTAGGTAGGCAACGGAGGGTATAGCTTGGTGTCAGCTCTCCCTTAGTGGGATAGGAGACGATTTTCATCAGAGTTGGAAGTATGGCGATGGATTTTTGAGAGGGTGTACTCGTATTCTGTCGAGCTATATCAATGCCATTCAGTACCGCCTGGGCCGCTTCCGAACCAGTGGGAACTTCCAGTAATTGCTGCCAGTAGCTAATGGCCCCTGATATTCGCCGCGCTCGAATGCCGCTCGTCCCGCCAAGGTGAGAGCGAATGGTTCGCAATAGGGGTCGGAGCGCGTAATGGTGAGCCCAAAGACACCGGCCGTAACCTGCAGCAAGGCAAAGATTTCGTGATCAACCTCGTATCGCAAGACTTAGTGCAGCAGATGAATGTGACCGCTGTCGATTTTGATTCAAGCGTTGATGGGCTCGCTGAAGCAGGGTTGGAAGTCCTCCCGTCGGTCAAGATTGCGCCGTCATGAGTCAAAGCCAGCACGGTAGCTTATGAGTGTGCGGCAGAGCATGTACATAATCTGGGCGGCAATCGCAGTATTGTGATCGCCAGGGTGCTTGCTATGCACATCCATGATGAGACAATGCTCGACCGTGACAGGCTCTACGTTGATACTCCGGCCCTGGAGTTGGTAGGAAGAATGCATACGGGAACGTGGTATAGCTTGCAGACAAATCTACTTGTAATGCGTCGAATTACGGAAACGGAGCATCGAAGTCGCACCATTAAGCGTACATGAGTGGTCGCTTAAGCCATCGCTAAACGAGTCCTATCAGTTCAGTCCAGTACGTGAGGCTATGATGGCGTTCGAGCCTCCGATACGCTCGTTGTGCCGCTTTCCGAACCGGAGTGGGATGTGGTGTACTGGTCGGGCTATTGTTAGCCAGGGCACTCGTCCACGGTTTGCGCTGGCCGTCTTGCCTGGCAGCGATCTTTGGCGGCGCTTAGGCCGTCCCGCCCTTTTGCTTTGCCGCTGCCGAGTAGACATCACGCCGCAGATGCGCGCCCACGCTCTTTCATTCGCCGGTGTGCAGGCGGACGTCATCGGACCGCAGACTTAATGCTTGCATGATGTTTATGGGAGGCGAGCGCCACCGTTTCTCTGCTGTGCCCGCTCAATGCCATCGGCGACGATCTGTGCCGTCTGAGAGCCCGCAGGGAGCTGTTCAAGCACTTCTTGCCAGTAATCAATGGCTACTTGGTAGTCGCCGCGTTCGAGCGCAGCGGTACCTGCTAGCGTAAGTGCATAAGGCTCCCGCGGATCAATGGAGAGCGCGCGCTCCAGTAGCTGCGTTGGTTCGCCAACGAATCCTGTTGCGCTGTTTCGAGCTAGCGTTTCCGCGTATTCGGTTAGCGCTATCGGGTCCGTTTGGATGATGGGCGCTGCCTTGGAGAAAGCGACGGCCGCATTTTTGTAGTCTCCAAAGTAGCTATAAGAGCGAGCCAACATGAGCCAGCCAGGGGAATCATCAGGGTTTTGGGCAAGGCGGGTCTCAAGCGATTTCACCATGTTCTCTACATCGCCCCGAGTCATCATGGGAGCATTTTGAGGCGTTGGTGAAAGGCTTGCTGCTGGGTTGCCCAGGGAAAAATACAGCAACATGGCGGCCAGCGGCAGCGTGACAATTAGTATTGCCGCTGTGCGCTTGTCGCGCCCGCCTTGCATGGCCGGAATCGGAGCGGGTACTGCTTCTTGCAGGGCACGTTGTTGTATTTCTTGCTTGGCAGCCGAGAAGTCATCGGCAGATAATATTTGATGGGCGACGTCCTGCTCTAGCTCAGCCAATTGATCACGCAACACCTTCGCATTGACAGCATGATGCTCGATCTCACTATTAGGTGTCGTACCGCGCCAAAGAGCTCTCCCCAGGCATAGTGTTACTCCGACCGCTAGCAATGCGGCAAAGCCAACAAAAATCAAACTCATAAGAGATTTCCATGATGGGTGGTGCGCTCCAGGAGGGATTCTGCTATTTTTTGTTCATCGTCACTTAATGAGATATCGGCCAAATGCTGTTTTCGTCGGTGTAGTGTTATGGCAAATATAAGGAATCCGAAAACGAGGAGCAGGATGGGACCAAACCACAGTAGAAGTGTGGTGGCTTTCAATGGTGGACGATACAGTATGAAATCGCCGTATCGAGTAACAAGGTAGGCCTGAATTTCAGTATCGCTTTTCCCCGCTTCGATATCGTGGCGGATCAGTTCTCGTATGTCTGCAGCGAAGTCGGCGCGTGAAGCGGCGATCGATTCGTTTTGGCATACCAGGCAACGCAGTTCCGCAGCTATTTTCAGCATGCGCTTTTCGCTAGCCGCATCATTGCCCCAGGTGGGAAAGGAAATAACAGCGCAAAGTAGTGACAGCCACACGCGCGTCATTTCTGAAGCTCCCGCACCAAGGGTAGGATGATGTTACGTGCATCGTTATGGCTCACCGCGCCGATATGCTTATATCGAATGAAGCCCTCTTTATCAATCACATATGTTTCGGGTACGCCATAGACTCCGTAATCGATACCCACAACACCTTGTGGGTCAGATACGACGGACTCGAAGGCATTGCCATGGCGATCTAGCCATGAGATTGCGTTCGCAGGCACGTCTTTATAATTCAGGCCAACAATGGGCAAGGCGTATGTGGTCGCCAGATCCGTAATGATGGGATGCTCTTCGAGGCAGGGAGGACACCAGGATGCCCAAACATTCAGCAGCCATACTTTTCCGTGCATGGATTGGGGTGAAAACGTCTCGTCCTGAACCGCCAGCTTGGGCAGGGTGAACTGGGGCGCGGGTTTGCCGATCAAAGGCGAGGGCACCTCGCTGGGCTTGAGCGTTAAGCCGAGACCAAGGAAGCCGACCAGCACGATGAAACCGATCAATGGCCATGCAAAACGACTCATGGCGCTTCCCCCCTCGGCGAAAATGCATTGCCGCGCTGGCGACGCTTAAGCCGATATCGGCGATCGCTGATGGCTAGCAGTCCGCCTACGGCCATCAAAATGCAGCCAATCCAGATCCAGTCAACAAATGGCTTATAGTAAATACGCACACTCCAGGCGTTGTTGCCAAGCGGCTCGCCCAATGAAACGTAAACATGTCGCAGGCCATTGGCGTCAATCGCCGCTTCCGTTATCGGCATGTCCGATGAGAAGTAATCGCGCTTCTCGGGATGCAGGGAGCGAAAAACGTGTCCGTTGCGTGAAAGTAAAACCTCTCCGACCTCCGCTTCGTAGTTTGCGCCTATCTCCTTGCTGACACCCTTGAACCTCAATTCATAAGCGCCGGTCGATGCCGTACTGTTAGGCATCATGGAAAGGTCCTGTTCCGTTTCATATCCCGTGACCAGCGTGACTCCCACGACGAATACGGCGATGCCCAGATGCGCTAAGTGCATACCGAGCCAGCTACGCGGCTGGGCTAGCAGTCCGCTGCGCGTGGCCCGCATGCGTTGGACAATGCCGATAATGACGGAGGCGGCGATCCACGATGCCAGAGCCATTCCCAACGCAACGGACACAGACCAGCGTCCGCATAGAAATGGCACGCTCGCTCCAACAACCACTGCGATCCAAGCGGGCAGCCGGAGTTCCGTTATCAAAGCGGGTATTTTTGTTTTTTTCCAGTTGGCCATTGGCCCAACGGCCATGAGCAGCAACGCCGGCACCATCAACGGTACGAAAACGGCATTAAAGTAGGGGGGGCCGACAGAGAGCTTGCCTAGTCCGAGCGCATCAAGAATAAGCGGATAGAGGGTCCCAAGAATGACCGCGCCGGCGGCCACGGTCAATAGAATGTTGTTTACCAACAAGAATGACTCACGTGAGACCAACGCGAATCTGCCACCCACGCCGACCTTGGGCACGCGCAGCGCAAACAGTAGCAGTGACGATCCCGTCACCACGGTGAAAAGCGTCAAAATGAATATGCCCCGACGCGGATCAGTGGCGAACGCGTGTACGGACGTGAGTACCCCCGAACGGACCAGAAAAGCGCCCAGCAACGAAAACGAGAAAGTGCTGATGGCAAGCAGCATTGTCCAGCTTTTGAAGCTGTTGCGTTTTTCGGTTACTGCCAAAGAGTGTATTAATGCTGTGCCCACGAGCCAGGGAATAAATGATGAGTTCTCTACAGGATCCCAGAACCACCAACCTCCCCATCCCAATTCGTAGTAGGCCCACCAGCTCCCCAGCGCGATTCCCAAAGTCAGGAATAACCACGCTGCCGTCGCCCAAGGCCTGGACCAGCGCGCCCAGGTTGCATCAAGCTGACCCGCTAGCAACGCGGCGACGGCAAACGCAAACGCCACCGAAAATCCGACATATCCCATATAGAGCAGCGGTGGATGCAGGATCAATCCAATGTCCTGCAGGAGCGGGTTCAAGTCCAACCCCTCCATGGCTGCAGGTAGCAGGCGTTCGAACGGGTTCGAGGTCAGCAATACAAAGAGCAGGAATCCGGCATTGATCAGACCCAACACTCCAAGCACGCGAGCCACCATCGTATCGGGCAGTTGACGCGAGAACACGCTGACCGCACACGCCCACCCGGTCTGCATGAGCAACCACAGCAGCAGTGATCCTTCATGCCCGCCCCAGGTCGCGGCGATCCGGTAAAACCACGGTAGCTGCGAATTGGAGTTCTGCGCGACATAAAGCACCGAGAAATCGTTCGCAAAGAAGGACCAGGCCAGCGTCGCAAAGCTTATGGCGATCAGTAGAAATTGTATGCGAGCGGCTGGCCGCGCAAAGGCGATCCATGCGAGTTTGCTGCGCGCCGCGCCGACAAGGGATAGGCCTGCCTGCGCAAGTGCAACGAATAGCGTCAGGATCAGGGAAAAATGACCGAATTCAACCAGCATGGATTATGGCCTCCCTATGCCTGCATTCTTACTGGCCTCATCCAAAGCATGTTGCGCTTCGGGCGGCATGTAGTTCTCGTCGTGCTTTGCCAGCACCTCCTGGGCCCGAAACAAACCATCGAGCTCGAGCTTGCCTTGTGCAACGACTCCTTTGTCCTCACTGAACAGGTCGGGAAGGATACCCGTATAACTTACCGGAATCGTTTTGGCATTGTCGGTGACCGCAAATTGCACAGTAAGCCCATCACGCCGAACGCTTCCCGCCTGCACAATCCCGCCAATGCGAAAAACGCGTTCTTCAGGCGCCTCGCCCGCCATGACCTGAGTCGGCGTGAAAAAAAACACAAGATTGCTTTGGAAGGCGTTGAGCACCAGCGCCGTGGCAACACCGAGCGTGACCAGACCGCCGCCAATGAGGATCATGCGTCTATGGCGAGCCTTCATCGTGGATCCTCTTCATATGAACTTGAATTGCGCTGTACATTTAGCAGTGCCGTCTTGCGGCGAACGCGGAGAACAAGACACTCAGCGAGGATCGCCACAAGGGTGGCGCTCAGTGATCCCCAGACATAAGGCGCATACCCGCCCATGGCGAAGAACTCAAAGGGGCTTGACCAGATCATCGTTCTACTTCCTTTAATGCGTTTAACCAGCCGGCATGGCGCTCGCGCTCCAGAATGATGCAACGCACGCGTAGCAGTGCCGCTGCGATCGTATATAACCACGACGCCAAGGCCATGAGCAGCATGCCAACCAGCATGACCGATGCCATTGATGGCGCTCGGCTCAGCGATACAGACGCACCCTGGTGCAAGGTGCTCCACCATTGAACCGAGAAATAAATAATTGGAATGTTCACAACGCCAACCATCGCCAGCACAGCACCGGCCTTATCGGCGCGCCTTGGGTCGTCCACAGCGGACTGGAGCGCCATAAACGCGAGATATAAGAAGAACAGGAGCAGCTCGGACGTCAACCGCGCGTCCCAGACCCACCAGGTTCCCCACATGGGCTTGCCCCACAAAGCGCCCGTCCATAACGAAAGAAAGGTGAACAGGGCGCCAGTCGGTGCCAGGGCCGAAGCCATCATGGCAGATAAGCGGCTGTTGAACACCAACCCGACCGCGGCCCAGAAAGCCATGATCAGATAGATAAACATCGACATCCATGAGGCCGGAACGTGTAAAAAAATGATGCGATAGCCCTCGCCTTGCTGGGCGTCGGTGGGTGCCAGGAAGAATCCTATGTACAGGCCAGAAATGGCCAGAATCGCCGCAGCTGCGCCGAACCAGGGGATAAGTTTTCCTGCAAGCGGATAAAACGTCTTGGGTGAAGAGTACTTAAACCAATTAATCATTCTTGCAGCCATTATTCCAACGCAATCCTTAATGCCGCGGCAGTGGCCAAAGGAGAAAAAAAGATCGCTACAGCCAGCATGGCCGCCAACAGCGAAAGATTTGCGTTCGCACTGAGTCCAGCCGCTGCGGTGTCGACGGCACCGGCGCCAAAGATAAGGATTGGCGTGTAAAGCGGCAGAATGATCAACGCGAGTAGTACTCCGCCACCTCGAAGCCCCAATGTAAGACTTGCTCCGATCGCGCCGATCAAGCTGAGCACCGGCGTGCCGATCAGGAATGAAAAGGTCAGGATGAGCGAAGACGAAGTTGGTAAATCGAACTGCAAGGCCAAAAGCGGCGCTAAGACTGTCAATGGCAGACCAGTCAAAATCCAGTGGGCGATCACCTTGCCCAGCGCCAGCATTCCAAGCGGAGCAGGCGAAAGGAACAATTGTTCCAAAGTGCCGTCGACAAAGTCCTGTTCAAACAGTCGATTTAACGACAGCATGGTTGCCAGCAATGCGGCCACCCAAAGAATCCCGGGGGCGATCTGGCGCAGCGTGTCGTGTTCAACACCTATGGCCAAGGGGAATAGACTGACCACTATTACGAAGAAAGAAAGAGATGTCAGCATATCGGACTTGCGCCTCATGGCAAGCCTTAAGTCTCGCTTTGCAACCTCGCATAGCGACGAGATGCCCAGGACGCCGTTCACTTGCCCACCTGGATGACCTGGGGGGGGCATGCGAGCGCTATGTCATGATGAGTCGTTAAAACAGCAAGCCCGCCTTCACTCAAATGTCGGTCGATTATTTTGCTGACCCACTGCATTGCCTGGGCATCCAAAGCCGCTAGAGGCTCGTCCAGCACCCACAAAGCACGCTTTTGCAGTAATAGACTGGCCAGGTTCACGCGGCGCTTTTGACCCTGGGACAAGACACGCACGGGCAGGTGTTCCCTACCTTGCAAACCAGCGTGATGCAAAGCATGTTGTACAGCGGCGGAGCCAACTGTCACGTTTGCCAGATTAGAATTGAAATGCAGGTTTTCAGTGGCGCTCAGTTCCTCTTTCAGGCCCGGAGCATGACCGCAATACAGTAACTCACGCCCGTATTCGTTACCCCATTGTTTGATCGGTCGACCGTTCCAACAGACCGTGCCATTAGCCGGAGGCGTTAGCCCAAGCAACATGCGCAACAGGCTGGTCTTACCACTGCCGTTCTCGCCTTGAATCAACAGGCACTCGCCAGCCCTGACTTGAAAACTCAAGCGATGAAATAGACGGCGCTCACCACGCACGCATTGTAGATTGATGGCTTCGAGCAACTTTTTACCTTGTTCCAGGCGATGACCTTCGGTAGTGGTCCGCCAACGGCATGATGGCCAATGATTACGTTTATTCCGGTGCAAAATCGTGTAAAAGCGTGATTTACCGGTCGTGTCATGGCGTAGCATACGTTGCTTGGATTAACTGAAAGTTAAGCGACTTGCTCGATTAAAGGTAATCGCTGTAGACAGGTATAGGTTGTCCGGTTGTGCCTATGGGGTCGATGACTCCTGATTCCATGGCATCCCCGTGCGGACCTGGGCGAGGCACGTCATAGCTAGAGATTCGCACAAATACTGGTCGATTTTCTATAAAACCAAAGAGCAAGAAGAACCATGTCGAATTGGTGAGTCCAGGCGCTGCTCTAAGAGCGGTCATCGAGCCGACGGCGCGAAAGTCCACGAGCAGGATCCCTGGCTCAAGCGTTGTCGGACAGCTTTTGGTGAAAGCGACTTAGGAAACATGTGATGCGTCTTCTTGCGAAGCAAACGGACGCATCGAATTGCTAATGACCGTCAAACTGCTTAGGCACATGGCGATGGCGGCCGCTCCTGGCGCGACCCCGATCTGAAAGAACAGCACCACGATCGCCACGTTGTAGCAAATCGAAAAAAAGAGGTTCTGACGCACTCGCCTCTGGATGTGTCGCGCCAGTCGCCGCGCCTTGACAATCTGTTCGACACCGCCCTGTGTAATCATGATCCCGGACGCTGTGACGGCAACCGCGTTCGCGCCATTAATCGCCACCCCGCAGCCAGCGGCGGCCAGAACCAGTGTGTCGTTGATGCCATCGCCCACAAAGGCGGTATCTTGGCCATGTTGTTGTACAATTTTGACCTTCCCGTCAGGGTCGCAAGCCGCGTGAATGTCCTTAGGTGCAAAGGACAACGCTTCGCCAACCCACTTGGCCGCCGGGGCATGGTCGCCCGTCACGAGCAGAGTCTGGCAGCCTTGCTTACGCAGGTGTTCTAATGCAGCCAGGGAGCTGTCTCGAATCTCGTCATGTAGCTCGATTCGACCCTCCCAGATTCCATCGCGGGCTATGTGCACAATGGCGCTGGGCGCGTGTGGTGTGTTCAGAGCAGAGTGGGTTTCCTCAGCGATGTAGCCCACGCCTTGATCCTCTAGCCAAGCCCTTGTGCCAAGCAGCCACAACGCTCCGTCTGGTGCAAGGTAGCGTACGCCGGCCGAATGCCGCTCGGCCGCTTCTGCTGGTAAGAGATCATTGATTCCTTGAGCTTGAGCGTAATGCACAATAGCATTGGCCACCGGATGTGCAATACCGCTTTCCGCACTGGCGACGACCCGTATGAGTTCGTCCTGCGCAAGGCGTGCGCTTGTGACTCTTGTGACGGTTAATTGCCCCGAAGTCAGTGTGCCCGTTTTGTCAAAAGCGAAGACCCGTGCACGTGCCAAAGCTTCAACGCTTGCTGGGTCGCGAAACAAAATGCCGGTATTCGATGCCCGTGCACTACCCGCCGAGAAAGCTAGAGGCAGAGCAAGGCCAACGGCACAGGGACAAGCGGCTACCAGCACAGACAGCGAAGCCAGCAATGCATGATCGAGCGACATTCCCATCCAGAGGTGGCGGACCAAGGCGAGTAACGCTACTGCGCATACGACAGGCAACAGTAATCGCGCAAACTGCTCTGCCATTTTCGACATCGATGACTTGGCCCCGAACAGCTCAAGCATTCGTAAACCCAGTGTGTCGATACGGCGCTCCCCCTCGCCTTTTTGAACGCGTATGGACAACGGGGTCCGTAAGTTGACCATGCCCGCATGAACCTGCTCATTGACGCTTCGTGCCAACGGCAAAGACTCGCCTGTCAGCAGGGAGGCGTCAAGTTGAGAGTCTCCGGCCTCTATCATGCCATCGACGGGGATCCGCTCGCCGGCCTGCACATAGACGAGTTCGCCGGCTTGAACGGCCTTCAGTGGAACAAGCTCCTTCTTTCCATCACGCTGGACGCGGCGTGCTGTTTCGGGCAGAAGCTGACGCAACGCGTCGATCGCCGTTAGGTTGTGCTTGCGTGCATGGATCTCGATCAAGCGTCCCACTAGGAGGAAAGTGACAAGCATCGTGGCGGCGTCCACGTAAACCGTTGGTGAGCCGCGCGATAGATGCCACAGCGATAGAAATAATGAGCCCCAGACGCCAAGCGATATCAGAGCGTCCATGCCGGGTACGCCGGCGCGCAGGGTTTTCCAGCCAGCTCGGTAGAAGTCCGAGCCGCTGTAGAGTATGACTGGCAGGCTGAAGGCGGTGGCTGCCCACCCCACCAGCAGCGCATTGACGCCAGCCACGGCTTCGATGCCAAAATAAAGCATCCACGAACCGAGCATGCTCCACATGCCAAAGAATGCCGCAATAATCAATTGGAGCCGAATCCGGGATGTCTGGTCCAGCAGTGATTGATTAAGTTCGTTGCTGTCCAACAAGGGCGACATTTCGTAGCCGAGATCGTACACACGGTCGAAAAGCCTGTTGAAGTCAAACTCTTCAGGATCCCAATGTACGAGGGCCGCGCCGGATGTGAAGTTCACGTTACTGGACAGCACGCCGGGGACCTTCTCGATGACGCGTTGTACTGCCATGGCGCAACTTGCGCAAAACATACCGCGTACGGAAAAGATCATGCGTCCTGCGGGACGAAACTGTTCCAAATCGGGCGTATCGGCTGTCGTTGAATGCATGGTGGGATCGCTGCTAATGACTTACGCCGCCGCCGACTACTCTTCCGTTCACTTCCTTGCCGTAGAAACTCTCTTCACCTTCGTGGAACTTCAAGCGGGCCTCCTCAAGCGTACCGGTTTGGCGCGGGTCTTTGGGCCGCTCGTGGCTGTCGAGATACGCCGCCACATCCCAGGCTTCCTGATCGTTCAAAGAAAACGGCTTGCCAAAGGGCATGTTGGCCTTGATGAAGCCTGCAGCCGTATCGATGCGCGCCATGCCCGCCCCCCAGTTGTACGAGTCAGGTCCCCATAAGGGAGGAAACACCACACCGCTTTTGGGGTCGCGCTGTCCTTGGCCATCAGCGCCGTGACAGAGCGCGCAGTTCTGTGCATAGACTTTCTGTCCGCGCATCACGTCGTAGCCTGCCTCTGGCTTATTGACTTTTGGATAACCTGAACCAGGCAGCTTTTCGCCTGTAGGCGCGCCATTGGACATCCAGTAGAAGTACGTCATTAAGTCCCGATAAACATCGCTACCAGGCGCGGGCGGCTTGCCTGAAGGCGAGGCCTGTGCATTCATCGAATAGGTAAAGCAGCCGGTAATACGATCTTCCAAGGTGCTGATTGATTTAGTTTTTCCGCGGTAGGCGGGATACCGTACATAGGCGCCCCACATTGGCGCCGAGTTCTCCCGACGCCCAGCATCCAGATGGCAGTTGACGCAGGCCAGCGTATTGCCGACGTGGTCCGATACCATCGTCGATGTTTCCATGAATATGGCGCGTCCGCGCCGAACCGCATTGCCATAAGGTCCCTCAGGAATACTGTCATCGGGAGGAGGTAGGTAATAGCCATCACTTCCCACGGGGGTGCCCGCTGTGGGAGTGGATCTGTCTTTAATATGTTCGCTACGGTCCGACTCCATCGCCTCACGCGTGTAGACGATATTGCCGATCTGTGTTGTACCGCTTTCTTGCGAGGTAAACGAGAGTGAGAGCACACCACTAGCATTGATCACGTAGCCAACACCAAACAGCAAGATACCGATCCCGGCTCCCCAGACCAGGCGGCGAGCGCCGGACATCTTATGTGGCGTGGCCGCCTTGGGCCGATTCGCGGGTCTATTCTGTTCCATCTGCGTCCTCCAAATTTGCACTCATGCGTACATCACGTTCAGGCCGGGGCAAAGACGCCGCATAATTCGAAACCGCATATAGGTCTTCGTATGAAAGGCGGCCAGCGATATCGTCCATCAAATCTTGAGGTGAGTTGTGCCGGTGCCCGCCTTTCCAGGCTGCGAGCTGACCGAATAGATACTCGGGCTGTTGTGCGGCCAGCGGCGGAAATGATGCGCCAACGCCTTCGCCCTGGTTACCATGGCAACTGATGCAGGCTGGCACGTTCTGCTTCCAGTCTCCTTTTTCGAACAACTTGCGCCCGCGCTCCAGATCGGCATCCGACCGCGGTAATGTCAGCTCAGGAATCGGCATGCTGGCGTAGTAGGCAGCAAGTTCAATTATGTCATTCTGCTGCAATTTGCTGGCAACATAATGCATGGATTCGTTCAGGCGCTCGCCGGAGGCAAAGTCGTGCAGCTGTTTGGTCAGATAGTCTTGCGGCAGACCGGCCAACCTTGGAGTTATACCTGCGCCCTCGCCTTGGTCACCGTGGCAGGACGCACAACTCCACACGCTGCCTCGGCCACTATGCACCAGCGCGGGTGCATCCTGCGGGACGCCGGCCACGGAAAGAGAGGATGCGGGCAAAGGCGCGACCGGGCCGCTGGCCACCGTATCGGGTGAACCCGATTCAGTCCAGGGAGCAAGATCGCTCAGGTACACGCCGACCCCTGCTAGGGCCAGTGCGAACAGGACAGCGAGCAAGAAAATAGGTATGGGCCGAGGAGGCTCCCATGGCTCGAACGTAGGATCAATATCTTCAACCCGAGGCGGTCGTGAAGCAGGCTTTATGTTATTTGCGTTTTTATTTTGCATTTGCTGCTACCTCCGCGGTCTCCGGACGGTGGTCATAGCCCCTGTCCCGTTTTTGCAGTTCCTCTTTACTTGCAGGGTACGTGCGATCCAGGCTCAGTAGATAATCGACGAGGTTTAAAGCTTCTTTGCGTGCGACGACGACCTTGCCGTCGGCGGGCTGAAATTCGGAGGGCAAGCGTACGACGACATCGTCCGGCGAAGCTTCATCTTTCTCTTCGAACATATACGGGTACGAGGGCATGATGCTCCAGTCGAAGATGGCGCGCGGCTGATATAGGTGGGTCAAGTGCCAGTCCCGACTTGTTATGCGCGCCCCAATATTTAGCAGGTCGGGGCCGGTACGCATCGTACCCAACAGGTGTGGGGCGTCATAAAAATAATCACCTGGTGTAGAGGCGCGACCCCATCCCCTTGCCCCATCGAATAATGTCTGTCCGGTGGAGCGCGGTTGCTGACTATGGCAGTAGACACATCCATTGGCCACGTACTGCCGGCGGCCCAGCAGTTGTTGATCGGTATAAGGTTCAAGCTGTTCCGGGGGTTCGGCCGTACGCATCTGCCAGGCGGGCAGAATGACGAGCATTAGTGTGGCAAGCAGCAAGACGCCAATTGCACCAATAAGGAGGGGCAACAGTTTATTCATGAGACTTTCGCAAGGGCAAATGTGTCGATAGCGTTGTCGCGAGGCGCTTTTTGTAGCAGCAACAAGGCGAAATGGGCGGCAAAGACAAAGTGCCCCAACGTCATCAACGTACCGCCGATGGAGCGGCCTTCAAGATAGGGCACCACCATTTTTGTGATTTCTGCAAAGGTGGAGCTTGGGTCCATAAGCGCTGTTCCCTGAAGCACGCCAGCGATGGTGAGCGACAGGAAGTAAATTGAGAAGCCGACCACAACCAGCCAGAAATGGGCTTTGACCAGCGCCGGATACGGCCAGCGGCGGCCCAGAATATGCGGCATCATGTAATACAACGTGCCAAACAACACAAGCGAGACGAAGCCGTAGGCGCCAAGGTGTGCGTGTCCGACCGTGTAGTGTGTGAAGTGGGTTACCGAGTTGACAGATCGCAGCGCTTCAATCGAACCCTGAAAAGAAGAGAGCGTGTACATGAGTGCGCCGATCCAAACAAAGCGCAGGGCCATCGATTGCTTGAAAGCCCACATATTCTTGGCGACCGTGACGTGCTGGTTGATCGCCACGGCAATCACGGGGACAAACATCATGATGCTATGGACCACTGACAGCGTAACGGCCCAAGTCGGAATCGGCCCACCCATCAGGTGGTGGATGCCGACTTGGCTATAGAACAGCGCCAGGCTCCAGAAGCCGAGAAGCGAAACGTTATAGGAGTAAACCGGCTTGCCGATTATTTTTGGAATGATGTAGTAGGCCGCGCCCACACCCATGGGCGTGAGCCACAGGCCGAGCACGTTATGGGCAAACCACCAGTTGACGGTCGCTTGCTGGGCACCCATATGGAGTCCCGGAATGTTCGCCACCAGAAAAAGAAATGGAAACCAGACCATGCCAGCAAGGAAATACCAACCCGATACATAAATATGGCGGGATTTTCGACGAGCTGCGGTTTCAATGGCGGGCCACGCGAGAAAGAAGCCACCTGCGGCTAGCAGTAGATCAATTTGCCATGGGAACTCCAGCCATTCAATGCCGTCCGACCAGCCGCTGGCGATGGCCAGCGTGCCGCCTACTACGCCAAGCGTCCATAGAAGGGCGCCCAAGTACGCCATATTAGGACGCCGTAAGGGCGTATGGAAAATGCGAGGCAGTAGCCATAGTGCCACGCCTATGCCGGTTACCGACATCCACCCATAAGCCACGATGTTCAGGTGTAAAGTGCGGGCGCGGCCAAATGTAATCGGCGCAATGTGCGCCAGCCAATCCGGCCAATGCAGCTTCAATGACGCGATAACGCCAAATATTGACCCAATCAAAAGCCACAAGATGCCGGCTGTCACCAATACCATCACTGGCCCTTTGCCGGCGCGATCGATGCCTGCTCGGAGCACATCAAAGTGATGCGTCTGTGCTTCGTTTTTGCCGCCAAACGAAGCGCTGTCGTCCGGGTGGCCGATTTCGCCCTCCAGAAAGATAGTGGAGGCTTCCGCTTTGCCAACGAATATCAATTTGTTAGCAACGGCCCAAACCAGAATGCCCAGTGCGACTAAAGAAGCGACAAAACTCGTCGCTAACAAAATTCCCAGTATTGGAGTCATAGCGTTTGTCCGATTTCATGTCAGCTGCATCCGGAATTGCCGGAACCAAAGAACTCTGTAACGCAAGGTGATAGTCGGGATTGCGGGCAGCAAGATTGCCGACACAATAAATACCCAGGATTAAGGCAGCATTAAGAGGCTGGGGAGGTGAGTGCAGCCGGAAAGCCTGTTAAGCTTTTTGCTTGTTGTGCCAATGCACTAAGCAACTGTTTGGCGCTCGAAAAGAAGGAGTTTGGAATGCATATCTTGCTCGTCGAAGACGATCCCTTGGTGGCGAGCGGTATTGTGGCCGGGTTAAAGCTGCACGGCCTGACGGTCGATCATGTCAACACCGCGAGTCTAGCGGACGCCGCCCTTGCAACCTCATACTTTGATGTCTGCGTTCTGGATCTTGGGCTACCGGATGAGGACGGCATGACGTTATTGCGCCGCTGGCGCGACCAAGGTCGCGATCTTCCCGTGCTCATCCTGACCGCTCGCGACGCACTGAATCATCGTGTGCAAGGGCTGCTCGGCGGCGGCGACGACTACCTGGTCAAGCCTTTCGACCTAGATGAATTGCAGGCTCGCCTGCATGTGTTAACACGCAGGATAGCGGGCCGCAGCAAAGACTGTATGGATCACGGCGCATTGACTTTCTGCTCTTCAACAGGCGAAGTGCGGCTTGCCGGCACGCCGATAACGTTAGCCCGTCGCGAGCTTTCGTTGTTACGCGCATTGCTGCAGAACCCTGAGGCCATTCTGAGTGCTGAGCAGCTTTGCGATAGTGTCTATGGCTATGAGCAAAATCTGGAAAGCAATGCGATCAACGTCCATATCCATCATTTGCGGCGCAAGCTTGGAAACAATATCGTTGAAACGGTCCGGGGGCTCGGCTATAGACTGGGCGTAGCCGGGAAGGTAGAAGAACCATGAGCCTGCGCCTGCGGCTGCTGTTAATCATCGGCATGTCACTGACGCTGCTGTGGGCTGCGGTGGCTGGCTGGATGTTCATGGATGCGCGTCAGTCCTTGCGCGACGCGCTGGACAATCGCCTAGCCGCCTCTGCGCGGATGGTGGCCGGGCTGGTAGCCCAGTTTCCCGAACCGGGAGATATCGCCGCAGCCGACAATAAACCGTTGGATGTCGTGGCACGCGATGGGGTGGCGTGCGAGGTGAGTCTTGTGCGTGGCCAAGTCGTGATCGAAGCCGTCGCCCGTACAGCAGGCAGTCCAGACCTAGCCCAAGCTCCTGTAGGGTTTGGCACGCAGACGTACGGCAACAAACGTTGGCGCACCTACGTGCTGCGTCAAGGCAATATTCAGATCGCCACGGCAGACAGCATCGATGTCCGAGAGACTCTGGTAAAGGAGTTGATCCTATCCGCGGGGTTGCCATTTATCGTCGCTTTGTTCGGAAGCCTAATAGTGCTTTGGATAGGCATTACTCATGGATTAGCGCCTGTAGAACGTATTCGTCTTCTATTGGCTCGACGCCGTCCGGGTGACGATACCCCCTTGCCCAAAGTCAAGGCGCCAGTAGAGCTGAATCCGCTTCTGCATACAATCGAGCAGCTCCTTGAGCGAGTGCAAGCAGCAATCGTGCGTGAACGCCGCTTCACCGATAGCGCCGCGCACGAATTGCGCACGCCCCTTACCAGTATAAAGACACACATTCAGGTCGCTATGCTGGTATCGCAACGGCCCGGTGAGGGCGCAACGCTGGACGCTGCGCTGGTCAAAGCCGATCAGGGAGTGCAGCAACTGCAGAATATTCTTCAACGTTTGCTTGAACTGGCACGGCTGGAGGGCTTGCCTATCGGAATGGAGGCCTGTGATCCGGTTGATGCAGTGTACGCTGCGATTGAAGAGGTGCAGCCTCTTTACGAAGATGCTGCAAGCCGGGTAATCGTACAAGGAGCTGTTGATTCCCGTCGGGTACGTGTTGCCTGGCCTCTTTTGCTTGCTGCCCTGACGAACCTGATTGATAATGCGATGCGCTACGCGCCTGGAGACACGCCTATTGCCATTCACATCGAAACGCAAAGCAATGGAACCTTGCGGATCAGCGTACTGGATGAAGGTCCAGGCCTGGATGCCGAAGGTCGAACTCAAGCCGTTAACCGATTCTGGCGTGGAGATATAAAAATCCCGGGCAACGGTCTGGGCCTGTCGATTGTCGATGCTATTGCACGCAGGCATGGAGGGACGCTTGAGCTGCTGGAGCGGCACGGTCCAGGCCTTGAGGCTCGGCTTGTGCTGCCTATTGCACTCAAGACTACACCGTCTTGATGCCCTGTCTCGCCTTTTTTGAGGTAAATCGGACGCCTTAAGCTTTCCTTAATCCTACGAGTGCATTATCTACCGAAATCACTTGGAGGAGTTCAGCTTGTCTGTTTATCGGATCGCTCGCGCTGTGTTGATTCTGTGTTGTTTTGCCATGGGCAGTGCCTGGGCAGGCAGCAGCCTATTCTCTTCTGGGAATGAGTCCGAATTTCTTGACCCTGCGGATGTCTTCACGTTGGAGCACGTGCAACAACAAGGCGACGAGTATGTGGTGCAAGCGCATGTTGCCGATCGCTATTATGTTTATCGCCATTCGCTGAAGCTGGTCGACGGTCGAGACAATGGCGTTGAACTGATTCTTCCTTCGGGTACGCCCAAGCACGATGAATTCTTTGGTGACACGGAAATCTACACGGACAATGCCGCCCGCTTGCGTTTTCCTGCGACAGCGTCTGGCTCGCTGACGCTGCATTGGCAAGGCTGTGCGGAAGACGGTATCTGCTATCCACCGCAGACGATACAGATCAGCGCGCCAGCAGCAACAGCGGTAGCTGACGGTCAGGCTGTCAAGCAACTGCCTCAGGCATCGGAACCTGAATCAGCCTCGGAGCGCGGGCCTGCTTCGGCCGGCATGCCTTCGGGCGTCAGCGTTGGCGAGGATCAGGCGGCTGCTCAGCGGCTTGCTGCGCTAGGGCCTATCGCCGGCACGCTGCTGTTTTTCGGATTCGGCCTCTTGTTGGCTTTTACGCCTTGCACTTTGCCGATGATTCCCATCGTTTCCACCATGGTCGTTGGTAGCCAGGCCAAGCCGCGTCGGGCTTTCGTCTTGTCGTCGTCATACGTCCTGGCGATGGCGGGTACCTACGCAGCAGTGGGGGTGGCGGCTGGACTGGCGGGCGCCAATTTACAAGCCACGCTGCAGTCGCCTTGGTTGCTCGGCGCCTTCGCAGCGCTCTTTC
>LNAP01002384.1_pt1 | contig 18863 bp, 21 predicted proteins | sample 602601 | NCBI WGS metagenome assembly LNAP01 (sample SAMN02440304, study PRJNA202911) | soil metagenome | biome: Subtropical and temperate rainforests or woodlands; isolation source: soil samples (1 kg each in a 20% v/v slurry with milli Q water) were... ...
CAGGCATGGAGCGAGGTGATCGACGCCTATAAGAACGCTCTGCCTCTCGATGAGCGAACGCAGCTCGATGCCGGCGGTAGCCCGCTTGGGCAGGCCCTTGTGAGGATGGCAAAGACCTTCATGAAACGTGAGTCCGATAACCAGACTGAATCCCCCTCTAGTTCTATTCTCTATCTGAAAACATAAGCGGACGCCGCTGTCCGGGCCGCTCACGCGGCCCTGCGGCGGTTCTGGACCGCGTAATAGGCGGTCCGGCCCGGCACCCTCAGAGCAAAATCCCTACCGACTTCGCCTACGGCCAATGTCACATGGGCTTTCGAGAGAGAGTGAGGGGCAAGGACTGCGCCTAAGGTGATAGCTATTTACTAGCGGATAGCACTTTGCAATAAGGTTGAAAGCGGCTGCATAACTGCTTATGAATAGCATTCAGCTAACATGCTGCTAGTCATTAGGCGCGCGGAGGGCGTATGGCGGTCATATCATTTGTTTCAAGCAAAGGCGGGGTTGGCAAAACGACTTCGGCCGTTGTCCTCGCCGGCGAGCTAGTCGCGGCGGGTCGCAAGGTCGCGTTAATCGACGCGGACCCCAACAGACCCCTTGTAGCCTGGTCGCAGCTTCGCCCGGTTCCGGAATCCTTGCGGCTCATAGTCGATGACTCGGCCGAAACAATCATAGACACGATCGAGGATGCCCGCGCCGAAGCCGATTTCGTCATAGTTGACCTAGAAGGGACCGCAACTGATCGCGTCGGCTTCGCCGTCGCCCGGTCGGATTTGGTTCTGATTCCGCTGCAAAGCTCAGTTCTCGATGCAGCCGAGGCCGCGAAATCGGTCAAGCTGGTGCGCCAAATGTGGAAGGTGGCGAACCGGGAAATTCCATATCGGGTGTTCTTTACCCGCGTGCCACCCGCGATCCGCGAGCGCACGGCGCGTGACATAGAGCGGCAGTTTACCGGCGCTGCGGTCCCGGTGCTGCCAGCGACTTTGATCGACCGGGCGGCCTATCGGACCTTGTTTTCCCTGGGCGGCACGCTGCACGAGCTGGAAGCGGCCGATGTGTCGGGGCTGGAGACAGCCAAAGAAAACGCCCGCGAATACGCGCAAGCCGTCATCAACGCCATTAGGGGAGGGACCGCAGCATGACCGGCGACGACAAGAAACGCGCGACGCTCGACTTTGGCGATGAACTCAACACGCCGCCAGTGCCGCCCGTCGATCCGAACGCGGTCAAAGCGGCCGCACGCGCTGCGGGCTTCCGCGAAACTCCGAAAGCCGCCGAGCTATTCCCGTCTTCTCCTGGGCGACCCCAGCGCCGCACGCGGCGCAAGACAGGCCGCACGGAGCAGTTCGCAACCCGGCTACGGGCCGACACTATCGAGGCGATCTATGCCTATGCGGACCGCCACGAGATCACGCTTGCCGAGACGATCGAACGAGCAATGAGCGCACTTGGCGAAGGCGAACAGTAGCGGTTTCGCTTGTTCGATTATACAAACTTTGATATAAATGGTTGATGGCTGACATGAAGCGGCTCGAATTTCTTGGGGATTCCCTTGAGCAGTTGCGGGAGTTTCCCGAGACGGTGCGGAAAGAGGCTGGTGTCCAGCTTCACAAGGTTCAGCAGGGTTTTGAACCGAGCGACTGGAAGCCGATGGCGAGTGTAGGGCAGGGGGTGCGGGAAATCCGCATCCGTGACGAGGCCGGAGCCTTCCGGGTGCTCTACATCGCCAAGATAGAGGATGTCGTCTATGTGCTGCACGCCTTCCAGAAGAAGGCGCAGCAGACGGCGAAACGAGATTTGGACCTAGCCGCAACCCGGTTGCGGCAAATCTAGCGGAGGCGTGAAAATGGAACGTCAGAGCTTTGCGAATGTATGGGATGCACTGGAAGATACGCCGGCCGAGGCCGCGAACATGACCATGCGTTCCAATCTGTTGATTGCCGTTGAGCAGCGGGTACGGAGTTGGGGAGTCACCCAGGCCGAAGCGGCACGGCGTCTCGGGATCACGCAGCCCCGGCTTAACGACCTGCTGCGCGGCCGGATCACGAATTTCAGCCTCGATACGCTGATTAATCTTGCCACCCAGGCCGGGCTTGCGGTGAGGCTCAATATTGCCGAGGCCGCATAGGCGCAACCCGCGACCGGCCTGGAGGCGAACGCGCCCCCACGCCGCGCTGTAGTGAGCCGGAGGGCCGCCAGTGACAAAGCCCCGGTGCGTCAGCGCCGGGACCGCTTTTCCCATCTGGCCGGCTCGGGCAGGGGGTTTTTGAACTTCTCGCGCAACCGTGCTTTCATTTCGTCGCTCGAAATACCTGGCCGGGGATCATCGGCGGCCGCCTGTATGCTGCGCTTGAGCAGTTCCCGGCGCAGATCGGCATGGGGTTCCAGCTCCTTATGTTCGCCCAAGATCACGAACACTGCTTCGGACGGATCGAGGAACTTGCCCTGTTCGATCCTGTCGAGCAGCCACAGGGCGAGCGAGGGCGGCAAATAGGCTTCAAACCGCAACCCGCCCTCGTTGACCTGGTTGCGGAGCCGCTTGGCTTGTTCGACGGCATGGGCCTTGTCGGCCGGATCGGGCCATTCGGGTGCCTCGGTGTCGGTCATAGCTTCATCTTTCATGCCTGGTCGAACAGCCCCCGGAATTCGGAATCGGCGTAATAGGCGAGCTTGGCGGCGACGATCGGCCGTTGCCCGGCGAGGAACAGCAATTCGACCTTTTGAGGAAGGTTTCGGACCTCATCCGGGGTCAGCAGCGGGCGGGCCGTGTGTTGCTCGCCGTAAGAAATGCCGGATTTGTCGGAATCGAGCGCCCGGCTCATGGTCTGGAACACCACGGTTTCCTGCCCGAGCAGATCGGAGACGAGGCGGGCGCTGTCGTGATCGTTGACGCCGAAGACCTGTAGAACGCCGGCATTCGACAGGAATGTGCCGGCGCGCTGGCCGTAGGTGGCGCGGAGCTGGTGAACGTCTTGCAGGATCGGCCAGAGCTGGACGCCGTAACCGGCCACGAGGCCCATGGCGCGCGCGAATAGGTGGACAGGCGATCGGGCGGCAGGACGAGGAAGACGGAGACGTTGCGGCGCTTGAGATCGGCAAAGCGGAAATCGGAGCGGCCGAGGACGGCGACCATGCGCGGGCTGTCGAGGAAATGGGTATGGCGCTGCGCGGCCGACAGCACGCCGGCCGCCTCACGATCGGATTTGCCGAGGTGACGGTTTGCGGCGCGGGCGACCAGGCCGGCCGTTTCAGGGGATGCCTGCATGTCCTTCAGGAGCGCGGCGAAGGCTTCCGGGGCGAGTGTCAGAAGTCGCGCAGGGTGGCGAGGTTCCGGCGCTCACGCGGCTCCTGGGCGGCGATATGGAGGATCAGGCCGGCAATGAGGGCCTTGGCTTCCTCGTTCCAATGCGCCTCTCCGGCCATGCCCGGTTCATCGAACACGAGCGCGTCGGCCAGGGTGCTTGCATCTTCCGCGACATAGAGGCCGGCCGGGTCGAGCTGGTCGAGCGGATTGAAGGTGGCCGAGGGCAGGCCGGTGACGCCGAAGGGGTCGAGAACATGGACCGGCCCGAACTTCTGGCGGGCGCGGCCGGCGATCTTGGCATTTTCGCCCTTGGGGTCGATGCAGATCACGGAGCGGTCGGCGGTGAGCAGATTGGGGATGATGGTTCCCACGCCCTTGCCGGTTCTGGTCGGTGCCATCGTCAGCAGATGGGCCGGGCCGTCATAGCGCAGCAGCCTTTTCGTCTTGGCGTCCCGGCCGATCAGCAGGCCGGTATCGGCGCGGGTGAGGGGAGCCACTTCCTTGTTGGTGGCGAAGCGGGCCGAGCCGTGGGTTTCGCCTTCCATGTCCCCGAAATGGATAATCAGCGGATTGGTGACGACGCGGAAGACGATGGCGGCCAGCACCAGCAGCGTGACGAGATCGAGCGCAATGAACGGAATCGTGCCGGGACCATAGCCGAGATCGTTAAGCGCAAACCGGCCACCCTGACCGACGACGAAAAGCGCAATGATGAGGATGAACAGAACGCGCAGCAGCGTTTGCCAGATGCGGAACGGCAGAGTTATCAGGGAGACAAAAGCCCATACAGGATCATGCGCGGCGGCGCGCAGCATGTTCTTGAAAGCGCCCCATGCGAGCGTTGCCCGGTTCACGATGTTGCCTCGCCGGCGCTCCCCGCCGTTTGCCCGGTCGGCACGTTGCCGAGCAGATCGGCAAAGAGTTCCTTATCACCCTCGCGCGTCAGGAAGTCGGGCAGCTCGCGCTTGAGCCATTCGTCCAAGCGCCGGGAAAATTCATCCTTGCCGCTTTCGAGACGACGGAGGACGAGCGCGCCGAGCAGTACCTTGCGACGTGTATCGTTGGCGCGCTCCTGCTTCGACAGTCGGGCCTTGAGCGTGGCCCTTTGCGCATCCAGCTGAGCTAGCCGTTCTTCAATGGATTTGCGCACCATCCTCAAATCTCCTTTTCCGGTCGTTCGCTATTCCCGGCCTGTTTTTCCAGTGTTCGCCTGTTCCGCTTGAAAACTCGTGGATTTTGCAGCACAATTTCGGCTTCAGTTCATAGCATCGAGCTTGCCGCTGGCGCCACACCGAGCGACGAAAGAGCGTAGCGATTAAGTTGTGAAGGGCGCACTTACGAGTTGCTGCGCAACTCAGCGCGCCGCCAGCTATGAGGCTGGCGGGAAAGACGGAAACGGCATCGGAGCTTGTTGCTTGGCGATCTACCATTTGAGCATGAAGCCAGTTTCGAGGGCGAATGGCCGTAGCGCCGTCGCCTCTATGGCTTATCGTGCCGGTGAGAAGCTGACCAACGAGCGCGACGGGATCACGCATGACTACACGGCCAAGCAGGGCGTGGAACATGCGGAGATCGTCTTACCCGAGGGCGTCAACGCCGATTGGGCGCGGGATCGTTCTGATTTGTGGAACGCCGCCGAGTTTGCCGAGAAGCGGAAAGACGCTCGCGTTGCCCGCGAATTTGAAATCGCCTTGCCGCATGAGCTTTCGGCCGAGGAACGGTTAGAGGCAACGCGGGAGTTCGCGCAGGAGCTGGCCGACCGCTACGGCGCGGCCGTGGACTTCGCCATTCATGCGCCGCACGATGCGAGCGACGTTCGCAATCACCATGCGCATGTGATGATGACCACGCGGCAGGTGACGGAGGACGGTCTAGGCGACAAAACCTATCTTGAGCGCGAAAACAAATGGCTCTTGGCGAACGACCTGCCGACGACCGACATGCAGCTTCGTGACCTTCGCCAGCGATGGGAGGGGATCGCCAATGAGCGGTTGGCGATGGCCGGTCTTGATATTCGGATCGACCATCGTTCGCACATGGAGCGCGGGCTAGAGATCGCGCCGACCGAGCATATGGGCGTCCATGCCACGCAGATGGACAGGCGGGGCCTGGCCGTATCAAGAACGAGGTTGGATGCGGAGGCCGGGCAGCGCAATGCCGAGCTGATCCGCGAGAAGCCCGAGCAGGTTCTAACCCTCATCACCGGCGAAAAGAGCGTGTTCGACCGCCACGACGTTGCGCGGACGCTGCATCGCTACATCAACGACGACCCGCAGGAGTTCCAGAGCGCCTTTGCGAAGGTGATGGCCTCGCCGGCGCTGGTGGAGTTGCAGGCCGAGCGCGTGGACCCGGCGACGGGCGAGATCGAGCTTGCGCGCTATTCGACCCGCGAAATGGTCGAGATCGAATCCGGCATGATCGAGGGCGCGCAGCGGATGCACCAGGCGCACAGCCACAGGCTGAGCGATCGTCATGGCGTCGATCGCCGGCATGTCGCGCGCGCCATAGAGCGGCAGGACGCCGCCATTCAGCGCAGCGCCGGCGACATGACGGCGCGACTTTCGGACGAGCAGCGCCGGGCGATCGAGCATATCACCGGGCCGGAGCGGATCGCGGCCGTTGTCGGTTATGCCGGCGCTGGCAAGTCCACCATGCTGGCGGCGGCGCGCGAGGCATGGGAGGCCGAGGGCTATCAGGTCCACGGCGCGGCCCTGTCGGGCAAGGCGGCCGAGGGGTTGGAGGAATCTTCCGGCATCCAGAGCCGCACACTGGCGTCATGGTCCCGCGGTTGGGACAACCCACATAGTGGGGACCGCTATGCACTCGGCCGCGGCGACGTGTTTGTCATCGACGAGGCCGGCATGGTCGGGAGCCGGCAGCTCGCCCGCTTCGTTGGCGAGGCCGAGGCGCGCGGGGCGAAGATCGTCCTAGTCGGCGACCATGAGCAGCTACAGGCGATCGGGGCCGGCGCACCGTTCCGGGCGATCACGGAGGAAATCGGCCATGCCGAGCTTTCCGAGATACGCCGGCAACGCGTGGACTGGCAGCGGGAGGCGTCGGTTGACTTCGCCACGCACCGGACGGCCGAGGGGCTGGCGACCTATCGGGATCGCGGCAATATCAGCTTTGCCGAGACGGGCGAGGACGCGCGGGGCCAGATCGTGCGAGATTACCTTGCCGACCGCGACGAGCGGCCGGACGGTACCCGCGTAGCGATGGCGCATCGCCGGGCCGATGTTCGCGCCATCAATGACGCGATCCGGGCCGAGCTACAGGACCGGGGCGAGCTGGCGCAGGGCAACGTGCCCGCCGTGGGCTCGGACGCCGGCGCGCTGACCTTCCAGACCAATGACGGTAGCCGAGAGTTCGCGCCGGGCGACCGCATCGTGTTCTTGGAGAACAACCGCGACCTTGGCGTGAAAAACGGGATGCTTGGCACGGTCGAGCATGTCGAGCCGGGCCGCATCATCGCCACCCTAGACGGCCGGGGCGGCGAGAGCGTCAGCATGCCGATGGGCGATTATCAGGCGATCGACCACGGCTATGCGACGACGATTCACAAAAATCAGGGGGCGACGGTCGATCGGTCCTATGTGCTGGCGTCGGGTACGATGGACCGGCATCTAACCTATGTCGCCATGACCCGGCATCGGGACGGCGTTCAGCTCTACGCGGCACAGGACGAGTTCACCAATGCGGGCCGCCTGGTCGAGCATGGGGCCGCGCCCTATGAGCACGACCCGCAGAAGTCCGACAGCTATTTCGTGACGCTGGAAAACGACAAGGGCGAGCAGCGCACCCTATGGGGCGTCGATCTTGAGCGGGCCATGAAGGAGGCCGCGCCGGAGATTGGGGAGAAGATCGGCCTTCAACATGAAGGTTCCACGCCCGTCACCTTTCCGGATGGCACGCAGACGCACCGCAACACCTGGAAGGTTCAGGACGCTGGCGAGCTGGCCTATAGCCAGCTAGAACGCCGCCTGTCCCGGTCGGGCGTGAAGGAAACCACGCTCGATTATACAAGCGACTTTGCCGAGCGGCGCGGGATCGCGGAGCAAATGGGCGTCCGCAGCGAGATCGAGATTCCGGCCGAGCGCATCGAGGACCGCGCGCAGGATCTTCGTGCAGATCCTCGCGAGGATCTCGCCGCCGATCGGCAGCACCAGGTCGAAGGCCGGAAAGGGGAGAAGGAGGGCCATCGCCGTATAAGCTGGTCCGAGGTCAGGGCGCCGGCTGGCGCCGGCGCTGGCAGCTCGCAGCAGGACAGGGAGGCACAGGGGCTTGAGCCGGCCGAGGCCGGCAGGCCCGCGCCACTGGTGCCGGCTCTCACCCGCCATGATCGCAGCATTGAGGACGTTGCCCGCGAAAAGGCATTGCCGACATTTGATGCCCAGTGGAAGACGGCGGAATCTATGATCCGGGGTGCTTTTCACGATCCCGACGAGGTGGCGGGCCGGTTACGTTCCGCGATCATCGACCAGAACGGCGACGGCAAGGTGATGGCAAAAGCCATCGCCGCGCAGCCGGAGCGCTTCGGAGACGTGCGGGGCAAGTCGGGCCTGTTTGGTGACAACAAGGAGCGCAAGCAGGCGTTGAGCTATGTCGGTGCGGTCGCCCGGCATGTTGAATCGACGGCCGAGACCTGGCAGCGCCGTCTAGGCGAGGAACGGGCATCCGAACAGTGGCAGCGGGAAAAGCGCGATGTGGTCGAGGTTCCGGGCCTCACGGCGCGCAGCGCCGAAATCATCGCCCAGGTGGACAAATTGCCTATCGCGGAGCGCAATGGCTGGATCGATCAGATTCGATCGACGCCGGAGGGCGCGGCCGCGCTCGAGGAAGCACGGAAGATAGGCAAGGCGCTCGAGGCGCGGTTCGGCCGTTCCGATCCTCGAGACTTCGGCCCGCAGCTCGAGCGCAATCCCGAGCTGGCGAAGAAGGCCGAGCAAATCAAGGATATTGCTCGTGTCGTGGAGCGCACGCGAATGGCGGAATTGTCCCGCGACCATACGTTAAAACAGCAGCTCACGCGGTCCCAGGGCTTGGGATTGAGCCGATAGTCGGCGGTTACTGACTCACCGTGATAGCGCCGGGGCAATGACCCGACTGGCTTTACCCCTTTTCTCGGGCAAGCCCTAACCGGCGCCACCGGATCGGGACGAGGACGGCGGCTGCGCCTTAGCGGACCCAGGTTTCAAAATTCAACATCGACCGGGACATCCCCGAGAACAGTGGGTCGTACGTTGTGGGCATGGGTTACCGCGCAGGTTACCAGAACTTGTACAGCAATGTGGTTCTGCTGGGGAGAGATACCAAGGCCGATAAAAACTACCAAGTGGTGCTGGGAGGCCCCGGCACCGTGGAAGTCACCACCACCGGTGTCATCCTTGCCGCAGGCATCAGCACCACCGGCACCGTGAGCGCCACCGACATTAAACTGGCCCGGAATGCCACGCCACCGGCTGCCAAGTGTGCCTCTGCCGCCGACGAAGGGCGTACGATCATGACGGCCGACGGCCCCTATGTCTGCCTAATGCGCTAGCCCGAGACGGGCCGAGCCCAATAAAGATCTATTCTAAGATCCATTTTTATGCAACATCGGAGGCATGGCTGATTCGATCCCCGTCCCGCTTCGCCCCGAGCTTGAACCAGCGCCGCTTCCCAGGATCGCGGGCGGCTTTTCGACGGTGCTTGCTGATCCTCCGTGGCGCTTCACGAACCGAACCGGCAAGGTGGCTCCGGAGCATCGACGACTTGACCGCTATTCCACGATGTCACTGGAGGCCATCAAGGCGCTACCCCTTCGCACGGTCACGGCACGGAATGCGCACCTTTATCTGTGGGTCCCCAACGCTCTCTTGCCCGAGGGGCTGGACGTGATGGAGGCGTGGGGCTTCCGGTATGTCAGCAACATCGTTTGGGCCAAGCGGAGGAAGGACGGCGGCCCGGACGGGCGCGGCGTCGGCTTCTATTTTCGCAATGTAACGGAGCTTTTGCTGTTTGGCGTTCGCGGGTCCATGCGGACGCTCGGGCCTGGGCGTTCGCAGGTCAACATGATCGAGACACGCAAGCGCGAGCATTCACGCAAGCCCGATGAACAATATGACCTGATCCGCGCGTGTTCGCCCGGACCATACCTCGAAATGTTCGCGCGATATCCGCAGCCAGGCTGGACCGTATGGGGCGACGAATCCCACGACGAGGCAATGCCGCGCGGCAAGGTTCACAAAGGATATCAGGGGGGCATTCTGCTGCCTGAGCTTCTGCCCCATGAGCAAGTGACGCACGACGTTGCCGAGAGCCTAGGAGCCGAACTGTCGCGGCGCTACGCGGAGGGCCAAAGCGTCCGGCAATTGGCCGAGGATACGGGCTATTCCATCCAGCGGGTTCGTGCCCTGCTAACGCAGGCCGAAACTCCCATGAGGCCGCGCGGGCGAGTGCGCAGCGATCAAACCGTGAAGGGTTGACCGTTCCAGGTGTCGGCCGTCGCGGCGACGACAAGAACCGGGCATGTTCCCATCACACCGCGGCGGACCCGCATGGCGGCTTTATCGTAGGTTGTTGTCGTGGAGGTGCCGAGGTCAATCGGCAACTCCTTGACGCGCTCCAGCTCCGTCAGCGTGTCCTGGTAGGTCTGCCAGACGCGGCGGGCAAGCTCCAGAAGCGAAAGCCGGTCCTTGGTGATGATGACACCGGCCGAGATTACACCCGCTTCATACCAGGAGCGGTAGGAGGCTAAGTCACGGTCAAGGTTGCCGTCTTTCGCGTTCCATTCAACATCGAGGACAACACGGCCTTTGAAATTATCGACCAAATATCCCTCTTGATAAACCGGAGGAAGTTCCCCCAGCAACGTTTGATCCTTGGAATACAAAATTCCCTTTGTCTCAAGATCTAGGCGAGCTTCCTTCCATCCAAGATCTTGAAAAAGCTGATCAATTTCCTTGGCAATATCGCCGCGATTTCCGCCTTTACGCAGCCATGTCGATGGATTCAGTCGGTAGCTGCTCAGAACAGAGACGATATCAGCCCATTCTGCGGCGCAGACTGCCTTCATGACGGCAGCGGCTGAATTGGTTTCAATAAATCGCCAGTGATTACGGGCCGCAGCCGGTAATACATCCGGATCGTCGTATGTTCGTGTCTCGAACATGCAGCCCCGCGCATGACCTAGCGAATCATTGGACGAGGAATCGTCGCTTTGCCCATAGCATGGGAAGACCGACCGCCGCAGCTACCGCTGCGGTCTTGCATAAATCACGAATTATGCAAACTTCCCTTGGCCATTAAAACTCAGTGGGTTATATTTGCAGGATATAGGTGCGAAAGTTAGACCAGAAATATGCCCACACAGGCCGCCCGTAACGCCCCCTCGGCCTCCGCCAACCTGATCGGCTATGCGCGCGTCTCCACCTTCGGCCAGACCCTCGATGCCCAGGTTGAACAGCTGACGGCGGCGGGATGCGCCCGCATCTTCAAAGAGAAGGTCAGCGGCGCCCGTGCTGATCGCCGGGAGCTGAACCGGCTCCTTGCCGCCCTCCGTGACGACGACCAGGTGGTCGTCACGCGGATTGACCGCCTGGCGCGCTCCACCTTCGACCTGTTCGCCATCGTCCGGCGGATCGTGGACGCCAAGGCGCAATTCCGCTCCCTGGCCGAGCCCTGGGCCGACACAGCCACCAGCACCGGCCGTCTGATGCTCGCCGTCCTCGGGGGGCTCGCGGACGTGGAACGGGACCTGATCCGCACCCGGACGGCCGAGGGCCGTGCCCGGGCAAAGGAACGCGGCCAGGTGATGGGCCGCCGGTCCTCCCTCAGCCCCCAGCAAAAGCAGGAGGTGCGCGAGCGCCTGGTGGACGGCGCCCAGCTCGCCGACCTGGCACGCACCTTCAACGTCAGCCGCTCCACCATATCCAGGCTGAGGCCCCGCCCATGAGCACCGTGCAGCTGCGCAAGATCGATCCCAGCCGGAACATGGCCCGCTTCTACATGCTCACCGTGCAGCCCAGCCTGTTCGGGGAATGGTGCCTGGTGCGCGAGTGGGGCCGGATCGGCTCCCCCGGCCGGGTGGTATAGCGCGACAATCTGGGAGGGACGGCGGCGACAATCTGGATGGGATTCTTATGTCGCGGCGCAGGTCAGCTTAGCGGTTTGATTGTCGCTGGCAAGAGTGGTGTTGGCAGTTTGTTTGGATCGTGCGCGACAATCTCCTTCTCTGCCCTGGCAGAGGCGGCCCTGGATAAGTGCCAGCGCCAGAAGGTCCTCAGGGGGTATTCCCAGCCCTACAAGGCCGAGCAAGAGCGCGAGCTCTCCCGAGCCTGTCAGGAAACTTCTTGACAAAATATGAGTTCATACTCATAAAAATGCGCAGATGGAAAGACTACCGCGCCCCGCTCGTCCCCTGCTGTGGGTTGGCTCCAGCCGCAAGGACTACGGGGAGTTCCCGCCAAACAGGAATCCTGCGGCTTTGAACTGTTCCTGGCCCAAACCGGACAGCATCCCCGATCTGCCAAGGTGCTGAAAGGCATCGGTGGTGGTATGGTCGAACTTGTCGAAAATTTCGACGGCGACACCTACCGCACCGTTTACACGGTTCGCTTTGAACTGGCGGTGTATGTGCTTCACGCCTTCAAAAAGAAGTCGAAGCACGGAATCAAAACCCCACAAAGCGACATCGAACTCATCAAGCGTCGTCTCAAAGACGCTGAGGCCGATTACGCAGCTAGAACGAAACAGGAGAAGGAACCATGACCGCCAAGAATAGCGGCGTTTACGAAGGCGACAGCAATATATTCGCAGAACTTAGCCTTCCCGAGGCGGATGGTCATTTCCTGAAAGCTCAGATTGTTGAGGAAATCTACCGTCTAACCAAAGACATGAAGCTCACACAAGCCCGCGCGGGCGATCTGATGGGCATTACTCAGCCGGAAGTCTCCCGCCTCTTCAAGGGTAACTTCCGAGAGTATTCCGTTGAACGTCTGATGGGGTTCCTGACGGCCTTCGCGCAGGATGTGGAAATTGTGACCCGGCCCCGCGATCACAGCGCGGGTCGTGGTCACATCAGCTTCACTGCCGCTCGGGCGACGGCCTGAGAACCTCGAAAAAGCGAAAGCCCCCGGGGGTTCCCCGAGGCCAGAAAAGCGCCGCATCCTGCTGGCCCATGTCCGGGGCGTGGACATTGACGCCAATGCCGTCGAGGTCGCCCGGTTCAGCCTTCTCGTGAAGCTGATGGAGGAAAAAAGGCGCGGCCGGCCTGCGCGATTACGTTGAACGCAGCGGCACACCGGCCCTGCCGGAGCTGGAAGGAACGCCGCGCGCGGGCAACAGCCTTGTCAGCCAGGCGAATGGGCGGCCGTGCGGGGCGCGCTGCCGGCCAAACTGCTCGAGAAGGTCAACCCGCTCTCATGGTCCGACGAGTTTCTCGCCGAGACGGCACGGGGCGGGGCGGGCTTGAGGTGATCGTGGGGAATCCTCCCTATATCCGCATCCAGTCGGCATTCACTCGGCAGCAGCCGTACCACCGCCTCCTATGGCAACGGCTGGAGATCGTAGCCGGCGCGATAGAAGAACCGGCCAGCCAGCTTACCGTCCTTGACCACGTCTCGTTCCGCAATCTCGCCCAACCGTACGAAGCGGCTGCCGAGCCAAGTTTCCTCGATATCCCAAGGCTTCAGGGAGATCAGGATGGCGGTCCTCCCGCGCATCGCCTCCGGCTTGAACCAGGAGTCGTACATGAGGCTGTCCTTGCCCAGGACCCCGCGGCCGACGGAGTTGGGGGCGCCATCGTGATCCTTGTGAGCGTAGAAGGCAAGCTGGCTCGCCAGGAAATACTTGTCCATCCCGATGAGTAGAGGCTCCGTGCCCGTTGCCTGCTCGATCTCGCGCTCGATCGCTCTCACTTCGCGTCCAAACTCCTCCCAGGCGACGGGCAGACTCCGGAGACTGCCGACGAATCCCCCGCCCGGAAAGCCGAGGACGAGGTAATGCAGGCCCAATCCGTAAATCACGAGCGTTACCGCGATCGTCGGAACCCAAAGCCGTCGTATCAACTCCCGAAACCGGGAAGTCTTGCCCGGCGTCGCAACAATCAGCGCGGAGATCGCCGGCAGAAGCGCAAGCCAGACGGGCCCGGTCCAGTTCAGCTTTGTCGAATGGAACAGGCTGAACGCCACGAAGACCGAAAGCGGGAGGAGCGTGTAGATCGCGATGAAGCGATGTTTCCGGACACAGTCCCTAACCTCTTCCGCTTCCCTGGTAAGTCTGGCTCTGGAGAGGAAGACGACGAAGGCTGACAACAGTCCCCATGGCGTCAATAGGACCGCGGCCCATACCACGAGCATCGGGAGCGAGAATTCCACTGAACCCTGAAGGCGCCGGGAACTCTGGAAGGCGAAGGACGCCCACTCATTCAGGGCGTTCCAGACGATGACGGGCGAGAACAGCAAGACCCCGAGGACGACCGACAGATAGGGTTCCGGCCGCAGCAGCCATCGCCGCGCCCGAGGATCGAGCACGAGGAATACCAGCGTGGCGGGTCCGAGGAGCGCGATGGTGTATTTGGACAACATGCCGAGACCCGCACAGATCCCGACGCCCCACCATGCCCGGCGTCGTTCGGCAACCAGCGCCCGCTCCAAGAAATAGAGCGCGCCAGCCCATGCGGCGGTCAGGGGCGCGTCCGGCATCATCAACAGGCCGGTGGAGAAGAAGAACGGGAGCGTACCGACAAGAAGGACGCTGACGAACGCTGCCGATTTGCCGGCTAGATTGCGCGTCAACCGGAAGGCGAAGAAGGCGGTCGCGATCCAGACGACGTAGGCGCCGATGCGGACGCCGAACTCGGTGTCTCCGAAGAGACTCGTTCCCAGCCAGATCAGCCAGGCGATCATCGGGGGATGATCTAGATAGCCGATGTCGAGGTGCTGTGCGTAGTTCCAGTAATAAGCTTCCTCCGGCAGCAGGTCCACGATCCCGAGGAAGACCAACCGAAGGGCCAGGACATATCCAAGCACCCCGATCGCTGCCACGCGCCAACGGATGTCGAGCGGCACGCCCGGACGCAATGATGGAAAGACGAAAAAGGCGGTGCCGAGATAGTTGACGACCGCAGCCGCCCCGACGCCGAGCAGGATGGCGGCTGGGGGAGGCCAGCCGAGAAGTTCGACCGCTCCGGCGAGCACGCCGCCGCGCAGCGCGAAGGCCAGCAGGCAGATAGTCATGAAGCGCGAGTACCGCCGCCAGTCCTGCTCCCTTCGTGCCCCCCGGTCGTGCGCGAAGACCCAACGGGAGTTCAGGAGATAGTTCGAGATCGTTGCGACCACGAAGCTAGCCACATGCGCCGCCATGAGACCGATCCCAGCCCCGAACAGGACCTGGAAGACCAGAAGATCGACCGCAAGACCGATCAGGCCCACCCCGGCAAATCGCGTGGCGTTCCCGAGTGATACCGCTCCTCCGGCAAGGACCAGCAGGCGCCTGGCATAGGCCAGCATCTGCCCCAGCCCGATCTTCGACTCGCCCCGGATCCGGTCGCGGAAGACGATCGGCACCTCGCTGAGCCGGAGACGGTCGCCACCTTCCGCGATGATCTCCAAACCGATCTTGAAGCCCACGGCTTGCGGATCCACGGCCAGCAGCCTCTCCTTGCGCACGGCGAAAAACCCGGACATCGGATCCCGGACTTCCGTCAACGGCCAAGCCAAGGCTCCCCCGAGGCGGGAGAGGAGGCGACGAGACATCGGCCAGTCCGGCGTAGCGCCGCCCGGCACGTATCGGCTGCCGACCACCATGTCGCTCGTGCCGTCGATGATGGGCTGGACCAGATCGCTGATCCGTTCCGGGGGATGGCTAAGATCCGCATCAAGGACGACGATGATCTCGCCGGCAGCTTCCCTCGCCGCTGCGAGCACGTCGCCCGCGAGCCCACGCTTCCCGCCCCCGGGAACGACACGGACGCAAGCGTCGCCCTTCCATGCACGGACGCGTTCGACGGTGCCGTCCGTCGACCCTCCGTCCGCGACCAGAATTTCCATGGCGGTGCGGGGATCGCACTGCGCGACGAGCGCCGACAGAAGCACCTCGATGTTGTCGATCTCGTTCAGGGTCGGCACGATCACCGAGACGAGCTTTTGTGCTGGACCGATATGAACACCGCGCATTCCGATAAAGTCGCCCAGGATTCCGAGATGATGTCGGCCCACCTGACCGAGATGCTGGAGAGTGTTAAGATTTTGTTTGTTGGCACCTGGTAGTGATTTAGTCAATCTCGGAGGACGGCGCGGGAGCGGGGCCGACGCAGGCTTTCGCCGGCGAGCTCGATGAACGCCCCGGGATCACCGGAGGCTGTTTGGTTTATCGGCGCGGCTGTATTTGTATTGTTGCCGGATCAGACCAGAGCCGCTTGCGGATCGAGCGGCTTTCCCTTGAAGGGAGCGACGTTAATTTCCCCTTCCCGCTTGCGGGCCTGGGCAATGTCATAGCTGTTCTGCATCCGCATGAGCGTGTCCATCGGCACGCCGAACGCCTTTTCGATCCGCAGCGCCATTTCCGGCGAAAGATGCGCCCGCTCATTCAGCACGGCCGACAATGCCGCCCGCGTAACACCGAGAACTTGCGCCGCGCTCGTCACCGAAAGGCCAAGCGCCTCGATAATCTCACTTTTGACGAAACCGCCGGGATGGGCGGGGTTCTTCATACGGATGCCCTGCATCGCACTCATAGCCACCTCCTAGCCCGTCTTATTCATGATGGCCCGCCTGTGGGGCTGGCGGATGTAGCCTAAGCGATTGATGTGGCGTAGGATTCGGTTGTTGAAGCCAACCCTTTCCACCCCATCGAGCCGGCCACACCCGCCATGACCGACGATACGACTCTGCCGTTCTGGTTTCCAGCCGTCCGGGGCAAGAAGCTCACCGCCGCGTTCGACGGCGGGCGCCTGTCGTCGAACGGTGGCGTGATGCTGCTCGCCGAGGCAGCGCGACGGATGGGGATCGCCGAGAAGCTTGCGGCGGTGATCCCCGATCGGCGTGATCCGACGCGGGTGGTTCACCCGCTCTCTGGGATCCTGCTCGCCCGCATCCTCGCCATCGCCTGCGGCTACGAAGACGCCGACGATCTCGATGCCTTGCGCACCGACCCCGCCTTCAAGCTCGCCTGCGGGCGGCTGCCGGAGAGCGGAACCGACCTGATGAGCCAGCCGACCGTGTCGCGCTGGGAGAACGCGCCGGGATTGCGCGACCTCGTCAGGCTCGGCCGGGTGATGGTCGACCTCTACTGCGCAAGCTACTCTACGCCGCCCGAGGCGGTCGTGCTCGACATCGACGACACGGTCGACGTGGTTCACGGTCACCAGCAGCTGTCGCTCTTCAATGCCCACTACGACGAGCGCTGCTTCCTGCCGATCCACGTCTACGATACGGCGACCGGCCGTCCGGTGGCGATGATCCTGCGGCCGGGCAAGACGCCCTCCGGCACCGAGGTGCGCGGTCACGTCCGCCGTCTCGTCCGGGCGATCCGCCGCCATTGGCCGACGACCCGCATCACCATCCGCGGCGACGGCCACTATGTAAGCATCCGAGCAGGCACGCGGGATAGCGACGCGCACGCGAAGTTGGACTGAGCTATGATGGGGAGTGTTGGTCAGGCCGCCTGCTGATGAGCCGGGCTTTCGGGGTGGTGTCGGCTCTTCCATTCCCACGGCAGCATTTCATGGAGACGGGAAGCCGGCAGGTCTGCGATGCGGGCAAGGACATCGGCGAGCCACGCGCGGCCGGCTGCGTTCGCCTCTTTGAAGAAAAGGCTTCCGGGGCAAAGCGTGACCGGCCCGAGCTGGCCCGGATGCTCGATCATCTGCGCGCCGGCGATGTGGTCACGATCACCAGGCTAGACCGCCTTGCCCGATCGACCGGCGACTTTCTGGCGATTGCGGAGCGGATCAAGGAGGCCGGCGCTGGCCTGCGCTCTTTGGCCGAGCCGTGGGCCGACACCACGACGCCGGCCGGGCGCATGGTGTTGACTGTGTTCGCGGGCATGGCCGAGTTCGAGCGGGCCTTGATCGTGGAGCGCACGAGCGTCGGCCGGATTGCGGCTAAGGCGCGGGGCGTGCGGTTCGGCCCCTCCCCTGCCCTCACACCCGAGCAGATCGCGCACGCGCGCCAGCTCATCAACGAGGAAAAGAAGCCGGTTACGCAAGTCGCCCGGCTCCTGGGCGTGCATCGCGCCACCCTTTATAGGGGGCTTGAATCGACTTCAGATCGGGCTTGAAGCCTTGCCTGGATTGCACATCAGAGCATCCGACTTGCGCGATATTTCCGCACTTTAGAGATTCGGGGTTGCAGAATCGGGCAAATCTCCCCTTACTGCTAAGCATGAAGCGCAATACGGAAAAGATTCGGAGGGATGTTGCCGCCCATCGGGCACGGCAGCTTGCGGCCGGTCGTATCGCGCTGACTACGTATGTTCCGACTGATCTTCTCGCGCAAATCGACAAGATCAAGGAACAGCGGGGCGAGCTTGGTCGCGCGCCGATTATCGAAGAAGCTCTGAGGTTTTATATCGAGAAAGCACCCGAGGGCATGAAATGAAAAACCCCTAGCCGTTAGCAGCGGCAAGGGGTTTTCGGATTTCGGAAACGGCTTTGTTAGGACCGCCTGAACAGCCCCTAACATAGTCGAGAGTGAACCACCCGGCAAGAGTGAGTCTCGCCGGGAACGGGGAATCTTTGTCCGCCGTCCGCGCCATCATGTCCTCCGAATGGAAGGACGAAGGACAGATGTTGAGGACGCAAATCGCGGCCGCGATCGGCTGCGCGCGTGCGAACGCGCTTGATGAAATCATGCGGGAGGTCTGGACGCGCTACAGCGCCGGCCAACTCTCCGAAGAAGACGCCGGCCAGCTTTCCACGTTCGCCCAGGAGCGCCGTGCCGCGTGGCGCGGATCGGGACAGGCTGCGCTTGGCCTGGTCCTGCCTCCCCCGGCTGAGAAGTGCCCGACGCCGGTTCGCCGGCGCAGCTATTTCAAGGGGCGATCGGAGGGCCGTATCTGGCAGGCGACGACGCGCAAGGACGTGCAGGCGATCTTGAAGGCGGCCGAAATCTACAACGAGGCCGGCTTGCACGAGAAGGGCGAGCGCAGTGGCCCGCTCGGATCGGTGGCGCTCGACGTGCTGCGGCTGTTCGTCAATCTCATCGACTTCCGCACCGGCCGGCTAGAGCCGTCAATCACCACGATCATGGACCGCCTGGGCCGCTCGCGCGATACGATCGTGCGGGCGCTGAAGAACCTGCGGGCGCATGGTTTCATCGACTGGCTGCGGCGCTACGAGCCGACCGGGAACGAGGGGCGCGGCCCCCAGGTGCAGCAGGCGAGCAACGCCTACCGCTTGTCCCTGCCGGAAAAGGCCCGGCAGTTCCTTGGCCGGTTCGGCAAGGCCCCTCCCCCGCCTGCGGATCATGGACAGGATCAGCAGGCATGGAGCGAGGTGATCGACGCCTATAAGAACGCTCTGCCTCTCGATGAGCGAACGCAGCTCGATGCCGGCGGTAGCCCGCTTGGGCAGGCCCTT
>LNAP01004269.1_pt1 | contig 18861 bp, 8 predicted proteins | sample 602601 | NCBI WGS metagenome assembly LNAP01 (sample SAMN02440304, study PRJNA202911) | soil metagenome | biome: Subtropical and temperate rainforests or woodlands; isolation source: soil samples (1 kg each in a 20% v/v slurry with milli Q water) were... ...
CGAAGTCATTAACGACTTCCTCTCAGGGAAAGTACTGATCGTGCTCATTGTCGGGCTCGGTAGCTACTTCACGATCCGCTCGCGTTTCGTTCAATTGCGCCATTTCTTCCACATGTTCGCGGTGTTCCGCGACAGCCTGAAAAGCAGCGCCGGCCAACTCAGTTCGTTCCAGGCCTTGATGCTCAGCCTCGCCGGCCGTGTCGGCGCGGGTAACATCGCCGGTGTCGGCATCGCCGTTACCCTGGGTGGCCCGGGGGCGGTGTTCTGGATGTGGGTGACCGCACTGGTCGGCATGTCCAGCAGCTTCTTCGAATGTTCCCTCGGCCAGCTCTACAAGCGCTGCGATGCCGACGGCACCTACCGTGGCGGCCCGTCCTATTACATCCAGCACGGCCTGCAGAAACGCTGGCTGGGCATGATCATGGCGTTCCTGTTGCTGGTGACCTTCGGGTTTGCCTTCAACGGCCTGCAATCCCACGCCGTGACTCACTCGCTGAACAACGCGTTCGGCCTCGACACCACCTACACAGGCCTGGCCCTGGCGGTGCTGCTCGGCCTGGTGTTCATCGGTGGGATCAAGCGCATCGCCAAGGTCGCTGACCTGCTGGTGCCGGTGAAAACCCTGGTGTACATCGGCGTGACCATCTATGTGATCGTGCTGCAGTTCGACCAGGTTCCGGGCATGCTGATGACCATCGTCAAAAGTGCTTTCGGTCTGGACCAGGCCTTCGGCGGCCTGATCGGCAGCGCAATCGTCATGGGCGTGAAACGTGGCGTGTTCGCCAACGAAGCGGGCCTGGGCAGTGCGCCGAACGTGGCGGCCGTGGCTTCCGTCGAGCACCCGGTGGCACAAGGCGTGGTTCAGGCGTTCAGCGTGTTCCTCGATACTTTCGTGATCTGCACCTGCACCGCGTTGCTGATCCTGCTCTCGGGTTTCTACACCCCAGGCTTCGAAGGCGACGGCATTGCCCTGACCCAGAACTCGCTGGCCGCCGTGGTCGGTGACTGGGGTCGCAGCTTCATTTCCGTGGCGTTGTCGTTGTTCGTGTTCACCTCGATCCTCTACAACTACTACCTGGGCGAGAGCAACCTGCGCTTCCTGATCGGTGAAAACCGCAAGGCGCTGATTGGCTACCGCGCGCTGGTGCTGGTGTTGATTTTCTGGGGCGCCATCGAAAACCTCGGCACGGTGTTCGCCTTCGCCGACATCACCATGACCATGCTCGCGTTCGTGAACCTGATCGCGCTGTTCCTGCTGTTCAAGGTCGGCATGCGCATCCTGCGTGACTACGATGACCAGCGTGCCGCCGGGATCAAGACGCCGGTATTCGATTCGAGCAAATTCCCGGATCTGGACCTGGACTTGAACGCCTGGCCAGCCAATCCGCCGGCCGCGGCTCCAAAGGCTGAAGCCGAACTGCAAGGCGTACCCGCAGCGCAACGCTGATGGGTAAACGACGGGCGCATCCTCTGCGCCCGTCAGTTAAAGTGCACAACTTGTGGGAGCGGGCAGGCTCGCTCCCACATGTCATCTCTTGCGGAGACTTTCCCATGGTTCCCAACTCCTACCCAGCCGCCCAGCACGTCATGGTGCTCTACACCGGTGGCACCATCGGCATGCAAGCCAGCGCCAATGGCCTGGCCCCGGCGTCCGGTTTCGAAGCGCGGATGCGTGAATATCTGCACAGCCAGCCCGACGTGGTCGTGCCGCAGTGGCGCTTTCGCGAAATGTCGCCGCTGATCGACAGCGCCAACATGAGCCCGACGTACTGGCAGCAACTGCGTGAAGCGGTGGTCGACGCCGTTGATGTCCAAGGCTGCGACAGCGTGCTGATCCTGCACGGCACCGACACCCTCGCCTACAGCGCCGCCGCGATGAGTTTTCAATTGCTCGGCCTGAATGCCCCCGTGGTGTTCACCGGCTCGATGCTGCCGGCCGGCGTGACCGACAGCGATGCCTGGGAAAACCTCAGCGGTGCGCTGGTTGCCCTGGGCCATGGCCTGGCACCGGGCGTTCATTTGTACTTCCACGGCGAACTGCTGGACCCGACTCATTGCGCGAAGGTTCGTAGTTTCGGTCGCCATCCGTTCAAGCGCCTGGAGCGTCAGGGCGGTGGTGTGAAAGCCACTTCGCTGCCGGCTCAATTGAATTACAACCAGAGCAAGCAACTGGCGAAAGTCGCGGTGCTGCCGTTGTTCCCAGGCATCGGCGCCGAGCAGCTTGATGGCGTGCTGAACAGCGGTATTCAAGCCCTGGTGCTGGAGTGTTACGGCAGCGGCACCGGGCCGAGCGACAACCCTGAATTTCTCGCCGCTCTGGAGCGGGCGCGGGACAAAGGTGTAGTTGTTGTCGCCGTCACCCAATGCCATGAAGGTGGCGTTGAGCTGGATGTCTACGAGGCCGGTAGCCGGTTGCGAGGCGTGGGTGTGCTTTCGGGCGGCGGCATGACCCGTGAGGCGGCGTTGGGCAAGTTGCATGGGTTGCTGGGTGCCGGGCTGGACACCTCTGAAGTCCGGCGTCTGGTCGAGCTCGACCTTTGCGGTGAACTGGTCTGATACACCGCAGGACCTGTAGGAGCGAGGCTAGCCCGCGAAGACGTCCTTGAAGGCGCCAAAAGCTTCGCGGGCAAGCCTCGCTCCTGCAAGTATTCATTCGCGGCATACAACTTGCTCGATTCCAGCATCCAATCGCTGGAACTTCCCATGCTCCACTCCCACCTCACCACCCTCAACGCCGTCTCCCTGGTGCTCAACACCTTCAAGGCCGAAGGCTTGTCCAGCGAAGCACTGCTGGCGGGAAGTGGCATCAGCGCGGCGGATCTGAGCCGGGCGGACACGCGCATCACCACCAACCAGGAGATGCAGGTGTGTGCCAACGCCGTCGCGCTCAAGCGTGATATCGGCCTGGAACTGGGCCGGCGGATGCACGTTTCGTCCTACGGCATACTCGGTTATGCGCTACTCACCTCTGCCACCTTCGGTGACGCTTTGCGCCTGGCGATGCGTTATCCGGCGCTGTTGGGAACACTTTTCGAGTTGAGCCTGGAAGTCGACGGCGAGCGGGTGTGGTTCGTGGCTGCCGATTATCGAGAGAACCCGGCGCTGGCCGTGTTCAACGCCGAGTTCTGCCTGGTGTCGTTAAAAGTCATTTGCGATGACCTGCTCGGGCACCCACTGCCATTGCTCGCCGCTCGCCTGGAACATATGGCGCCGGATTATCGGGCGAGCTACGCCGAACACTTCGACTGCCCGCTGCACTTCGACGCGCGAGATAACGCCTTCGCATTCGACAAGCGCTGGCTCGACCAGCCCTTGCCGCTGGCCGATGTCATCACCCATCAGGCCATGGTCGACCGCTGCCGCAAGCAGAACACCGAATTCACCGGGCGTCAGGCGTGGTTGGGGCGGATTCGGCAGTTGCTTCGTGCGCAACTGAATGCAGCCCCGGGGCTGGAAGGTTTGGCGTTGCAGATGAATTGCTCGGCGCGCACCTTGCGTCGCCATCTCAAGGACCTGGGGTGCAGCTATCAGGAATTGCTCGATGAACTGCGCTTCGAGCAGGCCAAGCAGATGCTCTGTGAGGATCAGCTGCCGATCTACCGGATCGCCGAGGCGCTGGGCTTCAGCGAAACCGCGAGTTTCCGCCATGCGTTCGTGCGCTGGAGTGGTGTGGCACCGAGTCAGTTTCGCCCTTGACCCACAACTCTCTGTAGGAGCGAGGCTTGCCCGCGAAGGCGTCTTCAAGTACGCCAAACGCTTCGCGGGCAAGTCTCGTGCCTACAGGTGGTTGCCCAACACCGGGGCACTTGCGCGCCAATAAAGGGCGAATTCCGGTCAGATCTTTTGGCCATATCGATCCCCTTTTGGCCTTTCCTGCCGTTCTCCGAATCGCGCTGCGCCGCAAGACTGTGTTCAACCGAATCAGCCTGCGGAGAACAAGAAATGCTGACGATCTACTCGGACGATCACCACCTGCACCACGGCCGTTGTGAATTGATGGACGGGCAACTGATGCCCTGCTTCGAAATGCCCTCGCGTGCCGACCATGTGCTGCAACGCGTGCAAACGCAGAACCTCGGCCCTGTCGAAGCGCCGAAGGATTTCGGCCTCGACCCGATCGCGCGCATCCACAGCCGCGACTACCTCGACTTCTTCAAAGGTGCCTGGGCACGCTGGACCGAATTCAAAACCGACGGCGACTTGCTGCCCTACACCTGGCCAGCCCGCACCTTGCGCCGGATCATCCCCACCAGCCTGCACGGCCAGCTCGGCTATTACAGCTTCGACGGCGGCGCGCCGATCACCGCCGGCACTTGGCAAGCGGCATACAGCGCAGCGCAAGTGGCCCTCACCGCGCAAGCCGCCATCCAGCGCGGCGCTCGCAGTGCCTTTGCCCTGTGCCGTCCACCGGGACACCACGCCGCCAGCGACTTGATGGGCGGTTATTGCTACCTCAACAACGCCGCCATCGCCGCTCAAGCGTTCCTCGATCAAGGCCACAAAAAGATCGCGATCCTCGACGTCGACTACCACCACGGCAACGGCACCCAATCGATTTTCTACGAACGCAGCGATGTGCTGTTCACCTCGATCCACGGCCACCCGGAAGCCGAGTTCCCGTTCTTCCTCGGCTATGAAGACGAGCTCGGCGAAGGGGCCGGTGAAGGCTTCAACTTCAACTACCCTTTGCCGGCTGGCAGCGGCTGGGACCGTTGGAGTGCAGCGCTGGAGCAAGCCTGCAACGAGATCGAAACATACGGCGCCGACATCGTCGTCGTGTCCTTGGGCGTCGATACGTTCAAGGACGATCCCATCTCCCAGTTCAAGCTCGACAGCCCCGATTACCTGGCCATGGGCGCGCGCATCGCGAAGCTCGGCAAGCCGACGCTGTTCGTGATGGAAGGCGGCTACGCGGTAGAAGAAATCGGCATCAATGCCGTGAACGTTCTCGAAGGTTTTGAAAGCGCCCAAAACAATGAACAGACTCACGCGTTTTATCGCACCGGTACTGTGCGCCACAGTACTCGGTGGCGCCGCCCACGCTGAAGAGCGAACGTTGCGCGTCTACAACTGGTTCGACTACATCACTCCCAAGGCGCTGGAAGACTTCAAGGCGCAGAACACCCAGACCAAACTGGTCTACGACATCTTCGACACCAACGAAGCACTTGAGGCCAAGCTGCTGACCGGTAACTCCGGCTACGACGTGGTGGTGCCCTCCAACGTGTTCCTCGCCAAGCAGATCGAAGCCGGCGTGTTCCAGCCCCTGGACCGTAGCAAGTTGCCGAACTGGAACCACCTCGATCCGAAGCTGATGAAGCTGCTCGAAGGCAACGACCCGGGCAACAAATTCGCCGTGCCGTACATGTACGGGACCATCCTGATCGGCTTCAACCCGGACAAAGTCAAAGCCGCGCTGGGCGACAAGGCGCCGGTGGACAGCTGGGACCTGATCTTCAAGGAAGAGAACATCAGCAAGCTCAAGCAGTGCGGCGTCGCCCTGCTCGACTCGCCGTCGGAAATCCTGCCCCTGGCCCTGCAACACCTCGGCCTGGACCCTAACAGCAAGAAGCCGGCGGACTACGAAAAGGCTGAAGCGCTGTTGATGAAAATCCGTCCGTACATCACCTACTTCCACTCCTCCAAATACATGGCGGACATTGCCAACGGTGACATCTGCGTCGCGGTCGGTTATTCCGGCAGCTTCTCCCAGGCTGCCAACCGCGCCAAGGAAGCCAAGAATGGTGTGGTCGTCGACATGCGCCTGCCCAAGGAAGGCGCGCCGATCTGGTTCGACATGCTCGCAATCCCCAAAGGCGCGAAGAACCCGGAAGACGCCTACACCTTCATCAACTATCTGCTGCAACCCCAGGTGATTGCACCCGTCAGCGATTTCGTCGGCTACCCGAACCCGAACAAGGACGCCACGGAACTGGTCGACCCGGCGATCCGCAACAACCCGAACCTGTACCCGACTGAAACCGCGATGGGTACGCTGTACACCCTGCAACCGTTGCCGCGCGATGCCGAACGCGCGCGGACCCGGGCCTGGACCAAGATCAAGTCCGGGACCTGATACCCGACTGAAAACCGAAGACCCGCGGCGACGCGGGTCTTTTTTTGCCTGCGATATTTATGTACCACCCGACACGGGTGGCCGCCCGATACCTTCTCCCGATTCCGCGCTGCGCAATCAGCAGCGGCGCGCTCTCAGTCAGGAGACGACCATGTCCGAAACCGTTGCCCCGAGTGCAGAAGAGCTACTGACCCAACTGGTCACCGGCCCCTCGATCAGAGAAGTCGCAGCGGCCGCGCTGAGTCCTGCGCTCAACGCGCTGTATCCGCAGTTGAGGATTGACCCGACACTCGCCACGGTCGTCACCCCGACCTGGGTCGATACCGGCACCGAGGTAGTGCCCGGCCCTAACGTGTTTGAATCGCTCACCGATGTGTTGGTACGACTCGGTTTGTCAGGATCGACGGTGACGCTCATTGATGGAGAACACTTCCTGACCCTGCAACCGGGCGCGGAACCGCAGGCTCAACTGCCGGTGAAAATCGATGCCATCGGCAGCCTGCTCAATGCGCTCGCACCGCAGTTGTTTATCGCCTATCAGCAACAGCAGCTTGATTACTGGAACCAGGAGACAAGCCCTTCGACGCCGCGCTGGCATTCGCTCGCGAAATCGCTGCAGGACATCTGGAGCCCGGATCCCGCCTCGGACTGGGATGCGGATGAAAAAGCCATGGCCCAGGCCATCTTCGATCATCCGGATCGCGCAACTCGGACACAGGACAAGTACCTGACCAAGGCCTGCCTGATCGACACCGATCGGCTTGAGAACGCCGTCAGCGAACACCTGCGCGTTCTGGATATCGCCGTGTTCGTGGGCACATCGGGCACGCGCACCCTGGTGCTGACGCACTCGATAGCCGAAGGGTTCAAGCGTTACGACTCGGTTGCCGCGCTGGGTGAAGCCGTGTTCAAACACCCTGGAACGTCAAGCCTTGAGCAGACCCTGCAATGGCGTCTGTATGAGCCCGAGGGCAACTTTTTTCACCACCAGGCCTGCGCGCTGATTGCGCTCGAGGTCGAAGCCATCGGTGCATTCGGTGCGGTCCAGCGCGCGTCTGCCACACCTCTTTCGCCACAAATCAGTGCGGCGGCAAAAAGCTTCACTGAATTTGAAGCCCTGCCGTCGTCACGCTTCAACAGGGTTCAGGGGTTGCTGACCGACTGGCTGAAAAACGCTTCGTCGGCGGACCTCTCCCGCTACAGCCGACACTTGATGGACCTGGCACAGCTGCGGGAACAGGACGCTGGAAAAACCTTCGACGAGGACATCGCGTCACTGCCGGCGTTTGCGCTGCAGACCCTGCGAGAGCAGATGATCAAGGATCATCCCGCGGCAGCGGACCTGGACCTGCAAGACATTGAAATCAGCATCACCAGCGTCGTGGTGCTCGGCGCTGTCGTGATACCCGGCAAGACGCAGACCACCACGCTGTCGCTGATCGAGCTGGCGCTGCAAAACCTGATTGCCATTCCGCTGGGAAACAAGACGGTGAACTGCAAAAACGGCGACGCAGTGCCCATCTGGATGACCCCTGCCTATCTTGAAAAGCTCGTCACACAGGTCAATATCGGTGGGGTTTACCCGGCGCTGATCAAGCGCAAGTTGCTTGACGACCCGGCAGAAACGTTGCGACGACAGACGCTCTACACCCGCCATCTGCGTATCCAGCTGCCCTTGCAGGCGCTGCAACAGAAGATGCGCGGCGAGGCGGGTATTGATGAACGTGGTTACCAGTACGTTAACGCCGTCATGCTGGAAAACGCTGCCGACCGCAGGGTAAACGGGCAGGAGATTGTCATTCGACCGCTGGCCTTTATGACCGGTGATCGCGCCAGCAGCCAAGGCGATGAAGTCGCCAACATGTTCGTCATCGGCCCCAGGCTCACCGATCAAGGACCGTGCCTGCTCTACCGACCATTGCTCACCCCCTCGTTGATGCAATACCCGAGCGAGGCCAATCTGCTGTATGCCATCAAACACGAAAAATCACTTCGCCAATCGATCCTGGCCTGGCTGTCCGACGATGTTCGGTTCAACTATTCCCAGTATGTGTTCTCGGGTGAGTTGCCTTCGGTCTGGACGTTGACCCAATTGCTGGTCGATCCCACGTCAGCCCTGGGCAAGATGGGCACGGTGACGCTCAGTGCAGCAGCCCTTGATGACACGCCGCTGGCCGCCCTGTTCAAGGCCAACGCCAACGCCATGATTACCTTGGCGGACCAACAATCGGTGTCCAATGCGCAAGCCCGCTGGGCAACACTCAAGCAAGGCACATGGATGCTGTTCAATGTCGCGCTGCCCTTTCTTGGTCGCACCGCCGGGGTGGCTGCGTGGATCTGGCAGATCATGGACGACTTGCAGGACATTACCGAGGCCGCTGAGAACGATGACAGCTCACTCGCCTGGTCCGCCCTGACCGATCTGCTGTTGACCCTCGGCATGGTGCTGGCTCATCGCGCCGCCACTCGCAACAAGCCCGTCTCGCGGTTGCCCGAGAAGGTCGAGCCGCCACGCGTCATACCCGAAAGCAAGCCTGCGCACACCATCACGGTGAGTCATCTGCCCGACCTCAATCAGCCTCCACCCTCCCATGAGGTAGCGATGCACGCCATCGCCACGCTGCCGCCTTCATCCCTGGGCGTCTTGCTTGATGAACTGGCCGTCGCCGAACCCAAAGGGATGGCCGCCGCCTCCAGCGAGCCCGGCCTTCGCCAACACCTCGGTTCGCTCAAGGGAAAATGGTATGCGAAGGTTGGCCAGCGATGGTTCGAGGTCACCCTCAACGACAATGACGATGTGCAGATCATTGATTCACGCCGGTCTCCCGCACGCACGGGGCCGTTGCTGATCAAGAACGCCAGGGGTGAATGGTTTATCGATACGCGGCTGAGGCTCAAGGCCGGAGGCAAGGAGAAACAACGGCTGGAGCAACAAAACCGGCAACGCCAGGCTGAACTGAAACAGCAAATGATCGCGTTCGAAAGCCAGACCCAAAGCCGCGAAACAGAGCTCAAGGAAGCTCAAAAAAACGCCCAGGCGACGACCGCCACCGACACCCATCGCCGCGTGTACCTTGAAATGCTCGACGCGCAGATGTCACTCCTCAGCACCAACATGGAACAGATGAAAGCCTTCAATGCTCGCGAGGCGATTCCCAATTACCGAAAAGCAATGATCAGTCGCCTGGATTTCCAGCTGTCGCTGCTGCAAAGATGGTTCGTTCAACAGCAGTCGGTTTTCGGCAATCAAATGCGCTTTTCCCTCGATCTTCTCGACAACCCGTCAACGGAAAATACACAGACCACCCGGCAAATCCATCAACTCACCGGCGAGTTGACCGCCAGCTACATCAATAAAATCGAGTCGGCACAGGCGTGCTTCGAGCAACTGAACCTGCTCGGCAAAGAAGCCATCGAAGTTATCCGCGACGTTAAAGCCAACATGCCGTCGTTCGATTTAAAGGACCTCAAACTGTTTCAGATCACACTCGGCCAGGAGTTGTGCCTCGACAACAGCGTTGAGCCCGCACCTGAAGCGCGCCAGGCACTGGAGAGCGTTGTCGAAAATGCAGGCCTTGCGATTCAGGCCTCACTGGACCTGATCGCTGACGAAGAAGTGCTGCACTTGCCGGATCGGATCGACGGGCTCAGCGATCTGGTGGAGCAACTGACGATCACCGACCAGCGCATCGTCGATCTGCCCACGGAGTTTCCCGGTCAGTTCCTGCAACCAGCCCTCGACGTGATGCGCCAACGTCTCGACGGTTTTCAACAGCGCACCGTGAAACACCTGGCGAGCTTGCTGCGGGAGCGCAAGGCACTCGAGCCGCTACCCGGCCCTTCCCGTCCACCGACCGCGCCCGCCAAGCGAATCATCAAGACCCGCTACAAAGGTACTGTGGTGGGCCAGCCTCGTGCCGACTCCATGACACACGGTTCAGAACTGATCGACGTGACCTCGGCGTTGACCGGTAAAGTCATCTCGACTTTTCATGAGAAAACCCCGGGGGTCTGGGTTGAAAGAGTGGCCCCGCCACCGGTTTCCGCCGTCGTTCTCCAACCCGACTTGAGTGCAAGCACCGCTCAAGGGCAGGCGTTGCTGGAGGGATTGGAAGCGTTCATTCGTCGAACGCAAGCCCATTCAAAAGGGATGCGTCGAATCCCCGTGGAAATCGAGGAGATGTTTCATCAGCAGGCTCACCGGCTGCAGGACGCCGCCAGCGCAATCGACGCAGCGTTGGTCGCGACCAATGCCACCGAGGGCGGTCCGGGATCCGTCGTCGTTTTGGTCAAGCAGCTAAACGACGCGGCGACCAAGCTGTATAACCAGGGACGCGTCACGCGAATCAGCATGACCAAACTACAGCCGCCGACAGCGGAGCGCGTCCGCTGGCTGCAAAGCGAAGGTCAGGTCGACATCGTCAAGAATCCAGGCCGACGCTTGCTCAAAAGCCGTAAACGAGACTATCTCGAGGAATATGAGGTCCGCGATCACAGCAACCAAAGTGTTCTGTGGTATGCCCACTTCCACTATGCGGAGCCCGCTTCACCTGCACAAACCTTCACCGCGGCACACCTGAAAACCGTGCAACAACGACTGCTGGGTGGCGCATCCGAGTCCCGCCACGCCAACGACGACCTCCAGGCGATCTCGATCTACCGCAGCGAGATCAGCCCGCAACTGGCGACGTCCCTGTTCTTCGCAAAAGTACCGGCCTCGGCCTCAGGGTCATAAACCGTGCTGAACCCGAGACCTGCATTCGCGGGTCTTTTTTTACCCGCGATATCTATCTACCACCTCCAGTGGCCGACGCCTGATTACCGTCGATGCACCAAGAGGCTTTCCCGGCCTCGTCATTGCCCCCAGGTATCCGCCATGAGCAACAACACCCCGCCGCCCCAGAATGACTCGACACCCTTGCTGGACACCTGTGACCTGGTGAGCCTGACCAGCCACGGCCCGACGCTCAGCGAAGTGGCGTCGCAGCTGCTGCACCAGGCGTTGAAAAAACTCTCGCCAGACTTGCAGATCGACCCGGATAACGCCTTCGTCGGCACCCCTCGATGGCTCATCGTGGACAACCGCATCGTGGCGGGCCAGACCGGGTTCGAATCTCTGACCGTGGCACTGATGCGCCAGGGCCTGTATGGAACGACGGCCAACTACCTCGAAGGCGAACAATTCCTCACCCTTGAGCCGGGCAGCAAAAACCCGGTTCATCTCGCGGTCTGCATCGAGGACATTGCAAAGATACTCAACGACTCGGCATCGATCCTGTTCATTGAGGCTCAAGCTCGGCAACTGGCGTTCTGGAATGCCAAGGGGCATGCGATCCCCCGCTGGCATGAGCTGTCCGACACGCTGCGAAAGGCGTTGAACGTGCAGAAGGTCACAGGCTGGGACGCCGCTGAATGTGCGATGGCGCGTGAAGTGTTCAGCGCCCCGGACAAAACCACCCGTAAAAATGTAAATCGCGAGTTTTCCGCCATTCAGGCGTGCCTGCTCGATATCGACACCGTCGAGAATGACATCACCCAACATCTGTTGATTGGCGGTGCGCTGGTGCTCAAGGCCACATTTCGCACGCGCCCATTGCTGGTGATGTACACCATTGAGCGCGGGTACGAGTCGTTCGGTTCGATGGAAGAGCTGGGCGACTCCCTTCCCCCACGCCTGGCAGAACAGCCCTTCGGACGCGATCTGTCCTGGCGGCTTTATGAGCCGGAAGGCAACATCTTCGATCACATGGCGTGGGCGCTGGTCTCGTCACAATTGGATGCCATCAGCTCATTGCAGTTTATTGAAGCCCCGGCAGATGAGGCCGAACCCGAAACCGGACTAGACCCCGACGAAAAAGCGCGATTCCTGCAACTGAACAACGCAATTCCCGATTGGCTGCGCAACGCCGCCTATCAGGACATTCAAGACTACGGCCGCTACATCAGCGCACTGGGCAAGTTGTACCGTCAACCGGACAGTCAATTGGCCAACACCGAGATCCCGTCCGTCACCGACTATGCCCAGCGGCGGATGCGTGAAGCGATCATTGCGGACCCTTGGGCGGTCGGCGCCGCGAACCTTGCGCTGGACGATCTGCGGATCAACATCATCCACAGTTTTACCGCCGACAATTTCACCCTCCCCAACCCCCTCGACCAACGCATTGAAACGCTGGCCGACTTCGCTCTGGAGAACCAGGCGCCGTACATGGCGACCGTATTTTTCAAGGGCGGGGAAACCGTTCCGGATTGGCTGACCGTTGAGTTTCTCACCGCCGTGTCAGCGCGAGTGGACGTCGGCAAGGCTTACCCCGAACTGATCAAACCCAAGTTGCTGGAGGACCCGATCGCCTCTCGCCGTCAGGAAAACTTCTATCGCGATCAATTGCGTTTTTTGCTGCCACTGCAGGCATTAGAAGCCAGATTCAAGCCTGAAACCGGTGTGGACGAACGCGGATACCGATACATCTGCGAGCTGCTCGATCCCGATGTCAGCCCCAAAACGGTAGCCCTCTACCCGCTGACCATGACCCCGCAACATCGCTTGATCAGCAGCAGCGATACCGTCGACAACATGTTCATCATCAGTCCTCGAGACGCGCACAGCGGGCCATGCCTGCTTTACCGGCCGATGCTCGATGAGCCCCTTATTCAATACCCCTCAAGACAAAACCTGTTGTATGCGCTGCACCAGCCCGGCGACCTCAGGGACACGGTGCTGGCCTGGTTGCCCGACGAAAACCTGAGTGTTGAATATGCCCATTCTGTTTTTCCCACCGGCCTGCCCTCTCCATGGCTGATCGCGGAACAAATCGTCAATCCCTTGCAGCACGCAGACAAGTTCGGACGCGTGGTTTTCGAAAGCGTCGAGATCACCGGCGACATTCTGTCTGCGCTGTTCAAAAGCAACGCGCGGATGCTGGTCGACCTCGCCGACCGTCAGTCGCGATCCAATGCCGAGCGGCGCTGGAGTGTGTTGAGGGACAGTGGCTGGGCGCTGTTCAACGTCGCCTCGAATGTCCTCAGCGGCGCGGTCGGCACAGCCGTCTGGGTCTGGCAAACCATCAATCAGATCCAACAGGCACTCAATGCTCATGAGCAGGATGACCGCTTCATCGAATGGACATCGGTGTCGGACATTCTGCTGGCAATCGGCATTATCCTCAGCCACCACGCCGTGATGCGACGCAGAAGGCTTTCGAGCAAGCCCCGGATCGAACAGGTGCCGAAACGAAAATCGCCACAATCCCAAGAGGCGGTGGCCGTCACGCTCAATCCCGTTCCGCTGGCCCCGGACCTTCCACCCAGTCACCTTTCCTTCCTGGAGATGGCCGGCTCGGTTCCACGCCGAACACCGACCGCTCTGGGCGTTTACCTGGACACGCTCAAAGTCACGGCTCCGGATATTGCCAGCGCCAACGTGACGAAGGTTAAAGAAGCCCCTCCGCATTTTTACCAACATAACTTCCGAAACTACGCACAGGTGGGTGATCGGTGGTTTTACGTCGACGTCAAAGGCGACGATGAAATCCATATCGTTTACCCGGATCAGCCTGAGCGAAACGGTCCGATGCTCAGGGATGACGGCCACGGGCAATGGGTGCTCGACCTGCGTCTGCGGTTGCGAGGCGGGGCCGGAAATGCGGTCAGCCGCCATCAGGAAGCGGCTGACGAACAGCGCAAAGACACGTTGAGGGAGATCCTGAGCGCCTTCAAAAGCCAGGAAAAAACCAAGGAAACCGAGCTGAAAACGTTACATGACAGCATCGAGCAGGCCAACGCTGGAAACTACGATCAGCGAACGGCGGTGTACATTGAAAAACTGGATAAAACGATCGACGAATATCGCCAGGCGCTCGAACAACTACGCGAATGGCGCACCCTCGGCGGGACGGAAAACTACCAGGAAGACTTGCTTCGCATGAGCGTGGTGCTGGAGAAGAATCTGTCTTTGTGGTTTGTCCTGAAACGATCCGAATACAGTCAGGCCACCCGTGTCCTGACCCAAGGCAACGAAAACGAACCCGTTGCCTGGCAATCGCTCGTCGACAATGTGCAGAAGGCATCGGACATCGGTGAGGAGCTGATTGAAAAGCTGACTCTGTTTTCGTCGACACTTGAGGACATGCATGTAGCCGGACGCCCTGGCATTGAGCGCGCCATGCAAATCAGAAAACTGGCGCCTGCCTTTACTGTGCTGGATATCAAGGCCAATGAGATCGGCATGTCGCAGGAACTGTGCCTCAATGAACAGGCCAGCCCCCTGATGCAGCAGGCTCGAGACGCTGTGGGGCATATTGCAGTGAGCGCCGCGAAGGCTGCGATTCAAATGGCGGACCTGATGAAAAGTGAAGGCGCGGTTTCCGATGTGCAGGCGCATGTCGAGGCATTGAACAGCCTGGTCGAGACCTTTGCCGACGCTGACCAGCGCATTCAGGAGTTGCCGGGCACCTACCCTGGCCTGGTCAAGCAACCCAGGCTCGATCATGTGCAATCGCTTATCGACGAGTTCGCGCAGCTCGCACAAAGCCGGTTACAGGCGGTGCTGCCAGAACCGGAACCCTTGCCCGTGCAGGCTGCGGTAGAACGAAGTCATGCGGTTTCTTCCCGACAACTGATCAAGGTACGCAAGACCCGACCGCGTGATCCCGACAAAACCGAACCGGAAAAAACCACGGAAGATCCGATCAGGTCGTTTACCCCCGCCGTTTATCAGCAACCCGCTCCAGTGCTGGATGATGCTGGAAAAGTCGAGGCCGGCATCGAGCTGAACCTGGACACGGCCAAATTCATCGAACGCACCCGCAAGGACGCGTTGCGCCCAAGACGCATGCCGGCCGATCTTCAGGATGTGTTCGAGCAACAGGCCTTGAAACTGGAGCAAGCGGCCAGCAGCGTCGATCAAGCTGTGATCAACAGCAGGAAAGACCACACATTCTCTTTTCCGGTTGCCACGCTGAGCCGCGAGTTACGTGATGGGGCCAGTCGTCTGCGCAAAGAAGGTGTCAGCGTTCGCGCCGATCTTTACACCCGGCGCAAACCGACCCAGAGCACGTTCAAATGGATGCATGAAAACGGCCAGCTCGACCTCGGCCGCGACAGACGAGGGCGTATCCAGACCCGAGGGCTCGGCGATTATTTCCAGGAGTACCGGATTGTCGACAAGACCCGCAATCAGCCGTTGTGGGTTGCACATTTCCATTACGAGACGCTGTCGAGTCCGGCCAATGCGCCCACCGCGGCCCATCTGAAAATTTCAGATGACTACCTGAAAACACTGCCGCTGGACCAGCAACAAGCGTTGACCACCTTCGAACCCATTGATGGGGTGTTCAGAAAGTTAGAGGATCCTGCGCTGCGAAAACTCTTCCTGGACCTGGAGCCCCAGGCAAACACTGCAGCAGCCACCTAAGGACGCCAGACCTTTTCCAGTCGCCCGAGCGCGGCGCTGATGGCCACCTCGGGCACCGCCGCGAAACCCAGGACCAGCCCCGCGCGCTGGTCCATAGGTGTTGTCGAATCCGGCAACCAATAACCGCTCAGGGCATTGATCTCGACGTCGACACTCGCCGCCTGCTCCACCAGCTCGCGCTCGCGGGCCTGTGAGTCGACCGCCACGGTCAGATGCAGCCCTGCCGCGACACTCGGCAGGCTGCCGACGCCGGGAATATTCCGCGGCCAACCGGCCAGCAAGGTATTGCGCCGGCTCAGGGCCGCGCGACGCATGCGGCGGATATGCCGCTGGAAATGCCCGGCAGCCATGAACTCGGCCATGACCGCTTGGGTACTGACCTCGGAGTGCCGGACGTCCACCGCTCGCCGTTGCGAAAACGCCTGCACCAGCGTTGGCGGCAACACCAGGTAGCCCAGGCGCAGCGCCGGGAAGGCAACTTTGCCAAACGTCCCGACGTACAAAACCCGGCCCTGCCGGTCGAGTGCGGCCAACGGGGCCAGTGGCGCGCCGCTGTAGCGGTATTCGCCATCGTAGTCGTCCTCGACGATCCAGCCTTGGGTACGTTCGGCCCAGGCCAGTAACTCAAGACGTCGCGCCAGGCTCATCACCACCCCGGTCGGGTATTGATGCGACGGCGTGACATACGCCAGTCGACAATCGCTGAGGCCATTCAATTCGTGGCAGTCGATGCCCTCACTGTCCACCGCCACGCCATGCAATCGCGCACCGGCCACGGCGAAGGCATGACCTGCCGCCCGATACCCCGGATTCTCGATCGCCACCCCATCGCCCGGTTCCACCAGCAGCTGTGCACAAAGGCTAATCCCCTGCTGCGCGCCGCTGGTGATCACTATTTGCTCAGCCGAACACTGCATCCCTCGTGAACTGCGCAAATACGCGGCGATCATGCCGCGCAAACGCTCGTCCCCCGCCGGATCGCCATAACACAGTTGCTGTAAATCCGGTTTACGCCAGAAAGCGGCATTCAGCTTGGCCCAGACCTCGAAAGGAAACAGATCGAACGCCGGAACACCCACCCGAAAAGCCCGCGGCGGACCGCTCGGCGGCAGGGCCAAATGGTTCTTTTCTACGCGCCCCAACGCGCCACTGTGGATAACTTTACTGGATGAAATCACAGGTAAATCCAGCCAATTTGTGGATAAGGCTGTGGGTAACCCTGTTGACAACCCTGTGGATACTTTTGTGGATAATTTTTTTCCGGATGCCGCGGTTTGAGGCAATTGCGCGACGTAAGTCCCGTCACCGACACGCCCTTCGATAAACCCCTCGGCATAGAGCTGGTCGTAGGCCCGCACCACACTGTTGCGGGAAATTGCCAACGCCGCCGCCAGATCCCGGGTGGCCGGCAATCGCGTGCCACTGGCCAGTCGTCCGTCGAGCACCCGCAGGCGCAAGGCCTGATAGAGCTGGCGACTCAGACCTTGGCGACGGTCGAGTTCGATACCCGCGGGGTTGAAGGACAACGAAAGCGACGTTCCGCTCATGACAATGGACCTACGAAATTGGTCATTAATGGCTCTTACAACAGACCAATAGCCTGCCTAGGATGGATGCATTCGCCAAGGAATATTTCCATGTACAACCCCAGCGGCTTTGCCATCAAAGATTTGCATGAACTGCAGCAGCAGATAATCGACACGCGTCTCGCCCTGGTGGTCACCCACGGCGAGCAAGGTTTGCAAGCCAGTCATCTGCCGCTGTTATTCAATCCTGAGCAGGGCCCGAATGGCACCCTCTACGGCCACTTCGCCCGGGGCAATCCCCAGTGGAAGGAACTGCAGAACGGCGCCGAAGCCCTGGTGATTTTTGCCGGTGCCGACGCTTATGTCAGCCCGGGGTTTTACCCGAGCAAAGCCGAGCACGGCAAAGTCGTGCCGACCTGGAACTACGTCGCCGTGCACGCTTACGGAACCGCCGACGTGTTCACCGAGGCCGATCGCCTGCTCAACCTGGTGAGTGCGCTGACCGATCGTCACGAAGCAAGTCGCCAGCAGCCGTGGAAAGTCACCGACGCGCCCGCCGACTACATCGACGGCATGCTCAATGCCATCGTCGGGTTTGCCCTGCCGATCCAGCGCCTGGAAGGCAAGCGCAAGCTCAGTCAGAACCGCAGCGCTGCAGACATCGCCGGTGTGCGCGAGGGGCTCGCCGCCAGCCCTGATGTGCATGACCAGGCCCTCGCCCACTTGATGCGTTAAGGAATGAACATGAGTCAGATTGAAATTCGCCCGGTCAGCGCAGACGATCACGCCGCCTGGCTGCCGCTGTGGCAAGCCTACCTGCGCTTCTACAACACCGAATTGCCCGAGGCGGTCACGGACAGCACCTGGCAGCGCATGCTCGACCCGAATGAACCGACTCACTCGGCGTTGGCCTGGGTCGATGGCAAAGCGGTTGGCATGGTGAACTTCATCTACCATCGCTCGAACTGGAGTATCGAAAACTCCTGCTACCTTCAAGACTTGTTGGTAACGCCGCAAACCCGGGGCACCGGCATCGGCCGCAAGCTCATCGAATTTGTGTACGCCACCGCCAAAGCGGATGGTTGCTGCAAGGTCCACTGGCTGACCCACGAAACCAACGCCACCGCGATCCAGCTCTACGAGCGCATCGCCGAACGCCCCGGTTTCATCCAGTTTCGCCAAGGAGAACACTATGTCGACTTCACTCGCAGACTGGAAAGGCGCCCCGGCGCCGTCGGTTCAAACCATCGAAGGGCGTTTCATCCGCCTGGAAAAACTCGACCCGTCGCGTCACGCCGAGGGTTTATGGAAAGCCCTGCAAGGCCCGGGATCAGACCCGAAACTCTGGGACTATCTGCCTTACGGTCCTTTCCCGGAGCGCAGCGCTTTCAATGATTGGCTGAACAACCATGCGGCCAACAGCGACCCGTATTTCTTCAGCGTGATCGACCGTGCCAGCGGTGATGTACAGGGCCTCCTGAGTCTGATGTCGATCGTCCCGGCCCAAGGTCGCATCGAAATCGGCCACGTCACCTTCGGCGCGCCGATGCAGCGTTCGCCGAAAAGCACCGAGGCCGTTTACTTGCTGGCCAAGGAATCCTTTGCACTGGGCTACCGGCGCCTGGAGTGGAAATGCAATAACGGCAACGCCCGCTCCAAGTACGCGGCCGAGCGGCTGGGGTTCAGCTTTGAAGGCGTGTTCCGTCAGCACATGGTGGTCAAGGGACAGAACCGGGATACGGCGTGGTATTCGATTCTGGATTCAGAATGGCCGGCGATTGGCGCGGGGTTTGAGCAGTGGCTATCCGATGAAAACCAGACGGAGTCCGGGCAGGTGAAAACACTGG
>LNAP01005961.1_pt1 | contig 18859 bp, 14 predicted proteins | sample 602601 | NCBI WGS metagenome assembly LNAP01 (sample SAMN02440304, study PRJNA202911) | soil metagenome | biome: Subtropical and temperate rainforests or woodlands; isolation source: soil samples (1 kg each in a 20% v/v slurry with milli Q water) were... ...
CAAGCCGATCTGGCGTGAAGACATCCTCGGTTTCGTACCGGGCGAAGCACCGCAGAAACGCGTGTGCGTCGGTGGCATCAACGGCGTCTACGGCCTCGGCGATTCCCTGGCCGATGGTTTTGAAGGCGGCGCTCGCGCAGCCAGTGAAGCCGGTTTCAGCGTGGTCGAAGGTACTTTGCCGAAAGCCCTGAGCCGTCTGGAAGAGCCCACCCTGGCGCTGTTCCAGGTGCCGCACGAAAAGAACACCGCACGGGCGCCGAAGCAATTCGTCGACCTGCAAAACGACGTCACCGCTGCCGCCATCGAACTGGCGACCCGCGAAGGCTTCGAGTCGGTCGAGCACGTCAAACGCTACACCGCACTGGGCTTCGGTACTGACCAGGGCAAGCTCGGCAACGTCAACGGCCTGGCCATCGCCGCCCGTTCGTTGAACGTGACCATCCCGCAGATGGGCACCACCATGTTCCGTCCGAACTACACGCCGGTGACCTTCGGCGCCGTGGCCGGCCGTCACTGCGGGCACATCTTCGAACCTGTCCGCTTCACCGCGCTGCATCACTGGCACGTGAAGAATGGCGCCGAGTTCGAGGACGTCGGTCAGTGGAAACGTCCGTGGTACTTCCCGAAAAACGGTGAAGACATTCACGCTGCAGTGAAACGCGAATGCAAAGCCGTGCGCGACAGCGTCGGCCTGCTGGACGCCTCGACCCTCGGCAAGATCGACATTCAAGGCCCGGATGCGCGCGAGTTCCTCAACCGCATCTACACCAACGCCTGGACCAAGCTCGACGTGGGCAAGGCCCGTTACGGCCTGATGTGCAAAGAAGACGGCATGGTCTTCGACGACGGCGTCACCGCTTGCCTCGCCGACAACCACTTCGTGATGACCACCACCACCGGCGGCGCTGCACGCGTGCTGCAATGGCTGGAAATCTACCAACAGACCGAATGGCCAGACCTGAAGGTGTACTTCACTTCCGTGACGGATCACTGGGCAACCATGACCCTGTCCGGGCCGAACAGCCGCAAGCTGCTCAGCGAAGTCACCGACATCGACCTGAGCAACGAAGCCTTCCCGTTCATGACCTGGAAAGAAGGCCTGGTCGGCGGTGTGCCGGCGCGGGTGTTCCGGATTTCGTTTACCGGTGAGCTGTCGTACGAAGTCAACGTGCAGGCCGACTACGCCATGGGCGTGCTCGAGAAAATCGTCGAGGCCGGCAAACAGTACAACCTGACCCCGTACGGCACCGAAACCATGCACATCCTGCGGGCCGAGAAGGGCTTCATCATCGTCGGTCAGGACACCGACGGCTCGATGACCCCGGACGATTTGAACATGGGCTGGTGTGTCGGTCGCACCAAACCGTTCTCGTGGATCGGCTGGCGTGGCATGAACCGCGAAGACTGCGTACGTGATCAACGTAAACAGCTGGTGGGCCTGAAGCCGATCGATCCGACCAAATGGCTGCCGGAAGGTGCGCAACTGGTGTTCAACACCAAGCAGACGATCCCGATGACGATGGTCGGTCACGTCACTTCCAGCTACCTGCACAACTCCCTGGGCTATTCGTTTGCCATGGGCGTAGTGAAAGGCGGTTTGAAGCGTATCGGCGAACGGGTGTTCGCACCGCTGGCGGATGGCAGCGTGATCGAGGCGGAAATCGTTTCTTCGGTGTTCTTCGATCCGAAAGGTGATCGCCAGAACATCTAGTGGCCTCGGGTCCTGTGGAGAGTCTGCTACCGCAATCGCTAGCAGGCTAGCTCCCACAGGGGAACGCGGTTGAATGTGGGAGCTGGCCTGCTGGCGATGACGGCAGTGCAGCCACCACAGGAACCAACAGAATTCAGGAAAGGTGCTTTATGACCGTAGCCAATGTTTACCAACAACGCCCAACCACCGGGGCCAAGGCCGAGTCGTCGCTGCATCATGCCGACCTCGCCAGCCTGGTCGGCAAGGGTCGCAAAAACGCCGGCGTGATCGTGCGTGAGAAAAAACTCCTCGGCCACCTGACCATTCGTGGCGACGGCCACGATGCGGCGTTCAGTGCTGGCGTGCACAAGGCCCTTGGCATCGAATTGCCAGGCGCGCTGACGGTCATCGTCAAGGGTGAAACCAGCCTGCAATGGATGGGGCCGGATGAGTGGCTGTTGATCGTGCCGACCGGTGAAGAGTTCGCCGCCGAGCAGAAACTGCGTGAAGCGCTGGGCGATCTGCACATCCAGATCGTCAACGTCAGCGGTGGCCAGCAGATCCTCGAACTGAGCGGCCCTAACGTGCGCCAGGTGCTGATGAAATCCACCAGCTACGACGTACACCCGAACAGCTTCCCGGTCGGCAAGGCAGTGGGCACCGTGTTCGCCAAGTCGCAACTGGTGATCCGCCACACCGCCGAAGACACCTGGGAACTGCTGATCCGCCGCAGCTTCTCGGATTACTGGTGGTTGTGGCTGCAGGATGCAGCGGCCGAGTACGGCCTGAGCGTTCAGGCTTAATGATCGTTTGTGGTGATGGGCTTTGTGGCGAGGGGATTTATCCCCGTTGGGCTGCGCAGCAGCCCTGAAACCTCACAACTCGGTATCCCAGCCAAATTGAGTTGACTGGTTTTACGACTGCTTCGCAGCCGAACGGGGATAAATCCCCTCGCCACAGGGGTCTCTGCGACCACCTAATTTGTAGCAGGAGTCACCGCACTATGAGCCGCGCCCCAGACACATGGATTCTGACCGCCGACTGCCCCAGCGTCCTCGGCACCGTGGACGCGGTGACCCGCTTTCTGTTCGAGCAGGGCTGCCCATTCGTTCGATGACCGGCTCTCGGGCCGTTTCTTCATTCGCGTGGAATTCCGTCAACCCGACGGCTTTGACGAACAAGCCTTCCGTGCCGGGTTGGAAGAGCGTGGTAAAGCCTTCGGCATGATCTTCGAACTGACCCCGCCGAACTACCGGCCGAAAGTGGTGATCATGGTCTCCAAGGCCGATCACTGCCTCAACGATTTGCTCTACCGCCAGCGCATCGGCCAGTTGTCGATGGACGTCGCCGCCGTGATCTCCAACCATCCGGACCTCAAGCCGTTGGCCGACTGGCACCAGATTCCGTACTACCACTTCCCGCTCGACCCCAACGACAAGCCGTCGCAGGAGCGTCAGGTGTTGCAGGTGATCGAAGACTCCGGCGCCGAACTGGTGATCCTTGCGCGCTACATGCAGGTTTTGTCACCGGAGCTGTGCCGCAAGCTCGACGGCAAGGCGATCAACATCCATCACTCCCTGCTGCCGGGGTTCAAGGGCGCCAAGCCTTATCACCAGGCCTACAACAAAGGGGTGAAGCTGGTCGGCGCCACGGCGCACTACATCAACAACGACCTGGACGAGGGACCGATCATCGCCCAGGGCGTGGAGGTGGTGGATCACAGCCATTATCCGGAAGACCTGATCGCCAAGGGGCGGGATATCGAAGGGCTGACCCTGGCTCGCGCCGTGGGTTATCACATCGAACGACGGGTGTTTTTGAACGCCAATCGCACGGTCGTTCTGTAGATCGCCATCGCTAGCCTGCTAGCGATGAGGCCCTGACAAACAACACAAGACACACAGGCAACAACCAGAGCAATCAACGCGCCGCCGATCCGTGGCGACGCGACCGCTACATAAAAACAACAGCGAGGTGAAAGCATGTCTGGCAATCGTGGTGTGGTGTATCTCGGCGCTGGCAAGGTCGAAGTACAGAAAAATGCAGGACCCGCGTGGCAGGAAGATTAATCACGCTGTCATCCTGCGCGTGGTTTCCACCAACATCTGTGGTTCCGACCAGCACATGGTGCGCGGCCGTACCACCGCTCAGACCGGTCTGGTGCTGGGCCACGAGATCACTGGCGAAGTGATCGAGAAGGGCAGCGACGTCGAAAACCTGCAAATCGGCGACCTGGTGTCCGTACCGTTCAACGTGGCTTGCGGGCGCTGCCGTTCCTGCAAGGAAATGCACACTGGCGTTTGCCTCAGCGTGAACCCGGCGCGTCCGGGCGGTGCTTACGGTTACGTCGACATGGGCGACTGGACCGGCGGCCAGGCTGAATACGCGATGGTGCCGTACGCCGACTTCAACCTGCTGAAACTGCCTGATCGCGATCGCGCGATGGAAAAAATCCGCGACCTGACCTGCCTCTCCGACATCCTGCCGACCGGTTACCACGGCGCAGTGACGGCCGGCGTTGGCCCGGGCAGCACCGTGTACATCGCCGGTGCCGGTCCGGTCGGTCTGGCGGCTGCCGCTTCCGCTCGCCTGTTGGGCGCGGCGGTGGTGATCATCGGCGACGTCAACACTGTTCGCCTGGCACACGCCAAGGCGCAGGGTTTCGAAATTGCCGACCTGTCCCTGGACACCCCGCTGCACGAACAGATCGCTGCGCTGCTGGGTGAACCCGAAGTGGATTGCGCCGTCGACGCCGTGGGCTTCGAAGCGCGCGGTCACGGCCATGACGGCGTGAAACACGAGGCTCCGGCCACCGTGCTCAACTCGCTGATGGGTGTAGTTCGGGTGGCTGGCAAAATCGGTATCCCTGGCCTGTACGTGACCGAAGATCCGGGTGCCGTGGACGCGGCCGCGAAAATGGGCAGCCTGAGCATTCGCTTCGGTCTGGGCTGGGCCAAGTCCCACAGCTTCCACACTGGCCAGACGCCGGTGATGAAGTACAACCGCCAGCTGATGCAGGCGATCATGTGGGATCGCATCAACATCGCCGAAGTGGTGGGCGTTCAGGTGATCAGCCTGGATCAGGCACCGCAAGGCTACGGCGAGTTCGATGCGGGCGTGCCGAAGAAGTTTGTGATCGATCCGCACAAGCTGTTCAGCGCGGCGTAAGGCTTCACGCAATACAGAACGGCGACCTTCGGGTCGCCGTTTTTGTTTGAGTCGACGAGCGGGTAGAAAATGGACGTGGCGCTGAGGAACATGCCGACGCAAGACCGGTCAAAACGGCAGCTTTTCCGCCTGTTACCGGGCGGTTTTCATGGCACAAGAGGATGTCTGGATGAAGATTTCACGCGGTTTTGCACTGGCATCGCTCATGACCCTGGGGGCCAGCCCGGTCTTTGCTCAGTTCAGCCTGAGCGATGCGGCCAATGCCATTTCCGGCATGAAGGGCGATAACGCTGCCACAGCGGCAGCGCCGACCTCTGAAACGGCAGGTCTGCTGGGTGCGCTCAGCCAATTGAACCTGACACCACAGCAAGTCGTTGGCGGCACCGGAGCGATGCTCGGTCTGGCCAAGAATCAATTGAGTTCGACCGACTACTCGGAACTGGCCAAGAGCGTTCCGGGCATCGACATGTTGTCCGGCGGTGGTGAACTGGGTGTCCTCGCCGGGTTGCTCGGTTCGAGCGGTAAGGCGGCCGGCCTGGATAACGCGCTGGGCAACGTCAAGGACACCAACGACCTGAACAACGCGTTCAGCGCATTGGGCATGGACAGCGGCATGATCGGCCAGTTTGCCCCACTGATTCTGCAATACTTCGGTCAACAGGGCGTGGGCGGTTCGCTGCTGCAGAGCCTGGGCGGAATCTGGGGCGCCGGCAGCTGATTCAGCGGCGCTCGGCGCGCAAGGCGTCGATGCGCCGGTCCTTCTCGATCCAGAGCTGGTTCACCCAGTTCTGGACGGTCTCGCGAAACGCCGCATCATTCTCGTAATCGCCCTGCCACAGCGCGGGGTCGAGTTCGCGGGTGTTGATGTCGATGATGACCCTCGGCACGTTGCCGCTGATCAAATCCCAGAACCCCGGGATCTTCTGCTGCGGATATACCACCGTCACATCGAGAATGGCGTCCAGCTGTTCACCCATCGCTGCCAGCACAAACGCCACGCCGCCAGCCTTGGGCTTGAGCAGATGCGTGAACGGTGACTGTTGCTGAGCGCTTTTTGCCGAGGTGTAGCGGGTGCCTTCCAGGTAATTGACCACGGTCACCGGCTGGCGCTTGAACAGCTCGCACGCCGCTTTGGTAATCTCCAGATCCTTGCCCGCCAGCGTCGGGTTTTTCGCCAGAAAGGCCTTGGTGTAGCGCTTCATGAACGGGTAATCCAGCGCCCACCACGCCAGGCCCAGGAACGGTACCCAGATCAGTTCTTTCTTGAGGAAGAATTTGAAAAACGGCGTGCGCCGGTTGAGTGTCTGGATCAGCGCCGGGATATCGACCCAGGATTGATGGTTGCTGATGACCAGATAAGAGGTGTCGCGGCGCAAGTCATCGCCGCCGCGAATGTCCCACTGCGTGGGGATGCACAGACGGAAGATCAGCTTGTCGATCTCGGCCCAGGTCTCGGCGATCCACATCACCGCTGTTGATGCGTAATCACGCCAGCGGCCGGACAGGACCAGTTTGAACAGGGCAAACACCATCAGTGGCCCGAACAGGACCAGGGTGTTGAGTAACAGCAGCAGGGTAACGAAACAGCCGGTGAGCAGGCGGCGCATAAGTAACTCTTGAAAGCGTTTGGGCGCGCCATGATAAGCAGCTTCGGGCGACAGGCCAAATCGGCGGTGACGAATGTTTCACCTTCTTGGCCGTATGCTTGCGGCTTTGTGAGAGCACTTGCTCGCTTCGCAGCCCAGCGGGAGCAAGCTCCCTCGCCACAGAAGTGTGTGGTCTTCCAACTATCGTTGTTTTTTGCGGTCTAGAATTCGGACTCTGCGCTCCTATTTTCAAAAAAGGACATCCATCACGTGAAATCCCTCCTCGCACTGCTTTCCCTCGTGGCCCTGCCGGTCCTGGCCGCCGAGCCGACCCTGTACGGGCGCTACGAATACATTGCGCTGCCGGAAATCGGCGGCGAAGTCCTCAAGGCGAAAATGGACACTGGCGCCCTGACCGCGTCGCTGTCGGCCAAGGACATCGAAACCTTCACCCGCGACGGCGATGAGTGGGTGCGTTTCCGCCTCGCGACCAAAGACGCCAGCAACAAGGTCTACGAGCACAAGGTCGCGCGGATCAGCAAGATCAAGACCCGCTCCGAAGAAGACGAGGATGAAGATGCCGCGGCGCCCACCAAACGTCCGGTGGTCGATCTGGAACTGTGCCTGGGTAACGTCAAGCGCACCGTCGAGGTCAACCTGACCGACCGCAGCAGCTTCAACTACCCGCTGCTGATCGGCGCCAAAGCCCTGCGTGAATTTGGCGCGGCCGTGAACCCGGCGCGACGTTTCACTGCCGACAAGCCCGACTGCTGATTTCAAGTGGTCTCATTGACGTGAGGTGAGGCTTGGGGCACCGTTCGCCCACCCAACTGCCGGGCTCGGACGCCATGCCTCATATCCTGATTGTCGAAGACGAAGCGGCGATTGCCGACACCCTGATTTTCGCCTTGCAGGGCGAAGGGTTCACCACCACCTGGCTGAGCCTGGGTGCCGCCGCGCTGGAGCTTCAGCGGCAGTCCCCGGCCGATCTGATCATTCTGGACATTGGCCTGCCCGACATCAGTGGCTTCGAAACCTGCAAGCTACTGCGGCGTTTCAGCGAGGTGCCGGTGATTTTCCTCAGTGCCCGCGATGCGGAAATCGATCGGGTCGTGGGCCTGGAAATCGGTGCCGACGATTACGTGGTCAAGCCGTTCAGCCCACGGGAAGTGGCGGCGCGCGTGCGGGCCATCCTCAAGCGCATGGCGCCACGTGCGGTGGCCGAGGTTGCACCGACACTGTTTCGCATCGACAGCGAGCGCGTTCAGATCAGCTATCGCGGCCAGTTGCTGACCCTGACTCGCCACGAGTTCCGTCTGCTGCAATGCCTGCTCGAACAACCTGAGCGCGTCTTCAGCCGCGAGCAATTGCTCGATGCGCTGGGCGTCGCCGCCGATGCCGGGTACGAGCGCAGCGTCGACAGCCACATCAAGAGCGTGCGCGCCAAATTGCGCCAGGTGAAGGCCGGCGCCGAGCCGATCCAGACCCATCGCGGCCTCGGCTACAGCTACAGCCCGGGCCACAGCTGATGCCATTGGGGATCCGGATCTTCCTGGTGTATGTGCTGTTCATCGGCCTGACGGGTTACTTCGTGCTCAGCACGGTGATGGAAGAAATCCGCCCCGGCGTACGTCAGTCCACCGAAGAAACCCTGGTCGACACCGCCAACCTGATGGCCGAAATCCTGCGCGACGACTTCAAGGCCGGCACGCTCAACCAGAACCGCTGGCCGGAACTGCTCAGGGCCTATGGCGAGCGGCAGCCAAACGCCAATATCTGGGGGCTGCCGAAGAATCAGGTCAACCACCGGATCTACGTCACTGACGCGAAGGGCATTGTGGTCCTGGACTCCAGCGGCGTGGCGGTAGGCCAGGATTATTCGCGATGGAACGATGTTTTGCTGACCCTGCGCGGCGAGTACGGCGCTCGCTCCAGTCGCAGCGACCCGAACGATGCCAGCTCTTCGGTGATGCACGTTGGTGCGCCGATTCGCGATAACGGCCGGATCATTGGCGTGGTCACCGTGGCCAAACCCAACAGCTCGTTGCAGCCTTACGTCGATCGCACGGAGCGTCGATTGCTCGCGTATGGCGCCGGGCTGATCGGCCTCGGTCTGTTGTTCGGCGCGCTGCTGTCGTGGTGGCTGAGCGCAGCGTTGCGGCGCTTGACCGCTTATGCGAAAGCCGTGAGTGAAGGCCGCCGGGTCGAGGTTCCGCATTATCGCGGCGGCGAAATGGAGCAACTGGCGACCGCCGTGGAGCAGATGCGCACGCAGCTCGAAGGCAAAGCCTACGTCGAGCGTTATGTGCACACGCTGACCCATGAACTGAAAAGCCCGCTGGCGGCGATTCGTGGCGCAGCGGAGTTGCTGCAGGGCGAGATGCCGTTGGCTCAACAACAGCGTTTCGTCAGCAACATCGACAGTGAAAGCGTGCGGATGCAGCAGTTGATCGAGCGGCTGTTGAATCTGGCTCAGGTCGAGCAGCGCCAAGGGCTGGAAGAGCGAGTGGCCGTGCCGTTGGCGGGGCTGGTCAATGAGTTGCTGAATGCCCAGGCCGCGCGTATCGAAGGCAAGCAGTTGCGGGTGGAACAGGCGATTCCAGCAGATCTGGCGATCACTGGCGAGCCGTTTCTATTGCGTCAGGCGCTGGGCAATCTGCTGGAAAATGCGTTGGATTTCACGCCGGTGAAGGGTGTGCTGCGATTCAGCGCGAAGCAGATCGGGGAGCAGATTGAATTCAGACTGTTCAACCAGGCCGAGGCCATTCCCGACTACGCGTTGCCGCGATTGAGTGAGCGTTTCTATTCCTTGCCGCGTCCGGAGAGCGGGCGCAAGAGCACCGGACTTGGGCTCAACTTCGTTGAAGAAGTGGTGAAGTTGCATGGTGGGGCATTGCACGTCGGCAATGTCCAAGGCGGGGTTGAAGTGACTCTGCATTTGCCTTCAGACCGCTAAAGATCACAAAGTCTCCACATTCCCCCCACAAAACCCCCACACACCAATCCCAGACTCTTCCCATCCAAACAGGGAGAGTCCCATGAACCGAAATCTGACCTTAAAACTCGGGGCCATTGCCCTGCTGATTCTGTTGTTGCTGATCCCGTTGCTGATGATCAACGGCGTGATCCAGGACCGTCAGCAACTGCGCGACGGTGTGCTCGAAGACATTGCGCGCAGCTCCAGCTACAGCCAGCGGCTGAGCGGACCGTTGATGGTGGTGCCCTATCGCAAAGTGGTGCGCACCTGGAAACTCAACGAAAAAACCAACGAGCGTTACCAGGAAGTCGGAGAAGAACGCGGTCGTTTGTATTTCCTGCCGGAGCGTTTCGAGCTCGACGGACAGGTCCAGACCGAACTGCGTTCCCGGGGCATTTACGAGGCGCGCTTGTTCCACGCCGACAACCGCATCAGCGGGCACTTCTCGGTTCCGGCGCAACTGGGCATCAAGGAAGACTTCGCGGATTACCAGTTCGACCTGCCGTTTCTCGCGGTCGGGATCAGCGACATTCGTGGCATCGAGAATGCGTTGAAACTGGAACTCAATGACCTGCGCCTGGACTTCGTGCCGGGCAGTCAGGTGGGCTGGCTGGGCGAGGGCGTGCATGTGACGTTGCCAGCGCTGAACACCACGCAACCCACAGAACTGGCCTTCGGTTTCGACCTGCGTTTGCAAGGCACCGGTCAACTGCAAATCCTCCCGGTGGGCAAGACGAGCAAGGTATCGCTGGCCGCCAACTGGCCGCATCCGAGCTTCATCGGCAACTACCTGCCGGCCCAGCGCGAAGTCTCCGATCAGGGCTTCACCGCCAACTGGCAGACGACGTTCTTCTCCACCAACCTGCAAGAAGCCCTGAGCAGTTGCGTATCCGGCAACGACTGTGACGCGTTCAACGGGCGCAGCTTTGGCGTGAGCTTCATCGACCCCGTGGACCAGTATTTGAAAAGCGATCGAGCGATCAAATATGCACTGCTGTTCATCGTCCTGACCTTCGCCGGTTTCTTCCTCTTCGAAGTCCTGAAAAGCCTGGCCGTGCACCCGGTGCAATACGCGCTGGTGGGCGTGGCACTGGCATTTTTCTACCTGTTGTTACTGTCGTTGTCCGAACACATCGGCTTTGCCCTGGCGTATCTGTTGTCGGCCAGCGGTTGTGTGTTGTTGATCGGCTTCTATGTCTGCCACGTGCTGCGCAGCGTGCGTCACGGCTTGAGTTTTTCGGCGGGATTGGCCGCGTTGTACGGCTTGCTCTACGGCTTGTTGAGTGCCGAGGATTACGCGCTGCTGATGGGCTCGTTGCTGCTGTTCGGCTTGCTCGGCGTGTTCATGGTGCTGACACGGAAACTGGACTGGTACGGGATCGGGCAGAAAGCCGCCAAGCCGCTGGCGTTTGATATCGGGGTGGTGGAATGAGCCGGTCGTTGGGGTTGCGTGAGGATCAGCGGGTGGGTGCAGACTTGGCTGCGCGAATTGCCGAGTTGTTTCAGGAAACAGGTGAACTGCGGCAGGTTGGTCTAACCTCGAACAATTGCGTATCGAGAGTCTGGACATGGAACCCGGCCACGCCTTACATCGAAATACACCGAAGCTGGCAGTGGTCGACCCTCGTGGATTGGCCGTCGCCTCTGTTGCCTACTATCGCAAGACCAGCGCTGATGCGAGCCCCGAGCCGCGTGTGACGCGTGAGACGTTTGATGTGGCGGGGCGATCGGTGGCGAATTGGGATGCGCGCTTGGGTTCGGGCAGCACGCCGATCGCTTCGCTGACCATCGTTCCCGCTTTCTCGGGCAAACCGGTATTGACGGTCAGCGTCGATGCGGGTTGGCGGCTGGCCTTGCAGGACGAAGCTGGCCAGGTTCGTCAGAATTGGGATGGCGCGGGTAACACAACGTGGTTTGACTACGACTTGATGGGCAGGCCGTTGATTGTCGAGCAAGCGTCCGTCAATGCCGCCTCGCAATGTGTGGAGCGCTTGTATTACGGAGCTGCCGAACCTGACGTTAGCGATCGAAACCAGTGTGGTCGATTGATTCGTCATGCCGACGCAGCCGGTAGGCGGGAGGTGCATGATTTCAGCCTGCAAGGCGAACCGCTTACGGAGTCGCGGCGCTTCCTGGCAGAACTTGATCATCCGGGTTGGCCTGTGGCCGAGAACCAACAAAACGCCTTGCTCGAACAGGGCGAAGATAAAACCTACCGCACCCATTGGCACTATGGTGCTTCGGGCGAAATGCTTGAGCAAATTGATGCGGCAGGGCATTCACGCCGTTACGCCTACACCGTGTCGGGGCAGCTGCAGAGCACTTGGCTGAAGGTTGCGGGCAAGTCAGAGCAATTGTTGGTCAGCGACATCGCCTACAACGCGTTCGGCCAGGTTGAGCGTGAAACCGCGGGCAATGGTGTCAGCTGTTCCAGTGTTTACGATCCTGCCGATGGAAGACTGCGGCAGTTGCTCGCCATCAAAGGTGAGCGGTGCCTTCAGGACTTTCGTTACGACTATGACGCCATGGGCAATATCCTCTGTATGGCTGATCAATCCCAGCCTGTCAGCTGGTTTGCCAATCAGCGTGTCGACCCCATCAATCGCTATGGTTACGACTCGCTATATCAATTGATCAGCGCTACTGGGCGTGAAGTGGCGTCAGCCATCAATGGCCCGGCGCGGCCTGAACTGATTGAACCTCCTGATCCCGCTCGACTGCAAAACTACAGTCAGAGTTGGTGTTATGACGCGGGCGGCAATCTGCTCGAACAGCGCCACAGCAATAAACCAACGCACTTCATGGTCATCGACACAGGCAGCAATCGAGGGCTGACTCGGGTTGAGGGGCAGGTCCCGGATTTTGATGCGGGCTTCGATGGCAACGGCAATCTCAAATTCCTGACGCCGGGGCAACTAATGCGCTGGACGGCGCGCAATGAGCTTCGCGAAGTCGTTCTGGTGAGCCGCCCAGAGGGTCGCAGCGACAGTGAACGTTATATCTATGACGGTGCCGGTATGCGTGTGCGCAAAGTACGCAATGCGCTGGCATCGAGTGTCTCCCGAATAGCGGATGTGCGTTATTTGCCGGGTCTGGAGATCCGCACCGATGGCGCGGACAGTCCCGGCGAAGTTTTGCAGGTGCTGAATGTTCAGGCAGGACGCAGCAATGTTCGCCTCCTGCACTGGGTGCACGGCCAGCCGGATGATCAATTGCGTTACAGTCTTGATGATCATTTGGGTAGCAGCACATTGGAGTTGGATGGCCGAGGTGACCTGATCAGTTACGAAGGATACTACCCATACGGCGGGACAGCCTGGTGGATGGGGCGCTCTAAAGTTGAAGTGAAATATAAATTTTTGCGTTATTCGGGCAAGGAGCTGGATGCGACGGGGCTTTACTATTATGGGTTTCGATATTACGCACCTTGGTTGGGACGTTGGTTAACCCCTGATCCGGCGTGGGCTATCGATGGATTGAATTTCTATAGGATGGCGCGTAATAATCCAGTGACTCATCGGGATGAGTTTGGGCTTTATTCAGGTAAGGGCGATGCTTTTGAACGTTACGTAGAAGACGACGGTTACACCATTGTTGCGCGTGGTCGATATAAATTATCTTCTCGAGAGAATGCACATGTCGAACGTGCCTTAGGTGTAGCTCAGACCGTTGTAATTGAAGCGATTCAAGAGTTGAAAAGTGGTTTGGCAATGGACTCAAGGCTCGACGATGTTTATGGTCCTGGAGTCGGTGAGAAATTTAAACCAACACTGATAGCTTGGTTTGAAACGCTTAAAGATGAAATGATTTCTTACAGGTCTGGAAGTAAAAAAGATCAGTTTGTTTTTTTGAATTCTGCAAAAAAAGACGTGGCGTTTGTGTACAAGATGGATCCGGAAAAGAGGATTTTTATTAATGGTCAGGCGGGTAGTGATGATAGGTCCTTGGTTGGTTTGGTACAAATATTGATTCATGAGGTTTCTCATTTAGCGCTTAATACACACGATTTTTTTTATTATGAAAGGACTTTTTCGGATAAAATTCCAGACTTGGTTAAAGATCTTAAATCCAGAGTGGAGATTGCTGGTAAAGGATTGCAAGGCACTGATAGAGTAATGGTAAGTAATCTGTTAAGTGGTTATCACGAGAAAAAAATTAGCGATGGTGAGTTGATAGGGATGTTTGGTACTAATAATCTCAATCAAATAAATAATGATATTTTAGGCAATCCTGACTATCGGTCCCAAGCACTGATTTACAATGCAGATTCTTTGGCGTTCGCAGCCTTGTACATTGGCACTTCGGCACTCGGTCGTTTCCTTAATCGGACCAAAAGCCCTGCACGTTCGCCAGTACCGGAGTATTGATTTCATTGGCCATTAGAGTGATCAAGGGAGCTTGCCGCCAAGCGGAGCCGTGCATTTGGTTTGTTCGCATTGTTTAAGTCTGCGGCCGGGTTTCCACCATCGAAGGCCGCTGATTCACCTCGAAATACCAGTTCGCCGCTTCGAATTCACGTCGCACCACCCCAGAACCGGATGGCGCAGGTCGCCATCGAGCCGTTTGTCCAAGTGTTTTTCCAGTCGCGACGGTAGCTCAAAGACATCCCACGCCTGGCTGCGCGGATCGCCGGATTGTTCCAGGAATCAGGCGAACTGCGGCAGGCTGGTCTAACCTCGAATGGTTGCGCAACGAGAGTCTGGGCATGGAATCCAAGCATGCGTTACATCGTAATACTCCGAAGTTGGCGGTGGTCGACCCTCGTGGGTTAGCCATCGCCTCTGTTGCCTACTACCTCAAGACCAGCGCTGATGTGCGGCCCGAGCCGCGTGTGACGCGTGAAACGTTTGATGTGGCGGGACGATCCGTTGGATTGGGCTCGGGAAGTAACCCGATATCGTCGCTGACAGTCGTTCCGGATTTGTCCGGTCAGTCGTTGTTGACAGTCAGTGTCGATGCGGGATGGCGATTGGTCTTGCAGGACGAAGCCGGACAGGTCCACCAGAACTGGGATGGCGCAGGCAATACAACGTGCTTTGGGTACGACTTGATGGGCAGGCCATCAAGTATCGAACAAGCGTCCGCCAATGCTGCTTTGCACTGTGTGGAGCGCGTGTACTACGGAGCATCCGAACCTGACGTCATCGCCCGGAACCAATGCGGTCGATTGATTCGTCACGCCGATACAGCGGGTGTACGGGAGGTGGCTGATTACAGTCTTCAAGGGGAGCCGATTTCCGAGTCGCGGCGCTTTCTGGCGGAGCTTGATCATCCAGGATGGCCGGAAGACGAGCATCAACAGAATATTTTGTTAGAGCAGGGTGCGGAAAAAACCTACCGCACTTCTTGGCACTACGATGCATCGGGCGAAATACTGGAACAGGTCGATGCGGCCAGACATGCCCGGCGCTATTCCTATACCCTCCAGGGGCAGTTGCAGAGCACTTGGCTGACTGTTATGGGCAAATCCGAGCAGTGTCTGGTCAGCAACATTGCCTATAACGCGTTCGGTCAGATCGAGCGTGAAACAGCGAGCAATGGCGTCACCAGCTCCCGGGTTTACGATCCTGCCGATGGCAGGTTGCGGCAGTTGCTTACTGTCAAAGGTCAGCGACGCCTGCAGGATTTGCGCTACGACTATGATGCGGTGGGCAACATCCTCGAGATGACGGATGAATCGCAACCCGTCACCTGGTTTGCCAATCAACGTATCGATCCGATCAGTCGCTATGGTTACGACACGTTGTATCGATTGATCAACGCCACGGGGCGTGAAGTGGCATCAGCCGTCAATGGGCCGGGGTTGCCCGATCTGATCTCACCTGTAGATCCCGCTCGGCTGCAAAACTACAGCCAGAGCTGGTGTTATGACGAGGGCGACAATCGGCTCGAACAGCGTCACAGCGATAAGCCGACCCATTTCATGGACATCGATAAAGGCAGCAATCGAGGGCTGTCTCACGTTGAAGGGCAAGTCCCCGACTTCGAAGCGAGTTTTGATCGAAACGGCAATCTCAAGGTTTTGGCGCCAGGACAGCCGTTGCGCTGGACTGCTCGCAACCAATTGGAAGAAGTGGTCCTGGTCCAGCGGTCAAGGGCAGAGAACGACAGCGAACGATACGTCTACGACAGCGCAGGCATGCGGGTTCGCAAACTTCGCACTTCGCTGGCGGGAGGTGTGACCCGACTGTCGCAGGTACGGTATTTGCCCGGTCTGGAAATTCGCACGGAAGGCGCCGATAGCAATGACGAAGTGTTGCATGTCATCACAACGCAGACCGGACTCTGTTCTGTTCGCCTATTACATTGGAAAGAGGGTCGGCCCTCTGGAATTGCCAAAGATCAACTCCGTTATAGTTTCGATGATCTGTTGGGTAGTAGTACGCTGGAGTTGGATGAAGAGGCTGATTTGATCAGCTATGAAGGATATTACCCATATGGAGGAAGTGCCTGGTGGATGGGGCGTTCTCAAGTAGACGTTGAATATAAGTTTGTGCGTTATTCTGGTAAGGAGCGAGATGCTACCGGGCTTCATTATTATGGTTATCGCTATTATGCGTCGTGGTTAGGGCGGTGGATTAATCCTGATCCTGCATGGGCTATAGATGGGTTGAATTTTTATCGGATGGTGCATAACAACCCTATGAGTCATGGAGATAAAGATGGGCTCTATACCGGTACGGGTGATGTGCATGAGCGCGGTGTGGAAATAAGTCATAAGATTCTCGGTCGTGGTCGCGGCGGGCAAACGGTTCAAACCAATGCTCTACTTGATCGCGGGTTTGAGGTGGCTCATGGTGCGCTGAATAAAACTATTGAAGAGTTGGAGAGTGGAACAGGAATGGATTCTAGGCTGAATGAGGTGTACGGCCCAGGAGAAGGTGTACGACTTAAATCGTCTTTATTGACTTGGTTTAAAACTCTCAGAAAGGATTTTATCTCGTACAAGGAGGGACGGAAAAAAGATCAGTTTGTATTTGTTGAGGCAAGAAAAGCAGGGCATGAACGGAGCGCGTTTATATCTCCTAGGGATGAGCATCGGCGTATTTTTGTTGATTTGAGGTCTGTCGCGGATGCAGGAGGAGTACTGATGTTCGCTATGACATTGATTCATGAAGTTTCACACCATGCACTAGGAACGCATGATTTTTATTATTATAGGCGTGATCCGTTTTTGAAACAAAATACTAATGATTTTATGAGGGGGTTGAAGTTTGAGGCTGAAGTTGCTAGCGAGGGTCGGCTGAACAGTAGTGATGAAGTGGTAAATAATATTACTGATCTTTTTGAAAAAAATAAACTAAGTGCTGATGAGCTAAAAAGTATGTTTGGTGCTAGTAGTTTAAGTGCGGTCAGTCAAGGTGTTAGAAGTAATGTTCATTATCGATCCCAGGCATTGTTCTATAATGCAGACTCTTTTGCGCTGACTGCGATGCTCAGCGGAGGCGCATCAATCAGTGCGTCCTCTCAAAACGTCAGAAAATCCGTTTTTGAGCCAGAGCCGGACTATTAGTTCCCTCGGTCACGAGAGTGACCAGGGAATTGGTTTTTGCTAATTAGTATTCAATTCGGCGGCTGGGTCTGCACCATCGAAGGCCGCTGGCTCACCTCGAAATACCACGCGGCCAACTGCGGATTCGACTCGCGCCATTCCAGATCCTGATGGCGCAGGTCGAGGTAACCCAGCGCACACGCGACACTGATCGCCGCCACATCGAAATGACTGGTCAACTCGGCAATCGCGTCTTTTTCCAGCAGCGCCAAGGCGCGGCGGATCTTGTCGCGCTGGCCGTCGAGCCATTCGTCCCAGTGTTTTTCCGGGGCGCGCAGGGCGACTTCGTAACGCACCAGCACCGCAGCGTCCATGATCCCGTCGGCCAGGGAGGCCAGGGTCAGACGACGCCAACGGGCCGAGCCTTCACGGGGGATCAGCGGGTTGCCGACGTGCTGGTGGTCGAGGTAATCGAGGATCACCCGGCTGTCATGGATGACGTTGCCGTCCGCCAGGCGCAGGGCGGGGATTTTGCTCAGCGGGTTGTCGTCGATAAGCGGCAGGTCCGGGGCGACTGGGGTCAGCACGCAGTTTTGCAGGGCGACGCGGTCTTGCTGACCGGTTTCGTGCAGCAGCACCATGACTTTGCGAACGAAGGGCGACAACGGGTTGTGGTAGAGGGTCATGCATGGCGGGATCTCGGTCGATGGACAGTGTCGGGAGCATAGCGCGTTGGGCCGACAGCCTGTAGGAGCAAAGTTTGCTCGCGAAGGGATCGCCTCGGTCAGTCAGTCAGACCGCGCTGACTCCTTCGCGAGCAAGCTTCGCTCCTACAGGGTTTTGCGCTGGAGCAACCCGCGCAGGGCGAGGATTGCAGGAACACCCAGGCCCAGCCAGCTCAGGGCATCCCAAACGCCATCCCCCAGCAACGCGGCAAACAACCCCGCCGCACTGAGCAGGGCGATGACGACGGGCGTGCCGAAGACCTTCCAGAAGTTTGACTGTCGGGGTTTCATGCCACGTTCTCCGCTTTTTCCAGTACGGGTTTTGCCGCCTTGCGCCGCACCACCCACAGGTAAACCCCGCTCCCGAGCACGATGATGGTCAGCACATCGAGCGTCGCCCAGAGGATTTTCATTGGCATGCCGCCGTAATCGCCGAAGTGCAGCGGCTGCGACATGCCCATGGCGTCCATGTACCACGGCCTTTCAGCCACGGCGGTGACTTGCAATGTACTGGCGTCGATCAGCACTGGCGTCAGCAAGTGCGAAGTCAGGTGCGTGCTGCCCTTCATGAACACCGCGTAATGGTGCTCGCTGGAAAACCGCGTGCCGGGGAAGGCGATGAAGTCTGGCTGCATACCGGGCGCAACGTCTTTGGCGATGTCGAGCAGGCGGGTGGCCGGCGCCAGTTGCGTCAGGGGTGGTGCATCGCGGTAGGGCGCGACCATCGCACTCAGGCTGTCGTTGCGCCACGCCGCGATTAGCAAGTCGGCGCAGGCACTGATGACGCCGGTGACGCCGACCACCAGCGCCCAGGTCAGGGTGACCACACCGATCAGGTTGTGCAGGTCGAGCCAGCGCAGGCGAGTGGATTTGTCCTGGCGCACGGTGGCGAATTTCAAGCGGCGCATGAACGGCAGGTACAGCACCGTCCCGGACACGATCGCCACCACAAACAGAATGCCCATGAACGCCAGCAACAGCTTGCCCGGCAGGCCGGCAAACATGTCCACGTGCAGGCGCAGCATGATCATCATGAAGCCGCCATTGGCCGACGGCATTTCCAGCGCCTCGCCGGTGCGGGCGTCGAGCATGAAGGTGTGCGACGAATTCGGTTCGGTACCCGCGGTGGCCGCCATGATCGCGATCGCGGCGTTGGGTTCGTCTTCGTCGAAGCCGAAATACTGCATGACTTCGCCGGGACGATGTTTTTCCGCGGCCTGC
>LNAP01002387.1_pt1 | contig 18839 bp, 15 predicted proteins | sample 602601 | NCBI WGS metagenome assembly LNAP01 (sample SAMN02440304, study PRJNA202911) | soil metagenome | biome: Subtropical and temperate rainforests or woodlands; isolation source: soil samples (1 kg each in a 20% v/v slurry with milli Q water) were... ...
CGTGCCCAGCGACCTGCAGGTGGGCCAGACCGGCAAGATCATCTCCCCGGAGCTGTACGTGGCCGTCGGCATCAGCGGCGCCATCCAGCACCTGACCGGGATCAAGGATGCCGGCACCATCGTGGCCATCAACAAGGACCCGGATTCGCCGATCTTCGAGATCGCCGACATCGGCTTGGTGGGTGACCTGTTCACCCTGCTGCCGGAGCTGGAAGCGGCGCTGTAAACGCAGCGTGAGCAGCCGCGCACACGTAGGTGCGCGGCTGCGGACCGCCGGGGGACATGGCTGAACACCGCGCGTTCACCGCGACATCGCGTAACGGATGCTGTCGCTATAATCGCGGGTCATCCCCCAGAAGGATCGCATTGATGACGCTTCCCTGCTTCAAGGCCTATGACATCCGTGGCCGGGTGCCCGAAGAACTCAACCCGCCGCTGGCCAAGCGCATTGGTGCAGGAACCGCCACGCTGCTGGGCCCGGGCCCGGTGGTATTGGGCTACGACATCCGCCTGAGCAGCCCCGAGCTGCATCAGGCGCTGGCCGAGGGCTTCCGTGCCTCGGGCCGCGACATCATCGACATCGGGCTGTGCGGCACCGAGGAGGTCTATTTCCAGACCTTCCACCGGCAGGCCGCCGGCGGCGTGATGGTGACCGCCAGCCACAACCCGATGGACTACAACGGCATGAAGCTGGTGCGTGAGCAAGCGCGCCCGATCAGCGGCGACACCGGGTTGTTCGACGTGCGTGACTACGCCGCCGCTGACACTGCGCTGCCGGAAGGCGGCAACGGTCAGTTGCGCCAGGACACCGACAAGAGCGCCTACATCGAGCACCTGCTGGGCTATGTGGACCGCAGCGTCCTGAAGCCGCTGAAGATCGTGGTCAACGCCGGCAACGGTGGCGCCGGCCTGGTGATCGACCAGCTTGCGCCGCACCTGCCCTTCGAGTTCATCCGCATCCAGCATGAGCCCGATGGCAGTTTCCCCAACGGCATTCCCAATCCGCTGCTGCCGGAAAACCGCGCCGCCACCGCCACCGCCGTGCGCGAGCATGGTGCCGATTTCGGCATTGCCTGGGACGGTGATTTCGACCGTTGCTTCTTCTTCGACGCGAAGGGCGACTTCATCGAGGGCTACTACCTGGTGGGCCTGCTGGCCACCGCGCTGCTCAAGCGCTACCCGGGCGGCAAGATCATCCACGACCCGCGCCTGACCTGGAACACCGTGGAAATGGTGCAGCAGGCCGGTGGCGTGCCGATCATGAGCAAGACCGGCCATGCGTTCATCAAGGAGCGCATGCGTGCCGAAGACGCCATCTACGGCGGCGAGATGAGCGCGCACCATTACTTCCGGGAGTTCGCCTACTGCGATTCGGGCATGATTCCGTGGCTGCTGATCGCCGAGCTGGTGTCGCAGACCGGCACATCGCTGGGTGATCTGGTTGCCGACCGCATGCAGGCATTCCCGTGCAGCGGCGAGATCAACTTCCGCGTCGACGATGCCAAGGCCACCGTTGCCCGCGTGATGGCGCATTACGCCAGCGAGCAGCCGACCCTGGACAACACCGACGGGGTCAGCGCCGAATTCAAGGACTGGCGCTTCAACCTGCGCAGCTCCAACACCGAACCCCTGCTCCGCTTGAACGTGGAGACCCGTGGTGACGCCGCCCTGCTGCGTACCCGTACCGACGAGCTGACCGCCCTGATCGGCGGCAGCGCGGCCCAACACTGATCCAGGACGCATCCATGTTGCCCATCGTTCCCGTCATCCTCTCCGGTGGTTCCGGCACCCGCCTGTGGCCCGTCTCGCGCGAGGCCTATCCGAAGCAGTTCCTGCCGCTGGTCGGGGAGGACACCATGCTCCAGGCCACGTGGAAGCGCGTTGCGCAGGTCGCCGGTGCCGCACCGATCGTGGTGGCCAACCAGGAACACCGTTTCATGGCCGCCGAGCAGCTGCGCGAGTGCAATGTCACGCCGCAGGCGCTGATCCTCGAACCGATCGGCCGCAACACCGCCCCGGCGATCGCCATTGCCGCGCTGCAGGCAATGGCCAACGGCGATGACGCGCTGCTGCTGGTGTTGCCGTCGGACCACGTGGTGCGCGATGAAAAGGCGTTCCACGAGGCGGTCAAGCAGGCCGCGGCCGCCGCGCAGACGGGCAAGCTGGTCACCTTCGGCATCGTGCCGACCGCACCGGAAACCGGCTACGGCTACATCAAGGCCGCGGCTGGCCAGGGCGTGCGCGCGGTCGAGCGCTTCGTCGAGAAACCGAACCTGGAAACCGCCGAACAGTACGTGCGGTCCGGCGAGTACTTCTGGAACAGCGGCATGTTCCTGTTCAAGGCCTCGCGTTACCTGGCCGAGCTTGAAGCCCTGCAGCCGGCCATCCTGGCCGCCAGCCGTGCCGCGCTGGACAAGGCGTCGCGCGACAGCGACTTCATCCGCCTGGATGCCGACGCCTTCGCCGCCAGCCCGAACGATTCCATCGATTACGCAGTGATGGAAAAGACCGCCGATGCGGCCGTGGTGCCGCTGGATGCCGGCTGGAACGACGTGGGCTCGTGGTCGGCGCTGTGGGAAGTGTCGGACAAGGATGCCTCGGGCAATGCCTGCCACGGCGACGTGATCGCGGTCGATTGCCGCAACAGTTATGCCTACGGCAGCCGCCTGATCGCCATGGTCGGGCTGGATGACGTGGTGGTGGTGGAAACCGATGATGCGGTGTTCGTGGGCCACAAGGACCGCGTGCAGGACGTCAAGGAAATCGTGGCCCGGATCAAGCGCGACGGCCGCAGCGAAGCAGCCGCGCACCGCAAGGTCTACCGCCCGTGGGGCGCCTACGACTCGATCGATAACGGCGCCCGGTTCCAGGTCAAGCGCATCACCGTCAAGCCGGGCGCCACGCTCAGCCTGCAGATGCACCACCACCGGGCCGAACACTGGATCGTGGTCAGCGGCACTGCCGAGGTGACCCGTGGCGAGGAGGTCATCCTGCTGACCGAAAACCAGAGCACCTACATCCCGCTGGGCGTTACCCATCGCCTGAAGAACCCGGGCAAGCTGCCGTTGGAGCTGATCGAAGTGCAGTCGGGCAGCTATCTGGGCGAAGACGACATCGTGCGCTTCGAGGACCAGTATGGTCGCGCGGGTGGCTGAGCTGCCCGCGATTGCCGGTGCATCGGTGGCGCTGGCGTGATCCACGGCACCGGCCTGCTTGCCAGTGCGTTCCGTACCCAGTATCCAGATACCGGGCACTGGACCGTGTTCGCGCGCGGCGTATCCAATTCTGCAGAAACCGATGCCGCAGCGTTTGATCGCGAACAGGCACTGCTGATCTCATGCCTGTCGGAGGCGGGGCCGGTGGTGTACTTCAGCAGTTGCGCCCTGGTGAACCCGCCAGCGTTCGATACCCCTTACTTGGCACACAAGCGTCGCATGGAGGCCCTTGTGCTGGAGGCAAACGCGGGTAACCGCGTCTTCCGGCTGCCCCAGGTCGTTGGCAACGCCGGCAATGCAAATACACTTACCAACTTCCTGCGCGACAACATCGTGTCGGGAACGCCATTCACCATCTGGGGTCGCGCCGAACGCAACCTGATGGATGTCGATGACGTGGTTGCCATCGCGTGGAACCTCATGCACACGCCAGACGCACAGCGCGTAATCGATATCGTTGCCGAACAATCTCTACCGATGCCAGAGATCGTGGCACTGTTCGAGCGCGTGCTGGAGTGCCAGGGAACCTACGAAGTGCAGGACAAAGGTGATCCACTTCAGGTGAAAAGCCGGCGCGCCGTCGAGGCGGCCAGGCGCCTGGGCATCGACCTGGGCCCAGCAAGCACCGAACGAATCCTCAGGAAGTACTATGGAAATTGATGTTTCGGTGGTTGTACCGGTGTACTCGGCGACGCGCAGCCTGGAAGCGTTGCGCGACCGCCTGGCCACGACGATGGCAGACACCGGGCGGAGCTTCGAGCTGATCCTGGTCGATGACCGCGGCAACCCTGCTTCATGGCCAGCCGTTCGTGCATTGGCCGACCATGATGATCGCGTTGTCGGACTGCGCCTGGGGCGTAACTTCGGCCAGCATGCGGCGACCATGTGTGGCATCGCGCGCGCGCGCGGGCGCCTGGTGGTGACCATGGATGAAGACCTCGAGCATCCGCCCGAAGCCATCCCATCGCTGTTGGACGCCTGCAGCGCAGAGCAACCCCTGGTGTACGGGGTGTTCCCCCGGCGTACCCATGCGCGGTTCCGCAACGTGACCTCCGAGTTGATGCGCTGGTCATTGAAGAAATCGTTCCCCGACATGAACGAGTCGTACACTTCCTTCCGCGTACTGCATCACTCGCTGGCCGTCCGCCTGGCGGACTTCCAGCTCAACCGCCCGTACATCGACGGCATGTTGTCCTGGCTCACCGCCAGCGTAGGCACGGTGATGGTCGCCCATGGCCAGCGCGACGATGGCCGCAGTGCCTATACATTGAAGAAGCTCGTGTCCCATGCCACGAACATCTTCGTTACCTTTTCCAATCTTCCTCTGCGGTTGGCAAGCTATGCCGGCGCGGCACTGTCGATCTCCAGCTTTCTTTACCTGCTGGTGGTGGTGTACGAACGACTCACCGGGCAGATCACCAACCCTGGCTATGCCTCGCTGATGTGCGCGGTGCTGTTTGCCTGCGGGATCCAGCTGATGATTCTTGGCGTGCTCGGCGAATATGTCGGCCGTTTGATGGGCGCGGCAAACCGGCGTCCGATGTACTCGGTGCAGGAAGACACCTCGCGGAGCAGCAAACCCTGAATACGTTCATCTCGTTCTGGAATGGACGATCCCCTGCCATGCAAGAGTTTGCCAAGTTCATCCTCGTTCGCGGCCTGTGCACCATCGTCAGCTATGGCGCGTATCTGCTTGCGCTGATCTGGTGGAACTACGAGACCGCTTATGTGGCATCCTACGTGCTGGGTATCGCGCTTGCTTATTACACCAGTGCGGTATTTGTCTTCGGCGAAAGGATGAATCGCAGATCGGCCCTGCTCTTCCCGCTGGTCTACCTGATCCAGTTCGTCGCAGGCTATTTTCTGATCAAGTTCGCAGTGGAAGTGCTTCACGTACCGGAATGGCTCGGCCTCGCGGTGAGCGTGGCGTTTACGATCCCGCTTACCTTCGTGCTGACACGCTGGATTGTGCGCTCCGCCTAGCAGCCGCTTGCCATTCCGGCCCTGTCCCAGCACCCAGGAACACGGCATGGCCCAGATCACCAGCGGCATCCGCTCCATTCTTTCCCACCCCATCGCCTATGACACCCTGCAGGGCATACTTGGGGTTACCCATGCGCGCAAGGTCGTGTGTGCCGAGTACATCAACGCACGCCCCGGCCAAGTCGTGGTGGATGTTGGTTGCGGTACGGCTGAAATCCTCAAATTCCTGCCGGATTCGATCCGGTACTTCGGCTTCGACCTTTCCTCGTCCTACATCGCATCGGCCGAGCGTCGGTTTGGCAACCGTGGACGCTTCCGCTGTGCGGACGTCACACAGTTGGCGCCAGGCGAGATTCCGCCCTGCGACGTCGCCATCTCATTTGGCGTGCTGCACCACCTCGACGATGAGGGTGCCCGCCATCTCATCGATGGGCTTTACGACCGCTTGGCTCCAGGAGGCCGCCTGATCACGGTGGACCCTGTATTCGTTCCAGGACAGAAACGGATCGCCCATGAGCTGATCCGCCGTGATCGCGGGCAGAACGTCAGGGACTGCGAGGGCTACCTTGCGTTGGTGCCGGCTCGATTCAGCCAACGCCGAATCGAGCCTCGTCACGACCTGCTACGGGTTCCCTACACTTATGCCGTGATGACCAGCGAACGCTGAGCCGCGCTCAGCCTGCCGGTACTGCGCTCTCCTGCCGGGCAGGCAGGGGGGCGGAGGCGGGCGCAGTCGCTGGTGCCGGCAGCGCCAAGGATGCCTTGCCCTCTGGCAGCAACTGCAGCGACCGCAACTCCATCAGGCCATTCCCGTTGGTGAAGACACGGACCTCAACCAGATCTGTGTCCTGCGGGTTGGCAAATGGCAGCACCACGCTCGCCGAACCGCCAGGAATTGCAGCCTTGGCCAAGACGCGCCGACCTTCATCGGCGACCACTTCGACCATCCCGGCATCTCCCTGAGCACTCGATTGCACGTCAGCCGTAAGCTGATAACTGCCTTCCGGCAGGAACAGGTAGGGTCCGAAGTGCAGGTAGCCGGCCTGACCAGCGTCGGCTCGCAACCGCGTGGTGCCGCCCTCCTCCACAACCTGCCCGATTTCATGGCGTGACTGCGCATTGAGCGGAATGGCGAGCGAATAGCTGCGGGTGCGCGCCATGTCCCACCCCTGCAGGCCAGCAGCAATATTGCCAGCGAACACCAGCACCTCCTGGTCTCCGATCCGGAACGTTTCCACCGGTACGCCGACGGCGCGCTCCAAACGTGGACGGTCGAGGCCGGCAAGTTCTTCGGCCGAAAGCATCAGGAAAGTCTTTCCCTGCCATGCCGATGGGCGGAACCACTGGTTGGAGGACAGATGCCGGTGGGGCGAAGGCAGTCCATCCTCAAGGAGGACGGGACGCACGCGAACCTTGCCCTCGCTTATCACACTGATGACATTCGCATTCCAGAAAGTGGCATATCCGTAGGACAAGCCGTGACGCTCCAGTTCGGCCGCCTGTGTCTGGTGAGGGGACGGCGGCAACCCTCGGTAGATCCGCGCAAAAGAATTGGCCGGATCAACCAGGCTGCTGGCCAACATCAGCAGGACGCCCCAGGCCGCGAAACCGCCGATCCGGCGCACGCCCCGCTGTTCCGCGTATGCGGCCAGCGCGACCACGCCCAAGACCAGGGACGGCACCATGTAGCGTGCACTGACGATCGGTCCTGACATGTCCGGGGTCGTCGTGGTCACCTGCAGGAAAACGAACACCAGGAGGCCGGAGAACGTGAAACCGGCGAACATGCGCGCAGACGAAGATGCACTGCGTAGCAACCAGGCAGCCACGAACGGCAGCAGTACCAGGAACACCAGCAACGATGCGAAGCGCGCCGCCTGATAGGCGCCTGCTGCGGACATCACGCGCAGCCCTTCGTGGGGCAGCGCACCGAATGTCCCGAGGATACCCATGACGGTGAATTTCAGATTGGTCAGGAATCCGTCGAAGGACAGATACCGTGCAGATCCTGCGCCTTCGGCGTTGTTGACTACCGCCACTGCGTGGGCATGCAGCAACGTACCAATCGCTCCCGCAATCGCCATCAACCCCATGAGCAGGACTGCGCGGTGCAACGCCGGCGATCCGGCCCAGCGCCTGGCCCCAGGCTTCCACATCATCAGATCCGAACGCCCCCAGAGCCAGGCGAGAACGCCAGCCGCCATGGGCAGGAAATCATACGCTGCAGCCCGCTGCGGATTCCCCCAAAAAGTGAGCACGTTGATGCCGATGAAGGCCGCCGACCACCCCAGCAACGGACGCGGCCCGGGCGCCTCCAGCAAACGCCAGCCAGTGCACAGGGTAAGTGCGCACAGGAACAGGACGTTGCCATAGGACACCTGACCGAACAGATGTTCGGCCATCAGCCAGTGCACACCACCGGCGAAGATGGTTACGACCAGCAGACGGATCCAGCGTGAGGTGATGAGCATCGACGATGCCCACCACAGCGACGACAGGAGGATGAGCGCAGATACCAATCCGGAGATGCCGTGCAGCATGAAACCATTCGGCAGGAAGGGCAGGAAGGGAATGATGAATGCCTGACCGAAGACAACCCAAAGATCGCCGTTGACATAGTTCCAGTCATGCGGGAAATAACTGCCCTCTCGCAGCACTTCCCCGGCCAGCAGGTTCTTCACCGCCGAGTCGGAATGGAACTCCGGCAGGTAGCCCTTGAACAGATAGTAGACCAGCGCGACCATGCTGAACAGGAACAGCAGCGGCAGCAGTGTCTTGCCAATTCGCGCCGCGTAGCCGACGAGTGCGTCCACGTAGGTTTCGCTCTCCGCGCGGGATGCCGGAGGAACTGCATGATCCTGCACGCCGTGACGCACTGATTCGTCAGTCATTTAGGTACATCCATTCCAGTGTCTGTGCCAACTCAATGCGGGGAAGTTCCCCAACCATGGCATCGAATCGCGACGGATCGCCGACCAGGATCCTGACTTCGTTCTCGCGAACAAACGCCGGGTTCACGACGATCTCCGGCGCGTAGCCGGCGATGTCCCGCATCATTCCCACCACATCCATCAGACTGTGGGCCTGTCCGGAGCAGAGGTTCACCGCGTCGCCCATCCCAGGCAGCGCGGCCAGGCGCACGTAACTTTCGGCCACGTTGCGAACATCATTGAAGTCCCTGGCCACATCGAGATTACCCAGCTCCAGGCGTGCTTCACGACGCTTGAAGTGCCCCACGATCTTGGGAATCAGGAACCGATCAGCCTGTCCGACCCCGGTGTAGTTGAAGGGACGCACGAACGTCATCGGCAGCACGCCCGCGAATTGGCGTGCCATCAACTCCATCGCGTACTTGCTGACTGCGTAGTCGTTGACCGGTGCAGGTGGAGAGGTTTCCGCCAACCGTCCTTCTGTATTGCCGTAGACATTCGCGCTGCTGGCCAGCAGCACATGACGCGGTGGCTGCTCGAGCCGGGAAAGCGCGTCAAGCAGGTTGCGCGTTCCCACCACGTTGACCCGATAGATCTCCTCCACGTCACCATGCGCCACGAAGGCGATGGCAGCCAGGTGGACCACCACATCGGGACGCGCCGCCGCGACCGCTTCGGCGACCGCAGCGCGGTCGAGCAAGTCGACCGGGCCACCCGCAGGATGGGCGAACGGAACAATTTCGCAGCCGTTGGCCAAGAAGGCGGCGGCCACATAGCGCCCGGTAAAACCGGAGGCCCCGGTGACCAGCACGCGACAACCCGACAACTCAGAACGAGAAGCCACGCTCGTTCCTCTTGAGGTCGGCTTCGACCATCATCTGGCAGAGCTGCTCCAGCGTGGTCTGCGGCTTCCAGCCCAAGACGCGTGCGGCCTTTTCCGGATTGCCAATCAGCAGATCGACTTCGGCCGGCCGATGGAATTTCGGGTTGATCCGCATCACTGTCTTACCCGTGGCACTGTCGATGGCGACTTCATCGATGTCCTTGCCCTTGAACTCAATGTCGATGCCCGCACCCTTGAAGGCCATCGCGACGAAGTCACGAACGGTCTCGGTGCGGTTGGTAGCCAGGACGAACGAGTCGGGTTCATCGGCCTGCAGCATGCGCCACATGCCTTCCACGTACTCCTTGGCAAAGCCCCAGTCACGCTTGGCGTCGAGATTGCCCAGTTCCAGCACGTCCAATTGGCCCAGCTTGATCTTGGCCACCGAGTCGGTGATCTTGCGGGTCACGAATTCGCGGCCACGCAGCGGGCTTTCGTGGTTGAACAGGATGCCACTGGAACCAAAGATGCCGTAACTTTCGCGATAGTTCACCGTGATCCAGTGCGCGTAAAGTTTAGCCACGCCGTACGGGCTGCGCGGGTAGAACGGGGTGTCCTCCACCTGCGGCACGGCCTGCACCTTGCCGAACATCTCCGAGGTCGACGCCTGGTAGAAGCGAATCTTCGGGTTCACCAAGCGAATGGCCTCAAGCAGGTTCAATGCGCCCACGCCGGTGATCTGCGCAGTGGTATTGGGCTGTTCGAAGCTGACCCCGACAAAACTCTGAGCGGCCAGGTTGTAGATCTCATCCGGCTGGATCTTCTGAACCATCGACAGCGTGGTACCCAGATCGGTGAGGTCGTACTCCACCAGATGCAGTTTGGGATGGTTGGTCACGCCCAGCTCGTCCAGACGCCAGAAGTTCACGGAACTGGTGCGACGATACGTACCATGGACCTCGTAGCCCTTGGCCAGCAGCAGTTCGGTCAGGTAAGCACCATCCTGACCCGTGATACCCGTGATGATTGCCTTCTTCGTCATTGCTTGGTTCTTCCGCTAATCAAGAGTTGGGGGAGTTGGGCTCGATGTGGCGCTGCCGCAGGAGCTGGCGACTCATCGTGTCCAGGCGCCGCGCGAGCACAGGATACCTGTGTTCGGAACGCCATTGTTCGGCACGCTTCTGGGTGCTGACGACCTCCGCGGTGCCATTGCGCACTGCAACAAGCAAGGCATCCAAGCCATCGGCGAGGTCGTCCGGCCCGGTGCCCGGCATCCGGTGAACGACGTCGCCCACGTCATCAAAAATGGCCAATGGCGTCACTGCCACCGGTTTGCCCGATGCCAGCCCATACCGGACCGCGCCACTGGCTGATTCGCCGGTCCCTTGGTAGGGGAAGACCACGACATCGGCCTGGACGAGTTCAGCCATGCTCTCCTGGTCGCGGAGGAACTGGGTCACCATACGTACGCGCGATTGCAGCCCGCGTTGGGCGATACGTTGGATGGCTTGTTCGATCTGCTCACGCGACACGGGCACGGGATATTCGGCGTTGACCATGACCAGTTCCACATCGGTACCCCGGCCAACCATCAGGCCAACGGCGTCGATCAGCTCCAGCAGGCCCTTGTGCGGCAGGAAGAAACCGTAGGATGCGATGCGCAACCGAGCGCCGCCGGCGCGTTCGGGCACCTCGGCCGGTTCCATGATGCCGTGCGGGAACATGGCGGTGTTGCGTTCCACGCCCAACCGCTTGAGCCGGTTCAGATCATGGATGGAGTGGACCAGTACGCGATCGCAGCCCGCCAACGCATCGGCAATGAAGCGTAGCTGTTTCCTGGGGTTCTCCTTGGCATCGACGGTGGCGTGCATCATCACGATAACGACGCGTCCGGCCTGCTTCTGCCGTCGCAGGAATGCGGCGAAGGCGCCAAAATCGAAAAAGGCGTACTGGAACTGGATCACCAGGGTATCCAGACGCAACCTCACGATCTCCGCGTCGAGGCGTTCGAGCAGCTCACCTTCACCCTGACTCCAGCACCTCGTGACTTCGGGTCCATCCTGGAATGTACGGTCGTCAGCCTCTGCCGCAAGGATTGCTGCCGGCGCGGTGCCACCTGCAACCAGATTGCTGGCGTAGGTCGCCACACCACAGCGGGTATTCCAGCTGGTGATCCAACCCGTGCGTGCCGCCGGCAGTACCGGGTCCGCGGCGAAATCACGGACGTCGCGCTCCAGTCGTCCGGCAGCGTCGGCCCAGCGGAATCGCTCGCGCAGCAGTCGCTTGGCTGCGTCGGTACGCAGGCGGACCATCGCCGGGTCGGTGTCATACACCTCACGCAATGTCTTGGCCAGAGCTTCCACGTCCGGTTCTGCCCAGACCGAGTTGTGCAACTGGAAATGGGTCTGGGCACGCACGAACTGGTAGTCGACCAGCCATGCCGTCTGCGGGGTGCAGAAGTCCAGTTGGCCGCCCCAGGCGGTCGTAATCACGGGAAGGTCCATCAGCATCGCTTCGGCCATCGGCAACCCGAAGCCTTCCGCCCTGCTGGGTGCAACCAGCGCGTGGCAGGCGCTGTAGAGATGCTTGAGTTGCGCGTCGCTGATATCGCCTTCGAGGATATGCACATCCGGATAGTCCGGCTTGGCGGCGCGCGCGGCGGCGAGCCAGGCATGCACCTCGTTATGCGGGTTGGCAAACGTCTTGATGACCATGCAGACGTCGTCGGCGCGGCTGAATGCCTTGCCGTACGCGTCCAGCATTGCATCCACGCCCTTGCGCGGGAAGCACGAGGAGACGTGCAGGAAGCGGAAACCGCTGCCCGGCACCGGATAGGTGGCATCGGCCGCCACGTCATCCCAGTGGTCCACGCCACTGCCGCACGTGCCCAACGGCGTGGACACGCCATTGTCGATCATGATCTTGCGGACATGCTCGGACAGGCAGGAAATGCCCTGCAGGGAATCGTTGAAGTCTTCGACCCATGCCTGTGGAAAGCCGCTTTCCTCCCACGCATACGCGTGTAGCAGGTTGATTCTCGAGGCTACGTCTGACACCCGCGGCGGATACAACAGCCGGCTGGTGACGTCGGCGGTGTCGGCGGGCAAGGTCTGGATGGCCTGGTGAAGGGCACTCACCCGCGGATTGGCGGCCAGGAATGCCGGGGACGGTTCAAAATCGCCTGGGCCTTCGGTCGAATGGAGACCCACACGATGACCACGCGCAGCCAGCGATTCGGCGAAGCAGCGGTTGACCAGGGCCAGGCTGTAGCTACTGTCGAAGGGCCCCTCCACGCGCCAGGAGAGCGATGACGGTAGTTCGCCGCCCCTGGCAATAGCCTCGTTGGCGGCCGTGCCGGCGGCGATCATGACCGCTGCCTGCTGGATCTGTTCCTCGCCAGCCTCACCGTCGAGCGCGCCGATCGCCTTGACGAGACTGCGGTAACTCGCGTCCAAGGACGGAGCAGACACCGGCCAACCACGCTGCCGGCAAGGTCGTGTCGCCGCCACCGCCTCCATGGCGGTCAACGCAGTGATGGCCGTGCTGTCCCATGAGAAACGTCGCGCCTGCGTCGGTGCGTACTCGCGCAGTTCTGCAGCGAAAGAGGGATCCTCCAGCACCCGGCGGATCGAACCGGCAATGGCTGAAGGATCGCGCGGGTCGAACAGCGCATCCTCGCGGCCGATCACCTCGGGAACACTGGTGGTGTTGGACCCGATCGTGGCTGCGCCGCAGGCCATGGCCTCCAGTGCCGGCAAACCGAAGCCCTCATGCAGCGACGGGAAGACATAGACACCGGCGCCACTGTAGAGCGCGATCAGCTCATCGTCGGTAATGAAACCGGTGTAAACCACCTGCTGGGCGATACCCAGCTGCGCGGCAGTCGCATCGAACCGGCGCCGATCAATCGTGGACACCTTGCCTGCAATCACCAGCTGGGTATCGCCGAGAATGGCGTCGCCCAGCATTGCGAATGCCTTGAGCAGCCCTTCGGCATTCTTGCGTGGCTCCATCGCACCGCTGTACATCACGTAGCGGCCGTGAATACCGAAGCGTGAGGCAAGCATCGCGCGCTCAACCTCGCCCATGGCCCGCGGCTGGAAGTGCGGCGATATGGCCGAGGACATGTTGACCACGCGCGCCGGGTCGAGCGGCAACGCCTGCAGCGCTTCCTCCCGCGCATGCTGGGAGATGGACAGCAGCAGGTCGGCGCGCTTGAGGGACTCAACCTTGTCCATGTACCACGCGCGCACCCAGTCAGAGGCCAGGTAACCTTCCGGGTTCAACAGGGGAATAAGGTCGTACAGGGTGACCGCGGTCGCCGAACGGCTGCCGGCGAGCTTGCCGATCGAATTGACCGCCCCGCCCTGCGCACCTTCGAAAAGGCTGGAAACGTGCACGAAATCGGGCTGTAACCCTTCCAGGAAACCTTCCCACATCAGCTCGGACGCGTTGCGCGTCCAGACATGGCTGGGGTTGGGCCAGCCAACGGCCTCGAAGGTGTTGAACTGACGAATGCGCTGCGGGGGAATCAGGCCATCGAGCGCGGCGTGGATCTCACCGATGCCGCCTGGGAACGTGCCATTCACTGCCACCCATATTTCATGGTCACCCGCGTTGCGCGCCATCGCCTGGGCCAGCGACATCGAGTAGCGGCCGATGCCACGGAAGCGGCTCTCGGTCTGCGCACCCTGCAGGTCGATCAGTACTCTCATTACGCGGCCCTTTCCTTCCTTGATTGCTTGAGATCGGCGAGCACGCGTGCGGCCCGCTTGTCCAGATAAACGACGTCGTGGTCGCGCTCCTTGCCTTCGAGCACGGCCAGGCGCTGTCGTTCCATTTCGAACAGCTGCTCCTGGACCGCCAAGGCATACAGGCGGTTGTAAAGGAAGGGAATACGCTCAACCACCGGCTTGGCGATCCTGCGTATGCCAGGCGATGCAACGGCAAGCTTCAGCGCGCGCAGGGCCACCGGCCTCAGCGCGCGCTTCATGCGGCCAAGGGCACTGGCCGACAGCCTGTTACGCACCGCGCGGAAGGGGCGCGTCAGCTGCCAGGAGCGACTGCGCTTCATGGCGTCCAGCTCGGCCAGCAGCTGCTCATGCGCAATCCACCAGCGGTGGGATTCCTGCTTGCCGGCCTGGACCTGCACAGCCAATGCGGCGATCTCACGGCCGGATTCCTCCACCGCACCGGCCAACACCGCACTGTGTTCGGCCAGGATCCGGTGCTGGGACTCAACCATGGCGTTCATGGCACGCGCATGTTCGTTGCGCTGTCGATCCATGTCCGCAGCACGCGCCTGCAACTCGGCTTCAAGCTCCGCATGACGCTGCTGGCCGGCAAGGATCCGGGCCTGCATCTCTGCGCGCTGTGCCTGGGCGTCCGCCTGCAACCGACTGTAATCAATATTGAGCAGGCCACAGAACTGCGAGTTCGAACTGAGCCAGAAATCATCGAAAACATTCGGGCCAGCGACGAAGGCCGCCTTGAGCTCTGGATGCTCCTCGCTGACGTAGAAACGATTGAGCCCGTCGAAGTAGACGAACTCATACCCCCGCTCGAGTACCTCAGGCTCCCATTGCGCGTGCGATTGCTCCGGGCTGAGCGGACGCGTGCTCTCGATCACCAGCACCCAGGGACGCGCTGCGGCGCCCTTCCATCCATGAATTACCAGTGCCTCGGCACCTTCCACGTCGATCTTCAGCCAATGCACCGGACCGTCCGTGATCTGCTCCAGCACGGTATCCAGGGTGACGGCCGGCACGCGGATGTCGCTGACCGGGAACCCTTCGTCACGGTGCTGCGCGGCAATTGCCGGGTCGGTGGTGCTCAGGCCAGTGTCGGCGATGTTGAAGAACTGCAGGATGCCGGGGCGATCGCCCACGGCGACCTGCAGTACCACTTCGTCCGGACGGCGCTCGCGCAGCAGGTTGGCGTACTGCGGGGTGGGCTCCACGTGTACGCCACGCCAGCCATGCTCGTAAAACATGCGGCTGACCGAATCGGTGTCTGGGCTCTGTGCACCCACGTCGACGTAGCACCCGTTGCTGACGTGCGACAGTGCACGCCACAGCATTACGTCTTCGAAGTTCTGCGCGTAGGAAATGAGTTTGGACATGGGTGTGGATCAGTCCGCCTGCATGCTGGGAGTCGGCGTACCGTTGCGCTCGACGCGGAACGTCGCATCAAGCCAGTTGGAGCCGATGAAGGTGGTCTGGTCGGCGTTCATCACGTCGAATACCAGCAGGTTATCCACCCACTCGTAGTTATCGACCATGTGGGTCTCGGTACTGACCAGCGCCGGCGAAACCGAATAGGAACCCGCTCCGAGCGTGCAGGTGAAATCCAGGTGGAACACCACCCGCTCGCCGGAGAGCACGTTCTGCTGCACTTGGCGGGTATGCCAGGTGTTGCTGCCCCAGATCACGTGGCCCTGCTTGTCACGCATCATGAAGCCGAGCACGAGGTTGGGCAGGTCCGCGCTGATCGATGCCTCCAGTTCCAGGCGCAGCTTCTGGCCGACAGTGGCCAGCCTTACTTCCTGACCGCTGTGCGCGTCCAGCAGCCGCAGCGAGTCCACGCGCGCTTGGCCAGTGCCACTGCGGGTAGTGACCCAACCCGATGCCTGTCGGCGCTGTTCCACCGACAGCGTTTCGTTTTCCTTCTTGGCGATCAGCGCGTTGTAGTAGTCGATGACCTCGTCCGGCTGGCCGTCTTTGAGCACCTGGCCCTTGTCGAGAAGGATGGCACGGTCGCAGAGCGCCTTGACATCGCCCAGGCTGTGGGAGACCAGCATGATCGAGGTGCCCTGGTCGCGAAAGCGGCGCATGCGATCGAAGCTCTTGTGCTGAAAGTAGCTGTCACCCACCGACAGCGCTTCATCCACGATCAGCAGGTCCGGGGTGAAGGCCGTGGCCACGGCAAACGCGACGCGGACCTGCATGCCGCTGGAGTACGTCCGCACGGGCTGGTCGAAATAGTCCCCCACCTCGGCGAAGGCTTCGATTTCCGGCATCGCCGCCTCGATCTGCTCCTGCGAATAGCCCATCAGGCCGGAGGAGTGGAAGGCGTTCTGGCGACCGGTCAGATCCGGGTTGAAGCCCATGCCCAGTTCCAGGATGGCTGCGACGCGCCCGGTACGGGTAACCCGGCCCTCGGTGGGCTGGGCAGTGCCGGTGATCAGCTTGAGCAAGGTGCTCTTGCCCGCGCCGTTCTGGCCAATGACGCCCACCGCTTCACCCGGCGCGATCGAGAAGGACACGTTGCGCAGGACCCAGTTCTCTTCACGAGGTTTGACAGGCATGCCGAACCAGTTCGCGGCACGTAGCCACTCGCTCTTCCAGACACGGTAGGCCTTGCCGACGTTGTCGACCTTCAATTCACCACTCATAGCGCATCCACCATTTCCGGGCTGGCCCGACGGAACATCACCAAGGCCGCGCCGGCAAGCACCATCGTCGCCACGCACAGCCACACCAGGTCGCCCCATACGGGGGGTTTGTCGAACAGCAGCACGTTCTGATAGCTGGTGACCAGAGGGAGCAGCGGGTTGAGCTTGAACACCGCCTGCACGCGCTCGGGCAGGATGGTGATGTGGTAGACGATCGGCGTCAGCCAGAACAATGCCTGCAGGACCACCGGCACGACTTGGCCGATGTCGCGCATGAACACATTCAGCACGCCCAACAGCAGGCCCAGCGACATCGAGAACGTCAGCGTGAGCAGCATCAACGCGGGAAGCCACAAGGCTTCGGCCGTGGGCATGTGCCCCATGACAGCGAACACGGCGAAGATGGCCAGCAGCAGCAGCAGATTGTTGACCAGCATCGTGCCACCGGCAATGAAGGGCAGGCAGATGCGGGGGAACGACATCTTCTTCATCAGATTGCCGCTGTCCACGAACAGATTCACCGACTTGCCGATCGTCTCGGAAAACAGGTTCCAGCACAGCGTACCGGCCATCAGATAGAGGGCGTAGCCATACTTGTCATCGATGCCGGGCAACTTGGCGGCAAGCACTTCGGACAGGATCGTAGCGAAAATCAGTACCTGCATGAGCGGGTGAATGATCATCCACAACGCGCCCAGCCGGCTGCGGATGAAACGCAGGCGCAGCTCGTTCTTGATCGACGAGAAGATGAAGTAGCGATAGCTCCAGAGCGCCTTCAGCATACCCAGCATGCGCGCACCCCTTTTCCGCAGGACCATTGATTCAGTGACATGTCGTTCGTACTCGTCCAGGTGTTCCGGGTCGCGCCAGACGGCGACCCAGGCGGATATGCAACCGCGGTTGTGAAGGGGAGGTGCAGAGGCGGCTGGCCAGCATGCGGGGAACCGGGGGGAGGCGGGGTGAGGAATGTTGCCGGCGCTGATGGAATCATGGCGTAGGTCCTGCGGGATCGTCGCGCACCACGGCCCCCTGGACCGCACCCACCCGCTCCATCAGCTGACGGGCCACGGCCGCAGGTGAGAGGCTGGCGAGCACGTGCCGCCGGCCGCGCTCGCCCAGTTCACGGGCGGCGGCGGGGTCATCGGCCAATCTGCGCATCCATTCAGCCGCATGCACCACGTCCGGCTCGGCCCAGCGCTGCCCTTCCGGATGCGGGTACTCGCCGGGATTCACCGTCACGAATGAATGTCGCACCAGCGCGGCGCACCCCTCATCCATGAAATCCAGATTGCCCGACCAACCCGTGGCGATGACCGGCTTGCCCATTGCCATGCACTCGGCCAGTCCAAGTCCGAACCCTTCGGCGCGGTGCAGGGACACATAGGCATCGCAGCAGCGCTGCAGTGCATTGACATGAGCCCGATCGATCACGTCGTCGCGGATGATGATTCGCCGGTCCGAGCCTGCTTCCCGCAGCAGCGCACCGAAATGGTCCGGATGGCGGAAGCCATTGCTGGATTTGATCAACAGGCGCACGTCATCGCGCCCATTGGCGAAGGCGTGCTTGAAGGCTGCAAGGACCGCAAACGGGTTCTTGCGGGCCACCCAGGAATTGAAATCGAAGGTCGCCAGGAAAGTGAAACAGTCCGCTTCCAGACCGAAATCGGCCCGCTCCAGACCACTGTCGGGCTGCGGCCCAAGTGGCATGGGTACGCGCGTCACCGGCTTGTCGGTGGCACGCAGGAACGCCTGTTCGACGAACTGGCTGGCCACCATGATCTCGTCGACCTGATCCATGGCCTGGACCCATTCGGACGGAACGGTTTCCAGTTCCCAGAACCAGCATGCAATCAGATAGCGGCCGCGCAGGCGCTCGGCACCGATGTGCGCCAACGCAGGTTGCAGGTAGTCCGGGTTGACGAAGATGATGCTGACCGGGTGCGGCGTTTCCGTGCCGATCCACGGTTCCAGGGTGCGATCATCCCAACCGTGCTTGAGGCCAAGGTCAATGTCATACAACGCCACATCCACGCCCGAATCGATCAGCGCGCGCGCGTACAGGCGCGCACTTTCGGCCACGCCGAACTGTCCGCGGATGTAGCCAAGGATGTTCACGCCCAACCCGGCCAGAGCCGGATCCGCGTGCTCGGCACATGGCGGGCGCACGGCCGGCTGCACATTCCAGCGCGCGTTCCGCGGGAATCGCGCACGCGCGCTGGCGCGGGCGCCCAGCAAGGACGACACCACGTCGCGCCAACGTTGCGGAAGATGGCCGTGCAGGATACGCAGCCAGCCTTGGCGCCGTATCCAGGCCGACAGGCTCAGCAGCGTAAGGGCCACGGCCGACGGCCGCTCGCCGGGGGCGCCTGCGGCGTTGCGCTCAACCATGGGCGGAAAGCGCACCTTCCAGATCCACCTGCAGATCCCCCAGCTCCTCCACGCCCACGCTCAACCGCACCAGCGCATCGCTGATGCCCAGCTGGGCGCGGCGTTCC